>ERZ650303.300-NODE-300-length-15060-cov-4.915095_pt1 | contig 15060 bp, 17 predicted proteins | sample MGYA00376239_ERZ650303 | MGnify/ENA primary metagenome ERZ650303 (study PRJEB26733, sample SAMN07839262) | wastewater metagenome | biome: small river; feature: stream; material: water | place: USA: North Carolina | collected 2016-04-05 ... | reverse complement strand
TCTCGTATGGGCCACCGGCGAGGGCAGCAATGCCATCGACCAGAGCCCGCTGCCGGTTGGTGTTTTTCACGAAGGCTGCGTGCTGCGAACGGCAGCCATCGCCGCATTAGCTGCAGCGCACATGCCCTGGCGCCCAGCTTTTGTCGGCAGCAGCTTCTCGACGCTCCGTCACGCAGTGGTTTCGGGCATTGCTGTTACACCACTGCCCAAAAGCGTCTTGTTGCCCGGCATGCTAGAGGTAAAGGATCTACTGCCAAAACTTCCGGTGATCGAAACGATCATCGGCTTTGCACCGGGAGAAGCATTATCGGCTGCACAGCAGTTCGGACAGATTATTGAGAAACAGCTGGTGTCAGTCGCTTAGAAGAAAGACCGTTGATTGAGAAGCGGCTGTCTATTGATCACCGCTTTAGGTCGAAATAAAGCAGCGCCGTATCTATTCCTCAATACGAAACAAGCTCAAATCCATCGCCTGACTTCGTACTGGTAACAACGCTTGATACTCTGCGCTCATGGCCCAGCGATCTGCATCCGCCGCCGATGGAAACTGCAGCTCTACAAACGCACTGAACTCACCACAGGGTAGTTCATTCCAATAGGTCTTGCCCGACACACCACGGGCAGCAACCGTGCCTAGATATTTCTCGACGGTGGCACCGACCTGACTACGATAGATCTCAAAAGCCGCAGGGTCTTTCAATCGAATGAGCCCAATGATTTTGACGGTCATACCAGCACTCCTTTTATCGATACGTAGAAACGACTACGGCACCCGCAGGTGCCGTAGTCGTTCAAAGCCAATGACTGATTACTTCTTGACTGGTGCCACAAAACCCACAGCCATGTCTTGTACATACTCGACCATGACTTCGTCACCGACCTTGAAGTTTTCCAGGCCCAGAACGGCCTTATCGACCTTGACCTTCAGGGTCTTGCCATCTGGTGTGCTTAGCGTTGCCATACGAGCCTTGGCATCGATGCTCACAATTTTGGCTGTTGCATAAACGGTGTCAACTTCTTCGGCGAATGGCTTCTTGGCGCCCTTACCGGCAACCTTAACCGTACGGGTTGCGCTGATACCTGGCTGGGTACCCTTTGGCGCAGCCACTAGGCCAACGGCTACTGCTTGTGCGTATTCCACAACGAAGATGTCACCCTTCTTGATGTTGCCGAAATCAGCAACCGACTTGGCAACCTTCATTGATGCGAGTTGGCCCTGATCGTTCTTCAGAACGACGGTACGGGTTTTGGCATCCACCGAATCCACCGTTGCGGTCAGCACAGTCACTTCTGCAGCAACCGGCATAACTTGACCAGCTTGAGCCGCTGGTTTGGCAGCCGGGGCAGCTGTTTGTGCTTGAACGTTCAGACCAGCGGTAGCCAACAGAGCGGCCAGCAGTAGTGATTTCTTCATGTGTCAATCTCCAGGATAAATAAGGTGCCTTGTTAGTAAACAACACTTAACTTAGCGTTTTAAGATGATAGCAGGGCTTCTAGTAACTTGCTGTGAATCCCTTGAAATCCGCCATTACTCATGACCAGTATATGGTCACCAGCCTGGGCGTTTCCTACAATTGCTTTCACCATGGCGGCAAAGTCTTCGTGGACTTCGGCACGCTCGCCCATCGGTGCCAAAGCGCTAGCAGCATCCCAACCTAGATTGGCACCATAGCAGTAAACATGGTCACAGGCTGCCAGGCTGGCCGGCAGTTGATCTTTCATGACGCCAAGCTTCATGGTGTTAGAGCGCGGTTCGATCACGGCGATGATACGTGCCGCACCGACTTTACGACGCAGGCCTTCGGCGGTGAGAGCAATGGCGGTGGGGTGATGCGCGAAGTCGTCATAGACCGTCACGCCGCGTTCGATGCCGCGCACTTCCATACGCCGTTTGACGTTTTCAAAGCGGGAGAGGGCGTCCAGACCTTGATTGAGCGGCACACCGACATGCCGGGCGGCCAGTAGGGCGGCCAGGGCATTCATGCGATTATGGTCGCCGGTCAGCGCCCAGGTGACTTCGCCAATCACCGCATCGCCTTCACGCACGATCAGGCTGCCGGTGGCGTCATCGCCGGTGACACTAAAGGCGCTGCCTGTGCCAAAGCTAACGACCGGCGTCCAGCTGCCACGCGCCAGCACACGATCCAGCGCAGGCTCTGCAGCATTGGACACAATCAGCCCATTGCCCGGCATGGTGCGCACCAAATGATGGAACTGGGTTTCAATGGCGTTCAGATCCGTAAAGATATCGGCGTGGTCATATTCCAGGTTATTAAGAATGACCGTGCGCGGCCGGTAATGCACAAATTTGGAGCGTTTGTCACAGAAGGCGGTGTCGTATTCGTCGGCTTCAATAACGAAGAACGGCGAATCCTCCAGCGCACCATGCAAGCGTGCCGAGACACCAAAATTGCGCGGCACGCCGCCAATGAGAAAGCCTGGTGCCAGACCGGCATCTTCCAGAATCCAGGCAAGCAATGAGGCGGTGGTGGTTTTACCATGCGTGCCGGCCACGCCCAATACCCAGCGCCCCTGCAATATATGTTCAGCCAACCACTGCGGGCCCGAGACATAAGGCAACCCGGCATCAAGAATGGCCTCAAGCAGCGGGTTGCCGCGCGAGACCGCATTGCCAATCACAAAGACATCGGGCTTTAACGATAACTGTGCAGGGTCGAAGCCTTCGATGAGTTCGATACCGGCACCACGCAACTGATCGCTCATGGGCGGGTAAACGCCCGCATCACAACCTGTAACCTTATGCCCGGCGGCCCGCGCCAGTTGGGCCAGACCACCCATGAAGGTGCCGCAGACACCCAGAATGTGCAAATGCATCGTCTTTCCTGTCTTTCTGATTTACATCATCTTGCCGGCACAATTTTCGGCAAGGTTGTTTAGAATGAAGGCATTGTACCTGCCCCGGAGATCCGAAATGCGCCACCGAAGACGCCCTGCCGGTATGCAGAACAATGGCACGGCACATATCGCTGCGGTTGCGGCGCGCCTGATGGCCGAAGATGGGGTGGATGATGTCGAGTTGGCTAAACGCAAGGCGGCCCACCAACTGAATCTACCCGAATGGATCGGACTGCCCAGCTCACAGGCGGTGTACGACGCACTACGCACGCATCAGGCGATTTTTCAGGACGCCGAACAGCGTGAACGTGTCGCGATCTTGCGCGCTGAAGCCCTGTACTGGCTCGATTTGCTCAACGAGTTTCATCCCTATCTCACCGGGTCGGTGCTGGAAGGCACGGCCGGACGTTTTGCCATGATTGATATCCTGCTTTACCCGGATAGCGATAAGGATGTCGAGATTTTCCTGCTCAATCAGGGCATCGATTATGAATTTATCCGTCCACGCAATGAGCGGACCACGGCGGTGCTGCAGGTAGAGCGCCATGAAATTCTGACCAATCTGGTGATCTACCCCAGCCATGACGAGCGGATTGTGTTTCGCAAACACGATGGTTCGGTACGGGAGCGCGCCCGGGCAGAAAATCTACGGACGCGTATGAGCATTGACGCGGCTTACTGATCAAACGACAATTTGTCGGTAAAATGCCGGGATCAGCACGGAAAAGCACGTGCATACCATTACAGGAACTCAAACTATGCGCCATCACTCGACTTCGATCTTTGCCCGCTGCAGCCTCTGGCGCAGTGCGCTGGCCCTGATAGCCGCCACGATGCTGCTCGGCGGCTGCTCGAAATTCGACAATTCACAAAGCGCGCAGAATGGTCCGCAAGTCACTGCCAAGTTTTTTGACGCCAAGTTTCAGGACGTTAAAGGCAATATCGTCGATCTAACAGCACTACATGGCAAGGTAGTCGTGGTCAATTTCTGGTCAACCTGGTGTCCGCCTTGCGTTGAAGAGATGCCCATGTTCAGTGAAGTACAAACGCAGTGGAAAGACAAAAACGTGGTTTTTGTCGGCATCGCCGCTGATCAGGCAGACAACGTAAAAGAATTCCTGAATAAAACACCGGTTAATTACCCAATCGTTGTCGGCGGGCAGGCGGGCTTTGAACTCTCGCAACAACTGGGCAACCGCCACGATGCGGTGCCTTTTACCGTGATTATCAATGCCAAAGACGGCATCAGCAGCCGTCATTTTGCCATTTACAGCCGCCAGGATCTGGAAGCTGACCTCGCCAAAGCCACCAAGTAACTACACCATACTGCAAAACGGCAGCGAACGCGCATCGATCTAGCTGGCAATCTGCCTCTAATTGGGAGATAATTACCGACATGGACAAACGTACCGACACGCCTTCCAGCGAAACCCTAGGCAAGGTTCTGATTCTCAACGGGCCAAACCTGAATCTGTTAGGTCAGCGCGAGCCACACCTTTACGGCGTTACGACGCTGGCCGACATTGATCGGGCACTGGCTCAACGTGCCGAAAATGCCGACATCGTGCTGGAAACATTCCAGAGCAACCACGAAGGCGCGCTCATTGAGCGTCTGCACGCGGCACGCACCGAAGGTTTCGACTTTCTGATTATTAATCCGGCGGCGTTTACCCACACCAGCATTGCCCTGCGCGATGCCGTGCTCGCCTCGGATCTGTCTTTCATTGAAGTCCACCTGTCTAACGTGCACGCGCGCGAGCCCTTCCGCCATCACTCGTATTTCTCAGACAAGGCCGTGGGCACCATTACCGGCCTGGGCGCACAAGGCTACTTGCTGGCCTTTGACTACATCGTCGCCGCACTTTCCGACAATCTGGACCCGGGCAACCCTTAATCCGGCTGCCCTTCGCGTTCAACCTTTCATCATTCACCGATAACACTCAGGAGACCCTCATGGATCTGCGCAAACTCAAAAAACTGATCGACCTGGTACAGGAATCCGGCATTTCCGAGCTGGAAGTGACTGAGGGTGAAGAGAAAGTCCGTATCGCCAAACAACTGCACGCTGCACCGATGGCCCATCAGGTTTATGCCGCCGCGCCTGTTGCCGCTGCCCCCGTAGCAGCGGCTCCAGCCGTTGCTGCCGCTCCGGCAGAACCCGATGGCCATGCCGTCAAGAGCCCGATGGTCGGCACCTTCTACCGTGCCTCGTCACCTGAGGCGCAGGCATTTGTACAAGTCGGCGACAGCGTCAAAGAAGGCCAGACCCTGTGCATCATTGAAGCCATGAAGCTGCTTAATGAGATCGAATCCGATGCCACCGGCGTTGTGAAGGCCATCCTCATCGAAAACGGCCAACCGGTTGAATTTGGCGAACCTCTCTTCATCATCGGCTAATCGCCATGTTTGAAAAAATCGTTATTGCCAACCGGGGGGAAATTGCCCTCCGCATTCAGCGCGCCTGTCGCCTGCTGGGTATCAAAACCGTGGTGGTGCACTCAGAAGCCGACCGTGACGCCAAGTATGTCAAACTGGCTGATGAATCGGTCTGTATCGGCCCTGCGGCTTCTAAAGACAGCTACCTTAATGTGCCGGCCATTATCTCTGCCGCCGAAGTAACCGATGCCGAAGCGATCCATCCCGGCTACGGTTTTCTTTCGGAAAACGCCGATTTTTCGGAGCGCGTCGAACAGTCCGGTTTTGTGTTCATCGGCCCCAAAGCCGAAACCATTCGCCTGATGGGCGACAAGGTGTCTGCTAAAGATGCGATGAAGGCTGCAGGTGTGCCATGCGTACCCGGCTCGGATGGTGCGCTACCGATCGAGGATCACAAGGAAATCATCCGCATTGGCCGCAGCGTCGGCTACCCGGTGATTATCAAAGCAGCAGGCGGCGGCGGCGGTCGCGGTATGCGGGTCGTACATACCGAAGCGGCACTGATCAATGCAGTACAGATGACGCGCCAGGAAGCGCAAACTGCGTTCGGCAACCCAACTGTGTACATGGAAAAATTTCTGGAGAACCCACGCCACGTGGAAATCCAGATTCTGGCCGATGCGCACGGCAATGCCGTCTATCTGGGCGAACGCGACTGCTCGATGCAGCGTCGTCACCAGAAAGTCATTGAAGAAGCACCGGCACCCGGCATTCCAGAAAAACTGATCGCCAAGATTGGTGAGCGCTGTGCAGAAGCCTGTCGCAAGATCGGTTATCGCGGTGCCGGCACCTTCGAGTTTCTATTTGAAAATGGCGAGTTCTATTTCATCGAAATGAACACGCGCGTGCAAGTCGAGCATCCGGTGACAGAAATGATTACCGGCATCGACATCGTGCAGGAACAGATCCGCATTGCCGCTGGCGAGAAACTGCGTTTCCGCCAGAAGGATATCGAGTTCCGCGGCCATGCCATCGAATGCCGCATCAACGCAGAAGACCCATACACCTTCGTGCCTTCACCCGGCACGATCAACGCCTGGCATACGCCCGGCGGTCCGGGCATTCGCGTCGATTCACACGTGTATGCCGGCTACAAAGTGCCGCCTTACTATGACTCGATGATCGGCAAGCTGATCGCCTATGGTGAAACCCGCGAACAGGCTATTCGTAAAATGCGTATCGCGCTCTCGGAAATGCTGGTCGAAGGCATCAAGACCAACATTCCGCTACACCACGAACTGATGCGTGACAAAGGTTTCGTGGACGGCGGTGCCAGCATCCACTATCTGGAACACATGCTGGCCGAGAAAAAAGAAGTCGAGCGTAGATAAGCGATGGCCTGGGTCAACGCACGCATCATTGCGGATGCCCAGCAGGCCGATGCACTTGGCGATGCCTTGATGGAGGCCGGCGCACTGTCGGTTACCGTCGAGGACGCCGATGCCGGCACGCCGGAAGAAACCCCTCAGTATGGCGAGCCGGGCATGGAAACCCAGCTCGTCTGGGCCCACTCGTCACTCTCTGCCTTGTTTGAGGCCGATGCACCAGTGGCCGAGATCGTTGCACAATGCGCCCAGGCGCTCGGGCTGAATGCGGATCTACGCATTGAAGACGTACCCGAAACTGATTGGGTGCGCGCCACTCAGGCGCAGTTTGAGCCGATCCCGATTGCCGGACCGCTCTGGATTGTGCCGACCTGGCATACGCCGCCTGATGCAGACGCGATTAACCTGATCCTCGATCCGGGTCTGGCTTTTGGTACAGGCAGCCATCCGACCACGCGCATGTGCCTGCAATGGCTTGTTGAGCAACGCCCGCAACATACCGTACTGGATTACGGCTGTGGCTCCGGCATTCTGGCGATTGCTGCCGCCAAGCTGGGCGCGAGCGAAGTGGTCGGCGTCGATATCGATCCACAAGCCGTACGCTCAGCCCACGACAATGCGGATGCCAACAGCGTCGAAGCGGTTTTCTTCGATGCCAGCGACACACTGCCCGCGCCCTACGACACACAAAAATACGATGTCGTGCTGGCCAACATTCTGGCCAATCCGTTACGGGTGCTTGCACCAGCGCTGACCTCACGCCTGAAGCCCGGTGCCTCTCTGGTGCTGGCCGGTCTGCTGGCCGAACAGGCCGAAGAGCTGATCGGCATCTATAGCCCCTGGTTAACCCTGCGCGTGCACGACACCCAGGAAGGCTGGAGCTTGCTGGCAGGTCAATTGCCCGACGATCTCCCCGAATAAATTTACTCGCATGAAAATCTGATCATGAAAAAAACCCTGATCTGCGGCTCGCTCGCTTACGACAACATCATGGTGTTCAACGGACGCTTCCGCGAACAGATTCTGCCCGAGCAGATTCATATTCTGAACGTGGCCTTTCTGGTCCCGGAAATGCGTCGCGAGTTTGGTGGTTGTGCCGGCAACATTGCCTATGCCCTGCATTGCCTGGGCGGCAATGCCGAGATCATGGCAACCATCGGTGATGATAGTGCGCCTTATCTGGCGCGGCTGGATACCCAGGGCCTTTCACGCAAGCATGTCCGGCAGGTGCCGGGTACGTTTACCGCACAGGCTTTCATTACCACCGACATGGATGACAACCAGATCACGGCGTTTCACCCGGGTGCGATGACTCAGGCGCACTTGAACGAAGTGGCACACGCGGACAACATCGGCTTAGGTATCGTGGCCCCCGATGGGCGCGATGCCATGGTTGAACATGCGCGCCAGTTTGCCGCTGCCAACATCCCGTTCATCTTCGATCCGGGCCAAGGTCTGCCCATGTTTGACGGTGAGGATCTGAAACAGTTTCTATCCCTGGCCACCTACGCCTGCGTCAATGACTACGAAGCCCAGATGCTGTGCGAGCGTACCGGTCAGACCCTGGAGCAACTGGCCGAAAACGTAGCCGCACTGATTGTGACGCGCGGTGGCGAAGGTGCCTGGATATTTACCGGCGGTCAGCGTATCGACATCGAAACCGTGCAACCGGATGCCATTGTGGACCCAACAGGTTGCGGTGATGCCTTCCGTGGTGGCCTACTTTTCGGTCTGGCCAATGGGTACGACTGGCAGAAAGCAGGTCGCCTGGCCTCATTAATGGGCTCGATCAAAATTGCCCAGGCCGGTCCGCAAAACTATCGGGTGAACTTCGAGCAGGTAGCGCAGCGCTTCCAGGCGGCTTTCGGCGAAGTCCTTTAAGCGTCTAGCGGGCACCGAGCTACGCCCATGACGCTTTCTCTGACACCCACCTCGAAGCTGCGGCGCCTGGTGCGCGGCAGCCGCGTTGTATTTCATCTGCTGTGCGGTTTGCTGTGGGTGGGTGTGGCCTTCCCGTTTTTTTCTCTCAAACGACAACGTTGGGTGCGCAATCGCTGGTCACGCGAGTTGCTCGGCCTCTTTAGCTTTGAAATCAAAATCTCCGGCACGTTGCCTGAAACCCCGGGCCTCATCGCCGCCAACCATGTCAGCTGGATCGACATCTTTGCCATGAATGCCTTGACGCCAGTGGCCTTTGTGTCCAAAGATGACGTCATTCGCTGGCCGATCATCGGCACGCTGGCCCGCCACAACGAAACCATCTTCCTGCAGCGTGGCAGCCGTGGTCATGCACACACCATCGGCAAAGACATGACCAACCGTCTGGCAGCGGGCAGCTGGCTGGCCCTATTCCCGGAAGGCACGACCACCGACGGCACCCATCTCCACCCGTTTCATGCCGCGCTATTGCAACCCGCCATTGATGCGAACGTGCCCGTGACACCGGTGGCACTGAGCTATGAGGACACCAGGGGCAACCGTTCATTGCTACCAGCCTATGCAGGCGACACAAGTCTCTGGGAATGCTTTTGCGCGATTCTCTCGGCACGCCAGCTCGTGATCCGACTGCAGATCGGCACACCGGTCAGCATCGAACCCGGCAGTGGCAATCGGGGCCGCAAAGCCCTGGCGCAGGCATTGCATCAGCAGATCGAAGCTTCACTTTATTCCTGATCTGCACCCTATCCGCACGCAGACACACCAATCGCTTGAAGGAAAGGCCCCATGGTTTTAGCAAACAAGCTCAACATCACCAACCAGCTGGAACTCGCCAGAACGGAAGAGCGAGTGAGCAAACAAAAAGCCAAACAACTTTTTGATTCGGGGGATATTGCCAAGGTTGCAGGCGGCACTTATGCAGGCCTGGCATTTATTCACGCCTATTTATTTGAAGATCTTTACGACTTTGCGGGCAAAGTTCGCAACGTGAATATTGCCAAAGGGAACTTTCGTTTTGCGCCGCTGATGTATCTCGACGCCTCGCTGAAACATATCGACACCATGCCGCAAAACACGTTTGACGAAATCATCGAGAAATATGTCGAGATGAATGTGGCGCATCCCTTTCGCGAAGGCAATGGTCGCGCCACTCGCATCTGGTTGGATCTCATGCTCAAAACCGAAATCAAACAAGTGGTGGATTGGAACTTGGTGGACAAGGATGAATACCTCTCCGCCATGCAACGCAGCCCCGTGAAAGACCTTGAAATCAAAGTGCTGCTCAAGCAAGCCCTAACCAACCAGATCCATGACCGCGCCCTGTTTATGAAGGGTATTGATGTGAGCTATTACTACGAGGGTTATAGCGAATTCAAGACCGAGGAGCTATAGGGCGAACGCATTTCAAGCAGAAGTGGTTGGTTCCATTTTGGAACTAACCACTGAGCACAGAGCTGGCATCAGCCTGTCGCCGCAACTCGCGCAGCTTCACGTATTTCATAAAGCTGTTCTGACAGCCGATGGCAATGTGTACGAAGCCCGGCAGACCATCTCGCCAGCCACCACGAATTAGCCAGAATTTTAGAAACCGGGTCAGTGGCGATAGCAGCATGCGGGCCACTGGTGCCGATTCGCCACGCGCCAGTGCGCGTTCAGCCGCCAGACTGGTGTAGCGGTTCTGCTTATCCAGATAGGTTTTAAGATCATCCGCGCTGTAATGTAGGAGATCGCCTTCCAGGGTGCGCGGTGCCTCGTCACTCAGCACATGCTCATGCACGATATCGTCCGACCAGTGGGCGGCATCTTTGCGAAACAGCCGCGTGTTGTAATCCGGATAGCCTTCGCCATGCTTGAGCGGGTGCCCCATGAATACGTTACAGCGGGCGAAGCGATAGACAGGGTACTCGGGCAGACCACTCCGGAATGCTGCGCAGATACTGGCCGCCAGTTTCGGCGATAAGGCTTCATCCGCATCCAGACACAACACCCAGTCATGCTTCGCGAGACTAACCGCATGTGCCTTCTGCGGCCCAAAACCAGCCCAGGCGTGATGCACGATCTGTGCGCCGAATTCGGCAGCAATCAACGCCGTGTCATCGGTACTGCCCGAATCCACCAGAATGACTTCATCGGCAAAAGGGACAGACGCCAGCACATCGCGCAAGCGCGCGGCGGCATTACAGGTAATCAACACCAGGGAGAGAGGGAGTTTCTCGGACATAGGAAGCGGCACACACAGCTATAATGGGACTATGTCGCGAGATTATCACTAATGCCGCCCAAGCTCTCTGATCCGCCTCGTTTTCTGTTGATGAAAACGTCGTCGCTGGGTGATGTGCTGCACAACCTGGCCGTGGTCAGCGATTTGCGCCGCGTGTTCCCCGGTGCACTGATCGACTGGTGCGTTGAAGCACCCTTTGCTGAGATTCCTGCCTGGCACACGGGCGTACGCCGCGTCATTCCGGTGAGCATTCGCCGTTGGCGTAAACAGCTCTTCTCCGGCAATACGTGGTCAGAGATCAGTCTGGCGCTCGGTGCGCTGCGCACTGAACACTACGATGCCATTATCGATACACAGGGCCTGGTTCGCAGTGTCTTACTTGGCCGCATCGCCCATGGTCCGGTCTATGGTCAGAACTGGCGGGAAGCCCGCGAGCCGTTGTCCGGCCTGCTGCTGAACCAGCCACTACCCGTGCCTTATGCCCTGCACGCGGTGGAGCGCTATCGCACTATTGCCGCCACGGCGCTGGGTTACGTGGATCGTCTGCCAGAACTACCCCTGGACTTCGGGCTGCAGGATCGCTTTCCGCTGCAACCCGGTAACGACGTGTTTCTCTTTACGAATACCAGCCGCGACAAGAAGCTCTGGCCGGAAGATCACTGGATTGCGGTAGGCCGCGCCCTACGCGATGCCGGTTTGGTGCCCGTCTTTACTGCCGGCAACGATATTGAAGCCGCCCGTTCACAACGCATTGCCATAGGCATTGCTGAAGGCGGCGTTTGCGGCGACGTACTGTTTCGCCCGAGCCTGACCCAGCTGACCGAACGCATCTCCAAAGCCAGACTCTGTCTCGGCGTTGATACCGGCTTTACGCATATCGCCTGCGCGCTGACGGTGCCCAGCATTGCCATCTTTACCGATACCGATCCGGCCTTAGCCGGTGGTTTCGGACTCGGCCTACGCCAGACCTTTGGCCATCTCGATAGCTGTCCACCCGTGAGCGATATCGTCGGTCAGCTCAAAGCTTGGGGCTTTCTGCCGGCATGAGCAGGCCCAGCGCTGCGCCCTGGTTCTACCGGATACTGCTCACCTTGATGGTGCCGTTGGCGCTATTGCGCCTCTGGTGGCGCGGCCGCAAACAACCCGGATATCGCCAGCATATTGCCGAACGATTCGGTTACATCAACATCCAAGCGGGTGGCCCGGTTATTTGGTTGCACGCTGTTTCAGTTGGCGAAACTCGCGCCGCCGAACCCCTGGTGCATGCACTGCTGGCGCAATACCCAAATCACCGCGTGCTGCTCACGCACATGACGCCCACGGGGCGAGCAACCAGCACCGCACTCTATAAAGATCCGCGCATACTGATCGCCTATGTACCCTACGACCTAACGGCTGCCGTTGATCGTTTTCTGCAGCGCGTTCAACCCAAACTCGGCCTGCTCATGGAAACCGAAATCTGGCCAAACCTGATTCTGCGCAGCCGTCAGCATGGCGTCCCCATGCTGTTAATCAACGCGCGCATGTCTGCGCGCTCAGCCCGACGCTATGCCCGCTTTGCCGCCTTGATTCGCCCTGTGCTGAGCGCACTCACGGCGGTCGGCGCACAAAGCACCGACGACGCCTCACGACTGACGGCTCTCGGGGCGCAACAAGTCTCGGTCACCGGCAATCTCAAATTCGATGTACGTATCGACCCGGCGCTGCAGGCTCTTGGGCAGTCATGGCGAGCAACAGGCTCGGAAAAGCGTCCGGTCTGGTTAGCGGCCAGCACGCGCGATGGCGAAGAAGCGTTAATTCTCGCGGCGCACCAGCTGCTCTGCGCCCGGAACACGGCCAATCCCCCCTTGCTGGTGCTGGTGCCCCGCCATCCACAACGCTTTAATGAGATCGCGGCGCTGATCACGCAGGCAGGCTTTTCTCTGCGTCGGCGCAGCGAGGGCGTGGCAATAGCCGACACCCAGGTGTGGCTAGGCGATTCCATGGGCGAGATGGCCGCGTATTACAGCATGGCGGATGTGGCCGTCATCGGTGGCAGCCTACTGCCCTTTGGGGGCCAGAATCTGATTGAAGCTGCCGCCTGTGGCACGCCGACAATTGTCGGGCCTCACACCTACAACTTTAGCGCGGCAGCCAACGCGGCAGTGGCCTCCGGTGCCGCCATGCGGCTCGACGACCCCACGCCTGACGCCTTAACCGATGCCGTGAATAAGCACTTCAATGATGCCGCTGCACACCAGAAAGCAGCCGATGCCACGGCCCGCTTTGTCAGCGAAGCCACCGGTGCCACGCAAAAAATCATGGCGCTCATTACGCAGAATCTGCGACGCTAATGCACAAGGCCCGCATTTGCGGGCCTTATTGTTTCAATCAGTTAACGCGCATTACAGTTCGAAGTGGCTGCTGCGTGGTGCATTCTGCAGCGGTGGCAGCCAGGTTTCGAATAGGGTTTCGCGCGCATAAGCGCCCGGACCGGTGCAATGCACCCGAACCATTTCCATCACCGGACCCTGACCGACAACGGCCATCAGTCGGCCACCCAAGGCCAGCTGATGCAGCAGCACGTCCGGAATGGCTGGCACCGAACCGGTCAGCACAATCGCGTCATAAGGCTCGCCGTCTTCATGGCCTTTCAGACCGTCGGCTAGAATCAGCGTGGTGTTTTCAATACCCGCCTGATCCAGATTGGCTTGCGCCTGCTCTTTAAGCGCCGGGTCGATTTCCAGGCTGGTGACATGTGCACCTTGTGAAGCAAGGAGGGCGGTCATGTAACCGGAACCGGTACCCACTTCCAGAATTTGTGCATCCGGCGACAATTCCAATTCCTGCAACATGCGCGCTTCCATGCGTGGCGGCATCATCATGGCATGGGGTGTGAGCGGGATTTCCACATCGGCAAAGGCCAGTGACCGATAATTGGCCGGCACAAACTCTTCCCGACGAACTTCAAACAGCAGGTCCAGTACATCAGGATCCAGAACATTCCACGGACGAATCTGCTGTTCGACCATGTTGAAGCGTGCTTTTTCAGTATTCATGTGCAGGTTTCCAACTTGAGTGTGAGGGTCACGACCAAGATAACTCTTTGATTATACCTGTGAGATGGCTGCTCGGAAAAGCCGGGGTCACGTTGCGCCATCCGGTCTGACCAGCGGCTCGGCACGATCCGGAGCGGCATAAGGCTCATCGTCGCCGGTTGCCGGCTCGGCCAGAGGCCGTCCGCAGCCCTGACAGAGGCCAGAAACCGGGTCAGCCATGCAGACCCCGATACACTCGTACACCGCTTCCTGATCGCTCTCCGCCACTGCCAACTCCCGCACATTCTATGGATGGCTACAGTTTAGCGCTCAAATGGCCCGAACCAAAGTCCAACAACCCCTTGTGCGATCGGGTCTTTACAGGCAATCTATGGCTGACACACCGCGTGCTTGCAGGGTATGCCGTTCGACTGCCTTGGAAGCACATTTTTTTGGCTTTAGATTTCCGGAGATCACCATGTCGCAGTCCCCTACGCCAGCCGAGGGCTCGGAAGGCAAAAACCCCGCCGAACTGGTTCACGTGTATGCCGAAGTTGCACAACGCGCCTCGCGCGTCTTGAGTGGTTTTCTAGAACGCCAGTCAGAAAAGGGCGTGAACACCTCGGGTGAAGAGGTTGGTATTGCCAAGGCATTTATGGATCTGTCGGCACGTCTGATGTCGAATCCATATCAGCTGGCCCAGACCCAGATGAGTATGGTGCACAACTACTTCTCGCTATGGCAGAACTCTGTCATCCGCATGATGGGCATGGATGCGCCGGCCACGGTTGCACCAGAGCGTTCGGATAAGCGCTTCAAGGACGAAGGCTGGCAACAGGACTTTGTCTTTGATTTCATCAAACAGTCTTACCTGATCGCTTCCAAGCACATCCTCGACACCGTCGGCACCGTCGAAGGCATGGATGGTAAACAACTTGAAAAAGTAAACTTCTACACGCGCCAGTATGTAGATGCGATGTCGCCAAGCAACTTTGCGCTGACCAATCCGGAAGTCTTCCGCGAAACCGTCCGCTCGCAGGGCCAGAACCTGGTCAAAGGTCTGAACAATCTGCTGCATGACGTTGAAGCCGGTGACGGCAAGCTTCGCATCCGCATGACAGACACCTCAGCGTTCGAGCTGGGCAAGAACGTGGCCACAACCAAGGGCAAAGTGGTTTATCAGAACGACATGTTCCAGTTGATTCATTACGAACCAACCACCAAGGAACAATTCAAGGTGCCGCTGCTGATCGTTCCGCCCTGGATT
>ERZ650303.299-NODE-299-length-15069-cov-11.239843_pt1 | contig 15069 bp, 17 predicted proteins | sample MGYA00376239_ERZ650303 | MGnify/ENA primary metagenome ERZ650303 (study PRJEB26733, sample SAMN07839262) | wastewater metagenome | biome: small river; feature: stream; material: water | place: USA: North Carolina | collected 2016-04-05 ... | reverse complement strand
TTTGAAACAGCCTACAGTTTGCGCCGGAACAGTGCGTCCGCAACATCTGCAAGCAATCCTCCTATCGCTCAGTCGGTCGCACGTTCCGCTACAGATTTCAGGGCATTCGTCCATTCGTGAATGCCTTGAAATCTTGCCGTTCGCAAGAGCGGCAGGAAAGCAGCTTCACAGAACGTAGCCTGCGGCGTAGCGAACATCTCCGGCAAGGGTAAGGAGTTCGCTTCGCTCTTGATGTGATTCCAACGAGTCGCATGAAGAGTGATGAGTGCAAGCAAAAACGAGCAATTTCAAGCCATGCTGCGCAAGCAGTTTTTAGATGGCGTCAAGTTTGCGCAATTGGTTTCGTCATTTCAGCGCCCCATATTAAGAACTTTCCGGAATTTCCGGACACATCAAATTCGTAGCCAATGACAAGGCGGATTGTTGAATAACGGTCGAACGAATAGCCGCCCGCCCTGACGACGGCGTCAAAACAGGGTAAGCCCTTGGCCTCTGTCCCCGGCGAAAGCGCGGTGTGTTAAGCCAAGGGTATTCTTATTCAACCAAAGCTCGCTCAGGCGGGCTTTTTAATACCGAAAATTAGGTCAACATACTTGACCAATTAGGTCGGGCAAATCAAAAGGTTACCGTTCAACGCAATGGCATTCGTCAAAGGTCAATCAGGCAATCCGGGTGGCAAGACAGCTAAGCCGTGGGCTGATGCTTTGCGCATGGCTCTAAAGCAGTTTGAATCGCCAACAGTTCAGCAAGGAACTGCCTTGCGCGCTATTGCCGAGAAGTGCATCGCTAAAGCGATAGAGGGTGACAAGGACTCAATCACTGAGCTTGCTAATCGTCTAGACGGCAAACCGCATCAATCGGTTGATGTTGACGCAACGGTAGCGGGCCAGATCATTGTGCAGATGGCGAGCAAAGACGCCGATATTTGAAACTCACAGCGAAGCAAGAGTCAGCGCAATCAATAATCGCTGGCTCCGCTACGCATGTCATGCTGTTCGGTGGTTCGCGGTCAGGAAAGACATTCCTGCATGTGCGGAACATCGTCATGCGAGCGCTCAAAGCGCCGGGGTCGCGTCATGCGATCCTGCGGTTTAGATACAACCACGTAAAAGCCTCGATAGTCCTCGACACCTTCCCGAAGGTCATGGAGCTGTGCTTTCCGGGCATCAAAGCCACGATGCACAGTCAGGACGGTTACGCAGAGTTACCGAACGGCTCGCAGATATGGTTTGCGGGCCTTGATGACAAAGAGCGGACTGAAAAGATTCTTGGTCAGGAATACGCAACGCTGTACTTCAACGAGTGCAGCCAGATTCCGTACGGCTCGGTCGGTCTAGCGGTTACACGGTTAGCGCAAAAGGTTCACCAGGTCATTGACAGCGTGAAGGGCGATCTGCTCAGACCGCGAGCGTTCTACGACTGCAACCCGCCAAGTAAGGCGCACTGGACCTACAACCAATTCGTACTCAAGCGTGACCCTGAGACAAAGCTACCGCTGGTTAAGCCGGAAGATTACGGCTACTTCCAGATCAACCCACAGGACAACGCAGAAAACCTGTCAGACGGCTATCTAGGCACGTTGCAGGGCTTGTCGGCAAGGCTACGAAAGAGGTTCCTTGATGGAGAGTTCGCAGACGCCACACCAAATGCTCTCTTTAATGACGAGTGCATTGAAAAGTGGAGACATATCGGAGGACAACTACCAGACTTTGTGCGGGTGGTTGTTGCGGTTGACCCCAGTGGCTCGGGCGACTCGGACAACGCAGACAACGACGCAATCGGCATTGTGGTTGCTGCGCTTGGCATTGATGGCAACGCTTACGTCCTTGAAGACTGCACGGTCAAAGCTGGCCCCGCAACATGGGGCAACGTAGCAACCAGCGCCTACGACCGGCACAGCGCCGATGTAGTCGTCGGAGAGATTAACTATGGCGGCGCAATGGTTGAACACGTCATCCAGTCCGCGCGCAGACGCACACCCTACAAACAAGTCACAGCGACCCGTGGAAAAGCGGTGCGCGCTGAACCTATTAGCGCTCTCTATGAGCAAGGAAAAGTAAGACATGTTGGCAACTTCCGAGAGTTGGAGGATGAGCTAGTGGCGTTCTCCACGTCAGGCTACACGGGCGGCGGCTCGCCTAACCGCGCCGATGCGCTCGTGTGGGCATTGACTGAGCTATTCCCCGGAATCGTGGCGGGCAAGCGCGAGGCTGTGCCGTACACCATGCCGCAGAACATGTCCGGCTCTTGGATGGGTTCGTGATGGAAGAAGAAGCAGAAAACACGCCTAACGACATCTTAGAGGACGCTATCGAGCGCTTCAAGGTCACGATGGAGAACGAGGAAGAGAACCGCAAAAACTTCCTTGAGTGGCTCCGCTTCTATTCAGGCGATCAGTGGTCAGAGTTGGACCGCAACCGGCGCAACCAGACCAAGCGCCCGATGATGACTGAAAACCAGATCAAGCAGTACGTGCTCGATGTGGTCAATGAGTTCGCACAGAACCCGCCCGGCATCAAGGTACGCCCACGGGATGATCGTGCAGACGTGATGACTGCAAACATTCTGGAAGCGCACACGCGCCAGATTGAAGACATGAGCAAGGCCCGTGCGATCTATCAGGAAGCGGGCAAGTATTCGACGATTGGCGGTCAGGCTGGCTGGCGAGTCAACCTCAAGTACACCAGCGATGATGTGTTTGAGAAGGATTTGGTCATTGAACCGTTTGCCGATCCGCTGGCGATCCTTCCCGGTCCCGCATCGCAAGCTGATTACTCCGACATGGAGTATTGCTTTGTTGAACAGTGGGTGGATGAGAAGGAATACGACGGCAAGGTTGACGAGACCGGCGAAGCATGGGAAGACGCCCTGACCAACTGCGAAGAGGGCTGGAAGAAAGACGACAAGATTCGCCTTGTTGAATACTGGTATCGGGAGCCTGAGACCGTCCTGATTGCGCAGATGCCCGACAAGACGGTTATCGACTGGACGCCTGAGATTGAGAAGCAGTTCACGGCGATGGGCATGCAACCTATTAATGTGCGTGAGGTCACGCGCGATTGCATCTGGCAGGCCGTGCTGTCGTCAACGTCAATTATCGATGGCCCGAACAAGTGGCCCGGTAAGTACATCCCGATTGTGTTCATCGTCGGCGAAGAACTAACGATTGACGGCAAAAAGGAGCGCTGTGGCAAGGTGAAGGACGGTATGGACGCACAGCGCGCCCTGAACTATGCCGAATCGACTCTTTACGAAAAGATGGCCCTTGCGCCTAAAGCCCCGTACATCGGGCCGAAGAAAGCGTTTGAAGGCTTGGAGCAGATTTGGGCGTCAGCCAACACTGACAACCACGCTTACTTGCCTTACAACGACGATGCCGTAACACCACCACAGCGCAACGTTACCGATACGGTTTCGCAGGGCGAAATGGCCCTATCGCAGAGTGCTGCAAACAATCTGCGGCTCATCATGGGCGCGCGCGATCAGACGCAGTTAGACCCTCGTGTAGAGTCAGGAAAGGCCATTCTCGCCAAGCAGAAGGCTTACGACAAAGGCTCATTCCACTACGTCAACAACATCAATCGCGGCGTTGAGTTCACCGGGCGCATTCTGGTTGACCTGATTCCGCGCGTGTACAACGCAGACCGCACGATCCGGCTGCTTAGTGACGACGGAGAGAGTCAGGCGATCAAGCTAGGCCAGCCGATGATTCACAACGGCCAGCAGTACGTGATTGACCTGACGCGCGGCAAGTATGACGTGACCATCGCATCCGGTCCTAGCTACACCACGCAGCGCGAAGAGGCGGCAACGGTCATTACAAACCTGATTCAAGCGGACCCGCAAAGCTCAAGTATTCTCGCGCCGTGGCTGTTCTCTACGATGGACTGGCCGAAAGCCAAGGAAATCGGCGATCAGCTACGCCAGCAGGCGGGACAACAGAAGCCTCCGCAAGACCCGCTGATGGTTGCGCAACAAACCGAACAAATGAAGGTTCAGGCGCAATTGCAGATCAACAACGCGAAGAACCAAGGTGATTATCAGCTTGCACAAGAGAAGCAAAAGCTCGCGCGTGAGCAGGCGGAGTTTGATGCGCAGATGAAGATTCAAGTCATGGAAAAGGATCATCAATACGAGATGGCGAAACTTGGTGCAACTGTGCAGATGAAGCAGGAAGAGGCGTTCCACAAGGCGCGCGCTGACCGTCAGGTGATTGAGCAGGATGCGGGCCCGTTTTTAGAGGCGCTTACGGCCAAAGATCAAGCAGATGCGCAACGCTTCGATCAACTAAGTCAATCCATCATGCAACTAGCGCAAATCATGACGCAAGGGCACCAAGACTTGATTAAAGCGCACACAGCGCCGCGTGTTGCGATACGTGACAAACAGGGCAACCTGACCGGCTCACAAGTGGTGTTGCAGTAATGCCTAGCGCAATTGACGCAACCAAACCAGCGAATAACTCGGCTGCGCTGACGTCGGATTTACGGGCCAACCTAGCGGCAGCGAAGAGCGAGATTGAAGCGCTGCAAGCCGCTGACTTGACGTTAGCCCCGAAAGGCTTGGCTACGGCTTCCGGGCTCACGATGTCAACAAACAAGCTGCTTGGTCGCAAAACGGCGGGCACAGGCGCGCTTGAGGAAATCACGCTTGGTACAAACCTAAGCATGACAGGAACCACGCTGAATGCGGCTGGCACCTCTCCCGGTGGCTCCGGCTCAGAGCTGCAATATCGCAACGGCGCAGCGTTCGGTGCCGTCACCGGGTCATCTGTCAGTGGTGCAGACGTCACGCTAACGGGCGCGCTCGCGCTGGATTACGGCGGCGGCACTGGCTTTAACAACCACTTGACGTTTAACACAGCAGGCAACGGCAAAACAACCATTGGTGGCTACAACAGCTACCTGTTTGTACGGGCGGGGATCAATGGTGCCACCCGCTTTGCTGTGTACTCAGATGGCCGCACAAATCGTGTTGGGCCGGTCATTCCATCCGGTAACGATTACCGGTGGTCATCAACAGCCGATGCCACGGGCAGCCCTGATCTCGGCTTGGAGCGCATTAGCCCCGGACTATTGGGCTTTAATGACGGCTCGACCGCCGTATGGCGCGATTGGAAAGCCCGCAACGGCATCCTCACCGGCAACCTCGCCCTCGGCATCGTAGCCAAAAGCGCGAATTACACCGTCACCGCCAACGATCACACGATTGAATGCGACGCCACATCGGGCGCGATCACGCTCACGCTGCCTGCTGTCTCCGGCGCGCAGGCGGGCACTCAATACACCCTCAAGAAAACCGACGCCAGCGCGAACGCCGTCACCTTCGACGGCAACGCCAGCGAAACCATCGACGGCGCGACAACGGTATCGACGACCACGCAATGGGCCTCGATCACCATCCGCCGCAACGCTGCGGGCACCGCATGGATCACGACCAAGGATTAAGCATGAACGACGAACAACGCGCCAGCATCGAAGCCCAGATCGCCCGGCAAGAGCCGGAACTCGCCGCCTACAAACAGGCCATCGCTGCGACCGAGAAAACCATCGAAGGCATGGAGGCTACGCTCGCGCCGAACCGCGAGCGCATCACGACATGGACCGAGCGCATCGCGGAGCTCAACGCGCAGATCGAAAAAGAGCAGGCCGTCATCGACACTGCCATGCCCGCGATCAACGCAGAGCGCGGCAAGCTCGACGCGCTGACCGGCAACGCCGCCGCCGTCGAGTCCGCCATCCTCGGCTGCAAAACGCTGCTCGGCTAATGCGCGCGCTCGCCATCCTCGCCGCGCTCTGGTGCTCACAAGCCGTTGCCTACCTTGGCAGCTTTGACCCGCAACCGCTGCGCAACGAAGTCACGATTACCTTCATCGACAGCCAGCTACCCGGGCCGCAGTGCGTCGCCGAACAACCGGCCGTCACCGCCCCGCTTGTGCTCATGGCTTTCGGTTGTGCCATTTACGACAAGGGCCTCGTCATCGTCCCGATCACACCCGGCCCCGGCTGGCTCAATGCTTTGCAGGGATTCGCTACACCTAACGCTTTGCTAGGCCATGAAACGCGCCACATTTTCGATGGGGACTATCACCCTGCTGTCTTGCCTTTTATTGAGCGGGTGCGCAGCCCCCGTGACACGGCAGGTGTCGTGGTATCCAGTGACAAACATGACTGAGACGTGCGCTACCCGCAAGACGGTTGCCGCAAACGATAGCGGCTGTCTGGAGAAATCAGGTGCGTCCTGCACGATCTGGACAAAGAACCGCAACGTCAGTTACTCGGATTTCGGCGGCTTGGTGCGGGAGTGCCTCCGCTAAATGGCTGGTGGCACCACTTGGGACGGCGGCGCAACGACATGGGACGCAGGGCTAACGCTTTGGGACGGTGCGACACCTGACAACGTAACCAGCGGCGGCGCTGGTGTATGGCTCTGGAAGCGCAAGAAAGCCAAGGCAAAGGACAGCGAAGAAATCGCCGCTGTCATTGCCAAACAAGCAGAGCCGGATTTAGAACTAGCGCAACGTCTTGATGATGCGTATGGCTCAATCTACGCCGAAGAAACGCAGAAACGCATTGCGGCCATGCTGGTGCAGAAGCATCAATGGCAGCTACAGCAAGCACAACAACAAATCGCATTCATCGTTGAGTTGCAAGCGAGATTCGCAGAGCAGCAACAACGAATAAGGAAAAGGCAGGAAGACGAGTTCTTCCTTCTTTACATGTAACCGCCTCCGGGCGGTTTTTTACGCCTACCCGTTGGCTAAACGGGGCTTTTATCGAGAAACCATCAATGGAATTCGAGCCAGTCACCACGACTATAGACGCGCCCTCTTCGCAACCGGAAGCACCGGAACAAGAGCAACCAGCCGAGAAAGAACCGCGAGACCCGGCATCTCCACCAGCGGATGAAACCGAAGGCGACAAAGTCGCTAAAGGCGTTCAGAAGCGCATCGACGAGCTAACGCGAGAGAAGCATGAGGCTCGGCGTGAACGGGACTTGATTGCACAGCGTGCGTACGAAATTGACCAGCAGAACGCGCAAATGCGCGAGTTTGTGCGTCAACAGCAACTACGCGCATCCGTGCCTGATCCTGACCAGTTCAACACGCCACAAGAGCATTACCAGGCCACTCAGCAGGCGCTCGCTCAATACAACCAACAGCGAGCTTATGAGCAGCAGCAAGCACAGTACGCGCAAGCGCAACAGCAAGCTAAAGCACACGAGCAGGCCGCAGTTCAGGGCGTTCTTTCCAAGATTACGCAGACCTACGACGACGCAGCAGAGGTTATCGGGAAGCTAGAGGTTCTAGACCGCACGGTACAGCACCATCCCGCAATCAGACAGGCAATTTTGGCGTCCCCGCAATCAGCGGACGTTCTCTATTACCTCGGCAAAAACCCTGCTGTCGCCTACGAAATGGCGACCTTAGACCCATTCCGCGCGATCACCAAAGTTGGTGAGATCGAAGCGCAGTTGAAGGCCGCAAAGGGCGCCAAACCCAAAGCAGACGCCAACGTCTCCACGCTCAGCGGTGGTGGCGGCTCCAACTCGGAGCCGAAAAACATCGATGACTGGATGAAGTGGCGAAACAACCAACTCAAGAAACGAAAGTAGATCATGGCGAATAGCCTCATTACCTCCTCGTTCATCACGAACGAAACCCTTCGTGTATTGCACAACAACTCGGTGTATCTGGACAAAATCAATACCAGCTACGAAGAGAAGTTTGCAAAAGAAGGCGCAAAAGCTGGCTCGACGGTAAACGTCCGTATGCCAGTTCAAGGAACCGTCCGTTCCGGTGCAACCGCATCGTTTCAGGACGTGAACGAAACGGTCAAGCCGATCACCATTCAACCAGAATTCGGTATTGATTGGGCGTTTCAGGACTTTGACCTGACGCTGACCGTTGATAACTTCAGCAAGCGCTATCTGGAACCGTTTGGCAAACGCCTCGCAACGGAACTTGACGCGCGTATCGCTGCGGCGATGTACCAGACAACGAGCAACTTCGTCGGCACTCCGGGCACCACTCCCGCAACCGCCGCAGTCATCTTGAATGCTGGTGTAAAGCTCGACAACAACGCTTGCCCGGCGGGTGACCGTTACGTTGTCCTGAACCCTGTCGCTCAAGCGGGTGTGGTCGGTGGCCTGTCTACCCTGTTCAACAGCTCGAAAGAGATTAGCGAGCAGTACAAGACCGGCTCGATGGGTACAGCGCTTGGCTTTGAGTTCGCCATGTCGCAGAACATCCCTCCGCACACGGTAGGCGGTCTCGGCGGAACTCCGCTGGTGAACGGCGCTAACCAAGGCGTAACCAACTCGGGCGCGACTGACAACCCGTCAGCAAACACCACGTCGCTTGTAACGGACGGCTGGACCGCTGCGGCTGCTAACCGTCTCAAGGCGGGTGACATCATCACCATTACCGGCGTGAATGCGGTTAACCCTGCCAACAAGTTTGACACGGGCGTACAGCAACAATTCGTAGTAACGGCTGATGTTGCATCGGACGTAGCCGGTAACGCGACTATTGTGATTTCCCCGGCGATCATCGCTGGTGGCGCTTACAAGAACGTGACCGCGCGGCCCGCTGACAACGCGGCCATTCAGATTGTGACCGGCTCCGCAAATACCACTTACTCGCAGAACATGGCGTTCCACAAAGACGCCTTCACGCTGGTAACGGTTGATATGGACTTGCCGGGTGGCATGGACATGGCTTCGCGCGCTCAGTATGGCGGCGTCTCTCTGCGTTTCGTGCGCGGTTTCGACATCACCAACAACAAGCGCCTGTGCCGTTTCGACATTCTTGCCGGGTACGCTGCAATGCGTCCTGAGCACGCTTGCCGCATCACGTCCTAAAGGTAGGACATGGCTGCAATCACCACATTCAACACGCTTGACTCAGAACTCGCGCGCCGTCTCGGTCGGGTGGACTTGTCCGCTGATACTGAGATTGCCGCGCAAATGGGCCAAAAGCGCATTGTGCGTGATTTGCAGAATAAAGGGGCGACCGTAGGGGAAGAAACCTCTACGGTCATCACCACAACGGCGGGAACGCAGACCATCGCGTTACCCGCCTCCTTTCTCGCGCCTCGCTCCATGGCCTTCAATGCGCCGTACAGCGACACGCTGCCACTTATCACGATGGAAGAGGTGCAACGCCTCAGCGGGCCGTTTACGTCCTTTCCTGTGGCTTATGCGATCTACGGATCAAACATCGTATTTGCACCGAACCCGAACGCAGCCTATGCGTTCACGTTCTACTACTTCGCTGAACCGGCGCTACTGAACAGCGGTAATCAGACGAACTGGTTTATCACCAACACCCCAGACCTGATGTTCTACGCCTGCCTGACGCAGTTGTCTGATCAGGTGCGCGATGACAAGAAGATTGCCGACTATGAAGCGGCATATCAGGCGGCGCTGTCTGCTGTTGTGAGCAATCAATCGCAGCAACGCTACGGCGGCGGACCGCCTCGGATGCGCGGGCTTAACAGCCTATCGCGCGGTTTCAACATCATCGCAAACCGCTGATGCTCACTTGGCAGAACACCGGCGACCCCTGCACCCCTGAAACACTGACCTTCGTTAATCACCTGATGCCGACACGCATCGGGTACACCACAGCACTAGGAACAGGATTCCTAAACGGAACAAACCCGTCGATAACTGCCACGGTAGACACTGGATATTCACCGCGCGGCTTGTCATATTTCGACGCGACGGGAACGCAGCAACTGATTTTCACGCTGTCCAAAAAGATATACCGTTACCCCGGAAATACGGATATTTCCCGCGCTGCGGCTTACACCAACGGCTATTTCAGCTTCGCGCAGTACCGAGACAAGATTTACGGCGTGAACGGTGCGGACTTGCTGCAAAAGAGCACCACGGGCGCATTTGCTGACGTCGCAAGCACCCCGAAGCTAACCCGAATTGCCGTCAATGGCGAGTACATGGCCGGTATCAATCTTGTTGCTAACTACACGCTCGCATCGGCGGCTGTAGTGTCTGCGTCCGCTTATCGCCTGATGATTTCAGCGGTTGGCAACCCTGAGCAGTTCGACTACTCGGTCGATACGACCGCGTTCACGCAAGACATCGTGAACACGGGCGGGCCGCTGACAGCAATCAGCACCTTGCGCGATATGTTCGTGGTCTTCCAGAAGTCCGGCGTCTACGTCGTTGAATCAACCGGCAACCCGGCTGATCCGTGGGCTATCCGCCTTGTGTCTGATTACTACGGCTGTGAATGGCCTGATTCGGTCATTGAGGTCAACAATGTCCTGTACTGGATCAGTCCGACGCGCTCGGGCGAAGTCTGTGCCTTCGATGGCTCGCAGATCACGGTTTTGTCGCAGGCGCTGAAATCAACAATAGTCGATACGTCAAACGTTTATGTCGACAGTGGATTTGTAACCGGCACCAATGCTGAACTTGAGGGCGGGTTAACAGCCGCAACGGACGGTGAAACCATCGTATGGAACCGATTTGTTAGCTCGGCATTTGGTATTCCAGACGTCGCCTACAGCAAACAACTTTACCTGAATATTGCGACTGGACGATTCGGATACTCGGACAGGATGACGCTTACATCGTCACTGTTTGGCGTGTTTTCCAACGCGTGGCAGAACGGCATGCTGACCGTGAAATGCACGCAACTTAGCGCAGGCGCAAACAAGTTTCAAGCCGGTTATCTGACCCCGCTGGCAAATAGCGATTGTCGGGTTGAACTCTATCGAGGTTCAAACGTGTTCAACAAAATCAGCAACGCGACGCTTCGCTTTTCTGAATACGTTTACCCGAAAGAAATGGTTACGGAACTCGCGAAGATAGGTGGATTTTCCACAAACGCATTGCCCGCTTACACCGGAACGCCATCCATGATATGGGCATCGACAAAAAACAGCGGTGACGCAATCAGTTACCCAACAGTCACGGCAGCATCAGCGCCATCGGCAACATGGAACACAAACACATCGTCAATTGATATTTCCGCGTCATCAATTCGCGGGCAATCGGCGCGCACGTTTGCATTTGTTGTGTTTGTACAGCCTGTTAATTCGCTGACGGGCATCACTATTGACTACGCGCCAGCGGGCAACGCACAAGCAGGCGCGAAGGCGGGCGCATGGCAATAGACCCACGCTTACCGATTCCGATTGAAGAGCGCAACAAGCCGCTAGAAGGCGACTGGATGCGCATGCGGCGCAGGCTTGATGAACTGCTTCGCAAGCTGATGACGCCGAAGTATTACGAGGCGGGCACGGTAACGATTGTTACGGGCCTGACGACAGGAACTGCAACGCTCAGACATGGCGCGTCAAACGTTGTCATCACTGGCTTTCAGGGCGGCGGCGATTACGCGTCGGTGGTCGGCGCGCTCACTGTAAGTGGCACGACCGTTAGCGGCAGCCGGGATGGAATTCTTGGCGATCTGGTCATCTCCTTTTTAGCTTTCACGCCGTAATTGCATTTCGTTCAAGTGATTCCCTCCCATGATGATTGGGAGCGGATGAGGCTTGGCATTGATCGGGTAAATGCGCATTCAGCGCCGCACCTTCGGCAAACGGTTGAAGATGTCCGCGCAGAGTTCGACAAGAACCACTGCACATGGTGCGTGATTCGGGACGGTGAAAAGGTCATTTCTGACCTCGTTGTCAAAACACTTTTAGAGGACACCAGACGCACCTTGTACGTGTGGCTGATGTTCGGCGAACGCCTCAGCAAATGGGCGCGATTCGCAATGCAGAATCTTGAACAGATCGCAATCTTTAATGGTTGTGACCGCATCAAGTTCCACACAACACGCGACAAATGGGTCCATCTCATTCAGGACATTCCTGACGAGTGGGAGCACACACACGTCTTTACCAAGAAGGTGACTTATGGGCGGTCAATCTAACGGCTATCAATCGCAACCGATGCAATCATGGGGGGGCGGCTATGGCGGCAGCGGTAGCGGCGGCGGCTACGGCATGGGAAATTACAACAACAATTTCTCGAATCGCGCGCCGATGTACGGGCAGCAATCAAGCCAGAACTACGGCGGCAACCAGTACGGCAATCCGTTCGGCCAATTCATGCAGCAATGGCCGCAATTTGGGCAGCAATATATGGGCGGCCAGCAACTGTACGGGAACCCCGGCGGCATGGGGGTCATGGGCGGCAACATGATCAACCCGAACATGGGCATACCTCAGGGGCCGCAATCAATCGGCGGCATGGGGGTCATGGGCGGCAACATGATCAATCCAAGCGGTGTAGGCGATCCGAGCCAGAACTATCGGCAACAGATGCGCCTTCAAGCCGGGCCGCAGTACGAGACGACCGGAATTGTCCCGCCCGGCGGAATGACGCAAAACAACGGGCAATTGGACTACGCCGAACAACAACAGCCGTTCGGCGGGGGTTTCTAAAATGGCGGGCGGCGCTCCTTCCAATACCATTAGCACAACGACCAATATCCCTGAGTCGTTGCAAGGCTATTTGCCGCAAATCTTTGAGTGGCAAATGGGCGCGATCAATGATCGTACGCCCGAAGATACGCAGTCACCCTACGGAACGATTGCCCCGTGGAATCAGGCGCAACAAACCGCGACTGACATGCAAATGGGCATGGCGCTTAATCCTGACCCGACGCAAAACGCAGGGCTGAACTACGCGCAAAATGTTCTTGATTCCGGCGGTTACAACCCGTACGGCGCGCAGAACAACGAATACATCGGACTGAACCCCTATCTGTCGCAAACGGCGCGCAATGTCGCCAGTGACATGTCTATGGGCTACGAGACGGGAACTCGTGCTACACGCGACGCGCAAGCCGCGCGCTCCGGTGGTTATGGCTCATCCGCATGGGATGCGCAACGTCAACGTGACGAGGGTGCGTTTTCGCAGCAACTCGGCAACACGCTGAACAACCTCTATTCAAGTGAATACAACCGCTCAGGTGACTTGCGTTCTCAGGACTTGTCGCGGCAAACCAACGCCTTCGCACAAGGCCAGCAGAACGCTAACAACGTGCTCGGACAGGTTCCCGGCTTGCAGCAAATGCTGTACGGAAACATCAACCAGTTGCAGAACGCTGGTGACCGTCAGTACGCCTACCAACAGTCGCTCCTTGATTCCATGAATAACGACTGGAACAACTGGAACAACTTCGGCGTTGAACAGGGCAATCTGTACGGCAATGCCTTGCGCAATGCAATGGGCCTTGGTGGTACGTCTACGACATCCGGCGGCAATCGCAACAACTATGGCGGCCTCTTAGGGGGCGCGAGCCTGATGGGGCTCTCTGCCCTGTTCGGAGGCTAAATGTTTGTCATTGATGACATCTTGATGGCGATGGCCGCAGCAGCAGCGGCTGCGCCAGAAGTGGCTGCGGGCACAGCGGCAGCAGGGGCGGCGGCGCTTCCGGCGGCAGGCATGACCGCTACGGGCGGGTTGCTCGGAACGGGCGCAGGGGCATTCGCTGGTGCTGATGCGCTTGCTGGTCTCGGACTAGGCGCAGAGGGGCTAGGTGGCGGTATGGCGATGTCTGCTGGCCTTCCGGCGTCAGCGGCCCCGTTTACTGCGACAACGATGCCATCAATGATCGGCTCTTTCGGCCTTGGTGACGCCACGGCTTACGGCATGGCGCAACCCCTAACGATGGGTGACAAGCTCGGCATGTTTGCGAATCGAATGATGCCTAGCAAAGAGGCCATGATGATGAACGGCATGAAGATGGCCGGTCAGGGGCTTCTAGGCGGCCAGCAGCAGCAAATGCCGCACGCCATGCCAAGCATGCAAACCGGCGGCGATTATCGGTCGCTCGTCCCGCAATCCGGCGGCGATTACCGTAAACGACGCGATGAACTTTTGAAACGAATGCTGGGGATGCAATGACTACTCAAGCCGATCTAAACGCCTATGTCCAGCAATTGCAGGGGCTCGGCACGGGTCAAGTGATGTGGATGAACGGTGTTCCTATGCGCTACACAGCGCAAGGCATGATGCCTGATCCTCAGTGGACGCAAATGAACGACGCGCTCGATTCTCGACCGGGAGGGGACGGGCACAATACGCCGGTCAATTGGCAACAACAAATACAGAACGTTGGCGGCGCAATTAGCCTGAATCAGGCGCAACAGAACGCCGGTTATCCCGGCAGCACACCGGGCCAGCGCTCAGGCGTTCCGGGCGGCGGCGGTGGCGGTACGCCGGGCGGCGCTATCGTCTCTGAAACGGGGCTTGGTGGCGTCGGTGAACGCGGCCTGCTAGGTGGTATGCCCTCTGACCCAAATCGCAGCATGGGGCCTAGCCGCATGCCATTTCAGGTGCCTCCGCGCGGCATGGGGCCGGGCATGGTCGGCAACCCCGGCTACAACCCCGGCGCAACTCCGCCGGGAGGCGGCAATCCGCCGGGCGGAACAACCCCGCCGGGAGGTGGCATTACGCCCCCCGGTGGCGGAAATCCACCCGGTGGCGGAATTACTCCGCCGGGTGGCGGCAACCCGCCCGGAACCGGCGGCCCGCCGGGCGGCTTCCCTCCGAACCCCATTGCACCGGGATTGCTCGGCACCGCGCCGCGTCAATGGACGGGTTCACCGTGGCAGGCAGGGCCGAACTCTGTGTTCAGCGGTTCATTCTTCCCGGCATTCGGTGTTCAGGGCGTAGCCAATTATCAATATCCAGCGCAACCGGGCGGCTTTGTACCGCGTACACCGGGAACGGGCGGTTTCAATCCAACAGGCGGCAATCCGCCGGGTGGTAACAACCCCGGAAATGGCAACCCGCCCGGATATGACCCTGTCAACGGTTCGCAGCAATCGGCCAATGTCTCGTCAAATACCGGCTTCACGCCGCGCAATCTTGTCAACTACGCAGCGGGCGGCGTACAGCTTCCGTACCGCAACCAGTTTGAGCAGTACACGCAATCGCTCGCCATGGCGCAGCCGTGGATGCCTACCTACAACGGGCGCGGTCAATCGCGCGGCCAGCCGCAAGGTGGAATGCCACAAGGCGGATATGGTGGTCTAGGCGCGCTGCTAGGTAGCCTGCTAGGAGGTCGCGGCAATGGCTAAA
>ERZ650303.298-NODE-298-length-15138-cov-6.573228_pt1 | contig 15138 bp, 19 predicted proteins | sample MGYA00376239_ERZ650303 | MGnify/ENA primary metagenome ERZ650303 (study PRJEB26733, sample SAMN07839262) | wastewater metagenome | biome: small river; feature: stream; material: water | place: USA: North Carolina | collected 2016-04-05 ... | reverse complement strand
GCTCGACCGCACCCGAAGCAAGGCCAAAAGCCGAAGCAGGGATAGCTGTCGGCGGGTGATTCAGCAGCTAGACCTGTTTCCCGTCTTGCTTGCTGAGTCAGAAGACGAAGCGCAGGATGACCTGCTGACCCAGCGGGTCAAGTGGTCAAGCGCCAACACAGCGCCAATCCCGAAAGAGGCCCGCCGCGTGGCCTCTTCGGTTTTTGACCTGGCTGCCGCCCCGGTACGGATCGGCTTGCAGCAGCCCGACAAGCGCCGCCGTGACGATCCGGTGATCAGGAGCAAGGTGATCAGGCGCGAGAACGGATTGACCCGTATCATAATCGATGAGCGCGACACGCCGGAATGGCAAGAGCGCGAGTACCAGCGTAGGGCTAGGCAGATATTGCCGCCACCGCCGATGTCGGCACGGACGAAGAGTGAGAAGTTGAAAAAGATGATTGGAGGGAAGTGATGGCGCGTCCGTCTAAGCTGACGCCTGACCAGTGGAAAGAGGTTGAGCGGCGCGTAATTGCTGGCGAGTCAATCCGATCAATCGCAAAAGAGTTTGGAATCGGTGAATCGTCGGTGCGCGGTAAAGTTTCCGCGCAAACCGCGCACGTCAAAAACGTCGCTGAAAAGCTCGCAGAAGCCCAGACCGCCCTTGCCGAGTTGCCGGTCCATCAGCAGTATGTCGCTGTAAGCCTAGCCGAAAAGCTTCGCAACATCAGTGACAACCTTGCGGCCGCTGCACAGTACGGAGCACAGACCGCGCACCGCCTGAGCGCACTAGCCAACAGCGAAGTGGCCAAGGTTGACGATGCCGAGCCGCTGGCGTCAGTTGAGAATCTGAAGGGTGTGGCGGCTCTCACCAAGTTGGCAAACGAGTCCGCGACGATTGCGCTCAATCTGTTGTCGGCCAACAGGGAGCAGATCAAATCCATCAACGAAGAAGCTCCGCGGCGCCGTGTCATCGATCCACGCAAGCTGTCTGATCAGGCGCTTGAGGAGTTGTTGGGAGCTAAAGAGTCCGATGCTTGACGCGATGACCGACGAGGATCTGTTGGAGGCTGAGCGCGAGTATTGCCGGCGCGGCCTGTCGCGCTTCATCCGCAGGGCCTGGAGCGTGCTGGAGCCAGGCCAGCGGTACACGCACGGCTGGCACATGGACGCCATTGCCGAGCACCTGGAGGCGGTAACGCGCGGAGAGATCACGCGGCTACTGATCAACATCCCACCAGGCACCATGAAGTCCATGAGCGTGTCGGTGTTCTGGCCGGCGTGGGAATGGGGGCCAAAGGGTAAACCGAGCGTGCGCTTCATCGGCGCCAGCCACGAGGAAGGGCTGGCCACGCGCGACAACATGAAGATGCGCCGGCTGATCACGTCAGAGTGGTATCAGCGCCTGTGGCCCACGCCGTTGACTGGCGACCAGAACCAGAAAACCTACTTTGAGAACACAAGCACCGGCTGGCGTCAATCCTGCCCGGTCGGATCCATGACGGGACGGCGTGGTGACCGTGTTGTCTGGGATGACCCGCACAGCGTCGAGGATGCGCACTCGCCTAAGAACCTGGAGTCCGCAAACCGGGTTTTCCGCGAGACGCTGCCCACGCGCCTGAACAACCCCGACAGCAGCGCCATCATCATCGTGATGCAGCGCCTGCACGAAAACGACGTGTCAGGGCAGATCGTGGCCGGCGACCTGGGCTATGAGCACCTGTGCCTCCCCATGGAGTACGAGGGGCCGCGCAAGTCCACCAGCATCGGATTCACGGATCCGCGCGCCACGCCGGGCGAGTTGCTGTTTCCGGCTCGCTTCCCACGGGAGGTGGTTGAGCGCGACAAGAAGATCATGGGCGACTACGCCGTCGCCGGCCAGTTCCAGCAGCGGCCCGCGCCAATCAAGGGCGGCATCATTAAGACCGACCAGTTTAGGGTAGTGGACGCCATCCCCGCCGGATCCATCAACTGGCGCCGAGGCTGGGACCTGGGTGCAACCATTGGCGGCGACTACACCGCAGGCGTCAAGATTGGCGCGCTGGCCGATGGCCGGTACGTCATCGCCGACATTGCGCGAGACCAGCTAGAGACCAATGAGCGCGACCAGCTTATCAAGAACACCGCCGACCGCGATGGCCGCGCAGCCGTGACGCAAGACATCCCGCAGGATCCGGGGCAGGCCGGCAAAGGGCAGGTATCAGCGTTTGCCAAGCTTTTGGCTGGGCATGCGCTGCACTTCAGCCCAGAGACTGGTGACAAGGTGGTGCGTGCCACGCCGTTCGCATCCCAGGTCAACGCCGGCAATGTGCTGCTGTTGCGCGGCGCGTGGAATGATGCGTTCATCAACGAGTGCAAGACTTTCCCTGGCGGCAGCTACGATGACCAAGTGGACGCCGTGAGTCGAGCCTTCAATGGGTTACTGAAGCCGTCAGTTGGCATCTTCACCTGAAACGCTTGTCATTTTCCCATGCTGAGAAGTAGAGTTATCAGCACTAGGCATCCTGCAAGGCCGAAAAACATCTTGCATTGACGCGCTCCCTACAATACCCTCATGACCACATTAGTCGCCAACACCTACGACATCCAAATGGCCCGCTACGAGCTGGCGCAGTCGCTCGGGGCACTGGACGCCAAGCGGCCCGCAGCATGGCAACAGTACGGCTACCCCACTGACATCACGTTCGGCCACATGCTCGCAGCCTACGAGCGAGGCGGCGCTGCACACGGCGCAGTGCATCGCTTGCTTGACAAGTGCTGGCAGGAGCTGCCGCGCATCAAGTCGCCGGCCAGCGATCAGGTAACGCCCTGGGAGCAGCGCGTCAATGCCGTACTCAAGAGCGTGAGCGCCTGGGCCAAACTTCGCGACTTTGACCGGCGCAACATGATCGGTCGCTACAGCGCGCTGATATACCGTGTGGCCGATGGTAGGACCCTGCGCGAGCCGCTGGACCGTGCCGCGCGACTGGTTGATCTGGTGCCGATCTACGAGGATCAGTTGCGCGTGACGATGTGGGACAGCGACACCACGAGCGAGAGCTACGGCCAGCCGCTCATGTACCAATACCAGTCGCGCCGAGTACAGACTGGAGATAACCAGGGTCAGCCAATCGAATGGGCGGACGTTCACCCCAGCCGAGTGCAGACCCTGGCTGAAGGATCGGTGGGCGATATGTTTGATGGTGTGCCACTGCTGCGCGCTGGCTTCAATGCTCTGGTGGACTTGGAGAAGATCAGCGGCGGCAGCGCCGAGAGCTACCTAAAAAACTCGGCGCGCACCCTGGTTTTCCAGTACGACAAGGACACCGCTGTTAAGGCTATCGGCCAAGATGGCGATGACGCAAGCGTCAGGCAAGCCCACGAGGAGCAAGCCCGCTCGCTCAACCGCAACCAAGACGCCAGCATCGTCATGCAGGGCGGCACAGCTTCTACGCTGCAGACTACGACGCATGACCCGGAGCCGTCCTTCGTGGTGGCGGCCAACCTTTTCGCGGCTTCGGTGCGCATCCCGTTCACCATCCTGTTCGGACAGCAGACCGGGCGCATGGCAAGCGACGAGGACAAGGCCGACTTCGCAGCGCGCGCCAAGAGTCGCCAGACCAACGAGCTAACGCCCATGCTTGAGCAGTTCATTCGGCGTATGCAGGCAGCCGGCATCATCGAGCCGGGTGAGTTCGATGTGGAATGGCCGGATGTTGCAGCACCCAGCGAGAACGAGAAGGTCGAGCTTCTCAAAGCCTACACCGCAGCCATGCGCGAGGCCTTCGCCGCTGGTGTGCAGGGTCTTTTTGAGGCCGACGAGTTGCGCCGGGTTGTCGGGTTTGAGCCGCTGCAAAATGATGTGATTCCGACCGAGGGTGCAGGCCAGGAGGTGCAAGCATGAGCAGGTTTGAGCTTCATCTCGGCGATTGCCTGGAAACCATGCGCACCATGCCAGACAGCAGCGTCGATTCGATCGTGACCGACCCGCCCTATGGGCTGTCGTTCATGGGCAAACGCTGGGACTACGACGTGCCCAGCGTCGAAATCTGGGCCGAATGCCTGCGCGTGCTGAAGCCGGGCGGCCACCTGCTGGCGTTCGCTGGCACCAGGACGCAGCACCGCATGGCCGTTCGGATCGAGGACGCGGGATTCGAGATCCGCGACATGATCGCCTGGACCTATGGCAGCGGCTTTCCGAAGTCGATGGATGTCTCGAAGGCGATAGACAAAGACGCAGGGCACTGGCGCGGGCGTGCCGGATCGGTGATAGCGGACAATGGCGCCATGAGTGGCGGAAACTACGAGCGAACGCCAAAAGGCGACCCAGTGACCGAAGCCGCCCGCCAGTGGCAAGGCTGGGGCACCGCGCTTAAGCCTGCCCTTGAGCCGATCACCGTGGCGCGCAAGCCGCTGGTGGGCACCGTCGCCGCGAACGTGCTGCAGCATGGCACGGGGGCGCTGAATATCGACGGGTGCAGGGTCACCGGCGAAGGCAACAAGACATTCAACCGCGATGCCGGCGAACGACCGCGTGACCAGTACCGCACCGGAACGACAGTCGGAGCAGCCATGCCAACCGACGCTGGCCGCTGGCCCGCGAACCTGATACACGACGGCAGCGAGCCCGCCGACCTGCTGGGCGAGGCCGCGCGCTTCTTCTACTGCGCGAAGGCCAGCAAGCGCGACCGGGACGAAGGGCTGGAGCACATGGAGGCTGTTAACCGCCCGAACGGCAACAAGTGGACCGACCAGGATTACCGCGTCCTGAACGGCGAGCGCAGCGAAGGGCGAGAGGCGGGACCACGCAAGAACATACACCCCACCGTCAAGCCCACCGACCTGATGCGCTACCTGTGCCGGCTGGTGACACCGCCAGGCGGTACCGTGCTGGACCCGTTCATGGGCAGCGGATCGACTGGCAAGGCCGCCATGCGTGAGGGCTTCCGGTTCATCGGCTGCGAAATGTCGCCTGAGTACCTGGAAATCGCACGCGCTCGGATTGAATCTGCCATGAAAGTGCTATGATGAAGTATCCGGGCTAGGCTTGCTACCGAACGGCGGACTAGTTCACCGCTTGCCCGGAGCCTACCAACTGAACTGCCTTTGAACCAAGGATGAGATATGAAACAGGAATTTGTTACGCTGCCGCGCGAGGTTGTGGAGTGGGCCGTTGAGGTTCTTTTTTGCACGGACTCGAAAGAAGGATCTACAACTTACGAGAACGAGCTTGAAGCAGTCAAAAAGCTTCGCGCAGCACTGGAGCAGCCGAAAAACCATATCGAGCAGCACCTCGGAATGGTTCCAGCAGGCTGGAAGCTGGTGCCGGTGGAGCCGACAGAAAAGATGATTGACATGGGGCGCGGCCTATCATCCTTTCCAGATGGCGTATACCGCGCCATGCTTGCAGCAGCACCGAAGCCGCCAGCACTAAAGCAGCCGCAAGTCAAAGCAAGTGCAATCCCAGCTGGCTGGAAGCTGGTGCCTTCGGATGCGACACATCAATGGGCAGAAAACCTAGCGGATCGCGGAATGCGAATCTCAAGCCTTGCTTCGGCAATTTCAGATATGCTAGCCGCCGCGCCGCAGCCGCCAACTACCGAGGAATCCTCGGCAGTTGAGCAGCAAGTCGAGCAAGAGCCGGTGGCGTTACTTGCTGACGCAATCCGTGCCGAGCCAACTGAACTGATCCATAAATGGCGTGTTCTGGAGTTGATCCAAGATCATGCCAGGCAGCAAACTAAGCGCGAGCCGCTGACGGATGAGCAGATCGAGCGCGCCTGGCAATTCCTTCACGACGAAGAAGGGAATACGCCAGATCAGCATGACTTCGCGCGCGCCATCATCGCGGAATACGAAGGCGCCGACAACAACATCAAATAACAACCAGCCCCAGCAATGGGGCTTTTCTCATGGCAAACCCCATCATCCCCGGATCGAACAACGACCGCACCGGCACTTTGCCAATCTTGCGCCGAGCCGTGCGTGAGATCAACCGCCGCTGGGCCGGGTTGCAAGCCGATGTGCTGGCATCGTTCAACGCCATCCCGGCCTACGCCATCAACGCCGGCGAAACCGTCGATCTGTACCGCTATGGCCTGACCGCTGACCAGATGAGCCGCCTGTCTGCCGAACTGCAAGCCGCTGTCGAGCGGTGGATAGCAGACGGACGCGACCCCGCAAACCTCTTTTGGTGGAGCCAGTACGTCAGCGAATCCGCGCAGCTAGGCACCGCGCAGTCGGTCGCCAATCTCTCGCAACTGTCGCCAGCCTATGCAGCCGCTCGGTCGATTGAGACCGTGATCTACAGCGAGCCATATGTGCAACGCCTGGCAGTGGCTCAGTTCAAGTCGTATGAGCATTGGACAGGCCTTGCCGCCGCTCAGAAGTCCGATCTGGCGCAAGTGATCGGACGCGCAGTGACTGATGGCAAGAATCCGAAAACCATTGCCGATGAGATCAAGGAGAGGCTGGGCGTGAGTCTGAGCAAGGCGAAGCAGTACGCGCAGACCGATGTCACCGACACGCTGAGACAGGCCCGCTGGGCCGAGTCTGAGCAAGCACAAGAGGATTTCGGTATCAAGGTCGGGCTATTGTGGACCTCTGCGCTATTGCCCACCACGAGGCCTTGGCACGCTTCGAGGCATGGCAGGGTCTACACGACTTCACAGGTCAAGGAGTTCTACGGGCAGCGTGGCAATGTTTACGCATGTCACTGCTCCACCACCGAGGCACTACTAGACACCGACGGCAACCCCATCCTGACGCCCAAGCTTCGCGCCAAGATGGCCGGTGAAAAGATCAAGTGGGACGCTGAAAATCCGCAGTAGTGCGGTATACTTGGCACCGATGATCAGCGCGAGAGTCAGGTCTTAGCCGCCTGCAGAAACATGAGGACGTTTCGCCTTGTAGAGTTCAATGGTGCTTTATCCAGGCTGGCGATGATCATCACCATCACGCATGCGGATTGTGAAGCCAGGGACTGCTGATCGTCTCTCTGGTACTTCATTCAGCCAGTCCGCAGCCGTGATGGTTACAAGCCAAGCTAAAGATCGGTTCGCCAGTTGACGTTTGGCGCCATCAAAACTAAACCAAGGATTTCAAAATGCTTTTTTGGCTTCTGCGCTTACTTGCAGTCGCCGTAACGCTGAAGCAACAGTTCCAGAACGGCGGGCATCCGAGAGCGTGCCCTTGCAAGCCAAACGATAAACCGGAACAAAAGCACAGTGGGTACGGTTAGTGACAATCGTTCAAAACTCTGGAATCAAGCCCTGACCACAATCAGGCCGATGGAAGATGACGAAAGCCTGCCACGGGTGAACGTCCTGATGGTGGATCAGCTAACGCGGGCTGGGTAAGCCCAGAAGCCACTCTTGAAATCGCCTGACAGATCGGAAAGACGATCACCAGCCCCTTTAGCTCAGTTGGTAGAGCACTCGCATTGTAAGCGATAGGTCATTCGTTCGAGTCGAATAAGGGGCACCAGATTGCATTGATAGCTCAACGGTTGGAGCAGTGAACTCATAATCCCTTGGTCTGGGGTTAGAATCTCTTTCAATGCACCAGTTTTAGGAAGTGTGGCAGAGCGGTCTATTGCACTGGCCTTGAAAACCAGCAACTCGAAAGGGTTCGTGAGTTCGATTCTCACAACTTCCGCCATATTCGGGCGGTATCCAGTCGGTGCACATGCGCGGTTAATATCCGTAGGAGCATAATCTGGAGAGCGACATCGCTCCCTTGGTCTGCGGGGGTTAGAGTCCCACTACCGTACACCATCAACAATCTAGCCACGACTCACACTCGTGGCTTTTTCATGCGCCATGCATTCTCCCTAGCATGGCCGCATGACCTCAAAACGCGTCCATATCCTGAGCGTCGTCAACGCTGGCAACGTCAGCAAGGACGGCAGTACCTACACAATCCGCGATGTCGTCGGCGCTATCGACGATATCGTGATGAACTCGCGCCTCTACCCTGCTGACCAGCTCAAAGCCGCAGCCGCTACGCTTGAAGGCAAGCCAGCACCTGCCGGACACCCGAAGAACTCGGCAGGGCAAGCCATCTCGGCACTGAACGGCGAGGCTTTGGCAAGCGCCTGGATCGGCTCCTACATCCGCAATGCCAGGCACGAAGCAGGCCGCACCATCGCTGACGTGGTGGTCAACGAAGCCCAGGCCCGTGCGCACCCGGACGGCGCAAAGCTGATCGAGCGGCTTGACGCGGCCATTGCAGGCAACAACGCCGAGCCGATCCACGTCTCGACCGGCCTGATGATGGACCCCATCATTGCCAATGGCGAGTCGCGCGGCAAGAAGTACAGCTCTATCGTGACGAACATCCGTTACGACCATCTGGCGATCCTGCTGAATGAGCAAGGCGCAGCCACCCCGGATCAGGGGGTCGGCATGTTCCTGAACGCGGCTGGAGAGTCCGAGCAGGTCGAGGAAGTGATCATCAATACCGAGCCCGAAGACCTGCGCACCCGTGGCCTGATGGGCTGGATCAAGCGCCTGATCGGCAATGAGTCCGATATGTCGTTTGACCAGATCAGCGACAAGCTACGAGATGCGCTGCCGGCCAATTCCTGGCTGCGGGAGGTCTATTCCAAATACGTCATCTACGTCACTGAAACGCCTGGCCGTGATGCGGCGTACTACCGCCAGGATTACGCCATTGATTCTGCGGGCTCCGTATCATTGCTGGGAAGCCCGGTAGAAGTAACCCGCCGGGTCGAGTACAAACCCGTCGAAACAAATACCGAAAGGACCGACGCAGTGAAACAAAGCATCGTCGCCGCGCTCAACGCCGCAGGCATCCAAACCGAGAGCATGGACGAGTCCGCGCTGCTGTCGGCCTATAACGCGCTGATCACCAAGCCAGCCGCTGACGCGCTGACTGCTGCTAACGCTAAGATCGCGCAGATCGAAGCCAATGCACAAGCTGCTGACGCTGCCGAGCTGGAAAAGCTGGCCGGTCAAATGGCAGTCAACTCCGCGCTGACCGCTGACGATCTGAAGGCTCTGGGCCTCAAGCGCCTGCGCGAGATCAAATCAGCCGCAAAGGATGCAGGCGGATATTCCGCACCCATTCTCGCCGCCAACAGCGCAACCAAACAGGCTAGCGAGTTCGCCGGCTACAGCATCAACCAACATCTGGAGGCCTAAGCAATGGCAAACCGTATCTTCCGAGGCTCTGCCGAAAAAACCGTTTCGAGCAAGATCGTTGCCGGCGCCTATTTGCCTGGTACCTTCGTCACCGAGGGCGCTTCGACCCTGACCCAGGCAACCGCCCCGGCTGGCCTGCTGCGCGTGCTGGCCAACCGTGACTGGTACAGCGAAGGCGGCCTTACCGCAACCGATCCGCTGCTGACCGCCTACGCATCGGGCGACACCGCTGATGCCTACGCCATTGAACCGGGTTACATCTTCCAGATCGCTGCCGCTGCCGCGACCTACACCTACGGCCAGGAGCTGACCATTGGTGCCGGCGGTCGCGTGACCGCTGCCGCATCGACCAATCTGGTGATCGGCTTCGCTCGCACCGCTGGCGCCAAGTCGGCCGGCGACCTGATCGATGTCGAGATCGCCAACTTCTACGTCAAGGCCTAAGGCCTGATAAACCGGAGCAAACAAACATGCTGAAATTCACCCCCGCGCAAGAGCTGGCTGTCAATCAGGCCCGCGAATCGTTCAACCAGACCATGACCGCCATCGCCGCCCAGAACTCTCTGGTTGGCAACGCCTCGCCCATCCCGCTCGACGCCTGGCGTCGTGTTGACCAGCGCGGCGCGATGATCCAGCGCGACGTTCTGGCCGTGTTCAACCGCCTGGCTGCATCGAACCAAACCCCGGTTGGCGTCGGCGACATTGTGAACTTCTACCCGCAAATCAGCGACAGCGGCGAAGTCCACGTCTCGATGGACGGTCGCAGCGAAGGCCTGGCTGATCAAGCCAACGTCAAGTACGTCGGCACCCCGGTTCCGGTCTTCGACTCCTACGCCCGCATGGGCTGGCGCCAGATGGAGACCATCCGCAAGACCGGCGCCGGCCTCGATGTGGATACCATCGCCAACCATCAGCGAAAAGTGGCCGAGAAGCTCGAAGATGTTGTCCTGAACGGTCTGCCCAGCGTCGTTGTCGGCGGCAGCACCATCTACGGCCTGCGCACCTTCCCGCAGCGCTCGACCGACACGACCGGCCTGACCCTGAAGTCCTCGACCGGCGCCCAGTGGCTGGCTGCTTTTGAAAAGCTGATCAATCAGCTGATCGGCGACAACGCTTTCGGTCGCGTGACGGTGTTCCTGAACTACGGCGACTACGTGTACGCTTCGATGAACGAGTACACCGCCAACTACCCAAAGACCATCCTGCAGCGCCTGCAAGAAATCGGCCAGATCGCCGAAATCGTCCCGGCTGCGAAGGTGCCTGCCAACGAGGTGATCGGCATCGCAAGCCTGGCCACCGGTGAATGGGGTTCGATCCTGCAAGCAATGCCGCTGGTGACCCGGCCCAAGGCTCGCAGCAACCCGGAAGACGACTATGTGTTTGGCGTCCTGGCAATGGCCGCCCCGCAGTTCCGCGCGGACTACGAAGGCCGCAGCCAGATCGCTCACCTGACGCAAGCCTAAGCCATGAAGCTGACCATCACGCACCTCAAGGCCCCGTGGCCGCAAGGCGCCGTGGTCGGCGGCGTGATCGAACTCGCCAGCGTGCCCGCATGGGCCGTTGGCAAGTGCGTTCCGGCCGCTGATGATGCGGCGGTGACTGTGGGTGGTACCCTCATCAATGAAGGTACCATGCCAGCTGCCGCCGCTACTGAATCCAAGCTGTCTCTAAAAGAGTTACGCATTCAAGCCGACTCGCTAGGCATAAAGGTTGACGGCCGCTGGTCGCGTGAGCGGCTGGCTGATGAAATTGCGAAGGCACAGGGCTAAGACATGATCACCAGCGCACAGGCGACCCAATATCTCGATCAGATGCTGGGCGTCGGTGCGCCTGGATTCCTGGTGGATGCCGCCATCGCCGATGTGGCGACCTATGAGCCGGCGCTTATCGCTGCCGGCTATTCGTCGTCTACCATCGTGCGCATCCAGTGCATAGCGACCGCCATTCTTGTCGCTGCTGGCGACCCGAAGCGCATTAGCTCGCAGCACGCTTCGTCCGGTGCGGCGCGCAACTTCAAGTTCAAGGATGGCGACCTGTCGGCGCTCAGGCGCTCGCTGGCTTCGCTTGATACGTCAGGAGTAGTCGCAGATCTGGTCGGCACTGACCCAGCCGCATCCGCTTTTATGATGGTGGTCTGACATGGCAATGCCTCACAAATTCATGACCGCCAATGGCGACGAGGTGCTGCCCGTCAACGGCGGGCCATACTTCACCGAGGAAATGTCCGCAGACTGGATGCGCGGCGCGGTCTACGTTGAATTCTTCTCTGATGCTGCTGGCCTAGTCCCAGTAAGCCCGACTGCTGGCGACGTGATCGCCGAAGCCTCGCCAATGGGAAACCTGTTCATGGCGTCCGGCAACGTCTCCAAAATCCTGGCCGTCAACGCTGGCAGCCCGCCGATGTATGAGCCGCCGGTGTTCGATGGTTGCGCCATTAAGGGCAAGCTGACGTTTTCCGGAATCACGGGTGCCGCGACCTGCCGCGCGATCTTCTGGAGGTCTTGAGCCATGTACCCGAATCACGCGCAGCGCGCCGATGTTCAGAGCTTCGCCCGGATCTACCCCGAAGGCGTGTCGCTGGTGACGCCGGGTCGGCCGTCCCTCAAGTCCGTCTCAATTCAGAACCGCGACAACAAAATCATCTACTTCTGGCACGGCCGAATGCCGTCTGGTGCGACCGGACAAGGCCCGTATCTGCCGGTTGACCCGGCGCAATGGACCGCACAGGAAAAGGCAGACGCGGCTGCCATGATACTGGTCTATGGCGAGGCCATCGCAGCCGGTGCGACCTATGAGCCCCGCGTGGCCCAGACTTCGGCGCTCTATTCGTATGTGACGGTCGGCACCGCCGTTGCTCACGTCAAGGCGGGTAACTGACATGTCAGCATCGGCCAATTGGAGCTTCACCAGCACGGCGACCCACTGGGCTCAATCCGGGTTCGATGACTGGACCGGCGTCAAGACCTGGGCCGCTCCTGTCACATTCGCCTGCGACTACAAAGCTGCCGCTAAGACCATGACCGACACCAATGGCAACGAGTTCGTCTCGCGCCAGGTGCTCTACACTGAGCGCAGCACGATCCAGCCGGGAGACATGGTGCTGATTGGCGCCCATGCTGGCGCCGATCCCGTCGTTGCGGGCGCTGCCGAGGTTCGTAGCGTGACGCGATATGCTGACACGTTTGACCTCGTGGCAGATGATTACATGGGGGCCACATGAGCCGCGTCCGCATCACCAACCGCCTGCCGCAGTTCCTGAGCGCGGTAGAGCAAAAAGCAGCGCGCGGCGTGACTCAGGCGCTGATTCTTGGCGCCAGTGAAGCCAGCGTGATGACGCCGGTTGATACCTCTACACTGCTCAATGGCCAGTTCCGCAGCGTAGCGAAAGAGGGATCAAAGATTGTCGGGACGGTCGAATACACGGCGGAATATGCGACCTATGTGCATGACCCGAACGTGAAGCAACGATTCAGGCGCTCGACGGCTGAAAAGGAGTTCTTGAGGAAGGGCTTCGAGGAGTCGGAGCCGAGTATCAGGGCGGTGATCATTGGGTCTATCAAGACATGAAAAAAGCCAGCGGGTGCTGGCTTTGTTTTTTGGTGTGTAGTGGCTACTTTATGTCGCGGGCGATCTCTACAGCTCGGATAATTTCTTCCAGTGTGCATTCTCCACCTTTCCATATCGGGCGAACGGCATCAAATAGTTGGCTGATAGTCAGTTGGGTGCGTTTTGGCTGCGGGCGGGTGTAGATCTCCGTCCCAACGGGTAGATATGGGCTGTCGATCCCTGGCGTGCACCAATCAAAATGGCCGCCAGCATCTCCGGTTCCTGCAACACGAGCAATCGGCTCCTGTTCGCCTTGTAGCTCCATCTGATCAAGGTGCGCACGCTGCCTTACAGCAAGCTCACTCATTTCTCGATGGCAACCCATAAAGTATTGCAGGGCGTCATTCAACGCCTGATTCTCGGAATGAAGGCGGAGCAGTTCGGCTGCGGCAGCATCACACTCGTCATCAGTAAGCTCGTGCCAACGGAGAGTGTTACGTAAGGAATCAGCCAGACGTAGAGCTTCAGGTTGTTTGTTCATGTGTATTCCTTGCGAATATGGAAAGCGAAATAAAGGATGCCGGGCGACAGTTTCGCTGTCTGTCGTTCGGGAGCTACCCTAGCCCGGCAACAGCATCTTAGCACAGTCTCCCTAGCATGGCAGGTATGAGCATTGCAGCCGACGCTATCCGCAACCTGATCACCCCACTTCTGACCGGCTGGCGCGTCCAGTTCGGTCGTTGGATCGACGGCGCACCAACTGACCGATTCTCTGTGATCCGCCCTGTGGGCGGTGTGCCTGCTTCACTGGTGCGCCGTCCACAATTCTCACTGATGCTGATCGGAGCAACTGGCGATTCGTCGGCTGTGCCAGATGGCAAGGCGCATCTGATCATCGAAGCCATGAGAGCCAGCAGTGGATCCATTGTCACCATGTCACCGGGCGAGCCGGTCTTCTTCAGTACGGATGATGGCCGCCCCGTCATCGAGCTTGCAATCTCCACCATCACCATTTAAGGAGCCACCCCATGAGCGCATATGACGGCAAGAATGCCATCGTTTCCTTCTCGATTCAACCCGAAACCGCCACGCCAGGCACCCTCGTGTGGACCACGCTTGGCATGATGCGAACCAAGTCGCTCGGCGGCACTTGGGAAACCGCATCCAGCACCGCTGACAGCACCGCTGACAGCGCCAGCACCGTGATTGCCACGCGCCGTAGCTTCAGCTTCTCCGGCGACGGCGTGAGCTACGATGACGCGGCCTATAACCAGCGCACGCTGAAGAACCATTTCTTCAACCCTGGCGTGACCACGCAAAACCAGCCGAAGTCCTGGTTCAAGCTGACCTACCCGTCTGGTGAAACCTTTATCGGCCCGTTCATGATCACCTCTTGGTCGGACGAGAGCCCCGAAGCTGACGTGCAAACGTGGTCTATCGAGGCCACCAGCAACGGCAACGTGGTCTACGACGACGGCGTGGCATAAATGCTGATCGAGTGCGGATTCGTTCGAGCCGTAGCACCCGATGGGGCGGAGTACACGTTTACACCGTCGCTGGTGCGCATTGCGTCATTGGGTGATCCGCACTCAATCGTAAAGCTGTACGCGGATCTGCACGGTCCGCGCGCCGAGATAGAGGCTGGCTATGTGCTGGCCTGCTTGTGCGATCAGGATGACCCGACGCCATTGATCGGCTGGATCGACAGCGACGGCTTGCGAAATCCTGGCACCATGCCAGCCGCCGAACAAGTGATCCTGGCGCTGCATTTGATGCATCACGGCATCATAGGTAAGGCAAAGCCTGGCAAAGGCGGCGGGCAATACTCGGACCGCTTCGATGCTGCTGAGTACATCGCAGCGGCACGGGTGCACCTGGGCCTGTCCAGCGCTGACGCCGAGGCGCTGAGCATGACTGAGTTTCAAATGATGCTGGCAATGAAGTACCCCGATTCGCAGGAAAAGCAGATCCCGAGCCGGGACGAATACCGCAAAGCCATGCAGGCGGCACAAACGAAGGAAAAGCGCAATGGCGGCTGAAAAGGTAGGCGAGATTTACTATGAGGTGACGCTAGACACCTCGAAAGCCATTGAGCAGCAAAAGGAACTTGCGCGCCAACTTGGGGAAATGCCGTCCACGCTGACGCAATCGGCGCAAGCGGCAAAGAGCTATGCCACCGCCACCGAAGTCGCAGCCAAGGCATCAGCGGAGGCCACGCAAGCCACGCAGCTGGCTAGCGCAGCGCAGAAAGCAGCCACCGCCACCTCGAATGAATCCACAAAGGCGACGCAGCAAGCCACCAAGGCCACGCAAGAAAACGCGACAGCTACAAGCAGCGCGGCAAAATCATCGGGAGAACTGAAACAGGCAACGCGCCAGCTTCCGGCCCAGTTCACCGATATTTTTACTAGTATCCAGGCTGGGCAAGACCCGCTAACCGTCCTGATTCAGCAGGGCGGACAGCTCAAGG
>ERZ650303.297-NODE-297-length-15138-cov-14.569781_pt1 | contig 15138 bp, 14 predicted proteins | sample MGYA00376239_ERZ650303 | MGnify/ENA primary metagenome ERZ650303 (study PRJEB26733, sample SAMN07839262) | wastewater metagenome | biome: small river; feature: stream; material: water | place: USA: North Carolina | collected 2016-04-05 ... | reverse complement strand
CTGGTGCGTCTACCAATTTCGCCACCCGCGCGGGTTTCTAAATAACAACGGGTGGTCAAAGAAGACCACCCGTTTGAAATCGGTCAACTTGACATTTTAGACGGCTTTTCGACCTTAAACCACGCCGCGTACATAGCAGGCAAGGCAAGCAGCGTCAAGACGGTGGCCACCATCAGGCCACCCATGATGGCAACAGCCATGGGCCCCCAAAAAACGCTGCGTGTCAGCGGAATCATGGCCAGCACAGCGGCTGCGGCCGTCAGCACAATGGGGCGCAAACGACGCACCGCTGATTCCACGATGGCCTCCCACGCGGGCACGCCATTGGCTCGGTCTTGCTCGATTTGGTCAATCAAGATGACCGAGTTGCGCTGAATCATGCCCATCAAGGCAATCACACCCAACAACGCCACAAAACCAAATGGGCGGTCGAGCGCCAGCAACGCACCCGCTACGCCTGCCAAGCCCAGCGGGCCTGTGAGAAACACGAGCAAGGCACGGCTGAAACTGTGCAGTTGCAGCATGAGCAAGGTGAACGTGATGAACAACATCACGGGCATGCCTGCCGAAATCGAGCTGGAACCTTTGGCGCTTTCCTCCACCGCGCCTGCAACTTCAATGCGGTAGAGCTGCGTGTCGGTTTCCAGCCATTTGGCTTCTAGCTTCTTCAGCTCGGGCAACAGCTGCTGTGTGACGGTTGCACCTTGCAAGCCTTCGATGATGTCGCACTGCACGGTGATGGCGTATTCGCGGCCTTCGCGCCACATCACACCCGGCTCCCATGAAAACACGGGCTTCACAATTTGCGTGGCAGGAATCATGCGTCCCGAGGCGGTCGGAATGTAGGCGCTGGCCAAATCGCTGATGGCATCACGCTCGTTCAGCGGTTGACGCAGCACGATGTCGATGAGTTTGTTGTCCTCACGGAACTGTTCGACCGTCGAGCCGACCAGCAACACGCGCATGGCTTGTGCAATGGACTGACTGGTCACCCCCAAAGATCGCGCTTTGGCTTGGTCCACCTCCAAACGGACGACTTTGATGGACTCGTTCCAGTTGTCGTTGACGCCACGCGTGGAAGCACTGGCGCGCATTTGTGCTTTGACCTCATCGGCACGTGCACGCAACACCCTAGGATCTGGCCCCACCACGCGGAATTGCACGGGGTATGGCACAGGAGGGCCGTTGGGCAACAGCTTCACACGCGCACGTGCTTCCGGAAACTCTTGCGCCAAGATCGCGGGCAATGCCAAGCGCAATGATTCGCGACGCTCCAAGCTTTCGGGGATCACAATCAGTTGCGACACGTTGGTTTGCGGAAACACTTGGTCCAGCGGCAAGTAAAAACGCGGCACGCCAGAACCAATCCATGTACTCACGGTTTGCACACCCGGCTCTTTGAGCAAGCGCTGCTCCACGGCCTGTGTCACGGCTTCGTTGGCTTTGAAGGAGGTGCCCTCTGGGAACCACAAATCGACCAACACCTCAGGACGGCTGGAATCGGGGAAAAACTGCTGCTGCACGCGCCCCATGCCCACCAGACCGAGAACGAAGATGAGGATGGTGATGCCAATCGCTTTCCAGCGGTACTCCACACACCAGGTCACGGCGGTGCGGAAGTGGCGGTAAAACGGGCCATCAAACAGCTCGTGTTCTCCCCCATGTTCACCGTGCGGTTTGACCTGCAACAGCAAAGTACCCAAATACGGCACAAAGTACACCGAGACCCACCAGCTCAACACCAGCGCAATTACCGTCACCGCGAAGATGGCATAGGTGTATTCACCCACGGTCGACTTCGCCATGCCAATCGGCAAAAAGCCCGCAGCGGTAATGAGCGTGCCGGTCAGCATGGGCATGGCCGTCACTTCATACGCAAACGTAGCGGCACGCACACGGTCGTAGCCCTCTTCCATTTTGCGCACCATCATCTCCACGGCAATGATGGCGTCATCCACCAGCAAGCCGAGCGCAATGATGAGCGAGCCCAACGAAATTTTGTGCAGGCCAATGCCCCAATAGTTCATGGCCAAAAACGTCATGGCCAACACCAACGGAATCGTGATGGCCACCACCCAACCTGGACGCATGTCCACATACCACCCGTAGCGCCCACCTTTGTGCAAACCCAAGGCCACGAAGCTGACCAGCAACACAATCAGCACCGCTTCAATCAACACCCGTACAAATTCACCCACTGATTTTTCCACGGCCTTGGGCTGGTCTTGCACCTGCACCAAGCTCACGCCAACTGGCAACGATTTTTCAATCCGCGTCGTCGCCACTTGCAGGGCCTTGCCCAACGCGATGATGTCACCGCCTTTGGCCATGGAAACGCCCAACGCGATCACGGGTTTGCCTTGGTGGTGCACCTTGACGGTGGCAGGATCCACATAACCGCGCGTCACGGTGGCGATATCGCCCAGCTTGAGCTGCTTGCCTGCAGTGCCTCCAATAGGCATGGCTCGCAACTGCTCCTCTGTTTCAAATTGACCGCCAATGCGGACCTGCAGCACATCCAGCGGGGCTTGCACAGTGCCTGCGTTTTCTACTGCGTTTTCTTGACCAAGTTGGGCCAGCACCGCGTTCATGTCTAAGCCCAATTGCACCAAACGCTTTTGGGGAATTTCAACGAAGATTTTTTCGTCTTGCACGCCAAACTGCTCCACCTTGGCCACATCAGTCACACGCAAAAGTTGTTGACGCACATCGTCAGCAAATTTCTTCACTTCAGCGGGGGTGAAACCTGGCGCATCAAGCGCATAAATCACGCCATACACATCGCCAAAGTCGTCGTTAAAGAAGGGACCTTGCACGCCTTGCGGCAAGGTGTAGCGCATATCGCCGATTTTCTTGCGCACTGTGTACCAAACATTGGGTACATCGCCTGGCTTGGAAGAGTCTTTGAGCTGGAAAATGATTTGTGATTCACCTGGCTTGGAGTAGCTGCGAATCTTGTCAGCATAAGGCACTTCTTGCAGGGTGCGCTCAAGCTTGTCTGTGACCTGCTCAGCCACTTGCTGCGCTGTGGCCCCTGGCCAATAAGTGCGCACCACCATGGCTCGGAAAGTAAAAGGCGGGTCTTCGTCTTGCCCAAGTTGGAAATAGGCGGCTATGCCCAAAACCATGAGCACGACCATCAAGTAACGCGTCAATGCGGGATGGTCCAGCGCCCATTTAGAAAGGTTGAATTTATCGTCCATCTTCAACTCACTTTGCTGCGCCGAAAATCGACACTTTTTGGCCTGCCGTCAGCACGTGTACGCCCGACAGCACCACCTGATCGCCGTTTTGCAAACCAGAAGTCACCACCGCATCGTTGCCCTCCGCCGTGTTCACCTCAACGGGTTGCGCTTTCACCGTCATGGTGCGGGGGTCAAGCACCCACACTGATGTGGCGCCTGCTTCCAAGCGCAACGCGCTGGTGGGTAACTTGATGGTTGACACCACATCTTGCCTGCCAAGCGTTAAATTCACCGCCACGGTCGATCCCAACACAGGGTTGGCTTCTTTTGGCAATGCAGCTTTCGCCATGAACGTGCGTGTGATCGAATCAGCGCTGGCCGACACATCGCGCACCACCGCTTCCAGCATCTTGCCGTCGACCCACTGACGTACCTTGACCTTGTCACCCGCCTTGAGCAAAGCCAACTTGTCTTCGGGAACGGAGAACACCACATCACGCGGGCCATCCAAAGCCAAACGCACCACGGGCTGACCCGCCGCTAGCACTTGGCCCGCACTGGCATCCACCGAAGTCACAATGCCAGCACCGTCGGCCAACAAACGTGTGTAGCCCGACTGGTTACCCTGCACCGAACTTTGCGCTTGGGCTTGCTTCCACTGCGCTTGGGCCGATATAAAAGCAGCCTCACGACGCTGCAACTCCGCCGCACTGATAAAGCCTTGGGTATGCAAATCTTGGTAACGCTTGAAATCTGCGCCAGCCACATCACGGTTGCTTTGCGCTGCCACCAACTGAGCCGCGGCGGCATCAGCGGTGACGCGGTAGTCTTGTGGATCGATCTGCGCCAACAATTCGCCCGCTTTCACGCGCTGGCCTACCTCAACCGGGCGGCTCAGCATCTTGCCCGCCACGCGAAACCCAAGGTTGGATTCAATGCGTGCGCGCACCTCACCTGAGAACTCTAAATCTGCCGCGCCACTGGACTCGCCAACTGTCATTACTTTCACCGCACGCACCGGCTCTTGTGGCGCTGGCCCCTTGCCACACGCGGTCATCGTCAGGGCAATGACAACCGCAATCGAAAAGCGTCCTAGCAGCAGAGATGAATGCGACATAAAGTATCCATTTTATTAATGACTGATTGGTTATTAATGTAACCGATCTCTGCGCCACTGGCTGAACAAGGGCGAGCGACAATTCATGCAACTTATGTCAAGTATTGATCACTACGAAAATTTTCCCGTTGCATCGTGGCTGTGCCCCGCGCATTTACGCCCTGCTGTGCTGGCCCTGTACCACTTTGCGCGCACCGCTGACGATTTGGCAGACGAAGGTGAAGAGCCCGCCCACCACCGTCTAGACGCCTTGGGTGAATACCGTTCAGATTTGCAAAACTGCCTCAGCCAAACGGGCACAGCAAGTGTCCAATGGCCACACGTGTTTGACCGATTGCAAGACACCGTACAGCACCACACGCTGCCTGCGCAGCCTTTGTTTGACTTGTTAGATGCCTTTGAGCAAGACGTGGTCTACACCAGCGTGGGCCAAGGCTACCGAAATCGCGAGGAACTACTGGACTATTGCCGCCGTTCAGCCAACCCGGTAGGACGCTTGATGCTGCATTTGTATGGCGTGAGCGACGCACCATCGCTCATCCAAAGTGACGCCATTTGCACCGCCCTGCAACTGATTAATTTTTGGCAAGATCGCGCCGAGGACTTGCGCCGTGGCCGCGACTATTTGCCGCAAGGCCACACCCTGCAGGTAGAACTGCGCTTTGCGCGTGAACTGATGCAACAAGGCGCGCCGTTGGTTCACCGCGTCAAAGGCCGCGCAGGCTGGGAATTACGCGCCGTGGTGCAAGGAGGCTTACGCATCTTGGAGCAATTGGAGGCTCGTCATGCGACGGCAGACCACGCGCAGCTCACCCGCCCCACGTTGAAAAAAACCGACCTCCTACGTATCTTTTGGCGCTGCATTCGCATGTGAGCCAAGCCCACCTGAACCAAGGTCAGCGTGCCCGATAATCAGGCACACATGACACCTCAAGATTACGTTCAGCAAAAAGCGTCTGCTTCGGGCAGCAGCTTTTATTACGCCTTCCTGTTTCTCCCGCCGCAAAGACGCGCCGCAATTACCGCGTTTTATGCGTTCTGCCGCGAAGTCGACGATGTGGTGGACGAGGTCAGCGACCCTGGCGTGGCGGCGAGCAAACTCGCTTGGTGGCACAACGAAGTGCGCCAAGCTTTTGCTGGTCAACCCAACCATCCTGTCACTCAAGCTCTGATGCCGTTGGCGACCGAGTTTGGCATTGAAGAAGCTTCGCTGCAATCGGTGATTGACGGCTGCGAGATGGACCTGACGCAAACCCGCTACCTTGACTACCCCAACCTCACGCGTTACTGCCACTTGGTGGCTGGCGTGGTGGGCGAAGTGTCAGCCAAGATTTTTGGCCAAACGGATGCCGCCACCACGGCCTACGCCCACAAATTGGGGGAAGCATTTCAGCTCACCAACATCATCCGCGATGTCGGCGAAGACGCCCTACGTGGCCGCATTTACTTGCCCGTCAGCGAGTTACAGCAGTTCGATGTGAAAGCACACGAGATCTTGAACCGTGTGGATTCAGAGCGCTTTCAAGCGTTGATGCAATTTCAGGCCAATCGCGCACATGCGCTGTATGACCAAGCCTTGGCCCTGCTACCCGCCAACGATCGTAAGCACCAAAAACCAGGCTTGATGATGGCCAGCATCTACCGCACTTTGCTGCGCGAAATTGAAGCCAAGAAATTTCCGGTGCTCACCCAACGCGTCGCGCTCACGCCACTGCATAAACTTTGGCTCGCTTGGAAAATGCAAGCATTAGGCCGCTTCTAAATATCCCATCGCGTGATGAAGCAATTGACCATCGTGGGCGCAGGCTGGGCCGGTTTAGCGGCGGCAGTCGCAGCCACACAGGCGGGCTGGCATGTGCGGTTATACGAAGCGGCCAACACAGCTGGGGGCCGCGCACGCAGATTGCCACAGGACTTTGCCGACAAGCCTTTGGACAATGGTCAACATGTTCTGATTGGTGCCTACCGCGACACGCTGGCCTTGATGCGCACTGTGGGCTTGAATCCCGATGCTCTGCTGCAGCGCTTGCCACTGGATTTACGGTTTGCAGATAGCCAAGGTCTATCCCTACCGGATTGGCCTCTTCCACTTAACTTGTTGGCAGGCGTAGGTCGTGCGCAAGGTTGGTCATTGAAAGACAAAGCCAGCCTCATCCAAGCAGCATGGGGATGGCAACGCGCCCGATTTGAATGCGATCCAACTTGGACAGTTGCGCAGCTGTGCGACACGGTCCATTTAAGCCCTCGCGTGATGACGCAAATGGTGGAACCTTTGTGCCTGTCAGCCCTCAACACCCCTGTGAATGAGGCCAGCGCTGTGGTGTTCTTACGTGTCCTACAAGATGCCTTGCTAGGGGGTGCTGGAAGCGCTGATCTGCTGGTGCCTCGGGTTGACTTGGGGGCGCTACTGCCCGATGCCTGCTTGCAATGGTTAGAAGCACATGGTGCAGAGGTACATCTCGGCACTCGCATACAGGCCGCCCAGATTGAGGCGTCACATCACACAGCGTCACCCGATGATGCGGTGTTGCTTGCTTGCCCCCCATGGGAGGCGGCACGCCTCACGGCCGACATCGCCCCCCAATGGGCCTACCAATGCGTGGAGCTGCCACACACCGCGATTGCCACCGTGTATTTGCACTGCAAAGATGAGAACTTCCAAGGCTTATCACGGCCGATGGTGGCGCTGCATAGCCATGCAGATGCGCCTGCACAATTTGTGTTTGACAAAGGCCGACTGTCTGAACAGCACGGCTTGTTGGCCGCCGTCGTCAGCGCCTGCCACGTTGAGCGCGATGCAGTGACCGAACAAGTCCACGATCAAGTCAGCCGACAACTGGGGCTGGTTCACTTAGACATCGTTCAAACCGTGGTCGAAAAACGGGCCACGCTCGCGTGTACGCCTCAGCTGGACAGACCTGAACCGTATGTGGCAAATGGCCTCTGGGCCTGCGGTGACTACATCCGCGGCCCTTACCCCTCCACCCTTGAAGGCGCAGTTCGCTCAGGCCAACACGTGATCACACAGCTCAGCCAAATGACGCACCGTGAACGGCTGGGCTGAGTCATGCGGCCAGTCATGGCCTTGGGTGTTGATCCACGCGGTTTGCATACCAGCATTCAGGGCCCCCAACACATCGGTGGTGGCGTCATCGCCTAAGTGCAACACGGCGTGCGTCGGCACATTCAGCTGCGCGGCAGCCGCATGAAAAATACGGACATCGGGCTTGGCGACCCCAAACAAACGTGCACTCACTGAGGCTTTGAAATAAGGGCCAGCTGCCGTGCGAAACACATCGGCATTGCCATTTGACAAGCCCACCAACGGATAACGCGCCGCCAAACGGGCCAGTGCGTGCTGCACGCCGTCATACAGTGTGACGTTCTGGCGCTCGGCAAAGAACACCTCAAATGCGGCATCGGCCAAATGCGGTGCATCCCCTGCCTGCAACAAGCTCTCGCGTATGGCCTCTCGCCGCAAAAAACTCAAGTCATGCGCTTTGTCCGTATGACGCAGGTTCACCTCGGCTCGGATGCGTTTCCTCACCTGGGCATCTGCGCACAGGCGCGCAGTTTGGGGGGCATGCGCAGCTAGCCAATCTTGCAGCACCACTTCAGCGCGTTCAATGGTGGGCCAGACTGGCCACAGTGTGTCGTCAAGGTCTAAGGTTATGGCTTGGATTTTGGAAAGGTTCAGCATGCTGGGCGAGAATACCCCATCATGTTCAAACCTGCTTTCAAACCCGAACCACCCTTCACCCACGGACAAGCTCCACGCACTGCTGTGCTGCTGTGCAACTTGGGCACGCCCGATGCCCCCACCGCAGTGGCTGTGCGTCGTTATCTGGCTGAATTTTTAGGTGATCGCCGCGTGGTTGAAATTCCACGCCTGGTGTGGATGGCCATTTTGCACGGCATCATCTTGCGCGTGCGCCCCGCCAAATCTGCCGCAAAGTACGCCTCAATTTGGACCGCCGAGGGCTCCCCTCTCAAAGTCTGGACCGACAAACAAGCACAGGCCTTGCAAAAAGTGTTCACAGATCACGGTGAGGCCGTGACCGTGCGCTACGCCATGCGCTACGGCAACCCTGCGATTGCCAGTCAATTGGATGCACTCAAAACTGAAGGCTTCACGCGCATTTTGATACTGCCCGCCTACCCTCAATACTCAGGCACCACCACAGCCAGCGTGTTTGATGCGGTGTACCACTGGGGGCTGCGCAGCCGCGTGCTACCTGAGTTCCGCTTCATCAACCACTACCACGATCACCCCGCTTACATCCAAGCCTTGGCAGAACGTGTGCGTACACACTGGGCCGAGCATGGCCAAGCCGAGCGACTGGTGATGAGCTTTCATGGCGTCCCTGAACGCACGCTGCACTTGGGTGATCCCTACCACTGCGAGTGTTACAAAACCGCACGCTTGCTCGGTGAAGCTTTGGGGCTGACGCAAGCGCAGTACCTGGTGACCTTCCAATCCCGCTTTGGCAAAGCCAAGTGGCTAGAGCCCTACACCGAACCCACACTCATCGCACTGGCCCAACAGGGCGTGAAGCGGGTGGATTTGATTTGCCCCGGCTTCACCAGTGATTGCCTAGAAACATTGGAAGAAATTTCGCAAGAAGCGCAAGAAGCCTATTTGCATGCAGGTGGTCAGGCGTTCCACTACATCCCATGCCTGAACGACAGCGAGACTTGGGTGAAAGGCATGCATGAACTGAGCAAGACGCACATGGCAGGATGGCCGCTTCACACAGCAGACCAGACGCAATTAGAAACCAGTCGCCGCGAGGCGTTGGCGCTTGGGGCGGCAAACTAAAAAAGCCGCTCACAAGCGGCTTTTTTGATGCTTCATGAAATGGCTAAAGTGCCTTGCTGGCAGCAGAGGCCACCGAGGCCGGTACCTCTGGTGCACTTGCCGCGTCAGTCGCCACCTCAGCGGGGACAACTTGCAAAGGCGGTGCAGGCTCGACAATCGGCTCATCTTTCGGTTGCATGTACGCCGCCACTGCCAACGCAGCAACAAATAACCCGGCGATCACCCAAAGAGATGTTTTGGGCTTGACGACGTCTGGCACATCGGCATGGACCGAATTGTTAGGCTGCTCAAGCGCTGCCGCCCCAACCAAGGGGACAAGCTCAGTCACAGCAGCCGACACAGATTCCAACGATGCATCGTTCTCATGCGGCACCTGAGTGTCATCCGCGTCCACCTTCTGGCCGAAGACCTCGTCCACAGAAATGCCAAGCAAAGCACCCACTTTTTTAGCCGCAGTCTCTTTGACGGCGGCACTGTAAAAAGCACTCGTGCCGCCCTCTTCTAACTGACGAATCTGCTTAACTGACATGCAAGCACGTGTGGCCATGTCGCTTAAGACCCAACCACGGGCTTCACGACGAAGGCGCAGCAAATCGCCGTTGATGAAGAGTTCGTTTTCGCTCATAAACACACGAGGCACGAGGCCATCTGGGTGAGTTACTTAACCAACAAGAGTTCGCCTTTGATGGAGGCACCCTTTTGAACTGACAACGTTTGGTAAACCACATGACCATCCACCGATGCGGAAGAAGTCACGATCAACTCATTGCAAGTCGCCGTACCCGAGAACTTGCCTTTGATATGCAAGCTGCTGCAAGTCACCACGCCTTCGACTTGACCACGCGCGCCAATCGTCAGCTCATCCACCTGAATCTGGCCATTCAATGCACCTTCCACATGGATAGCGCCTTTGGCAGCAATTTCGCCACGGAAAGAAAAGCCTTCGCTCAAAATGGAAGGTTTGGTGGCGGCGGTTGTGATCATGTCCATCATGCTATTTCGTTGGTTAGATGTAGGGGCTGGTGTTGCGATTTCAGGTTGAGGCTCAGGCACAACCTCGTCAACCACAGACGCGATTTGTTCATCTTCAAGAGAAGACTCAAGCGCATTGGCTGACGACAAATTAACGTTGTTGGTTTTGGATTTGTTGAACATATTGTGCCGTCCGTATAACTTTTTGCGGGTTGACTGGATAACCACCAATCAAGATTTCCAAATGCAGGTGCTTACCTGTTGACGAAGAACCCGTGCTGCCGATATTTCCCAGCACCGATTCGTTAGTGACTTTGTCACCCAACTTGACTTCAATATTTGCCAAATGTGCGTAGAGCGATTCCACGCCATTTGTGTGGCGAATCACCACCGTGTTGCCGTACTGGGTATGAAACTGCGCCAACACCACGACACCTGGCTTGACAGGGTGAACCTTTTCATCACCTGTTTGACTCAACAAATCAAGGCCTGTATGAAAGTGGGTTTGCCCCGAAATCGGATGACGACGCACGCCGAAATCGGATGTCACGCTGTAATTGGGGACGGGCATGAGGCTCGGCAAGGCATACAAAACCTCACGCAAACCTCGGTTGGTTGACAACTCATCGGCCACCTTGCCACGAAGCAAGGGGTTGCTCTTGACATCGTCTTCCAAGTTGAAGCCGCCATTCGCTGCATTTTGCTGAATGATCTTGACGATTTTCTCCGTCAGGCCAGAGGCCTCCAACTGAGACTTCATCGTCACGTTTTCTTGTGACACGGCAACCATTGAGGTATCAACAAAGCGACGAATGCTCATGTCGCGATCTCGAATGGTCTGCGCCAGTGAAACCATTTGCTCATCGCTCATGGTCAAGACGTCAGCCCCTTCAGAATCAGAAGCACTGCTCAGCAATGCACGGTACACCTCTTCGTGCGACCGCTCTAGCTTGGCACGGCTGAGCATCAAACTCAGACTCGTGACAAACAAAACCATGATTGCCGCCAGCATTGCAGCGGTGACCAAGATACCCCCGCGCACCAAAATGCGCTGCATGCGGCCACTGATATTCAGGTAATGAAGATCGCCGTTTTGCTCCAAAATGATGCGGGCATCTTCATACTGACGCGTCCAACCACCCGACACCAGTCCGGGAAGCAATCGGGCAGCAGTCACAAACCGACGCAGCATCATGGATCAGCTGAGTCTTAGGCGGCAGAACCACCGACCTGAACCACAGGACCGTTGGCGTCTTGGCTCAAAGTACCTTCGATTTCGCCACCTTTTTCAATTTCAATTTCTGAATATTGAACTTTGCCAGCGATCTTGCCGGTTGAGCGAACGATCAAGCTCTTCTCTGAAATGATGGTGTTGTGGAGTTGGCCACGAACATCGATGACCTTGGCCGAAACACGGCCTGTGATCTTGCCAGTTGGGCCGATCAAGACTTCTTCTGCTGTTAAATCCCCCTCAATCACACCATTAATGATGGCTTTTGATGGAACAGTGAATGTGCCTTTGACGATGACACCGTCACCGATGACAACACTTTCAAGCGAATCTGATTGGTTAGACATATGAACTCCTTATGTGAATTTTAACAAATAAACTATCAAAAACCACATATTCAAGCTTTTGTTGTTGTTTATTTGTTCAAAAAAACCGATGTAATGCAACCACTTAGCGTATTTTTTGAATGTTCTTCCTAACAGTTTGTTGAGTTTTTATTAACTCAATTTGAGTACCGCGCATTAGCTACCATTGCAGTCCTGCTTTCTTTCTCCATCATGAAACACACATTTATCATGGCCGGCGTCATGGGCTGGCCCGTGGCACACTCGCGCTCCCCCGTCATTCATAACCACTGGATTCGCCAATATGGTTTGGATGGGGCTTATGGCCTTTTCCCAGTTCAGCCCAGCCAACTCGAAACAGCCATCCGCGGACTCAAAGCCTTAGGTTTAGCGGGCTGCAACATCACCATCCCCCACAAGGTGGAAGCTATGCGATACATGGATTGGGTCGAACCTTTGGCCTTGCGCATGGGCGCGATCAACACCATCGTCGTGCAAGCCGATGGCGCCTTGCACGGATTCAACAATGATGGGTACGGTTATTTACAAAGCTTGCGAGAAGCTCAACCCAACTGGCGAGCAGATGCGGGGCCAGCTGTCGTCCTGGGCGCTGGCGGCGCCGCACGCGCGATTGTGGTGAGCCTGATCGATGCAGGCGCCACCGAAATTCGGATCCTCAACCGCACACATCACAAAGCAGATGAACTGGCACAGGAATTCGGCCAAGTCGTGACAGCATTTGATTGGAAAGAACGCTCAGAGGCTCTCCACAACGCGGCGCTCTTGGTCAACACGACGAACCAAGGCATGCATGGTGAGAATGCGCTAGAGATTGATCTCGCTCAACTACCGACTTCCGCTTTGGTCTCGGATGCGATTTACATCCCACTTGAAACCCCACTTTTGGCGGCGGCACGCCAAAGAGGCAACACCACGGTCAATGGGCTGGGCATGCTGCTGCATCAAGCGCGCCCAGCATTCAATGCTTGGTTTGGCGTCATGCCTGAAGTGACACCAGAACTGAAGAGCGCCATCATGGCCACCTTCTAAAATTAGCCTATGTATATTGGACTTTTAGAAGATGAACCACAGCTAGCTCACTATGTGTGCGAAATTTTGGAAAGCGCGGGTCACACCGTCAGCATCTTCAATAACGGCGCCGACATAGTCAAAGCGGTGGGGCGTGACACCATTGATCTTTTTGTTCTCGATTGGCGCGTGCCTCGCATGTCTGGACTGGAAGTACTACAACACATTCGCAACGTGCGAGGACTGACCGAGCCAGTCTTGTTTCTCACAAGCCGCACAGATGAGCAAGACATTGCCGAAGCACTGAATGCCGGTGCCGACGATTACTGCACCAAGCCCATACGCCCTCAAGAATTCTTAGCGCGCGTTTCCGCACTTTTACGACGGACGTATCCTGATCGCAACAACCAAGAAACCACACGAAATCTTCTGGGCTATCTGTTCAACAAGCTGGATAACAAAGTGCAGTTTGGAAATGAAAGCATCAGCTTGTCAGAGAAAGAATTTAAGCTCGCCCTGTTTTTATTTGAAAACTCTGAACGCGCAGTGTCTCGAGAACGGCTGATGCAAGAGGTTTGGGGAGGAGAAGGCGACGCGCTATCTCGCTCGCTCGATGTGCATATTTCTTGGTTAAGGAAAAAGCTGGATCTAGCAGCAACCTCGCAGCACTTAAGACTGAAACCAATTTATGGCTTTGGCTATCGCTTAATGGCAATGAACGATTCAGCTGAGGATTAAAGCTCTTTCGCACCAATCTACGCAGCAGCACAGATACTGCATGCAGCCGCAGCTTGCAACTGATGGTTTTTGCCGGATAGATCACGGCCCGATCCTTCAAACGGTCGGGCGATCAACAAGGTTTCAAACTCATTGGCTGGCAAGGCTTGGTCAAAATAAGCCCCCTGCCCCAAAACACACCCCATTCGCTGAAGCTCATAACGCTGCTGCGGCGATTCAATGCCATCAGACATCACTTGCACACCGCAAGACAATGCTTGAGCGATCGTATCTGCGACCAGTTGGTCGATCTGTGCATCATTCATCATATTTTTGATCAACCGATCACTCAGTTTGACTTTATGAACGGGCAAGGTCTTGAGCAACTGGGGTGAGCTGCGCATCAATCCAAAGCCATCCATGGTGACGCTCAACCCTTGCTGGGCAAACTCTTGTAGGGTTTTCAGTGCAGCCTCAGCCTGATGGGACATGATGGCCTCATTCACCTCCAACTCAAGCAATTGATATGGGTATTGAGTTGCCTCGCAGATGTCACGTACTTTTTGAGGAAAGGCTGGATCGTTGAACTGAGCTTCGGTCACATCGATGGTCAGAATCAAAGGCCCGTACTGGTCCTGCCATGTCGCCGCCTTTGCGCAAGCTGTGGTCAATAGCCAAGTGTCAAAGGGCAGAGAAACATGCGCCTTTTCAGCCAGCGACACAAAGTCAGTCGGTGAAATATGCAAGGTTCGGCCTGAGGGATGCGCCCAACATGCGACCACCTCCACGCCAAACAATCCGCCATCACTCAGACGCCGAATTGGCTGATATTGCAAGCTGATATTTGCCTCACCCAAGGCTTGGTCAATCGCTGCATGCACATCGAATGGACGAGGGTCAGAGCCGCCATCGCCAGCTGCTTTCTCAAAATGGATTTTGATGCGAAGCTGTTTGACACACACATACACGGCACTTGAAGCAATCAGAGCCACACCCAACCACGTCAAGATGCGAAAGTAAATGACCCACAAATTAACAACAAGATGTAAGTTCGCCAGAATCGAATGGTCAAAAGTGATCGGGGCCATCACATGCACTTGCTCAGGGTCATCGACCACAGAGACCAACTCCGACGCAGATGAGAGAGGATTGAGATGTTGACCCGAACGTATATAACTAGCCATCGGCGCACCATCAACACCAATCAACTCGACCTTTTGCAGCTCTGGATGACTTTCTAGCGCCTTGATCATCGCCTCGATCTGTTGGGCATCGTTCGCCAAGAGCGCAGGCAAAATACTTTGGGCCACTGACTGGGCCAAAGCCTCATTCTCTTTGACAAGAATGTGTCGGGTCAGCTGGAAAGACAAAACAAAAATAACAACCAGACCGGCAATTAAGGCCGACGTCAACATTGCCAATGTGATGAATTTTCTATTCATGACCTTCTCCGAACAAATCAATTTCGAAGAATTTTAAAAAGCAAGTTGTAAGAACAATGATAAATCTTGTTAAGCCAAGCAAACAAATAAGCAAACGATTTATCTATATCTATTAACAACTTCGCGCGCAATCATTGCCCAGAAACAAAAAAGCCCCGAAACACGAGGTATTTCAGGGCTTGGTTGTAGTCTATTGTGGTTTTATGGACCTCAATGGACAGATGCTTGAACGGAGGGATTCACATCAAGCCTGCAAGACCTTGATTTACAAAGGTTTTCGAG
>ERZ650303.295-NODE-295-length-15168-cov-10.347118_pt1 | contig 15168 bp, 12 predicted proteins | sample MGYA00376239_ERZ650303 | MGnify/ENA primary metagenome ERZ650303 (study PRJEB26733, sample SAMN07839262) | wastewater metagenome | biome: small river; feature: stream; material: water | place: USA: North Carolina | collected 2016-04-05 ... | reverse complement strand
AAAACTTAAAAATTTCCTGCGAACCATTCCTTCATGCGCGAAATCACACTTTGCAACGCGCCTGACTGTGACACTCGACGACCACGCAACAACTGTGCCTGGCCCTCCATTAATAAACCGATGCTGGTAGCAAAACGTGGGCTACGTAACACTTCATGCAAGTGGCCACGGTACTCAGGTGTACCGATGCGTGCTGGACGTAAGAACACTTGTTCTGCAAGCTCGACCATGCCTGGCATCAGAGAAGTTCCACCGGTCAGGACGATTCCTGAAGACACCATGTCTTCGTAACCAGAATCACGTACAACGCCTCGAACTAATGTGAATAACTCTTCAACCCGCGGCTCAATCACAGCAGCTAAGGCTTGTTTTGACATTGGGCGTGGCTCACGATCACCAACACCTGGGACATCAATCATGGTGGTTGGATCCGCCATATCTTGGCGAGCAATTCCATACTGAATTTTTAAATCTTCCGCATCAATCGTCGGCGTACGCAATGCCATGGCAATGTCATTCGTAATTTGATCGCCCGCGATCGGAATTACAGCGGTATGTCGAATAGAACCCTGGCAATAGATAGCGATGTCAGTTGTACCACCACCAATATCAACTAAAACAACGCCCAACTCTTTTTCATCTTCTGTTAGTACAGCCAAGCTAGATGCCAGCGGCTGCAAGATGAGATCATTTACTTCCAAGCCACAACGACGCACACACTTCACAATATTTTGCGCAGCACTAACTGCACCAGTAACAATGTGTACTTTCACCTCAAGCCGCAAACCGCTCATACCAATTGGCTCACGCACATCTTCTTGTCCATCAATGATGAATTCTTGAACAAGGATGTGAAGAATTTGTTGATCTGTTGGGATATTGATTGCTTTAGCAGTTTCCAAGACCCGTTCAACATCACCAGCACTGACTTCTTTATCGCGAATGGCCACCATACCGCTGGAGTTAAAGCTCACAATGTGATTTCCAGCGATGCCTGTAAAGACCTGCACGATCTGGCGATCTGCCATGACCTCAGCCTCTTCAAGCGCTTTTTGAATAGATTGGACAGTAGCCTCAATATTGACAACTACACCCTTTTTCAAACCTTTAGATGCAGTTTGGCCAACGCCAACCACATTAAATTGACCATCCGGCGCCAATTCCGCAACCAAAGCAACCACCTTGGAGGTTCCAATATCTAATCCGACCAATAAATCGCGGTTGTCTTTACTCATTCTCATTCCTCATTGCTTCTGCTCACTTTTCTTACCATCCGCTTCATTCTTTTTCAAACTTGCCGAAGCAAGATGCACTGCAAAACCATTTGCGTAGCGCAAATCAATTGCATCTACGCGATTGGCCCACTTCTCTTGAACCTGTGGCCAATACTTAAAAAGACGCGCTACACGATCCTCAGTTAATGTTTTGTCGGAATTCTCTTCATCCCGACCGAACTCGACCTTCATACCGTTCGATAACTTCACGTGCCAGGCATAACGCTCAGAAAGAGTTAAGCTTTTCACCTCTGCATTCCAAGGCTTAAACCAAGCGTTCGCTTTTTCATACAAGCGCATCACTTCTTTACTTGCATCCTCTGGACCAGAAAAATCAATCAGCTGAATTCCATCTCCCACATCAGAAACGCGGCCAGCAAATAGTTCGCCATAGGTATTCATTAAGGTATGGCTATCAGCCCCACCCCAAGTGCCAAAGGGTTTTTGCTCTTCAATGCTCACAATTAATCCGTTAGGCCAGACTCTGCGAACGTTTGCATGACGCACCCATGGCATAGACTCGAAGCCACGCTTCACATCCTCTAATCTCACGCTAAAGAAGTTACCTTGAACCGTCTCTAAAACCTGTTGCTTCACTACAGGCTTATTAATATGTTTGAGCGTTTGTCCAACTACTGGCTCAATCACTACTTGGCGCAATGCAAAGACGGGTCGCTGACTTAACCACACTAAAATTCCAACGCAAACCATCACCGCAAAACAGCGCATTAAGAAACGGCTCAGCTTTTGCATGCGCTCTGGATGATTCCAAAGCGGAGATGCCAGTGAAGCAAAAACTTCACCGAAGCCGTTTAAGAAAGCACTCATCCGACTCATGCTTGCGGAGCCCCTTTGGTATTTAAAGTCTGGCTAATGACCCAGAGAACCAATTCAGCATATTCAACACCAGCAGCTTTTGCCGCCATTGGAACTAAAGAATGCGAAGTCATACCTGGAGAAGTATTCATCTCCAAGAGATATGGTTTACCAGTTTGTTTATCCAGCATCACATCAGCGCGACCCCAGGTCCTACAGCCGAGGGCGCGATAAGCATCCAATGCCAACTCTTGAACTGCCTTATTGACTTCTGGCGCTAAATCAGTTGGGCACAAGTATTTAGTTTCATCCGAGAAATACTTATTGTGGAAATCGTAATTGGCTTCAGGTGGAATGATTTTGATTACAGGCAATGCCTCAGCATTTTCTCCAAATCCAACCAACGGACAAGTCAATTCATCACCAACAATACAGGTTTCGGCAATCACTTTTTTATCCATTCCAGCAGCCAACTTATAAGCCGCAGGTAATTCTTCAACCGATTTCACCTTAGTTAAGCCCAGTGAAGAGCCCTCATGCGCTGGCTTCACAATTAATGGCAAACCTAGGTGCTTTACCACTGCATTCCAATCGCTATCAGCTTTCAACTCCTGAAACTCTGGGGTTGAAAGGCCGCTACTGAGCCAAACCAACTTAGTCGCAATTTTGTCGATCGCCAATGCAGAGGCCAGCACACCACTACCGGTGTAAGGTAAGCCTAGGAGCTCGAGCAATCCCTGAATCGTTCCATCTTCACCATATCGTCCATGCAAAGAAATAAAGATGCGGTCAAATTTTTCATTTACTAATTCAGTTGGGCAACGTAATCCCGGATCAAATGGATGCGCATCAACCCCTTTAGAGAGCAGCGCTTCCAATACGCCATTACCCGACATCAAAGAAATCTCACGCTCACCAGAACGTCCGCCAAGCAATACGCCGACCCGACCAAGAGATTTGACTTCTAGATTTGCGAGCTCTTGCTTCACTCGCTCACCCCAGGAAAGCAATTGTTGGTTTTGCTTAGACATGCTTTGCCTCCGCCAATACATGAGGCAAGCCAGAGATAGAGCCTGCACCCATTGTGATTAAGACATCACCATCACGTAATAAGGCGCTGAGTTTTTCTGGCATCTCGGCAACACTCGAAGCAAAGGCCACGGCTGAGGCATCTAAAGAGCTTGTCAAAGCTTTGTCAGCTGTCAGCGCAGCTTTCATGAGACTTTGACCATCAGCGCCTGGAATCTTGGCCTCACCAGCGGGGTAGACCTCAGTTAATACGAGTGCATCAAAGTTTTTGAGCACCTGTACAAACTCACCAAAACAGTCACGCGTTCTTGTAAAGCGATGGGGTTGGAACGCTAATACCAAGCGTCGATCAGGGTAGGCCCCACGCGCTGCAGATAAAGTAGCCGCCATTTCTACAGGGTGATGTCCATAGTCATCTATCAACGTGAAACTTCCACCAGATGATAGGGGAACCTCTCCATATCTTTGGAAGCGGCGACCAACACCACTAAATTCAGATAAAGCTTTCACAATAGCCTCATCACCCACACCAAGCTCTGTAGCAATACCAATTGCCGCTAGTGCATTGCGAACGTTATGTAAGCCCGGTAAATTTAATTGCACCTCAAGTCGACCAGGCTTATTGCCGTGACGGCGTACAGTTTTACGATCAACTGTAAAGTGCATGCGAGTACCTTCGGCGCGCACATTACTTGCACGAATATCGGCATCCTCAGATAATCCGTAGCGTAATACTGGTTGCGATACAAACGGAATAATGTCGCGAACGTTTGCATCATCAATACAAAGCACAGCAACGCCATAAAAAGGCATACGCTGAATGAATTGGACAAACGCTTGCTTGAGCCTTGCCATGTCATGCTGATACGTATCCATATGATCAGCATCAATGTTGGTGACAACTTCCATAGCTGGGAATAATTGCAGGAATGAGGCATCAGACTCGTCAGCCTCAACCACAATAAAGTCGCCCTGGCCTAGGCGGGCATTAGCACCTGCGGAATTTAACTTTCCACCAATCACAAAGGTAGGGTCCAGGCCACCCTCAGCCAAGACTGAGGCAACCAAACTGGTGGTAGTTGTTTTGCCATGGGTGCCTGCAATTGCAATGCCCTGCTTTAAACGCATGAGTTCACCGAGCATGACAGCGCGTTGAATCACAGGAACCTTAGCTGCCCGGGCGGCTAGCACTTCCGGATTATTACCTGCTACCGCAGTAGAAATCACTACTGCCTCTGCGGTGCCAATATTTTTAGGATCATGTCCAATATGAATGACTGCGCCCAAATCTTTTAGGCGCTTAGTTGTAGCGCCTTCAGCCAAGTCAGATCCAGATACCTGATACCCCAGATTCAGCAAGACTTCGGCAATACCACTCATGCCCGCGCCGCCGATACCAACAAAATGAATTTGCTGAACGATATGTTTCATATACCTACTCCTGCACAGTCTGCGCATACTTCAGCCACACGCTGAGTTGCATGGGGCTTAGCCAAAGCATGAGCACGCTCAGCCATCACTTGTAAATCTTTACGGCTAAAGTTTTGAATCATGGCTGCGAGATCCTGCGGATTAAGATCTTGTTGTGGGAGCAGAATTGCTGCATCCGCATCCGACAAAAAGCGTGCATTTGCAGTCTGATGATCATCAATCGCGTATGGGAATGGAATTAAGCAGGATGCAACACCACATGCCGCGATTTCTGAGACAGTCATCGCACCAGACCTGCAGATAACGAGATCTGCTTGAGCGTAGGCAGTTGGCATGTCATCAATAAAAGGACGAATGTCAGCAGTAAGGCCCAAGTCAGCGTAACGCTGCTGCAAATCCGCAAGATGCTTATCACCAGCTTGGTGAATCACATGAGGACGCGCGTCTTTATCCATCAATGCCAAGGCTGCTGGAATTACTTCATTTAGAGCAGCCGCACCTAAGCTACCACCCACTACCAAGATCGACAAAGGTCCAGTGCGGGCTTCATATCGTTTTGCTGGCGCGCCTACAGCTTCGAATTCTTCACGAATTGGATTACCAACCCACTCAGCATGAGCCATCGTATCCGGGAACCCAGTCAATGTACGCATAGCAATTTTGGCAAGAGCGCGATTGGCGCTACCTGCGACTGAATTTGCTTCATGCAAAACCAGCGGCTTTTTCAAAAACTTCGTCATCAAGCCACCAGGAAACGTAATGTATCCGCCCATACCTAAAACGACATTTGGCTTGATACGGCGCATGATATTCAAACTCTGAAAACTCGCTCTTGCGAGATTAAACGGCAACATCAATTTTGCTTTGATACCTTTGCCACGCAAGCCACCAAACTCAACTGCCTCAAATGGGAAGTCACAAGCTTTTACCAAGCGATACTCCATGCCACTTTGATTGCCAAGCCAAAAAACTTTCCAGCCACAGATGCGCAGATATTCAGCAACAGCTAGGCCCGGGAAAATATGTCCCCCAGTACCACCGGCCATAATCAAAATGGATGGCTTGCTCATAGCTTGCCACCCCGCATCAAGATTCGGTTCTCATAATCAATACGCAGAAGCATTGCGACTGCAACGGCATTCATCAAAATTCCTGAACCGCCATAACTAACCAAAGGAAGAGTCAAGCCTTTGGTAGGCAGTAAACCTAAGTTCACACCCATATTGATAAATGCCTGCCAGCCAATCCATATTGCTACCCCTTTAGCAGCAAGGCCGGCAAAGCTGCGATCCAATTGCAAAGCAGTGCGCCCAATTAGGAATGCGCGACGTACGATCCAATAGAACAAAAAGATCATCACTACTACACCAACAAATCCGAGCTCTTCACCAATCACCGCCATGATGAAATCGGTATGTGCTTCGGGAAGGTAATGTAATTTTTCAACACTGCCACCCAGACCTAAGCCGAACCATTCGCCACGACCGAATGCCATAAGTGAGTGGGTTAGCTGGTATCCCTTATTTGCGGCGTTATCCACCTGCCATGGATCCATAAACGCCAACATGCGGCCACGACGGAATGGTGAAAGCGCAATCATCGTGGCACCACTCATCAAGCCAACCAAGATCAAGCCACCAAACAACTTAGCGTTAATACCACCCAAGAACAAAATTCCAAAAGCAATTAAGGCAACTACAACAAATGCTCCCATGTCTGGCTCGGCCATCAATAAGCCGCCAACCAATGCAACTGCAATACCCATTGGCAACATACCCTTCACAAATGAGTGAAGATATTCTTGTCGTTGGACTGTGTAGCTTGCAGCAAAAATCACCGCTGCAAATTTCATTAATTCAGATGGCTGGAAGTTCATCAGCCCCAATGGAATCCAACGCTTGGCTCCGTTTACCCCTTTTCCAACGCCAGGGATCAGTACAGCAATTAATAACAGGACTGTAAAACCAAAAATCACCGGTGAATAACGATCCCAAACTTTGGTAGGAATCTTGAATGCCCAAATACCAACACCGATGGCAATTACTAATGAAATGCAATGCCGAATTAAGAAGAAGTTGCTACTGTAATTTGCGTACTTAGGACCATCAGCCAAAGTAATGGATGCGGAGTAAACCATGACTAAGCCGATCAAGGCCAAAGATAGTACGGCCCAAACTAACAGCTGGTCATAGTCCATCATGCGTGAGCGCGTTTGCTCAACACCAGAAACCGCATCTCTTAAGCCGCTACGGAAATTATCTATCCCGCCTCTGGAGAAATTCCAGAAGCGGCCAAGGCCCAAACGATTCTCAGGAAAAAGTTTTTCCTTCAAACTCATGCATGGACTCCTTCGAATTGCATTCCCAATTCTTGAACTTCAGCAACAAACGCCTCAGCACGCGCCACATAATCGCTAAACTGATCAAAACTAGCGCAAGCTGGTGAGAGTAAAACGATGTCGCCAGACTGAGCTTGTTTTGCAGCCTCTGCCACTGCGTTCTGAAGAGTCTCGCTCATAACGCAGGGTACTGAGTCAGCCAAAGCCTCGGCAATAATTGGAGCATCCTTGCCAATGAGAAATACGCCTTTTACAAAACGCAATGCGGGATCACGCAAAGGGCTAAAGTCCTGACCCTTACCTTCACCACCAGCAATCAACCAGATCCGCTTACCAGACTCATTAGCGCTTAAACCATTAAGTGCGGCTACAGTTGCTCCTACATTAGTACCTTTACTGTCATCCACATACTCAACATTCGAGACAATCGAAACACTTTGAACACGATGTGGCTCGCCATGATAGTCACGCAAACCATGTAAGAGCATATTCATCGGCAAACCAGCTGATCGCGCCAAGGCTAGCGCAGCTAATGCATTCAAGGCATTGTGGCGACCTCGAATACGTAAAGCATCAGCAGGTATTAAGCGCTTCAGCCTTAATGGCTCTTCCTCTACAGCGGCAGCTTTACGACGACGCTTTGGTTGAGGCTCAAGATCTTCATCCACTTCAGCCCAAACGAGCCAATCAATTCCACCGGCACGAAGATCATGCTCAATACCAAATGCGCCCTGCTCATCAGGTCGCCCAGCACCAAAGGTAATGACTGATTTATTTGCTTTTTGCTCGTCAGTCAACAGATTCATTACCAGCGAATCATCACGATTGAGAATGCAGACAGTGTCTTGCCCAAAGATATTCGCTTTTGCATCAACATAGGCCTGCATATTTCCATGCCAATCCAAATGATCTTGCGTAATGTTTAATACAGTTGCTGCTGTTGCGTTAAAGGTGCTTGTGTAAACCAGCTGGAAACTAGAGAGTTCAAGTACCCAAATCTCAGGCATATCGGCAACTTGATCAGACTCATCCAAGCAAGACATCAACTTATCTAAAGCTGCTGGGCTGATATTGCCGGCAACAGCAACTCGCTTACCAGCACGCTCGCACAACTGTCCTGTCAGGGCAGTGGTCGTTGTCTTTCCATTGGTTCCGGTGATCGCCAATAAGGCCGGCTTATATTGAGAATCTGTGAATTGAGCCATGCGATCTAATGCAGCAATAGCTCTGGCAAAAAATTCCAATTCTCCCCAGATATCAATATTAGATTCTTGCGCCTTAGCCAAGAATGAAGCTATTGGCTCTTGAAGAGGTGATAGGCCAGGACTAATACCGATAACATCAATCTTTTCTAAATTAATCTTATCCAGGGGACCAAAATAAGAATCTTGTAGTCCAGCAAATTCAAGATCAGCCAACCAAGCTTTTTGACGATCATTTAACTTTTCGCGATCACGCGTATCGGCCAAGCTAACCTTTGCAGCGTTTCGTAAACACCACTTAGCCATGGCATAGCCAGACTCTCCCAATCCTAGGATTAAGAATTTTTGAGGCGCCTGATAACCCTCATCTGCGATGAGAGTTGGATTGGCGAAGGCTTGTTCTAAGTTATGCATATTCTTTGGCTTACCGTAATTTCAGGCTGGAGAGGCCAATGAGGACTAATAAAATGGTGATGATCCAGAAGCGAACGACCACTTGTGTTTCGCGCCAACCACCCAATTCAAAATGGTGATGGAGTGGGGCCATCCTAAAAATACGACGGCCTTCACCAAACCGCTTTTTGGTAAATTTGAACCAGAACACTTGCAACATCACTGAAACTGTTTCTGCTACGAAAATTCCACCCATCACGAAGAGCACGATTTCTTGGCGAACAATCACGGCAATAGTGCCAAGTGCACCGCCCAATGCAAGTGCACCAACATCACCCATGAATACTTGCGCAGGATGCGTGTTGTACCAAAGGAATGCAAGTCCCGCGCCACCCATGGCACCACAGAAAATCATGAGCTCACCTGCACCTGGAATGTATGGGAATAGCAAATACTTTGCGTAAATTGCATTACCCATCACATAAGCAAAAGCACCCAGAGCAGCACCAACCAATATCACTGGCATGATCACTAGACCATCAAGTCCATCTGTAAGATTTACGGCGTTACTACTACCAACAATCACCAAGTAACTCAAAATAATGAAGCCCATCACGCCTAAGGGGTAACTCACTTCTTTCATAAAAGGAATGAGCAAGTTAGATTTAGCCGGCAGATCTAAAGCGAATCCACTTTTGAGCCAATCGAAGAACAACTGTAGAACTTTGAGGTTATTCACTTCGGATACGGAGAAAGCCAAATAAATAGCGGCAAATAATCCAATCAAAGTTTGCCAAAAGAATTTTTCCCTTGAGGCCATTCCCTTGGGATCTTTGCGTGCGACTTTGCGGTAGTCATCAACCCAACCAACCAAGCCAAATCCAAAAGTCACAATCATCACAATCCAAATAAAGCGATTGCTCAAATCGGCCCACAACATGCAGGAGATAAAAATGCCCAAAAGGATCAGTACGCCACCCATTGTTGGGGTGCCAGATTTCACTAAATGGGTTTGTGGGCCATCCGTACGAACTGCCTGACCCATCTTTAATGCGGCTAGTTTCTGGATCACCCATGGGCCAGCTGCCAATCCAATCAGCAAAGCAGTTACTGTCGCCATCACCGCTCTAAAAGTAATGTAGTTAAAGACTCGGAAAAATCCAAAATCATCCTGCAACCATTGCGCCAATATTAAGAGCATGTTTTAGCCTCCTCTAATAAGGCCTGTACTACACGCTCCATACGCATAAAACGAGATCCCTTAACCAAAATATCCAAGTGCAACTCTTTGCTTGACTCTTGATCCGCTAGCGCCTTACTAAGCTCTTCAAGCAACTGATCCAATGTAGTGAAGTGTTTAGCACCACTAGTCAGCTGAGTCTTCTGCGAATCGTTAAAGCCCTGCACCGCAAATTTGCACTGCTCTCCGAGTGCAAGCAACTTACCAATGCCCTGCTCGGCAGCATAGGCACCAACTTCTTCATGGAACGCTGGGCCTTGATCACCCACCTCACCCATATCGCCCAATACCAACCAGGAAGCATTGCCAGACTGTTTAAGCGCATCAATAGCAGCCCTTACAGAATCCGGATTCGCGTTATAGCTATCGTCAATCAATGTACGACCTGCATTTAAAGGCTTTGATTGCATGCGCCCATTTACTGGAATAAAAGATTCCAGACCGGATTTGATTTGCTCCAAACTTAATCCAGCGCCCAGAGCAACTGCGCTAGCAGCTAGGGCATTGCGCACATTGTGGCTCCCTAAAGTATTGAGTTGAACTTCAAGCTTTCCGAGCTCAGTTGAAATCTCAACTCTTCCGCTAGCTAATAACTTTCCAGTCACAGAAGCTTTAACTAATACCGAGTCCGTAGATAAAGCAAAGTCAACTACCTTGCGTCCTGCAGCAGCTTGATACCAAAGATCGGAGAATTCAGAATCCGCTGGAAATACTGCAACTCCATCCGCAGGAAGTGCGCTCAAGGCAGTTGCATGTTCTTTTGCAACTGCTTCTACAGTTGCCATAAATTCTTGATGCTCGCGCTGCGCATTGTTAATCAGAGCAATGTTAGCCTGAGCAATCAGGGCCAACTCTGCCGTTTCTCCGGGATGATTCATCCCCAACTCAATCACCGCCAAGCGATCGCTTGACCGCATGCGTAGCAAGGTTAAAGGCAGACCAATATCATTATTGAAGTTACCTTTTGTAACTAGAGTGTGTTCTTCACCGGCAGCCGCTTTGAAGATCGAAGCAATCATCTCTTTTACAGTGGTCTTGCCATTAGATCCGGTTACTAAAGCTACTGGGATCGAAAACTGTGCACGCCACGCTTTTGCCAACTCACCCAAACCTTGTTTAACATCCCGGACGCATACTGCAGGCAAATTTGTAGGGCATCTTTCTTTATGACTAATCAGTGCTGCACTTGCGCCCGCTGTTACCACATCACCCAAGAAATCATGCGCATCAAAACGATCGCCCGACAAAGCAACAAATAATTCGCCAGACTGAATCTGACGACTATCACTGCCAATGCGAGAGATAACAATTTCTCTAGCAGACTCTGTATCGGCATGAATTAACTGACTGCCCGGTAACATGGCATGCACTTGGGCGAGAGTAGTCATCGGCGTACTCATACGCCACCCCCTGCAGCTAAACGAATATGCTCTTGATCAGAGAAATCAAATTTCTTGCCACTAATTTCTTGAGTGGACTCATGTCCTTTGCCTGCAACCAGAACAATATCCTTGATGTCAGCATGTCTTACCGCAGCCATAATGGCAGCCGCTCTATCAGGCAGGGCTTGTACATTTGATAGGTCGCCTGACATACCAGCTTGAATCATCGCAATGATTGAACTCGGATCTTCAGATCTAGGGTTATCACTTGTAATCACAATATGATCAGCAAACTCTTGTGCTGCGCGACCCATCTGGGGACGCTTACTTGAATCTCGATCACCACCGCAGCCAAAGACACACCATACTTTTCCATTACGTTGATTTGCAATGGGGCGTAATGCATTCAATGCCTTAGTGAGAGCATCTGGTGTATGCGCATAGTCCACAACAATTAATGGGCCATCAGTTCTTTGTGTTTTATTTAAGCGGATCAACTCCATCCGACCTGGAACGGCGCTCAACTTATTCATGCGCTTAGAGGCTTCGCTTGGGCTTAGGCCCTGAGCCAATAGAACCGCCCAAACAGCAAGGCAATTACTCAGATTAAATTCACCTAAGACTGCAAGCTGAACAGTGCCTACGCCTGACGCATCGCATTTAAATTGAGATTCATAGCCCGCAGTTGTAAATAGAGTGTTTTCTGTATACACACGTTTGAGACGATCGCCAAATTTTTCGAATCCGGAAAATACATTGCTGCTTAATGCATAGCCCCACACTTGAGGGCCATTGACAGCGAGGAGCTTCATTGCTAATTCGCGCCCAAATGCATCGTCAAAATTGATGATGGCATTTTTAAGCTGAGGCATTTGAAATAGCTTAGCTTTTGCTTCAGCGTATTCACCCATCGTACCGTGATAATCCAAATGATCTTGAGTCAAGTTGGTAAATACCGCAGTACGAACATCCAAACCAGAAACCCGATCTTGATCGAGTGCATGAGAAGAAATCTCAATGGCCAGCTGCTGAGCACCTGTATCAAGCAATTCTTTTAATTGAGTCTGTAAACGTGGTGCATCGGGTGTGGTGTAGCCAGTCTCGGTCAATGCACCTGGGAAGCCGGTACCCAAAGTACCCAAAACTGCTGCGCGATGATTAGGCTCATCCAAAGCCTGTGCCAGCCACTGAGTAATACTGGTTTTGCCATTGGTACCGGTAACACCAATGACATTTAACTCTTTGCTTGGGTAGCCATACCACTCGGCACAGAGTTCTCCAACTAAGCTGGATAAATTATCAACAGCAAAGCATTCTGGGCGGTCTAAATATTCGTTAGCAACACCATCTGCGGGATCAAATACAACCGCTGCCGCACCATTTGCCAAGGCGGCTGCAATGTAATCACGACCGTCACGCAAAGCATTGCCATGACCAACAGGATATGCAAAGAAAATATCGCCAGATTGAATTTGACGACTATCCGCAGTTACTTTTGCATCAACGGATGTGAGATCACGTAAATGCGAGATTAAGAGATGGGGTTCGATATTGATCATTGCCATCATCTTTTTAAAACCGCTGTATTTGTTTTGACTGCGGCACTCTGCATTTCTACAGGACTTTGATCCTGCATTGCTTTCTGCTTAATCGGGCTATCTGGCAAGACATTCAAGGTGCGTAGAGTCTCACTCACGATAGTAGAAAATACTGGTGCTGCAACATCGCCACCGTAGTGACTACCACCAGTTGGTTCATCAATCATGACGGCAACCACAATGCGTGGCGCACTAATGGGCGCTAAGCCCGCAAAATAAGCGCGGTATTTATTGCCGTATCCCTTACCTACCAATTTATGGGCTGTACCTGTTTTTCCACCAACTCGGTAGCCTTCAGCCTGCGCTTTAATAGCGGTACCACCGGGCTCTGTTACTGACTCCATCATGCTACGCATCTCAATGGCTGTCTTAGCAGAAATGATGTGTGTGCCAGGCTTAAATTCTGGGCTACGCTCAATCGTGAGTGGCACCAATTCACCATCACGTGCAAAGATCGTATAAGCACGAGCCACCTGAAAGAGTGAGCCTGAAATACCGTAACCAAAAGCGATCCGCGCTTGATCGGTTGGCATCCATTTTTTATAGGGATGGACTGTGCCAGCTACAGCACCAGGAAAACCAATCTTCGGGGCCTGACCTAAACCAACTGATGTATAAAAATTCCACATCTCTTCTGCGGATAAATTATTCATCGCAATTTTGGCCGTACCAATATTGCTCGATTTTTGAATAATTTGCGCAACAGTGAGGTTGCCGTAAGGATGGGTATCTGTAATCGGCTTTGGGCCGACCAAATATTTAGCGCCAATCACCATATTGGTATTAGGAGTGATTGAGCCCTTCTCTAAGGCAATGGCTACTGTTAAAGGCTTCATTGTTGAGCCGGGCTCAAAGGTGTCAGTTAAAACGCGATTACGTAACTGCTCACCTGTTAGCTTCTTACGATCGTTAGGGTTATAGCTTGGGTAATTTGCTAAAGCCAAGATCTCGCCAGTTTGGGTATCTAATACGACTGCGCCACCAGCACTTGCATGGTGCTGCTCAACTGCATTTTTAACGGCGTTGTAAGCCAGAAACTGAATCTTGCTATCAATGGAGAGTTGTAAATCTTTACCATTTTGTGGCAACTGCAAAATCGCAACGTCCTCAACAACTCGACCAAGACGATCTACAACTACTCGACGTGCACCTGGATGTCCAGCCAACTCTTTTTCCCGCGAGAGTTCCATGCCCTCTTGACCGCGATCTTCCACATTAGTAAAGCCAACGACGTGGGCCATCGCCTCACCCTCAGGATAGAAGCGACGGTATTCGTTATTCAAGCCAATGCCTGGAATTTCTAATTGTTTAATCTGTTGCGCTACTTCTGGATCTACTTGGCGCTTCAAGAAAATTTGTTTACGTTCTTCTCTTAGCTTTTTACGTAACTCTGCTTCACTAATCTGCAAAAGGCTTGCTAATTTCTGCACCTTGTCTGCAGCTAAATCATCTGGAACAGTGTCGTTATAGGCGATTACCGACTTTGCTTCTAAACTAGTGGCAATCACTTGGCCATTGCGATCCAATATTTTTCCACGGGAAGCAGGTAGCTCTAATTCACGCTGTGTACCGCGCACACCTTTAGCTTCATAGAAAGCATTTCCTGGACCTTGAATCCAGAAAGCGCGAATTAACAGCAACATGAACACGAAAAACAGCATGAACAGCATTAGGCGTGACCGCCACATTGGCAGACGCAATACTAAATTTGGCGTAGTTGAAAAACCTACCGGCCTCATCTAGCCTCCTTCAAGTACAAAGTACGCTCTGGAGATATGGGAACCATGTGTAACTGATTGCGAGCAACATCACGAATACGTGCAGACTTGGAGAGGTTGCGCTGCTCATACTCTAAACGCAACCAATCTTGATTCAGTTTGCGCTCTTCAATTTGCGCACGCTCTAAGGAGATGAATAATTTACGCGCACGCTGCTGTGCCGCCACCAAAGATAGTGCGCAGACTAATAGCAATACCAGCAAGGTGAGCGTTGCGCGGTTCAAGCGAATACTCCTGCGCGTTTTTCAGCAACGCGCATGATGGCCGAACGAGCGCGGGGATTTTCCCTAACCTCTTCAGCGCTTGGCTTTACGCGGCCAATAATCTCTAAGGCACTTTGGGGTAGATCTCTATCGCGAACAGGCAAACCACGCGGTATCTCAACCTTGGCATGTGACTGCAAGAACTGCTTCACAATACGATCTTCTAGAGAATGGAAACTAATTACCGCCAAACGCGCGCCGGGCTTTAATAATTTGAGTGCCGCTTTTAATCCGAGCTCTAGATCTTCTAATTCCCGATTAATGAAAATACGCAACGCTTGAAAAGTTCTGGTGGCAGGATCTTGCCCCACTTCTCTTGTACGAACAACGCTAGCTACCAAGCTCGCTAGTTGCAAGGTTGTTTTTGGCGACAAGCCCTCTTCTCGCTTTGCCACAATAGCTTTAGCGATCTGAAATGCAAAAC
>ERZ650303.292-NODE-292-length-15221-cov-5.031782_pt1 | contig 15221 bp, 16 predicted proteins | sample MGYA00376239_ERZ650303 | MGnify/ENA primary metagenome ERZ650303 (study PRJEB26733, sample SAMN07839262) | wastewater metagenome | biome: small river; feature: stream; material: water | place: USA: North Carolina | collected 2016-04-05 ... | reverse complement strand
ATGGGACGGCATGCGAGTGTTGTCTCCTGGTGATGAAACAACATCTCCTAGCGCTTGTCGTCCATTTGATCAAAGTCGTTCCGGTCTAGTCTTGGGTGAAGGTGCAGCCGCACTCATTCTGGAGGACTGGGATCATGCTATCGCTAGGAATGCCCCGATCATTGGAGAGTTGGCCGGATATGGGGCCAATTGTGACCACACTAATTTAGTTAAGCCTGACCCGAATGGGCAGGTTGCTGCTATTTCTCTCGCTCTGGATGATGCTGGTATTGCACCAAATGAAATTGGCTATATCAACGCCCATGGCACCGCTACCGTAGAAGGTGATCCTAGCGAGATTGAGGCCTTGAGAAGGGTTTTTGGTGATCAAGCAAAAGATTTGGCTGTGAGTTCGACTAAATCAACACATGGTCACTTAATGGGTGCATCAGGAGCAATTGAGGCCGTCGTTACCGTTCTATCCCTTCAAAATGGTGTGGTGCCTCCAACAGCCAATTTACAAAACATTGATCCTGCTTGTGAAGGCGTGCGTCACATCAAGGTTGGCGACAATAATCAATTCAAACTCAAGGCTGCTATCTCGAATTCATTTGCCTTTGGTGGTAGCAATGCTGTTTTAGTATTCAAGTCCGTTAATTAGGTTGATCGCAAAATGAATTGGTCAACTCCATTTGGCGTCAAGGCTTGGTCTGCTTGGAGCTCATCTTTAAAGACTTCTGAAGAGTGGCTAGCCTGGGCTCAGAATCCATTTATCCCGAGCGGGGATGAGAAGCCTAAGGTTGCAGGGATGCAGCCAATGAATAGACGAAGATTGAAGCGTCTGGGCAGCATGGCGCTGGAGACTGCTTACAATTTGCCAGAAACCAATTCGCCTATTATTTTTTGCAGCAAAATTGGTGAGTCAGATCGATGTTTTGAATTGCTCAAAGAGCTAACTGAAACAGGCGCGCTTTCTCCACAGTCATTCAGTCTGGCTGTACATAACGCCATACCAAGCCTTTACACAATTGATAAGAAGTTGCATGCCAATGTGCTGGCGATTGCCTCTGAAGCAGGTATTTTCTCGGCCCTCATTGAGGCGCTGGGATTATTTGCCTCCGGCGAGACAATGGTTCGCATCATCATTGCGGAAGAGGGGATTCCTAAAGAGTACAAACAGTACTGCAGCTTTTCTGATGAGTCATTTGCATATGCGTTAGATTTGGTTCCAGGCGGTGACCTAGCGCTCTCTTTCGCAACTAATACTGAGTCTGGCCAAGATGTCTCGCCACTCTCGCCGAATCTTGAAGTGTTGCGCTTCTTGTTAAATCAACATTCTGAGTGTGAATACCCCATCGGTAAAACTACTTGGCGGATGAAGAGGGGTTAATTCTGAACCGCTATTGGCGCATCTTTGCTACAGGACTTTCTTTTGCAATTTTTGGTTTTGCTGGATTACTGCTAACTGTTTTGCTCTTTCCAATTTTGGTGGTGACTCAAGATAGCCCTGCGCGCAGAAAGTATGGAAAGCGCTTACTCAAGAGATCCTTTCAAAGCTTTCTATGGGGAATGCAATTTTTAGGTGTCATGGATTTAAAGACGAAACACATGGATCGCCTGAAATCGGGCGGACGCCTTGTGTTGGCAAATCATCCAAGCTTGATCGATGCAGTCATTTTGATAGCCCTGATTGAGAACCCCAACGGGATTATCAAATCAAGCTTATTCAATAATCCGAGTATGTATGGTTTGGCAAAGTTTGCGGGGTTAATGCGTAACGTTGAGGGGCCGGAGTTTATTAGAAAATCCCTAGAATCTATAAACACTGGTGATAATTTGATAATATTCCCCGAGGGCACTAGAACAAGGGTTTTAGGTCAGGTTTCCTTTAAGCAGGGCGCGGCTTATATAGCAATTAAAGGGGGGATTAATATAACCCCAGTGTTAATTGTTACTTCCGAGCCGGTTTTAAGAAAAGATCACAGTTGGTACAAAGTTCCATTACGGAAACCAGTGTTTACGGTCTCTGTAATGGAGGAAATTAATGTTGCAGCAACGATTGGGGCAGGCAACGATCTGATTACAGCTTCAGAAGAGTTAACTGATTATTTAGAAGAATATTATTCGTACGAATTAAAAGAATATGAGCGATCTTGAATTAGAGATTAAGAAATTAATCATTAGTAGTTTGAATTTAGAGGACTATCAACCAGAGGACATCACATCCGAGGAGTCATTATTTGCTGATGGCCTTGGATTGGATTCAATTGATGCTCTGGAGCTAGGCGTGGCCCTGCAGAAGAAGTATGGTCTTGAGCTCTCTAACGTAACCAAAACTGAAGGTAAGCATTTTTATTCCGTTGCGACCTTAGCTAAGTTTGTTTCTGAAAATAGAACAAAGTAGTTTATTTAATTTAATTAATGGAATTCAATGGAATTTCTGCTGGCAATTTTGCTGCCATTATCGATCTGGGTATTCAAGCTGTTCGGAATACCGTTCTGGTTAGCCGGCATTTTTCTTGTTCCCCTCATTTTTCTTAAGAAGAATCCCTACTGGGGTAGGTCGCTTGCCTTTATAGCGCTGGTACTAGGTGGTGCATCCCTATTGCTGAGGACCCCTGATTTTGTCTACTTCTATCCAGTGGTTGTGAATACAGTGCTATTGGCCGTTTTCGTTTCAAGCCTCTTTAGTCAGCAGACTATTGTGGAAAAAATTGCGCGGGTAAAGGATGCGAGATTTTCTGATCGAGAGATTCCCTATGCCAGGAAAGTAACGTTAGCCTGGTCTTTATTTTTTTTGGTCAACGGCTGTATAGCACTTGCTACCGTCTTTATGGATGACAAATTCTATTGGTCTATATATAACGGTGCCATTTCTTATGCGCTAATGGGCTTGATGTTTGCTGGTGAGTTGTATTGTCGAAAAAGGCTTATTAAAAGTGCTTAGTCATAAACTATCTACTCTTCTGTTGGATAGTAACGATGAGCGTCTGATAACTGAAGATGGTGTTACGCTGGCCGCCCTTAAAAAGGATGTTGCTAATGCCAGAGAATCCATTAAGGCAGTAACTCATGATGAGTTGGCGCTATTTCATTCGGACGCCTACATCTTTCTGGTTTGGCTGCTTGCTGCATGGCAAGAGGGGCGCAAGGTTCTAGTGCCTGTGGACAAAAATATTGCCCTAAGCCCCAAGTTTACTAATTGGTTCAAGATAGGTGAGTTTGATGCGCCTGACTTGACTCAGTGGGGAAATCGAAAAGGACTAGATGTCGAGACATTTAGTGTGCTTAAGCCTGGCTTTGACGCGCTAGGGGTGTTTACTTCAGGCTCTACCGGTGAGCCCGTGCGTATTGATAAAACAATTCGTCAACTCGAGAACGAGGTGGATGCTCTGGAGTTTACTTTCGGTGCGGCAATCCCAAAGGATGTGGTGTTTTATCGATCAGTCAGTCATCAGCATTTTTTTGGGATGCCTTTTGGGGTCTATTGGGCAATATCTCGTGGCTCGATGCTATCCAGGATGGCGATTAAAGGTGGTCATGAGTGGAATACATCCAATCCGCAAGTGTTAATCACCAGCCCATCCTTTTTAAAGAGCATTGTAGATACAGCCTCACAACACAAAAATATCGGCACTGGGATTCAGTCGATTTTCAGTGCCGGCGGGGTTCTGGACGATTCAATATTCACCACTATTAATGCCATTACCAATACGAGAGTAGTTGATATCTATGGCAGCTCTGAAACAGGTCATATTGCTTGGAGAAGTTCGCCTGAAATGCCTTGGCAGGCACAGGCTGGCGTGCAATTTAAAAAGCCTATACAGGATGTTTTAGAGATTAAATCTACGTTTTGCCCAAGTGATGACTGGTTTCCAACCTCTGATTTAGCCCGCCAAAATGGCGAATCATTTGAAATACTGGGAAGAGCTGATCGAATCATCAAAGTTGAGGGAACTCGTGTCTCCTTGAGTCAGCTTGTGGGATCCATCAAAGAATCCCCATTGGTAGAAGATTGCCAGATTAGTGATCTGGAAAGCGGGAGAAGATCTCAGCTTGGCGCAGTTCTCAAGCTTAGCCCCTTGGGAATTCAAACACTTGAGACTGAAGGCAGATTGGGCTTAGTCAACCAGCTAAAAGAATCTTTGCGCGGCAAGATTAATTCAATTGCCATACCGAGAAGGTGGAGGTTTATTGAGGATTTCCCAAGAAATGCCTTAGGAAAAGTCTTAAAAGCAGATCTAGATAGTTTGTTTATAGAAAAATTAAAAGCCCCCATCATCATCAGCAGTCGAATTGAAGACAATTCTGTTGAAGTGGTTTTGGATATGCTCAAAAGTCTGGATTGCTTTAATGGGCACTTTGAAGATTTTCCAGTTGTGCCTGGCGTGGCTTTAATTGAGTGGGCGATGAATACAGCAAAAAGCCATTTAGCAAAAGATCATCATTTCACTGGAATGTCTCAAATCAAGTTTCAAAAATTTATCAAGCCCAATCAGATTGTTCGGCTCAAATTAGATTTCAATCCGGTATCTATGAATCTAAAATATCAGTATTACAGTGCCGACACTATCTATTCCAGTGGCACCCTGAAATTGCAGGGCGAATAAGAATGAAGCTTTGCGCCTTGATTCCGTACTATAACCATCCAGATGCCATTGGATCGGTGGTGCAACAATTATTGCCTTACGGTCTCAACATTATTATTGTGGATGATGGGAGCACATTGGAGGCAAAGCAAAGCCTCTTACCGCTGACGAAGCTTCCCGGAGTTCAATTGGTGACTCGTATGCAAAACGGCGGAAAGGGCGCTGCTGTTATCACCGGTATGAGAGAGGCGTTGAAGCAGGGTTACACACATGCCTTGCAGGTGGATGCTGACGGGCAGCATGATCTAACAAAAATCCCCGCATTAATTCAGCTATCAGAACAGAATCCCACGAAAATTATTTCTGGGATGCCTGTATATGATGAATCGGTTCCCACCAATCGTAAGTTATGGAGATATGCAACGCATATCTTGGTATGGATACACACTCTTTCTTTTGAGATCAAAGACTCTATGTGTGGATTTCGTATATATCCCCTGAAGAAAACGTTGGAGGTGATTGACTCACAGCCTCAATTCGGACAAAGAATGGATTTTGATATTGAAATCCTAGTGCGATCACAGTGGGCTGGTTTGCGTGTTGAGCAACTACCTGTGGGAGTTAGATATCCAATTGATGGTGTTTCGCATTTTCAATTGTTTAATGATAATTTTTTAATCACCAAAATGCATTTCAGGTTGTTTTTTGGCATGCTGATGCACTCACCAAAACTGATTTTTAGAAAGTTTGTAGCGTGATTCATTGGGCTGATCTCAATGAGGTTACGGCCTCCCTTGGAATGAGAATCCTATTCTTTATCTATAGGATTTTTGGAAGGCTGCCTGTTTTAATCATCCTGTATCCGGTAATTCTGTGGTTCTTTATCGTTAGCAAGGTAGCTAGAGAATCTTCTCTCGACTATTTAGACAGGCTTTATATCTATAGCCATGGCCAATCTCCCAAGCCGACACTACTCAATGTCTTTAGGCATTTATATGCTTTCGGTGAATGCATACTGGATAAGTTGATCATTTGGAGTGGCCGTATTGATGATCTGCATTACACGCTAGAGGGTTTGGAAGAGTTTCATGCTCATGCCCATGAGGGGCTTGGAGCCGTAGTGGCTGTTTCACATTTAGGGAACTTGGATTTTTGCAGAGCAATTGCCAGGCTCTATCCCGATATTGATTTGACGGTGCTGGTGCATACAACTCATGCTGTCAAATTTAATCAATTACTCAAAAAGATTAATCCTGAGAGCGCTCTGAATATTATTCAAGTGTCTAAATTTTCGATGCATGATGCCATGCTACTGTCTGAAAGAATTCAAAAGGGCGGGCTAATAGCTATTGCAGGTGATCGGGTTCCCCTGATGTGGGGACATACCATTCCCGTTCAATTTTTGGGCTCGGGGGCAGATTTGCCGCAGGGTCCTTACATGCTGGCTAAAGCTTTGGGGTGTCCTTTATTTACGCTCATGGCAATTAAGGTTGCAGGAAATTATCAACTGTCCTGTCGCAAAATTTCTGATGCCGGTGGAAGCGTTCAATCTAAATCTATTGACGAGGCAGCACAAGATTTTGCCAATACTTTAGAAGAGGGTTGCCTCAAATCACCTTTTCAGTGGTTTAACTTCTACCCATTCTGGCAGAGGGCAAATCATGAATAAATTCGTTAAGCCCATCATGGTCTTGACCTTGCTGTTAGCGACAGGCGCCATTTATGCAGATTCATTAATACATCAAGTGAGCAAGCTGGTTACCTCATCTCCCACGGTGCGCGGACAGTTTTCGCAGACTAAGACCTTATCAGGGGTGAGTAAAAAGCTCAACTCAGAAGGATTTTTTATTGCTGATAAAGGTAAGGGTGTTATTTGGGTTACTGAAAAACCAATTTACCAAACGCTAAAGGTATTCGAATCAGGAATTCGGATCGGAAACAAGACCGGCGTATTGATGAATCTAGATGCCCGCAGCGAGCCATCAGTCAAATACATCAATGAGTTAATCATGGCAATCTTTTCTGGTGATATGAGTGCATTGGAGAAGCTATTTAATGATAGTGGCGATGTGAGCGCCAAGGGTTGGACTCTCGAGTTGACCCCCAAAAATATGTCCTCCACATTTTTTAAGAAAATCACCATCGTTGGTGGCTCGGCTATCAGTCGCATTACGTTTGTTTCGAAAGAGGGTGATATCACAGAGGTTGTATTTTCTGATGTCCGGTTAGCTCCAGTTTTAAGTAAAGATGAAGCTCTTCAATTCCAGTAAGCCCCTAGCGGCGCTGTTTCTCTCTGTGACCCTAGGGCTTGCCATTTGGGTTGCGCTTAATCTTCAAGGCTTAGCGAGCCGTTTAGATAACAATGTTTTTTCCTTGCTGCCAAAATCAGAGCGTAATGCACTAGCGGAAGAATTTATTGGCCGTGTTGCAAAAAATGGTGAAAGATCACTCGTTGTACTCCTGAGCGCCAATAATCTTGAGACTTCTTTAGAGGCCGAGAAAACATTTAGATCTTTAATAAAAGATCTTGCGGTGAAAAGTACGCCCCCACAAGATGGTTTTGCTCAATATGTGTCTAAACTCATGGCGCATCGGTCTGGGCTCGTGACCTCGGAAGACATTGCGCTACTTGAAGATCAGTCAGCAGCTTTTTGGGTAGATAAGTCCAATGCATTGGCGTATTCCATGGGTGCTTCCCCCATTCCCTGGAAGGATGATCCTTTTGGTCTTCTGGGTAATTGGCTTTATAAGCTAGGTAGCATCACGAAGGTCAGGCCTTATGGGGATAGTCTGGTTGTCGATAAGGCTGGAATCACTTATGTAGTCTTACCCATGGAGGTGGATGCCTCTGTTGATTCAATATCTTCTCAAGTTGTTCTTGCTGATGCGATCAACACTGCTATTGCTGCAACCGAACTTCAACACCGAGGCGTTGATATTCTGAAAGCAGGGGTGATCTTTTTTGCTGCCGATACCTCAAAGTCCATCGAAAAAGATATCTCTTTGATAGGGTCTATTTCTGGCGTCTTCGCATTGTTGTTAATTACTTTTATCTTCAGAAACGTTTATGCAGTTGCCGTTGTTTTGGGCACAGTATTGATTGGCTTTTTATATGCTGTACTAGCTTGCGTGTTGATTTTCCCGAAGGTCTATATTCTGACCCTTGCATTTGGTACCAGCTTGATAGGCATGTCTGTTGACTATTGCCTCTATTGGCTAACCGCATCGATTGATGACGATAAAGCTCCGCTAGAAAGAAGGCGGTATTTGTTGCCTGGAATGCTCCTGGCACTCATAACTACCGCAATCGGCTATTTATTGATGGCAATGACGCCATTTCCGGTGTTATCTCAGATGGCAGTTTTTTGTATTGCAGGAATATCGGCTGCCTGGTTAACCGTAGTGTTGATATTTCCACACATCAATAAGTTGCGTTCTAACCCCAATAGCTCCTTGTCCTTGGCAAATTACATTCAATCTAAAATCGCGCACATTTCTCCTGCAGTGCACAAGGGTGTGTTCATTGGGCTAACTTTGATATCCCTTTATGGCATTTTTTCTTTCCAGCCTAATGACAATATTCGTTCGCTAGCAAGTTTCGATAAAGAACTCATTAAGCAGCAAATGAAGGTTTCGGGGATTCTTGATATGCCGAGTCCATCTCAATTTTTCGTTGTGAGCGGATCTACTGAGGAGGAGACTCTTTCCAGGGCTGAGCAATTAACAACCCAATTGGATCAATTGGTCTCAGAGGGAGTGATTGGTGGTTATCAGTCGATCACTAGGTTTATTCCTTCTCTTGCAACGCAAGCTTTAGCGAGTAAGGCTTATACGTCTGAACCTAAAGAAGATGCTGTTAAGAAGATTGCGAAAGAATTTGGTCTGGATTCAACCTGGATGCAATCTCAACAGCAGATCAATCAAGCACTCACAATAAAGGATATCCAGGATACCGGGCTGTATGAAAAACTATCCTATCTTTGGTTTGACTCCGATTCCTCGGCGATGAAATCCACCGCAGTTCTGTTGACCGGTGTATATAGTCGAGAGTCTGTGAGCAAGCTTTCTAAGTTAGCAGCTCCAAATATTGTATGGGTTGATAAACCTCAAGAGATATCCGATGTATTTGCCAGATACAGGACGCTGTTTTCCTATGTGATTGCCGTCGGTTATTTTTTAACATTTATTGCGATTTACTTAAAGTATGGGAAGAATGCTTGGCGGGCTGTTTTGCCGCCAATACTTGCAAGCTGTCTCACTTTATCTATTCTGACTGTGACAGCTGAGGCGATCACGCTAATGACGGTCATTGCATTTGCATTGCTGCTCGGGGTGGGTACAGATTACGGGATTTTCTTGCTCCAGTACCCATCTGATAGGAGAGTCTTGCTTTCAATATCGATAGCAGCCTTAATGACTCTAATTTCCTTCGGTAGTCTCTCTTTGAGTGCTGTCCCAGCTATACATAGTTTCGGCATTGCATTGCTCTTTGGTGTTCTGCTTTCTTGGGGCTTAACGCTATTTTTTGCACAAAGGACGGATAGGAGTGAGTAGAGGCTTGGTAATCCGTTTGTTGGGTAGCTTAGTGTTGGTTTGTGCGCTAAGTTCATGCTCGACCGTCTATTTAAATGACTCGGATGGTACAAGCCTCAATGCCTTAGGTAAGCCGCGCCTCCTAGAGATGCAAATGCACCTAACGAGGGGATCAGATTCATACACCATGGACCTGGTGGTAGAGGTGCGCAAACAAGGGTTGACCGTGATTGGGTCCTCGTTTGGAGTTCGAATATTTACGCTTTCATATGATGGCGCCGTCATAGCAGAAGGTATTGGTACAGGCTTGCCTTTTTATGTGCCGAATCAGCTGATTGTGGACGATGTTATTTTGGCTTTGTCCTCAAAGGGCACTTTCGATAGTGGGTTGCCCAAGAATTGTGAGCTCTTGAGCGAGGGTCAGATCAGGAAGATATACTGCAGCAATAGTCTCTTGGTAAGCATTCAGTACCAGCAAATGACAGATAAGAACGAGCTAGTGTTGATCGAGAGATTTCGGCCTGAATATAAAGTGAATTTCGTTATAAGTGAAGTCAAGTGACTGTTTATATCCATCATTATTCGATTGTTAGCCCCTTGGGCTATGGGCTTGAGCAAACCAGACAAAATCTCTTTTCTGGCGTTAGCCCAGGGCTGACAACAACTGAAAAATACAGCCCCGGAAGATCGCTTTGCTTGGGCTTGGTTCAGGATTCGTTACCAGATTTAAGTGATGCGCCACTAAAGCATCGTTCACGAAACAATCAATTGCTCCTAGCTGCCTTCAATGAGATTGAGAGCAAATTTCATGAGCTATCCAGCGGAATGGATAAAAGTCGCATAGCTATCGTAATTGGATCAAGTACCTCTGGCATCTCTGATGAGGAGGAGGCCTTTCCGCACTTAATGGCTAACCATGAATTCCCGAAAACATTTGATTTAGAGCAGAGACTCTTTTGTTCGCCCGCTAATTTTCTTGCGGACAAATTAGATGTGTCTGGGATCGTGCATGGAATATCAACCGCATGTACTTCCAGCGCCAAAGCTATTATTAGTGGTGCAAGATTGCTCAATTCTGGAATGGTAGATTTAGTTATCGCTGGTGGTGTGGATACGCTTTGTAAATTTACAGTTGCTGGATTTACGGCGATTGAGTCGGTATCCGCAGATCGTTGTAATCCATTGTCCGTAAATAGATCGGGAATTAATATCGGCGAGGGCAGTGCTGTATTTTTAATGAGTCGCCAGCCTGCCAGTATCTCTCTGTCTGGATGGGGTGAGAGTTCTGACGGTTATCACATCTCAGCACCAGATCCCAGTGGTTATGGAGCTGCGATAGCAGTCAACGCTGCTCTGAACATGTCGGCTAAGAGGGTGGATCAGATTGAATACATCAACCTCCACGGCACTGCAACACGACATAATGATTCCATGGAGTCAAAGCTAGTAAAGCAACTGGGATTTCAATGTCCTGTTAGCTCGACTAAGTCTCTCACTGGGCATACGCTCGGCGCTGCTGGCGCGATCGAGGCTGCAATTTCATGTCTTACGCTGAGTGGGGATGGCCGCTTACCTCCACATATCTGGGATGGCGAGCAAGATCCTGAATTGCCAACCCTCAACATTGCGGCTAAACAGGAAAGCCCACCCAAGGTGGTAATGACTAATAATTTTGCGTTTGGTGGAAACAATACCTCTCTAGTTTTGGAGTCGGCTTGAGTTCTCAATTAAGTGGCTTGCTCCCACATGCCGCCCCTATGCTATTGGTGGATGAGCTAATCTCGAGCACAGAGCACTCTGCTGTTATTGGGGTCACCATTCGGGATAGCTATCCATTCACTCAAGGAAATGTGGGTACATGGCTTGGTATGGAATTGATGGCTCAATCCGCAGCCGTACTCTCAAAAATCAGAAGTCAACAGAAGTCTGATAAGCCAACTCTGGGATTTCTGCTGGGTTGCAGAAGTTTTATTGCTCACATACCGACATTTACCCCCGGCCAACAGATTTTGGTGGAGATTGAGTTGGATCCCGAATCCCAGGGTCAGGTAACCATATCTGCATCGGGCGTCATTAAAGACATTTCTGGACGGCTGCTTTGCGAAGGGGTGCTTACTTTATTTGAGCCTCATGATGATGCTTTATATTTGTCCAAATGAGCTTAAATAAAACCGTTCTTATTACAGGTGCAAGCAGAGGTATTGGCAGGGCGATTGCATACAAGTTAGCCGCCGATGGATACCAGCTTGCACTCCACTGCAGATCTAGTGTGGAAGAGTTAAAAGCATTGGCAGATGCACTGCATAAAGAATTTAATACTCAGTCACATCTTTTGCAGTTTGATGTTGCCAACCGACATCAAGCTAAAGATGCCTTAGACCAATACCTGTCAGATAATGGCGCTCCGTATGGTGTCGTTTGTAATGCAGGGGTAACGGCTGATAATGCGTTTCCGGCAATGCTGGCAGATGAGTGGGATAGCGTGCTTGATACCAATCTTGGATCTTTTTATAACGTTCTGCATCCGCTGGTGATGCCAATGGTTTCATCAAGAAAGCCCGGCAGAATTATCACCATGTCCTCTGTTTCAGGAGTGATGGGTAATCGAGGGCAGGTCAATTACAGCGCCTCAAAGGCAGGAATCATTGGTGCAAGTAAGGCCTTGGCTTTGGAGTTAGCCAAGCGAAACATTACCGTGAACTGTGTGGCGCCTGGTCTGATAGAGACCGACATGATTTCTCAAGAAGTAGTTGATGCAGCTTTGAAGGTGATTCCTGCGCAGAGAATGGGTAGACCGGAAGAGGTTGCTGCGACCGTAAGCTTTTTGATGAGTGATGGTGCTGCGTATATCACTCGCCAGGTGATTTCCGTTAATGGCGGAATGATTTAGATCTTATAAATAAATAGGGGCAGGCAAAACCCGCCCCTATATTTCTCTAATTATTGAGAGACAGCTTTCTTTGCTTCCTCTTTCTTTACTTCTTTCATCACTTTTTTGCCGTACTCAGAATTCACCGGACCGCTACATTTAAAGTCTAGGTCAATAATTGACAGTGTTGGTGAGGTTGGATCAGTTTTAATATCTTCTTTAGTGATCAAAATGCCCTGACTACTTTTTTCTGCGCAAAATTTCTCGGCATGCTGATAGGCGCGTAGCTTCACTTTCCCTGCATCTCCACGAGAGACATTAATCGTGTAAGCACCATCACCCTTAGGTAGAACACCTGTCGTTGTGGCGCACGCAGCAGCAAATAAGCCGGCTGTTAGGATGAGAATGTTTTTAGTGCTGGAGAACTTCATTTTTACCCCCTAAGTCATGGTTACATAAAGCAGATATATAAATATTGTATGTTAAATTTCCTCTAATTCTTCTAAAGCTATCGGGTGGTTTTGAAAGCATGATTCTTCTTACTGGCGCCACCGGCTACATAGGCTCACATATATGGGTTGAGCTCTTAAATAAATCTATTCCCGTGATTGGTGTGGATAACCTCTCCAATTCCAAGATCGAATGCTTAGATGCGATCTCTCAGGCTTCTGGCCAGACTCTTAAATTCTTTCATGGCGACATAAGAGACTCTCAGTTCCTCAAAAATATTTTTTCTGAGTTTCAAATAAGCCATGTGATACACCTTGCCGCCTTAAAAGACATCCAAGATTCATTAGTTAAACAAGACGAATATTTTGACGTCAATGTACGTGGCTTAGAAAACCTACTGCATGTCATGAAAGAGTATGGCTGCCACAAAATGATTTTTAGCTCTTCGGCCGCTGTATATGGTGATCACGCAATATCTCCAATAGCTGAAGATGCTAATAAGCAACCCAATAATTGGTATGGCGAAACAAAGCTAAAGGCTGAAGCGATCTTGCTTGAGGAATCTCTTGGGTTGCCTGCGATCAACTCTATTGCCCTTAGGTACTTTAATGTTGCTGGTAGGCATCCTACCGGCTTCATGGGTGATTGCTCAGTATCAAAGCCTCAATCTCTCTTTGATCGAATTGAGAGTGTTGTGCGTAGTAAGCAGGGGAAGTTATCTGTTTTTGGTGATAGCTGGAGCACACCTGACGGAACTTGTATTAGGGACTACGTACATGTTTGTGATATTGCTAAGGGACATGTTGCTGCATTAAGCTTGCTCGATGAAGTCGGTGGATTTGCCCCTTTAAATCTCGGGTCTGGAGAGGGCAAGAGTGTGAAAGAGGTTTTATCTGCATTTGAGCATGTAACTGGTCGCACTTTACCTATTGAGATTGCCGCAAAAAGAGCGGGAGATGTAGCAATGAGCTATGCGGATTGCACTAAGGCTAGAAAGCTAATGGGTTGGACGCCATCAAGCACACTATTCAATATGTGCGTTGATCAAATTGGGTAAGTATTTGAGAATATCGATATTGGTTTTTGTAAGCTTATTTTTGCTTGCATGCTCAAGCACGAAGTCTAGCCGTGAAAATGCCATTCAGATTCCTAATGAAGCCTGGTGGAATGCGGCAGCTCAGTCAAGCTCTGGAAAATCCATCTCAACTAATGCGTTGAAGGGAATAGACCCAAGTGCTCAACAAAATTTAGCGCTCATACGCGAAAAAATGATTAAGGTAAGTCCGGTGAACTTTACGGTGGGCTTTTCTGAGAGCGAAGATATTAATGCCTTCGCAAGTTTGCAAAACGGACAATATTTCATTGTGTTTACCAATGGGTTTATGCGTCAGTTTGGCAATGACCCTGATGTACTTGCTGCAGTATTTGGCCATGAACTGGGACACCATTATTTGGGCCACACACAGCCAAATTACGCCAAGAATAGGGATGTCGCCATTGGAGTGGCTAGCCAGACCTTAGGGGCAATTTCAAGCTATTTCATTCCCTTTAGCGGGCTCTTGGTTGGCAATGCAGTGAAGGGGGTAGGTTTGTCCTATAGCAGGGATGACGAGCGTGATGCTGATAAATTTGGCATGAGGCTGGCCTTAAAGGCGGGCTATTCCCCCTGTGGAAGTTATCGTTTTGCTGAAAAAATGAGCGACTTGGGCCAGGGTCCTGCATTGGCTTTCCTATCAACCCACCCAGGCAATGATGAAAGACTGAAGAATTCACAAGACTTGAGTCAATCTGAAGCCAAAATCTCATGCGTTCAATAAACCCTCGTTAAAGGCTGTTGTGGCCTCAGAATGGGGGGATTTTGTCCCTTTTTTGGTTGTCATAGAGATGTCATAAAGCTGTCATATTCCCCCCGTATTGTTCTTATATCGCGCGGTTGCGCATATTCAATTTAAGGACTGAATACATGAAATCTTTCTTAAAAAAAGCCCTAGTAATTAGCGCTATTTCACTTGCTCCAGCAGCATTTGCAGTGGATATGACCGGTGCTGGCGCAACCTTCCCTTACCCAATTTATGCTAAGTGGGCTGAAGCCTATAAAGCCAAAACAGGCTCCAACTTAAATTACCAGTCCATTGGATCGTCCGGCGGTATTAAGCAGATCAAAGCTAAAACAGTTGATTTCGGTGCTACCGATAATCCAGTGAAATTTGATGATTTAGAAAAAGATGGTCTAGTTCAGTTCCCGGCAATTATTGGAGGTGTCGTTCCAGTAATTAACGTTGATGGTGTAAAGCCTGGTGAGATTAAATTAGACGGCCCAACTTTGGCGGACATCTTCCAGGGCGTTATCTCGGATTGGGGTGACAAGCGTATTGCCATCATGAACCCAGGCGTGAAGATTCCTAGTGGTCCAATTACTGTTGTAGTGCGTGCGGACGGGTCTGGTACAACAGCCATCTTTACTGATTACTTGGCTAAAACAAGCTCTTTATTTAAAGACTCAGTAGGTGCCGGTGCTTCTGTTAAATGGCCTGCGGCTTCTACCGTTGGCGGTAAAGGTAACGAAGGTGTAGCGGCAAACGTAACTCGTGTAAAAAACTCAGTAGGTTATGTTGAGTACGCTTACGCTAAGAAAAACAAAATGACTTATATTTCTTTAAAGAATAAAGACGGTCAATTTGTAGCTCCAGATGATTTGACTTTTGCAGCAGCTGCAGCAAGTACAGATTGGGCGGCAATTCCAGGTATGGGTACATTTATTACCAATGCTCCTGGTGCTAAATCATGGCCAATCACAGGCG
>ERZ650303.291-NODE-291-length-15237-cov-4.654986_pt1 | contig 15237 bp, 8 predicted proteins | sample MGYA00376239_ERZ650303 | MGnify/ENA primary metagenome ERZ650303 (study PRJEB26733, sample SAMN07839262) | wastewater metagenome | biome: small river; feature: stream; material: water | place: USA: North Carolina | collected 2016-04-05 ... | reverse complement strand
GCTCTTCCGATCTGAGGTTGCGCTCATGCTTAAAACGGCTACGCTCAACGGTGGGGTCAACAATGCCGGGAATATATTTGGGGCGTGGTCATTCTTTGCAGCAGGGTATGGGAGTACGGTTAACGGCGGGTTTGTGAATTCAGGTTCGCTAACAGCTAATATTTACGGACTAGATTTATACTCGGGCGTAACGCTTAATGGTGGCTTTGATAACAGGGGAGTAATTTCAACACAGTTCATTCCCATTTATCTTGAAGCAGGCGCTACTATTAACGAGGGATTCACAAACAGCGGCACAATTACAAACCTTGCAACAGGTAATCTATCTTCAACAATTACGTTGCTAGCGGCTGACCCAGCAAATTCGCAAAATGCCGCGCAGATCAATGGTGGGCTACTAAACACTGCCTCTGGTCAGATTGTCAGCCTCAAACAAAACGCCATCTCTAATGCAGGCATCATCGATTCAATCACCAATAGAGGCGTTATTTTTGCACCTGCTGGCTACAGCGGTATCAACAATACCGGGACGATAGGTGCCCTCAGCAATCTACAAGGACAGGGCCCTAGCGGCGCATTAACTTACACAGGTCTGTTGCCAACGAACTACAACGTGATCGTGCAACGTAACGGATTATATGGGCAATTGTCAGCGACTAATGTAACGGGTGCAACAACGTGGGGAATTGATCCTAGTTCAACCTTCACACCTGGATTTGGAGTAGGAAGTACATATACGTCTGTTTTGTCAGGGATGGCTAGCAGCAACATTCTTAACTACAACACGAAATATTATTCAAATGACTACACCGCGAGCTTCAGCATTACACCGCAAAGCGGAATCCCGACTACTTGGGATTTAGCGGTCGATTCAGTGGTTGCAGGAAGTGTCACTATCGTAGCGGCAAATACCACCGTTCAGGCATCAGCCATTACGACTCCTGATGTCGTGTTAAACGGCAGCACCATACAAGCATCAAGTTCTACGCCAGTGACAACGGATCTATTCTTATCCAGTAACGGGGGCACTATTGATCAGAATGGGTTGTCGGGTAGTTTTACCAGTCCGATTGGAGACGCAACCTCTCGTGCAGCAGGACGTTTGACGATTGCTAACTCCGGTGCTGGTGGCTCTGTAACGTTATCAGGTGACAACACGTATTCAGGGGGCACTGAAGTCCAAAGTGGTGCAACCTTGAAGATTACGTCTTCAAAGGCATTGGGTACGGGTAGTCTAGACCTCGTCGGTTCGACAACCGTGCCCGCGACACTTGCAACAACGGCAACGATGACTATCAGCAATCCGATTACTGTAGCGTACGACCCAGTATTTAGTGTCGCGCCAACGACGACATTAACGGTGAGTAGTCCGATATCTGATGGTGTTGCTCCAGGCGATGTCGTCGTTAGTGGTGGGGGTGCGTTGAATCTGACTGCCGCTAATACCTACACGGGTCCAACGATTGTGGAATCCGGTTCAACGCTGGCGCTTGGCGGCAGTGGATCGATTACACCCTCTAGTGCAGTCACCAATAACGGGAATTTTGACGTCACTAACGCAGCCAGCGTTGTGAATTTGGGTGGTTCATTTACACAGACCGGTACAGGTACTACTAAGTTAGCGGCCTCAGCTGGCACCCTCCAGAAAATGGTTATCGCTGGAACCGCTACTTTGGGTGGCGCATTAAACATGACAGCGACCACTGGTAATTACAGAACCGGACGCTATACCTTGCTAAGTGCTGGCAGCCTAACGGGAACCTATTCGGCCTTCTCGAACAATCTGGCATCGGTCACACCGCTCGGCGTGACGCTGGGCTACAACGCAAATAGTGTCTACTTGGATTTATCTCCCAACGCAGCGATGACGCTGCAAGGGGTGCAACAGAATGCTCAGGCACTGAGTACCGTTATTAATATGCAGGCCGCAACACTCCAGGCAGGCTTATCTTATGACTGTAACAAGTATGATGAAAACAACCTCTGTATTAGCGTAGGAGGGCGTTATACCTATACGGGTAGCGGACCCTCCGGCAACGCACAGTCAGGCTTGGTCATTGTGGGTTATCGCCCGACAATGACGACACGTGTCGGTGCCTTTGCAGATCAATCGGCTAACATCAGTACCCCGAGCAACATCACCCAAAGTAAGACCAGCCCCATGTGGGGTTTGTTTGGGCACTGGAACATGAACAAAGATGGTAACGGCGTAGGTCTTCAAGCCTCTGCCGCGTTCGATTCAAGTGAGCTTAATATCAGCCGCGCCAGTTCATCAGGCACCGAAGCAGGGCAAGGCAAGACCCAGTTTAATGGGCAGGCTTTTCAGCTACAGGCTAACTATGCGCACCCCCTGACGGATGCGACCAAACTTGTGCCGTACTTAGGGTTACGTTACACCCGCATTAACCAGGGTGCTTACGTTGAAAACAGCAGCACCGAGGTGCTGTATCCATTGAGTTATAACGCCATGGCGCAAAATACCTTTTCAGCGATTGGCGGGCTGGGTATCCAGAGCCACTTAGCAGAAAAGATTAAGGGGACTTTGTCAGCTGGCGTTCAACAGAATCTGAACTACTCAATGGGTAACTATGCTGGTTCCAGTTCGGTCCCAGGACTGAATAGCTTTAATGTGCAGATGCCGGGCAATACCAATACCATGGCAACCGCCAGCGCAGGGCTTTACTACGATGTGCGTAAGAATGAACGGATCGGTTTGACGACTCTGTGGCAACAACAGCCGTTTATCCACACGAACACGACCTCGGTGATTGCCACCTATACGATTGGGCTCTAAACAGAGAGGGGTGCGTTTAAGTGCCTCCTTTTTAACCATCTACTAAACTTTACATAATATAAATTATGCGTGTTTTTGATGTGCTGTATAAGAGGACGAAACACGCCAGTTTCAGAATGGCACAGGCGAATCAAACACCATGGCTTCACCGCTTAACGGATGCGCAAACGATAAATGCCGGGCATGCAAATACATACGCGGTGCCTTGGCAAATGCTTCTGGGTCGGCATACAACGGATCACCCAGAATCGGATGTCCAAGTGCCATGAGGTGCATCCGCAATTGATGCGATCGTCCGGTAAATGGTTCCAGATCGACACGTGTCCAGTTTTCCTCTACGTTACGTTCAATGACCTGAAATTGCGTTAATGACGGTTTGCCTGCTTCAAAGTCAATTTTTTGTCGCGGTCGGTTCGGCCAGTCAGGATTTAGCGGAAAATCAATCCGCCCTTCATCATCAGCCATCAGACCATCAACAATCGCTTCATAGCGTTTGTGGACCAATCGTTCGCGGAAGGCCCGGCTCAAGCCGCTGCTCATGGCTTTGCCCAGGGCCAGCATCATGAGGCCTGATGTCGGCTCGTCTAGCCGATGTACCACAGCGGCATCCGGATACTGTGGTTTAAGTCGCGTGATGACGCTGTCCCATTTTTCAGCGCGCCGTCCCGGCTGGGATAACAAACCGGCTGGTTTGCAAACGACCAGCAAGCCGTTATTGGAATAAAGGATCTGTGGCATCTTGGTTCGATTTTACAGGTTACGGCTTATAATCGAGAATATGAGAAACCATCGAAAAATCAACTGGCTAACGCTGTTTGTTTGCAATTTGCTTGTTATGTTGGGCGCGGTGGTTTCGTTGAGCGCCGCACTGTACATGCAACATGTTAAAGGCTTACAGCCTTGCACTATGTGCATTATCCAGCGTTATGCCTTTTTAGTGGCTGGCTTGGCGGCAATGCTTGCGCTTATTGTGCCATTCCGTGCGATCCGTTGGTTTTCGGTGCCGATTGGCTTGCTGGGTGCGGTGGTAGGGATTATCGCTGCAATTCGTAACCTCTGGGTCTTGAGCCATCCGGAAATCCTGTGTGGGCGTGATCCTATTGAACTTTTTTTGAACGGGTTGCCAACAGCACATTGGTTTCCCAAAGTTTTTGTGGCGCTGGGACTTTGCTCTGACCCTATTCCGCCACTTCTCGGTTTGCCTTTACCCGTTTGGTCGCTGATCGGCCTGGCCTTGCTGGCTGCTTTGCTGCTGTGGAGTCTGCGTCGGCGTTGATGCATTGCTAGCGGGCCCTTTAGGAGGGTTGGTCCAGCTACCGCCCAGGGCTTTGATTAATAAAACGCTGGCATTCAATCGTTGCTGGGCAATCGCGATTGATTTCTGCTGATAATTCAGCGCGTTATTCTGTGCGACAACAACATTGGTGTAGTTATCAATACCGGCCTCGTAACGATTGAGTGCAATGTTTACGCCCTGCTCGCCAAGCTCTGCCGCCTGATCCTGAATCACAGATTCCTGTTGGTATATACGTAAAGCCGCCAATTGTGTTTCGACTTCCTGCATCGCCGTCAACACCGCCTGCCGATACGTGGCCACGTTTTCGTCATAAACGCCACGTGCTTGCTCAACGTTGGCGGCACGAGCACCAAAATCCAGTACTGTTAAGGCCAGGCTTGGGCCGATGCCCCAGTACAGAAATGGTGCAGTGAGTAGTTGGCTAAAAGAAGAGCCCAGGTAACCAATATTATTCTGGCTGCTATTAAGCGTCAGACTCGGATAATAAGCCGCCATCTGATAACCGATTTGTGCATTGGCCGATGCCATACGGCGTTCTGCGGCTGCAACATCGGGGCGTCTTTCGAGCAGTTCCGAGGGTAAGCCCGGTGGTACAACCGGTACAAATAGCGTGGATCTCGCTGGCAACGGGTTGAAATCAATGGAGAAATCGGATGCAGGTTTGCCGATCAAAACCGCAATCAGGTTTTCCTGGGCTGCGCGATTGACGCCCACATCAATCTGCTGCGCTTGAACACTTTTATACTGAGCGTCGGCATTGATGAAATCCTGCCGCGCTTTAACGCCCACTTCGTACTGGTTCTTGGAGAGTTTGACACCGCGTAAGTTCGATGTCGCGGTCTTTTCCAGCAGGACCTTCTGCGAATCCAGCGAGCGCACCAGAAAGTAAGCTTGCGCTAATTGTGTCTGCATTGAAAGTTTGGCGTTTTCCAGATCGGCGACACTGGCCACCAAACTCGCATCTTTTGATTCCAGATTACGCCGCAGCTTGCCCCATAGATCGGCGTCCCAGCTGACGCTGCCAGATAAGTTGACCGAGTTATAGATGCTGCCATTATTAATCGAGCCATCCGGGTTTACTAACTGGGTTTTGTTGCCGGTACCAGAGGCATCGCGGCCACCATCGGCATTCAGACCGAAAGTCGGATAGCGCGCTGCATTGGCACCGCTGGCCAAGGCCTGGGCCTGGCGAATACGGGCAACATAAATGGCAATATTCTGGTTGTTTGGTGCAACCTGCGCTATCAACTCATCGAGCAGCGGGTCTTTGTAAATTTTCCACCATTCACCTTTAGGCGCATCATCTTCAGGCTGTGCCACTTTCCAGGCGTCACTAGGTATGTTCGCCGGTTTGAACGTTGCGGCCATGGGGGCATCCGGCCTTTTATAGTCCGGACCGACAGCGCAACCGGCCAGCAGACTGCTGCTCAAAAGCAAAAGCCAGCGTTTAGGAAACTTAAGAGAATGAGTTTTCATGTACCTGATTCCACGACTGCTATTTTAGCGGCAAGCTTGCGCTGCGCCCTACCCTGACTGGTAAATCGATCCAGGGCCAGAAAGACGACCGGGGTTGTGTATAAGGTCAGCAACTGGCTCAGTATCAGCCCCCCGACGATGGCCACACCCAGCGGGACACGTAACTCGGCACCATCACCATGGCCTATCGCCAGCGGGATGGCTGCAAACAATGCCGCAAAGGTGGTCATCAGTATCGGGCGGAAACGCAGCAGACATGCTTTGTGTATCGCGTCTCTGGGCGTGAGACCTTCGCGTTGCGCTGTAATCGCAAAGTCGATCATCATAATGGCATTTTTCTTCACAATGCCGATCAAAAGAATGACGCCGATCAGGGAGATGATGTTGAAATCCGTGCCGGTGACCAGAATAGCGAGTAAGGCACCGACTCCGGCCGACGGCAGCGTTGAAAGAATCGTAATGGGATGAATCAGACTTTCGTAGAGGATGCCTAGGACGATGTAAACCGCAATAATGGCCGCCAGGATAAGTAAAGGCTGTGACTTGAGTGATGCCTGAAAGGCTTTGGCACTGCCGGAAAAAGTACCGCGTATAGAGGCAGGTACACCTATTTCAAACATCGTTCTATTGATGGCCTCCGTCGCTTGCGAGAGCGATACGCCCAGTGGCAGATTAAACGAAAGTGTTGATGCGACAAAAGGACCGTCGTGGTTCACGGCCAGTGGCGTGTTTTCCGGGACAATGCGTGCAATGCTACTCAGGGCAATCTGTTTGGCAGGGGTTGTCGCTGTGGCGGGTATCGTCAGATGCAAGCGATCCAGTGTGTCCGGTCCTTGGGTATATTCCTGGGCAGCATCGATTACAACCCAGTATTGATTCAAAGGCTTGTAGATGGTGGATACCTGGCGCTGGCCGAAAAGATTATTCAACGCGGCATCAATCATCTTGGGCGTGACGCCCAGACGGAAAGCCGCATCCCGATCGATTTCCACCTTGGTTTGTAGGCCCTGATCCTGCTGATCAGTATTCACGTCGGTCAGCACGGGGAGTTTGGCTAAAGCGGCCCGAATTTTCGGTTCCCATTGCCGTAGTTCTTCCAGGTCATCACTTTGCAAGGTGTATTGATACTGGGCATTGGATGGCCGGCCACCGATACGAATATCCTGCATGGGCACCATAAAGAGCCCGGCACCGGGTTCTTTGGCCAACTTAGGTCGAAGCCGGGCAACGATTTCATCGGCCGATGCTGCACGTTGATTCAGCGGTTTCAGTGAAATAAACAGCATGCCGCTATTTCGTTGTGATCCACCCGTAAACCCAGAGACGTATTCGACATCGGGGTCAGCCTGCACCGTATTGATAAAAATACCCAGCTTATCCTTCATGGAATTGAAAGAAATAGACTGGTCGGCCTGGATGAAGCCTAAAATCCGTCCGGTATCCTGCTGCGGAAAAAAACCTTTGGGTACAACTTTATAGAGATAGAAATTAAAACCGATGGTGATCAGTAAACCAACCAACATCAGTTTGCGGTGATCGAGTGCCCAGCCGATGGTTTTGGCGTATCCGGCATACGCGTGATCAAAGAGCCTGGTAAAGCGCGTTTGCAGCCAGGTCATGCCCTGCCCTAAGCTGTTGCGTATGCGATTGAGGCGGGCGGGTATTTTAATGACCGAAGCTTGCAGTTTGCCGGTGTGTTCGCGCAAAAGAATATGCGTCATCATGGGCGTAACAGTCAGCGAGATCACCATTGAAATCAGGATGGCAATCGACAGTACAACGGCGAACTCGCGGAACAAACGGCCAATAATGCCGCCCATGAGCAAAATCGGTAAAAATACGGCAATCAACGAAAGGCTGATAGAGATGACCGTAAAGCTCACCTCCTGCGTGCCTTTCAGAACTGCCTGCCGCAGGTTCATGCCCGCTTCACGATGCCGCGTAATATTTTCAAGAACGACAATCGCGTCATCGACGACAAAGCCGGTTGCAATCGTCAACGCCATCAGGCTCAGATTGTCGAGGCTGAAGTTGCACAGATACATCACACCAAAAGTGCCGATCAGGGATACCGGCACCACAATGCCGGGGATAAGCGTTGCCCGTCCGTTTTTAAGAAACAGATAAACCGCCAGAATCACCAGTCCCACCGACAAAATCAACGTCCGCTCGACTTCTTTGAGTGATGCCAGAATGGTAGGCGTACGATCCATGACTGTTTGAATCTGGATCGAAGCCGGAATCGCCGATTCCAGTTGCGGCAGTACGTCTTTGACGCGCCCGACCGTTTCAATGATATTGGCACCTGGCTGCCGATACAGGATCAGCATGACCGATTTTTTGCCATTAGTCATGCCGGTACGCAGAATGTCCTGAATCGAGTCTTTGACGGTGGCGATATCCTCCAGGCGAACTGGCGCGCCGTTGCGCCAGACGACGATCACCGGTTTGTAATCAGCTGCTTTTTTGGCCTGATCGTTGGCCAGAATTTGCCATTGACGATGTTCGTTATTAAGGGAGCCCTTAGGCAGGTTCACGTTGGCCTTGAGCACAGCATTACGAATCTCTTCGGTACTAATCCCCAAAGATTGAATCAGGGAAGGAATCACCGTTACGCGCACGGCCGGTGGTGCGCTGCCCCCGATGACTACCTGGCCGATACCGGATATTTGTGCCAGACGTTGGGCCAGTATCGAATCGGCCACGTCATAGATCTGATCAGGTGTCAGCGTTTCCGAGGTGAGCGCCATCACCATAATCGGCGAATCGGCCGGATTGACTTTGCGGTAGCTCGGGTTCGATGGCATACCCGTCGGCAGTAGCGCCCGGGCTGCTACTATGGCCGCTTGAACATCACGGGCGGCACCGTCAATATTGCGATCCAGATCAAACTGCAGGGTGATGTTGGTCGAACCCTGTGTGCTGACGGAAGTCATTTCCGTAATACCGGCAATGCGACTTAATGAGCGCTCCAGGGGTGTAGCGACACTCGAAGCCATTGTTTCCGGGCTGGCACCGGCCAGTGATGCGCGTACCGATATCGTTGGAAAGTCCACCTGAGGCAACGGTGAAACGGGTAACTGTAAAAAACCGATAATGCCCGAGATCGTGATCGCGACAACCAATAAAGTCGTCGCGATCGGTCGATCGACAAACAGCCTGAGCCAGTTCACGAGTCGTGGCCGTTCGTTACGTCGCTATTGGGCGCTGCATTCAGATCCCAACCCGTACGTTCTTTAATACGTCGGGCCAAGCGATCAAAATACAGATAAATCACCGGTGTGGTGAACAACGTCAATAATTGACTTAGTAATAAACCACCGACCATGGCGATGCCCAGGGGTTGCCGTAGCTCACTCCCAATGCCACCACCCAGCATGAGCGGCAAAGCGCCGAGCAAGGCTGCCATAGTGGTCATGAGGATCGGGCGGAAACGCAGCAGACAAGCCTGATGTATCGCTTGCAACGGTGGCAGTCCTTCCTTGCGTTCTGCATCCAGTGCAAAGTCGATCATCATGATCGCGTTTTTCTTGACGATACCAATCAGCAGAATAATGCCGATAATGCCGATAATGCCTAGGTCGTTACCGGTCAGCATCAGTGATAACAAGGCACCTACCCCCGCCGAGGGCAGCGTCGAGAGAATCGTAATCGGGTGTATGTAGCTCTCATACAGCACGCCGAGCACGATATACATAGTCACAATAGCGGCGAGAATCAGCAGCACGGTGCTGGTCAGTGATGCCTGGAAGGCATTGGCCGCGCCCTGAAAATGGCTGCGTATTCCCTGGGGTAAACCGATTTCCTGCTCGGCTTCACGCACCGCATCGACGGCATCACCCAACGCCACGCCATCCGGTAGATTGAAGGAAATCGTCGCGGATGGAAATTGCCCGAAGTGGTTAATCGCCAGCGTCGTTTCGGCTTCACGCATCTGGGCCAGTACGTTCAGAGGAACCTGCTGACCACTGAGCGATGGCACATACAATTGCGTTAATGATTGCGGATCTATCTTGAAGTCCGGTGCGGATTCCAGAACTACGCGGTATTGATTGGACTGTGTGTAAATGGTCGAAATCAGGCGCTGACCATAGGCATCGTAGAGTGCATTATCAATCGCATCAACCGATACGCCCAGGCGTCCGGCGGCATCCCGATCAATATCGACATAAACCTGTAAGCCCCGTGTCTGTAAATCCGAACCCACATCCGATAAGCGTCGGGATTCGCGCAAGCGGGCAACCAGTCGTTCGGTGGTTTGTACCACGGTCTGTTCCACCGGACCTTCCAGGACAAACTGATAGCGACTCTTGGTCACCCGGTCTTCAATGGTCAGATCCTGCACCGGCTGGAGATACAGACTGATGCCCGGGATATTTTTTACACGTTCAAGAAGACGTTGGGTAATGGCTTCAACGCGGTCATGACGTTCAGCCATGGGTTTGAGGTTAATCTGGATGCGGCCAGTATTCAAGGTCGCGTTGGCCCCATCGATGCCGATAAAAGACGATAGATTCTCTACGTCCGGGTCTTCAAGGATGGCGTTGGCAATCGCCTGTTGTCGAACGGACATGGCCTGAAATGAGACGGTCTGATCTGCTTCGGTAATACCCTGGATAACCCCGGTATCCTCGATCGGGAAAAAACCTTTGGGAATCAGGATGTACAGCAGCACAGTTAATACCAGAGTCCCAATCGCAACCTGCAAGGTCAGGCGCTGGCGTTGCAGCACCCATTGCAGCGCCACATCATAATGGGCGACTAACCGGTCAAAGGATTCACCGATCCAGCGCACAAAGGCACCGTGCTTAACCGTATGTTCGTTATCCTTGAGCAGCTTGGCGCACATCATCGGTGTCAGCGTGAGCGACACAAAGGCCGAAATCAGAATCGCCACGGCCAGCGTGATGGCAAACTCGCGGAATAAACGCCCGACCACATCCGACATAAACAAGAGCGGAATCAAGACGGCAATGAGTGAAATGGTCAGGGAGATAATCGTAAAGCCGATTTCCCGGGCACCTTTAAGTGCCGCATTGAGTGGGGATTCGCCCAGCTCTCGATGACGGGCGATATTTTCAATCATGACGATGGCGTCATCGACGACAAAGCCCGTGGCAATGGTCAGTGCCATGAGCGTGAGGTTGTTAATCGAAAACCCTGCCACATACATGATGGCAAAGGTACCGATCAGCGATAGCGGTACTGCCACAGAAGGAATGATGGTTGCTGGAATACTGCGTAGAAACAGGTAAATCACCATCACTACGAGGGCAATGGCCAGCATGAGTTCGGATTGCACATCGTGGACTGAGGCACGAATGGTGATGGTCCGATCGGTCAGTATCTTCAGTTCGGCGGCGGCCGGCAAGCTGGCTTGAAGCTGTGGCATCAGGGTTTTGATGCGATCAACCACTTCAATTACATTGGCACCGGGTTGCCGTTGCACATTGACTATCACGGCGGGTTGTCGATTGACCCAGGCTGCCAGAAAAGCATTTTCCGGGCCTTCGCCAATCTCGGCCACCTGGCTCAGGCGAACCGGGACGCTATTGCGCAGGGCTACAATCACATTACGATAATCTTCAGCAGATTTCAGCTGGTCATTGGCGTCGATTGTGACGGCGCGCAGCTCCCCGTCGAAACTGCCCTTGGGGTCGTTGACGTTCGTGTTGCCAATGGCCGACCGAAGATCTTCAAAGCTGAGACTCATGGCGGCCAGCGCCGTCGGATTGACCTGAATACGCACTGCCGGACGGCGGCCACCACTCAGCGACACTAGCCCCACCCCGCTCACCTGGGAAATTTTTTGTGCCAAACGCGTTTCAACCAGATCATGCAGACGCGTGACCGGGAGTGTCGGCGACGTAATTGCCAGCGTTAGAATCGGCGCATCAGCCGGATTGACCTTGCTGTAAACCGGCGGTGCAGGCAAGTCTTTAGGTAACAAATTGCTGGCTGCATTAATCGCCGCCTGTACCTGCTGCTCGGCAACGTCCAGTGCCATGTCCAGTGTAAAACGCAGGACGACCACCGAGCTCCCATTCGAACTGGTGGACGTCATTTGCTCCAGACCGGGCATCTGGCCAAACTGTCGTTCCAGAGGTGCTGTCACCGAACCCGTCATCACTTCCGGGCTGGCACCCGGGTAAAAGGTAGTGACCTGAATCGTTGGATAGTCAACTTGCGGTAATGCCGACGTCGGCATCAGCCGGTAGGCAATCAGGCCGACCAGCAAAATAGCCACCATCAGTAATGAGGTGGCAACCGGGCGAAGAATAAATAAGCGGGAGGGATTCACCGGGTCGGACGCTGTACGACGTTCACCTTGGCGCCGGGCTTCAGCTTATCAAAGCCGTCAATGACCATCGACTCACCTGCGGCAACGCCCTCCAGAACTTCTGTCTGGGCACCTTGAACACCGCCCAGTTTGACGTTTTTGGCGTTCACAGTGCCATCTGCCGCAACGAGATAGACATAAGTGCCTTGACTGCCGCGCAGGACTGCATTGCTTGGTACGATCAAGGCGTTCTGTTTCTCTTCCACCTGCAGACGGGCATTGACAAACTGATTCGGAAAGAGCGCATTGGTGTCGTTGGAGAATTCGGCTTTGAGTTTGATCATGCCGGTGGTCGGATCAATGACATTATCAATCGACTTAAGCACACCCGTGGCTAGTACGTTTCTGAAGTTACGGTCATAGGCTTCAACCGGCATGGCATCGTCAGCATTAAAGCGTGCCAAAATCCGTGGCAGCTGCTCTGCCGGTACCGTAAACAGCACATCAATCGGCTGTACCTGGGTCAGTGTCACCAGACCATTGACGTCCGAAGTTTTTACAATATTGCCTGCATCGACCAGACGCAAGCCCAGGCGACCATCAAACGGTGCCCGGATCTGGGTATAGGAAAGCTGGGTCTTGGCATCGTCCAGCGCACCTTTATCGCTTTCAATCACACCTTCGTATTGCTTGACCAGCGCCGCCTGAGAGTCCAGATCCTGGCGGGCAATCGAATCCTGCTTGTAGAGTGTTTCATAACGCTTCAAGCGGATCTTGTGATCGCGTAACAACGCCTGATCCTGCTCCAGCTTCCCTTGTGCCTGCATCAGTTTGGCTTCCGGGATGCGCGGATCCACCACGGCAATCAGATCACCTGCCTTGACCATCTGCCCTTCCTGAAAAAGGACTTTATCCAATTGCCCATCCAGCCGGGTGCGAATGACGACATTGCGCCGGGCAGTCACCGTGCCTAGGCCATCGACCAGAATCGGGAAAACCCCTTCGATTACCGGTTGTACAGCTACGGGCACGGGTGGCTTACCCCGCTTCAACGGACTATTGTCCCCGTTAAAATAACTGATCAGGATAAACAAGGCTGCGACCAGAATCAGTGCGCCGCCGCCGATCAGCCACTGATCCCTTTTGCGACGGGCTCTAAAAGCCGCCAGATGTGCCTGTCCAGAGGTTTTTAGCTGGCCAGGTGCGGTACGTGCCAACGAGCGCCAGTCTGTTCGCTTTAAATGATGGATGTTCTTAGACAGCGCCTGGCTCAGCGAGCGCCGCAAGGCGACAATACGTTCACGGTTAATCAAAGGCATGCTGTCATTCTAACGTCACTGACCTCGGTTTTATCAGCGGATAACCTTTCGTTACAAAAAACACTTGCCAATGCTAAATCACTCCCCTATAATTCGCCCCGCAGTTCCTCGATAGCTCAGTTGGTAGAGCGCCGGACTGTTAATCCGTAGGTCCCTGGTTCGAGCCCAGGTCGAGGAGCCAAGTAAATTAAGGCCTCGCAAGTTTAACGACTTGCGGGGCCTTCGGCTTTTTAATTACCAACTTCCTGCTGTCAGTTAAATTGCTGTCGCCAACTGCGACCAATCCGTTGTAAATGCCGGGCTCTTGTTTCCGGAACGCATGGCCCAGTTCTTTTTAATCCCCTCGCCCGCCGACCTTACGGTGCCGCGTCCCATCTTGGCGTTAATTTCGTCCAGTGTGGACATTAAGGTCTTGCTCCGCTGGGTGTCCGGCAGATCGAAACAACTAAAAAGATCTACCGGTACCCGCTCGGCCGGACAGAGATCCATGAGCATCACGCCCGCCTTTTTGTAGGCGTAGCCTTGTTTGAAGATGCGCTTCATGCCGTAGATGGCGGCTTCACCGAGGCGAAAGGTGTTATCGGTCGGATTTAAAAACTTGACGGTTACGGCGTTGCTGTATTGCGGTTCGTCAGGTTTGAACGGGTTGGTTTGCAGATGTACCTGAATGGCACCCGCCACATGACCTTGCCGTCGCAGCTTTTCAGCGGCTCTGGCGGCGTAGGCCATTACCGCTTCGTTCATGTCTTCAAGCATAAAGACCGGCTGACCGAAGGAACGGGATGACATGATCTGCTGTTTAGGCGGTGCCACATCTTCCAGGGCGAGACATGATTCGCCGTTCAGTTCGGCGACGGTGCGGGCAACGATGATGCTGAATTCATTTTTCATTCGAGAGGGAGAGGCCTCCCGGAGCTGCTTCACATTCGTAATGCCCATGGCAACAAGCTGTTGGGAAAGACGACGCCCGATACCCCACACTTCTCCGACTTCAATTTGTGCCAATAGTGCATTTAACTCAGGGACACTTAACGCGTTGAGGTCTGTCACACCGCTGCTCATAGCGGGCAACCAGGCTTTCTTGGCGATCTGATTCGCTAGCTTGGCTAGCGTCTTGGAATGCCCGATACCGACACAAACGGGTATCCCGGTCCATTGTTTCACGCGTTGCCGGATCTCTTGCCCATAAGAGAGCAGATTCCGGTTAAAGCCCGTCAGGTCAAGAAAGGTTTCATCGATGGAGTAGATTTCCTGTGTCGGCGAAAACTGCCCGATGACCGCGTGCATACGCTGGCTCATGTCGCCGTACAGCATGTAATTGCTGCTCCGGGCGATGATGCCGTGTTGTTTGACCAGATCTTTCAAATGAAACCAAGGCACGCCCATGGGCACACCTAAAGCCTTCACCTCAGCCGAGCGCGCCACGACACAGCCATCGTTATTCGATAGCACCACCACGGGCTTGCCTTCCAGTTCGGGCTGAAAGACACGTTCACACGAGACGTAGAAGTTGTTCCCGTCAATCAGGGCGATGGCAGTCACGGTAGGCCGTGGATCACATTAGTGACAACACCCCAGATCTGGAGTTCCTGCTCATCCTTGATATCGATGGGATCAAACTCGGGGTTGGCCGGCATCAGACGGATTTTGCCGTGCTTCCTTTCCAGCGTCTTCACCGTGAACTGTCCATCGACCGTGGCAATGACGACCCGGCCATCAGTGGCGCTAATCGACCGGTCAATGACCAGAATGTCGCCATCATGGATACCCGCGCCCAGCATACTGTCTCCTTTGGCTTTAAGCAGAAAACTGGCCTCCTTACGGGGCATGAGGTGTTCGTTGAGATCCAGGGTGTCAGCCACATAGTCATCGGCCGGACTGGGAAAACCGGCACGAACCGTATGGCCGAAAAGTGGCACCTTGGAGACTGTCGGGTTTTGGGCCGGGCGAAAGAGGGTCAGCTGGCTCGCCCATTGAGCAGGTGCCTGATTTGGATCGGCGAAGTTAGTCAGAAACGCCTCGATCCTGGGTTTGGCGCTTTCGGGCACCCGTACCAAAACGGTGGGCTCAC
>ERZ650303.289-NODE-289-length-15285-cov-10.014511_pt1 | contig 15285 bp, 10 predicted proteins | sample MGYA00376239_ERZ650303 | MGnify/ENA primary metagenome ERZ650303 (study PRJEB26733, sample SAMN07839262) | wastewater metagenome | biome: small river; feature: stream; material: water | place: USA: North Carolina | collected 2016-04-05 ... | reverse complement strand
AATTACAAAATTTAGCCGGCATCCCTGGCGGCTTTGGTAAAGCGCGTGATGGCGATCGTCGCGGTGTTTACAAAGTCATGGTGAGTGCAATTAATGAAGAAGTTACTCTCACTGCACTCAAATACGCCCGCGACCTCTATCTAGCTTTAGCCCAAGATACCAAGGATCCTGTTGCCCTTGTCAGCACGATCATTGAAGAATTACGCGAGCTTGGAGACGATCTACTACTTGGACCAAGCACTGCCTGCATCGTAAATGCGGCTGAAGAGCGTGGCATCCCCTCTATTCGTCTATCCGAAGGCAATCTAGTGCAACTTGGTTATGGTGCCAAACAGCGTCGCATCTGGACTGCCGAAACAGACCAAACCAGCGCGATCGCTGAAACGATTTCTCGCGATAAAGACCTTACCAAGAGTCTTTTATCCAGCGCGGGAGTGCCTACGCCTGAAGGTCGTACCGTTACTAGTGCTGATGATGCATGGGAAGCAGCGCAAGACATCGGCCTGCCAGTGGTAGTTAAACCAATTGATGGCAATCACGGTCGTGGTGTCTTTATCAATCTGTACACCCAGCAAGAAATTGAAGCGGCTTATGCAGTTGCTATTGATGAAGGTAGCGAAGTTTTAGTAGAGCGTCACATTATTGGCGACGAGCATCGCCTACTCGTAGTTGGCAACAAAGTTGTCGCAGCTGCCAAAGGTGAAACTGTTTGGGTTACTGGTGATGGCAAACATACCGTACTTGAACTCATTCAAATTCAGATAAATTCTGATCCACGTCGTGGGACAGCTGAAGAACACCCTCTCAATCCAGTGCGTATTGATTCTGCGGTGGAGTTGGAGTTAGCACGTCAGAAACTCACTGGTGCAAGTATTCCGGCCTTAGACCAAAAAGTACTCATCCAAAGTAATGGCAACGTTGCATTTGATGTCACCGATTTAGTCCATCCAGAAGTAGCCAGCCAGGTTGCTCTCGCCGCCCGCGTAGTGGGATTAGAAATTGCTGGGGTAGATCTAGTTGCGCAAGATATTAGTAAACCATTGGATGTGCAGAATGCGGCCATTGTTGAAGTCAATGCTGGCCCAGGTTTATTGATGCACTTGAAGCCTGCCAGCGGCAAACCTCAACCAGTTGGTAAAGAAATCGCGAATCACCTCTTCCCTCCGGGCACTGATTTCCGCATTCCCGTAGTAGGCGTCTGCGGTGCTCGCGGTAAAACCCCTGTTGCTGAAATGATTGCCCACTTCTTGCGACTCACTAATTTGTATGTTGGATTGTCTTGCAGCAAAGGTTTATTTTTTGGTCATCGCTCAATCCAAAAGAGCAATGCTGCCAACTGGGAAAATGCCCGTCGTACTTTATTGAATCGCGCAGTTGAAGCAGCTGTTATCGAAAACAATAATCTGTCTATGCTGATAGAAGGCCTGGCTTATGACCGCTGTCAAGTAGGCGTTGTATTAAACGTAGATCCAAAAGCCAACTTTCCTCAGTACGCCATCTACGATGAAGACCAAGTGTTTAGCATTGTGAGAACTCAAGTGGATGTGGTTTTGCCAACTGGAGTTGCCGTTCTGAATGCGGATGACCCGATGGTGGCTAGCATGGCAGAACTTAGTGACGGTGAGGTGATTTTCTTCACCCAAGACTCAGCGTCTACTATTGCCCAAGAGCATCTCAAGAATGGTGGTCGGGTGGTGGTGATTGGTAATCAACAAATCACATTGAAATCTGCCAAGCATGATCAAAAGAGTATTCCGGTCCCACGCAACTCTGAGCCTAGCGCCAGCGAGCCATGGAAACCGATGAATCTTGGTGCTGCTATTGCTGCAGCTTGGGCCTTAGATATTCCGTTCAACGTAATTGAAGCTGGTGCTGAAACCTTTGTGTCTGACGCCAGCATTCCAGTAGGGGCTTAATTGGAAATCACTCGTATTCGCATGTTGCGCGGCCCGAATTTATGGAGCCGCCATACCGCCTTAGAGGCAATTGTTTCTTGCGATGAAACAGAACGCTCCATCGATTCAATACCGCAGTTTGAAATCAAGATTCGCGAACGCTTCCCCCAATTAGGCAGCATGCGTCGCGGTGGACATAATGAAACCCTCTCCCTCGCACACGCTCTAGAACATGCTGCTTTAGGCCTTCAGTCTCAAGCGGGCTGCCCGGTAACATTTAGCCGTACAGTGCAAACCATTGATGTTGGCGTCTATCAAGTTGTGGTGGAGTACACCGAGGAAGTAGTTGGACGGATGGCTTTCGACTTTGCTTTTGGACTCATTCAGGCAACCCTTAATGATGTGCCGTTTGATTTAGCAGCAGCCCTCTCAGAATTAGAGGCTTTATATGAAGATGTGCGTCTAGGTCCAAGCACTGGATCCATCGTGGATGCCGCCGTTCAAAGAAACATTCCCTATCGCCGCATGACTGAAGGCAGCATGGTGCAGTTTGGTTGGGGCAGCAAGCAAAAGCGTATTCAAGCTGCTGAGACTAGCGATACCAGCGCGATTGCAGAAGCGATTGCACAAGACAAAGAGCTTACTAAAAATCTATTAGCCGCTGCAGGCGTTTCCGTTCCAATCGGCGAAGTAGTGACAAGCGCTGACGATGCGTGGCGCGCCGCTCAAAAGATTGGTGGCCCGATTGTTCTTAAACCCAAGGATGGCAATCAAGGTAAAGGGGTTGTTGCCAATATTCAGACTGAAGCGGAAGTACGCGCAGGCTTTGTAGTAACTCAAGCCTTTGGACGTGAAACTATTGTTGAGCGTTACTTACCCGGCGCCGACTATCGCTTGCTAGTAGTTGGTAATCGCCTATCTGCCGCAGCACGTCGCGAACCTGCTCAAGTAGTTGGGGATGGCAAACATACCGTCTCCGAACTGGTTGAGCTAGAAAACAAAAATCCATTACGTGGTGATGGCCATGCAACCGCATTAACCAAAATTCGTTTTGACGACATTGCACTTGCACATTTAGCCAGCAATGGCTTAAGCCCACAATACGTACCCAAGACTGGTGAACGCGTTTTACTTCGCAATAATGCCAACCTGAGTACTGGTGGCACCGCAACCGATGTGACTGATGATGTTCATCCTGATGTTGCTGCCAGCGCAATTGCTGCTGCACAAATGATTGGTTTAGATATTGCGGGTGTTGATATTCTGTGCGAGGCAATTTACAAGCCTCTAGAGGCCCAAGGTGGTGGCATTGTTGAAGTCAATGCTGCGCCGGGTCTACGCATGCATCTCAAGCCTTCCTATGGCAAGAGCCGCCCTGTTGGTGAAGATATTGTCAACATGATGTATCCACTGGGTGAAGACGGCCGTATTCCAGTAGTAGCCGTCACTGGCACCAATGGCAAGACTACGACTGTTCGCCTCATTTCTCACTTACTCAATGAGACTGGTTTGCGCGTTGGCATGACGACCACGGATGGCGTGTATATCAACCATCGCCTAATTGATTCTGGCGATTGCAGCGGCCCTAAGAGCGCTCGCAATGTCCTCATGCACCCGGATGTTGATGCAGCAGTATTAGAAACAGCTCGCGGCGGAATGTTGCGCGAAGGTCTTGGTTTTGACCGCTGTGAAGTTGCCGTTGTTACCAATATTGGCGAAGGCGACCACTTAGGTCTTAACTACATTACTAGCGTAGAAGATTTAGCGATCCTCAAACGCGTCATTGTGATGAACGTCGCACCAACCGGTGCTGCAGTTCTCAATGCCGCCGATCCGATAGTCGTGAAGATGGGAGATGTTTGCACTGGTCGGGTGATTTTCTTTGCACAGAATCAACACCACCCAGTAATTGCGGCACATCGCGCTAAGAATAAAAAAGTGATCTATTTTGATGGCACTTACATCGTTTGCTCTAAGGGTGCACGAGTACTCTTCCGCTTCCCTGTAAGCGAGATTCCGCTGACTCAAAATGGTGTTTTAGGTTTCCAAATTGAAAACGCTATGGCCTCCATTGGTGCCGCCTGGGCTTTGGGCTTGGATGCTGAAAAGATCGCACGTGGACTTCATTCTTTTGAAAGTACCGCCAATGCAGTACCGGGACGCTTTAATCAATTCCAGCACAAAGGCGCTACTGTGATTGCTGACTATGGTCATAACCCAGATGCCATGCGTGCTTTAGCAAGTGCTATTGAATCCATGAAGCCCAAGAAGAGTCATGTGGTTATTAGTGGCGCAGGTGATCGTCGCGATGAAGACATTCGCGACCTGACCCGTATTCTTGGCAATAGTTTTGACAATGTCATCCTCTATCAAGATCAGTGTCAACGTGGACGCGAAGATGGGGAAGTTCTTAAGCTTCTACAAGAAGGTTTAGTAGGCACTAAGAAAGCCAAACAGGTTAAAGAGGTTACCGGTGAATTTCTCGCTATTGATACTGCCCTCAATGATTTATCTGCTGGCGATATCTGCCTCATTCTCATCGACCAAGTGGAAGAATCTCTTGCCTACCTTAAAGAGAAGGTGCGGCCTTAATTCCTTGATTCATTTTTCAGGTAATCCCTGAAATAGAAAAAGCCCAATCAGTGATTGGGCTTTTTTGTTGCATCCTACCAACCCCAATTACAACAAATGCATTACGCCTGAGAATGGTAATGTTGCAAACGCTCAATCTCTTCCTTGGATCCCAGCATGACAGAGACGCGCTCATGTAGCTCAGTGGGAACCATATCCATAATTAATTGATCGCCATTGGTTGATGCTCCACCAGCCTGCTCTACCAAGAAACTCATAGGATTTGCCTCATACATCAGACGCAGCTTTCCTGGCTTATGTGGTTCACGTTGATCCCAGGGATACATAAAGATACCGCCACGCGATAAGACGCGGTGCACATCGGCAACCATGGAGGCAATCCAGCGCATATTGAAGTCTTTGTCACGCTCTCCGCTCACACCAGCTAGGCACTCATCGACGTAGCGGCGGACAGGCTCAGCCCAGTGACGCATATTGGACATGTTGATGGCAAATTCTTTAGTTGAGTGAGCAATCTCTACCGCATGCTTAATTAAGACAAATTCGCCAGTTACTTTATTGAGTGTGAACATTACTACGCCGTCACCCAAAGTTAATGCCATAGTTGTTTGCGGGCCATACACAACATAACCGGCTGCCACCTGGTGGCGGCCAGACAATAAGAAATCCGAGGTTTGCAAAGGCGCCGCTGGATCTTGTTTCTTCAGCACAGAAAAAATAGTGCCGATAGATACATTCACATCAATGTTTGAAGAGCCATCCAATGGATCAAACAATAGTAAGTAGTCGCCAGTCCCCTGAACTGGAAGTGGCAACTCCATTTCTTCAGAGGCGAGACCAGCCAATGACTTACACCCCTGCACACCCTCAATTAATAAGTCATTCGCAATCACATCCAGTTTTTGCTGAACTTCGCCCTGGACATTGCCTGTACCAGCAGAGCCCAATAAGCCAATTAAGGCGCCTTGAGCAACCTCATGACTCAAGGTTGAGCACGTATCGGCAACTGCTAATAGCAACTCTTGTAGGCCTGCAGGAACGTCTGCACCCTTCACCTTGGTAGAAGTCAGGTATTGCTTGAAATTGGTATTAAAAGTACTTGAAGCGCTCAAAAGGAGTTTCTCCGTGATGGGTTTATTTCTGTATGGGCTCTATTTTGCCTTGTTCTAGCTTGCCAAATTGCCTAAAGCCTTAGAAACCACCTCTTTCACATCTGCAGAGAGGGTTTCGCATGCTGTAACCCGCCTTAGGGCTGACAGCATCTGCTCCTGATAAATTGGGGCAAACTGACGCCAGCGATCCAATCCTCTTGCCAAACGAGCGGCAACTTGTGGATTGATTGGATCTAAGGCAAGAACGGATTCAGCCCAAAATGCATAGCCACTACCATCCACTTGATGGAAGCTAGCGGGGTTGTTCATACAAAAAGCGTGAATAACACTACGAACCCGATTGGGGTTATTCATTTTGAAAGCCTCGTGCTCACGCAAACGCTTGACTTCACTCAAGGTGGATTCAGTATTGGCTACTGGAGGTCTACTCGATTGCAATGCAAACCACTTATCAATCACTAAAGCATCATCAGCGAACCGGGTATAAAAATCTTCAAGACAAGCCGCAGCTGATTTACATCCATGAATTACTAAGCCTGACAAGGCGGCGTATCGGTCAGTCATATTGTCAGCATTTTGATATTGATTGACCGCCATGGGCGCCCAAATCAAAGGATCGGCTTCAAGCAGCATGCTGAGTGCAAGATTTTTTAAGGCACGCTTACCAGCACTTGCTGAATCAGGGTTAAATGGCCCCGGCGTTTGCATTTGCTGGTAGAGAGCCGCCCACTCGATGCGCAACTCACTGGCAATAGCGTGACGGAAAGCACGACGTGCAGCATAAATCTGCTGAGGATCGACGCTTGCGCACTGTTCATATAGATAAGTCTCAGCAGGCAAAGTCAGTGCCAGCTCTTTGAACGCAGGGTCAAGCTCTGGATCAGTCAAGAGAGCGCGATAAGCCTCAATCAGCGCTTGATCTGGTAAGCGATTACCCAAAATCATTTGCATTGCCAATTTCTGACCTGCTTCCCAGCGATTAAAAGCATCGTCATCGCTCGAGAACATAGTCAGTAGGTCTGCCTCAGTTTGATCAAAATCTAAATTAATCGGGGCTGAGAAATTGCGATTGATTGATAACACTGGTCGACTTGTCACCCCATCAAAAGTCCAGGTTTGCTGATCTTGAGTTAACTCCAGCAAAGTTTCGACCTGATCATCTGCAGGTGTTAGTAAGCGCATCTTCAACGGAATATGAAAAGGCTTGCTATCTTTGTGTTCCGCATTTGCTGAAGGACTTTGCGTTAAGGTAATTTGATATTGATTTTTGTCAGCATCATAGGACTCTTCTACCTTAACCCTGGGCGTGCCCGCCTGGCTATACCAATGCTTAAATTGGGAAAGATCACGGCCATTGGCATTAGCCATCGCCAACAAGAAATCATCACAAGTAACGGCTTGACCATCATGACGCTTGAAGTAGAGATCCATCCCCTTGCGGAAACCCTCAACGCCTAATAAGGTTTGATACATACGAACGACTTCAGCACCCTTCTCATACACAGTTACCGTATAGAAGTTATTGATCTCTTGATATTCGTCAGGACGAATTGGATGCGCCATCGGACCGGCATCCTCCGGGAACTGTAGTTGACGCAATAAACGCACATCTTCAATACGTCTAACTGCCCTGCCGGATTCACTACCCATTTGATCGGCAGAGAACTCTTGATCTCGGAATACTGTCAAACCTTCTTTGAGAGAAAGCTGGAACCAATCTCGACATGTAACTCGGTTACCAGTCCAATTGTGGAAGTACTCATGAGCCACCACGCTTTCGATGTTGGCGAAGTCAGCATCCGTTGCAGTTTCTGCTTGAGCAAGAACATACTTGGTATTGAAAATATTGAGGCCCTTGTTTTCCATTGCACCCATATTGAAATCACCTACCGCCACAATCATGAAGCGCTCGAGATCAAGTTCGAGGCCGTAGCGTTTTTCATCCCAGTGAATCGAGGCAATCAAAGAGTCCATCGCATGACGAGTCTTTTTCAAGTCATGTGGCTCAACCCAAATCTGTAGTAACTTTTTTGCGCCACTACTAGTGGTGATGGTTTCTTCAATGCACTCAAGCTTGCCAGCAACCAAGGCAAATAAGTAGGATGGTTTCGGAAACGGATCTTCCCAAACAGCGCTATGCCAACCATTGGGCAATTTTTCAGTGCCAATCAGATTTCCATTCGATAGCAATACTGGGCATTCCGCTTCACGTGCACGCAGAGTGACGCGATAACGCGCCATCACATCAGGCCTATCCAGGAAGTAAGTAATTTTTCTAAATCCCTCAGCTTCACACTGAGTAAAGAAATTGCCATTCGAGACATATAGACCCATGAGAGAGGTATTTTTCTCGGGCACACAAACGCAAATGATCTCAACAACGAAAGCCTGCTTGCCTTCATTGGGTAGCGCATGAATCGTTAACGTTTCTGGAGTGAGCTCAAACTGGCGATGGGCCTCACCATTAACCCGCAAACTCACAAACTCTAGCTCATGACCTTGCAATACCAGGGGCGCACCAGCTTGAAAACCAGCGCCAGGCAAAACCTCCAGACGACTCTTCACAATCGTCCTGACAGGATCTAAGGCTATGTCTAACTCAACCTGTGAGAAGGTGTAATTGGGAGCGCGGTATTCGAGCCTACGAAAGCTCTGTGGCAGATCAGTTTTCATAGGGCAATTTTAAGCCCCAGTGGAAAATTCGACCTAAGCCCAAACGAGGGTGAAAATACCGATGGCAATGAAGGTGATAGCAGCTATAGCATGCACCCACTTAATGGGCATACGTTTAGTGAATTTCTGCCCAACCCAAACTGCTGGCGCATTGGCCAACATCATCCCCAAAGTGGTGCCAACTGTCACAGAGAAGACATCAGAATATTTGGCACCCAGGGCGATCGTAGCGATTTGGGTCTTATCCCCCATCTCCGCCAAGAAAAAGAGTCCAACTGTCAGCATCAATACCTGAAAGGCTTTATCAGCTACTTTAGATCCTGCAGCATCATCAATATGATCGGGCACCAAAAGCCAAAGCCCAATTCCCAAAAAGCTCAAACCCAATACCCACTTCAGAAGATCTGGACTCATAAAAGAGGTGAGCCAATGCCCTAGTAAGGCTGCGCAAGCATGGTTGGCAATAGTTGCAATGAATATCCCACCAATGATAGCAAGCGCCTGTTTTGGATAACGCGCAGCCAGCATCAAGGAGAGCAATTGAGTTTTATCACCCATCTCAGCGAGAGCGACTACTCCAGTAGAAAGTGCTAAAGCAGATAAGTCCATTCCCAGAATAATAAAGGAAAGCTTGGGAGCCTCGACTCCCAAGGCATTCATCACGACAACTTAAGAGGCAACTAAGCAGCCAGCAACTCCTCTGCTGGTACAAAATCGACTTTCTGCGCTTGAGCTACTGGCTCAGAAGTGAGATTGCCTCGATGCACGCTCAAGCCATTCCGCAAATGGTGGTTATTCGATAGCGCCTTTATCATCCCCCCGTTTGCCAAAGCCTCAATAAATGGATAAGTTGCATTGGTTAAGGCAAAAGTGGAAGTTCTAGCAACCGCCCCCGGCATGTTTGCAACGCAATAGTGCAGTACGCCATCCACGATAAAGGTAGGATCTGCGTGGGTAGTAGCTTTAGATGTTTCAAAACAACCGCCCTGATCAATCGCCACATCCACCACTACCGCGCCCGACTTCATTTTGCGCACCATCTCTCTAGTCACTAACTTTGGAGCTGCGGCACCAGGCAACAAAACGGCGCCAATGACAACATCTGCCTCACAGACTTCTAACTCTACTAAAAGTGGATCAGCGTAAAAGGTTCTCACACGATTTCCGTAGAGCATATCAATCTGCCTTAAGCAATCAATGTTGCGATCAAAGATGCAAACATCTGCGCCCATACCAACCGCCATCTGCAAAGCATTGCGCCCCACCACTCCCGCACCTAATATGACCACCTTTGCTGGCGCTACTCCAGGCACACCCGCCATCAAGATACCTAATCCGCCATTGGTTTTTTCCAAATGTGTCGCTGCTGCCTGAATAGACATCCTGCCAGCCACTTCACTCATTGGAGCCAATAACGGTAAGGCGCCACTGCAGGAAGTCACAGTCTCATAAGCGATGCAACTCGCACCTGAGGCAAGCAATGCCTTAGTTTGTTGTGGGTCTGGGGCTAGATGCAAATAAGTAAACAGAATTTGATCTTCACGCAACATTGCGCACTCTTGCGGCTGAGGCTCTTTCACCTTCACCACCATCTCTGCTTTTGCAAATACCTCGGCAGCGCTATTGATTAAGGTGGCACCAGCTAAGCGATAAGATTCATCGCTTAAGCCAATTTGCTCACCCGCCCCACGCTGAATTAAGACGGAGTGACCCTGTTTACACAAGCCCCTCACATTGCCTGGTGTTAAGCCAACACGAAATTCATTATTTTTTACTTCTTGAGGTACGCCAACAATCATTTATGTCTCCTTATTTGAATTCACGACTCAGTTTTGTTTTGCGATGCAAGCCAACGATGTAGAACATGGCGAGATACACACCCAATAAACACGGACCTAAAACCAATGCAATCCGCGCATCCTCATGAAAGCCCATCAACACCACTACCAAGGCAATAAATGCCAATGCGAACCACGAGGAATAAGGCCACCAAGGCGTGCGATATGCCAACTCAGCAACCTGGGCTTTTGTAAGGGAGCGACGAAATTGAATTTGGGTGAGCAAGATTGCAATCCACACCATCAATCCAACAAAGGTAACTGCAGCCATGACGTACTGAAATGCTTTATCTGGAACGAAGTAGTTGAGCACCACTCCAGTCATACAAACTGCTACCGTTGCCATCACTGCACGGTGTGGCACGCCGTACTTAGAGAGCTTGGCAAATGGCGAAGGTGCATAACCATTGACTGAAAGCGCATACAAGAGTCGTCCACCACTAAAGATGCCAGCATTACAGGATGACAAGGCAGCAGTAATCACTACGAAGTTAATGATCCCAGCAGCTTCACGCAGGCCAATTCGCTCAAACATCACCACGAATGGGCTACCTTGTTGACCAACTTCATTCCAGGGGAAAATCGCTAAGATGACAAGGATTGCGCCCATATAAAAAATTAAAATGCGCCATGCCAGTGAATCAATTGCCATCGGAATAGTCTTGCGCGGATTCTCTGCTTCACCAGCAGATAAACCAATCATCTCAATGCCAACGTAAGCAAATAAGACCATCTGCAAAGAAAGTAACATTCCACTAATTCCATTGGGGAAGAAGCCGCCGTGCTGCCATAAGTTACTAAAGCCAACAGGATTCCAGTCATTGGTAAAGCCAAAGAAAATGACTGAACCGCCCAATGCAATCATGGCAACAATAGCAACCACTTTAATAAGGGCAAACCAAAACTCAAACTCACCGAATACTTTTACGGCAATCAGATTGATCAGACCCATCATCAGGATGGAAGACAAAGCCCAGATCCACTGAGGCGTCTCCGGAAACCAGATGGTCATATAGATGCCAACAGCGGTCACTTCAGCTATTCCAACAACAATCCAATAGGTCCAGTAACCCCATCCAACCATATAGCCCGCAAGTGGTCCCACGTAGGTATTGGCATAAGCCGCAAATGAACCTGCGACTGGCTCATGCACCGCCATCTCACCCAAGGTGCGAAGTACGATGAAGGCAACAATGCCAGCTAGTAGATATCCCAACAAGATTGAGGGTCCCGCGATCTGAATCGCGCTTGCCGAGCCTAGAAATAATCCGACGCCGATAGTTGACCCCAATGCCATGAGGCGAATGTGCCGCACTTTGAGGTGGCGCTGTAAACCAGTTTGTTCAGTCTGCAAAAGAGACCTCCTTTCGATTTGTCGTTGGTAAATCACCAACGAGGCAAAGTCTAGGGAGGACTGCACATCTGCACTAGGGCAGAAAAATACGAAAACTATTTAAACAAATAAATGTGCTGCCTAAAAAATGGGCGAGCTACATAATTAACAGCCTAATAGCGAATCAATAAATTTGGGATGACATCAGAATCCGTAATTTCCTACAGGGATTCCCCTTAAGGATTTACCGTCTAATATGAAGAAATAATTTATTGAGCAGCAATGAGATTTAAAACTTCGGCTGCAGCAGCCAGACCACAGGCTGCAGTTACCATCACTGTAGAGCCGTAACCAGAACATGCAAGACCACCACTAGCGACGCCTGCGCGAGGCTCGTGCGAGTAGATTGCACGAATACCAATTTTTCTCTTCAGATTTCTGGAGAAGCCATGATCCTGCCTAAGGCCTTGACGCACCTTTGCCAGCAACGCATCTTGCTCTGTTCTAGAAAGATCGTCACATCGCACCGAGGTAGGGTCGGACTTTCCACCAGCAGCACCACACATTACTAAAGCTCGTTGATTTTTGTTTGCCCAAACTGCTAAAGCAATTTTGGTCTGCACCGAATCGGTTGCATCTAAAACAATTGCGTTTTCCGGAATCAAATCATCCAGATTTTCTGGCTCCAAAAATGCATCATGGGTAGTGAGTGTAATTTCAGGATTAATTTGGCGAATGCGATCAGTCATAGCCTGCACTTTTGCTTTGCCAAACTCACCCTCCAAGGCATGCAACTGACGATTGGTATTGCTTTCAGCAATGTGATCAAAATCAATTAATACAAGATGGCCAATGGCGGTGCGAGCTAAAGCTTCAGCAGCCCATGAACCTACCCCACCCAGGCCAGCTACGACCACTGTGGCATGACGAAAACGCTCACGCAACTCCGGTCCATATAGCCGAGCTACACCCCCAAAGCGACGATCTCCCACACTGTCTTCTATCTTGTCTTCTGCCATAGCTTCTCTTTATACTGAAAAAATGGACTCTATCGCTCAACTTCGTAAAAACTATACCTTTGGCCAGCTTTCTGAGACCGAAGTCCCGCCAAATCCACTGAGCCTATTTCAGCTTTGGTTTGATCAGGCTATCAAAGCAGAATGTCCTGAACCTAACTCAATGACTTTGGCAACAGCAGATACAGCTGGCAATCCATCAGCTCGTATTGTCTTACTAAAAGGTGCTGATGAAGCAGGCTTTACCTTCTTCACCAATTACGAGAGCCAAAAAGGCAAAGATTTGGCTGTTCGCCCTCATGCTGCTTTGTTATTTCATTGGCATGAACTAGAGCGTCAGGTTCGGATTAAAGGAATGGTTGAGCGTGTCAGCCCTGCCGAGAGCGATGAATACTTTCACTCCCGTCCAGCAGCTTCCCGCATCGGAGCTTGGGCTTCACCGCAAAGTGCTGAGATTCCGAATCGTGAATTCCTTGAGGAGGCTGAAAAACGTTTCGCCACTGACTTTGGGGATAAGCCACCAAGACCAGAGCATTGGGGCGGTTATCGCTTACACCCTACTGAAATTGAATTCTGGCAAGGCCGTCCTTCACGCCTACATGATCGCATTCACTATCAACTCGATGGCGCTCACTGGCGTATTGCTCGCCTAGCGCCTTAGCAGCCCAACCGTCCTTGATTTAACGAAACTCTGGTGCGATCAGAGACTGAAACCTGGCTCTAAATTTAGCTAATTTAGGAGCAACTACTGCCATGCAGTATCCCTGCCCTGGATGTTGACGAAAATAATTCTGGTGATAATCCTCGGCCGGATAAATAACGGGCGCCACATCAATTTGAGTCACCAGCGGGTTGGAATAAATCTTCGCCTCCTCCAGCTCTTTGACTACGTCATGGGCGGTTGTACTTTGGCTATCGCTATGCGTAAAGATCACTGAACGATATTGGGTGCCATGATCGTTGCCCTGATAGTTCAAGGTAGTTGGATCATGAATAACAAAAAAGATTTCCAATAAATCACGATAAGACACCACTGTCGGATCAAAATAGATATCAACGATTTCAGCATGCCCTGTTTGGCCTGAGCAAACAGATTCATAGTCAGGATCTGGCATTGCCCCGCCTGCGTACCCCGAAACTACAGCGCTCACGCCGGATATTTGCTGATAAACCGCCTCTAGGCACCAGAAACAGCCACCTCCTAAAGTGGCACGCTCAAGACTTGGGTGGTTTTTGAGAATAGTTTCGTTCATACCTTTATCCTAATACCTTATTCAATCGTTTGCTTGCTCCACTTAAAACCCATGTCGATAAATCGCTTCACACTCCAATTAGATGAAATCAAGGCAGCTTATGCCGCAGAACCTAACCCGACCCTAGAAGTTCGTCTTGAACGGATTGGTCGCATTGAACAGATGATTTCAGCTAATGAAGAAAAAATCTGCAAAGTCTTGACTGCAGACTTTGGCGTTCGCCACTCGATTGAGAGTCGACTTTTAGAATTTCAGATGATTTATCAAGCATGTAAACATGTTCGCAAAAACCTTAAAGAGTGGATGAAGCCTCAGCTTGCGGCAACTCCAGGATTTTTGGGTTCATCTCACGCTTGGACTCAAATGCAATCTATGGGTGTCGTTGGCATCATGAGCCCATGGAATTACCCTGTGCAACTAGCACTGGTTCCAGCCATTGCAGCATTTGCCGCAGGCAATCGCGTTTGGCTTAAGCCATCAGAAAGAAGTTCGCGTACATCTGGATTCCTGGCAACATTGATCCAAGAATATTTTCATCCAAGCGAATTTTGTGTGAGTGTTGGCGGCGCTGAAGTTGCCGAATCTTTTGCAGCACTCCCATTTGACCATCTCTTTTTTACAGGTTCAGGAGAGATTGGTAAGAAAGTGATGCGCGCAGCTGCTGATCACCTGACACCGATCACCCTTGAGTTAGGCGGCAAATCTCCGGCAATCATCGATTCCTCAGCCAATCTGAAAGATGCTGCCGCCAGCATTATTTACGGCAAGCTCATTAATAGTGGACAAACTTGCATTGCGCCCGATTACGCAGTAGTTCATGCAAGCAATTGCGAGGCGTTTGCTCATGAGCTACAGAATGCAGCTCAAAAACAATTCTCTAATCCAGAGGAATTGACTGGCGCAATTGACGAACATCAGTTGGCACGTTGGCATCAACTAGTTCAAGATGCTGTAGATCGAGGTGCACAAGCAATCCCACTTATTGCTTCCACTGAAAATATAGCTCTAGCATTTACTCCAGTAGCACTCTTCAATGTTTCTGAAGATGCTCTCATCATGCAAGAAGAAATATTTGGGCCCATCTTGCCAATTGTGGCAATCAACGATCTCGACTCCACAATTCGCTACATCAATGAACGTCCAAAGCCATTGGCCCTCTACTGGTTTGGCAAAGATAAAAAGGTGATGCAACGCATTCTCAATGAAACGCGCTCTGGCGGAGTAACAATCAATGACACGTTATTGCATGCAGCTATAGAAGATTTACCGTTTGGAGGCATTGGCGCCAGTGGTATGGGCGCCTATCATGGCAAAGCCGGTTTTGAGGCATTTAGCCATCGCAAATCCGTTTTAGAAGTTCGCGGTTTCTTTGGGCTCAATTTCCTACGCGGCACTAAATTGGCGAGACCTCCCTACGGTAAAGGTGTTGAGCGCTTATTGAGTTGGCTCCGTTAAGGGGTACGGTTGCAATTAATTCGGGAAAACCCTTGTAATTAGCTTCTTAAAATGCCATAATAGGAGGCTTTTTAAAGCAATTTGATTCATCGCCCCCCAGCTATATTTCAGCGTACCG
>ERZ650303.288-NODE-288-length-15304-cov-4.872385_pt1 | contig 15304 bp, 13 predicted proteins | sample MGYA00376239_ERZ650303 | MGnify/ENA primary metagenome ERZ650303 (study PRJEB26733, sample SAMN07839262) | wastewater metagenome | biome: small river; feature: stream; material: water | place: USA: North Carolina | collected 2016-04-05 ... | reverse complement strand
ATGAGGTGGCGCACCGTATTTAAGCGCATCGAGCAGGAAGCCGAACTTGATCTGGGCTTCTTCTTCGCCAATGCCGAGGGCTTCAAAAACCGTCTGCTGAACATCGGCACGGTGAATACGCACCGAACCGCCACCGATTTCCCAACCGTTCAGGGCCAGATCGTAGGCCTTGGCCAGGCAGTTGCCCGGATCGGTTGTCAGCAGAGCAACGTGCTCATCTTTCGGACTGGTGAATGGGTGGTGGCAGGCCGTCCAGCGCTTATCTTCATCGTCGTATTCGAACATCGGGAAGTCAACGACCCACAGCGGCGTCCAGGCTTCACCCGTGAGGAAATTCTTTTCGTGACCGATTTTGACGCGCAGCGCACCCAGGGCATCGTTAACGATCTTGGTTTTGTCTGCGCCGAAGAAAATCAGATCGCCGCTCTGGGCACCCGTTCGTTCAATGATCGTTTTGAGCGAGGCCTCATGCAGATTTTTGACGATGGGCGATTGCAGGCCGGTTTCATTAAGCTGGCTGGCGTCGTTGACCTTGATGTAGGCTAGACCTTTGGCGCCGTAGATACCAACGAACTTGGTGTACTCATCAATCTCGCCACGGGTCAGAGAAGCGCCACCCGGAATGCGCATCGCCGCTACGCGGCCGCCCGTAGTCGCCTGGCTGCTAAATACCTTGAATGCCACATCGGCAACGGCATCCGTCACATCGGTCAGTTCGAGCGTGACGCGCAGATCTGGTTTGTCTGAACCAAAACGCGCCATGGCTTCAGCATACGACATACGTGGAAACGGATTCGGTAGGTCAACATCGAGCGCATCTTTGAAGACGTAGTGAATCAGGCCTTCCATCATGCCCATGATTTCTTCTTCGCCGAGGAAGGAGGTTTCAATATCAACCTGGGTAAATTCTGGCTGGCGATCGGCGCGCAAGTCTTCGTCACGGAAGCATTTGACAATCTGGTAGTAACGGTCGAAGCCGGCCACCATCAACAGCTGCTTAAAGAGCTGTGGGGATTGTGGCAAAGCAAAAAACTGGCCTGGGTGGACACGCGATGGCACCAGATAATCACGGGCGCCTTCCGGGGTGGATTTGGTCAGCATCGGTGTTTCGATGTCGATGAAGCCGTTGTCATCCAGATAGCGGCGGAAGGCACGGGCAACGCGGTAGCGCAGTTGCAGATTTTTCTGCATGGCCGGACGGCGCAGGTCCATGACGCGGTGGGTCAGACGAACTGTTTCCGATAGGTGCTCTTCGTCCACCTGAAAGGGCGGTGTGACCGATGCATTGAGCACTTCGATGTCGTGACACAAGACTTCAATGCCGCCCGACGCCAGGGTGGTGTTCTCTGTACCAGCGGGGCGTGGACGAACCTTGCCGGTGATCTTTAGGCAGAACTCACCCCGCACCGATTCGGCAATGCTGAACATCTCTGCGCGATCCGGATCGCACACAACCTGGGCCAGACCGCTGCGGTCACGCAAGTCGATAAAGATCACGCCACCGTGATCGCGGCGGCGATGTGCCCAGCCACACAGGGTGACAATCTTTTCGTTCAGTGTCGGGTTGAGGTCGCTAGAGTAGTGAGTGCGCATGAGGGTTCGTGCTTTTCGTCAGTGTTGAAATCAGTCGCCAACCGCAGTGGCGGCGTCGGCTTGGTGTGTTGCTGCAATGGTTTTGGGGGCGGTTGGTGTCACCACGCCCATCGAAATAAGGTACTTCAAGGCGTCTTCGACCGACATGTCGAGCTCAACGACATCGGTTTTAGGCACCATCAGAAAAAAACCGGACGTCGGATTCGGTGTGGTTGGCACATAGAGGCTGACCATATGGCTGCCCAGATGCTGGGCAATCTCTCCGCCCGGGGTGCCGGTCAGAAAACCGATCGTCCAGCTACCCGAGCGCGGGTACTGCACCAGAACTGCCTGACGGAATGCCTGGCCAGAGGGTGAGAATAATGTGTCGGAAATCTGTTTGACGCTTTGATAAACAGAGCGGAACACAGGAATTCGTTGCAGGAGCGCTTCCCACCAGCGGACCAGATGTTGGCCGATAAAATTGGTCGTCAGCAAACCGGTTAAAAAGACCACCAGCAAAGTCAGCAGGGCACCAACACCCGGCAGATTAAAGCCGACCAGCGCCCGCGGCTGCCATGCGGTCGGCAGTAGCATGATGGATTGATCCATCATGCCGAGGAGAAAAGACAGCACCCAGATTGTGACGCCTAGGGGGGCCCAGATCAGCAGGCCGGTAATAAAGTAGCGTTTCATCAGGAAAGGGTTGCTTGGCGCGCCATAAAATACCCGCAGCGAGCGGGAGTGGACTAAAGGTGTTTATAACCCTTAATTATAGCGGACGCGGGCCTGATTCGGGTGCGCAGCTTAGAGCACCGAGCCCAGCTGGAAGATCGGTAGATACATGGCAATCACCAGGCCACCAATAATGGTGCCCAGAAGCACCATCATCAGAGGTTCTAGCAGGCTGCTCAGCGCCGAGACCGTATCATCGACTTCGCGTTCGTAAATGTCGGCGACTTTATTCAGCATCTCGTCCAGGGCACCAGATTCTTCGCCAATACAAACCATCTGAATGATGAGCGGTGAATAACTGGGTTGCTGGATCAATGCCTGAGACAGGCTGGCCCCCTGACGGACTTGCCGGTGAATGGTCTGGGTAGCGATTTTAAAGACGGCATTGTCTGTAGCGTCGCCGGCGGGGATCAGGGCATCGAGCAATGGAATGCCTGCAGCATATAGGCTGGCGAGTGTCCTGCTCCAGCGCGCCAGGGCGACCCGTTTGAGGAGTGATCCCAGGACCGGCGCTTTCAGTAACCAGTGATCTGCGCGGCGCTGCCAGTTTGGTTGCAGCGACCATTGCCGTTTGATCCAGAGCGCAAGACCGGCCAAGCCGAGGGCGAGTGGCAAGCCGTAGTCACGAATGAATTCGGAACCGCTGATGATCATGCGCGTCGGCAAAGGCAAAGCAGCGCCAAAGCTGGTAAAACTTTGCTGAAAGGCCGGGACGACAAACAGCAGCATCAGTACGGTCACCGCAGCGGCAATGACCAGAATCGCGGCAGGATAAGTGAGTGCACCGCGGATCTTGCCGCGAATGATCAACATCTTTTCCAGGTAATCCGCCACACGACCGAGCATGACATCCAGCAGACCGGATTGTTCGCCTGCTGCCACCAGCGTACAGGTGAGGGCGTCAAAGTGATCCGGGTGACGCGCCAGTGCTTTGGCAAGGGAGGTCCCGGTCTGCAGATCGCTGCGTACCTGCAGCAGCAAGCGCGTCACGGCAGGCTGTTCCTGGCTGCGCGCCATGATATCGAAGGCTGAGAGCAGGGGAACCCCTGCCTTGATGAGCGTTGCCAGTTGCCGCAGGATAAAGGCAACGGTTTTGACCGGAATGCGTGCGGGCAGGCCGCGTGCACGTCCGACGCGCGTCGGGGTAATGCCCAGTTGGCGTAGCTCGATGCGGGCACGAACTTCGCTGCTGGCCATGAGTTCGCCCGAAGCACTGACACCGCCCGGGCCAATACCATTCCAGCGAAAACGGATTGCGCGGCTGCGGGCAGCGTCAGTCATCGTGCCTAATCCCGATCTTCGGTGGCGGCGAGGACTTCTGCGAGAGAGGTGTCGCCCGCAAGCACTTTGGCCAGACCGGCCCGTCGCAAATCAACCATGCCTTCCTTACGCGCTTGTTCAGCGATGTCGAGCGCACTACCGCCCTGCAGAATGATTTGTTGCAAGGCCTGGCTAACCGGCATGATTTCAAAGAGGGCAATACGTCCTTTGTACCCGGACTGGTGGCACTTTGGGCAGCCCTGGGGCTTGAAGAGAGACCACTGGTTTGCCTGGCGCGCGGCCAGGTCGCTAGGGGTAAACCCTGCCGCATGGAGTGCCGAATCTTCGGCCGTCGTGTCCTCGACGCGGCAGGCGCAAAGCTTGCGTACCAGACGTTGCGCCACAATCAGGAGGACGCTGCCCGCCACGTTGAATGCGGGTAGGCCCAGTTGGCGCAGGCGCTCCAGGCTGGCTGGTGCCGAACGGGTATGCAATGTTGATAGGACAAGGTGGCCGGTCTGCGCTGCTTTGACTGCAATATCGGCGGTTTCCAGATCGCGGATTTCACCGACCATCAGGATATCGGGATCCTGTCGCATGAAAGCCCGAAGGGCCACTGCAAAGTTGAGCCCGGTGCGTTCGTCGATATTGACCTGATTAATGCCGGCGACCGGAATTTCAACCGGGTCTTCAACCGTTGCGATGTTCACACCGGTTTGGTTCAGCTCGTTCAGGCAGGCATAGAGCGTGACTGTTTTACCCGAACCCGTGGGGCCGGTGACCAGAATCATGCCGCTAGGTTGATGAATGGCCTGTAGTAACAAGGCTTCCTGCGCAGACGATAGACCGAGTTGGTGGATGGAAAGCCTTGCATTGCGTCGGTCGAGAATACGCAGCACAATTTTTTCACCATAAAGCGTAGGCATGGTGCTGATACGAAAATCCACAGGGTCGCCGCGGTCGGTCTCAATGCGCATTTGTCCGTCTTGCGGCAGCCGCTTCTCGGCAATATTCAGACGCGATAACACCTTCAAACGCGACGCCAGCATTTCCCGTAACTCAGGTGGCGGTGTGGCCGCTTCCTGCAGAATGCTGTCGATCCGGTAACGTACCCGGTAGGCCTGCTCATACGGCTCGAAATGAATATCAGAGGCACCCAGATCAACCGCATCACAGAGCGTCTGGTGCAAAAAGCGCACGGCAGGCGCATCATCGATCCCGCTGGCTGAAACGGCATCTGCGCTCGCTGGTGCAGGCTCAAGGCCCTCGGCCAATTGGCGGCCTAAACGGGTCACTTGTTCAGCCAGAACCTTACAGTCGGCAACCTGCGGATCAATGCTCAGGCCGCTTTGAAAGCGCACCAGATTGAGGAGGCTCTCATCCGTGGGGTCGGCCATGGCCAGCACCAGCTGGCGTCCGGAGTGAGATAGAGGCAGAAAACGTGTATCCGCGTACAGCTCGGTGTATAAGCCAGCAGGCAGACCGCGCAGGGGCATGACCTGGTTCAGGCTGTCCGAATCGCAAAGTGGGTAGCCCAGGGTCTGCTCGATAAAGCGGGCAATCTCACCGCTTTCCATCAGTTCGGCCTGGCTCAGCTCTGATGGCAGACTGGTTTTTCGTTGCTGTGCCCGGTGCTGGCAGCGCTCTATCTCATTGGCCGGTAGGCGGCCGCTTTCGATCAGAGCGCGGGCCAGGGTGCTCATAGCGTGCGGTCGAGCAGAACTTCCAGCACAAAGCGACTGCCGACATAGGCCAGTAATAATGAGATAAAGCCGGCGATGGTCCAGAACGTGGCTTTACGGCCGCGCCAGCCGCGCAGCTTTCGGCCGATGAGTAAGGCACCAAAAATCAGCCAGGAAAGAAAGGCAAACACCGTTTTGTGATCAAGGCGTATCCACTGGCCATAGAATTGGTCAGATACGAGCAAGCCAGTGGCCAGAGAAGCCGTGAGTAATAAAAAGGCAATGGCCAGCATGCGGAAGAGCAGATCTTCCATGCGGAGTAACGGCGGGAAGCGGCGTTCGGCGGCCAGACGGGCCGGATTATGCAGATCCCGTTCGGCAACCAGTAATAGACAGGCTTGCAGGGTCGCCAGTAAAAACACACCGTAGGCCAGCATCGCCAGAATAAAGTGGACGCGAAAAAGCAGCGAATCAATATGTACTAGCGGATGCTCGGCTGGAAAAATCAGTGGGAGCAGCACACCGGCGCAGGCAGTCGGCAGAATGAGCGCGAGTAATCCCCGCTGTTTGTGTGCCAGGCTTTCAAAACCATGGAGCACCACGGCCAGCCAGAGAATGACGGAAATGGTGAGCGCAAAAGAAAAGCGGACGGTGCCACCACCAAACATATCAACGTAGAGGGCACCGGCATGGGTGGCGATGGCGAAGCCCAGCAATGCCGGAGAAACGCCGGCCGCCGGGCTTCGGGCCTCTGTCTTAAGGCTCGCTCGAGCCAGGCGTGAACCGGAATGGGCGGCCACCTGACGCAGGACTTGCCAGCTCAGGACGCCATAAGCCAGCGCGGCAATTACCGTCAGCAAGGTGGCTAAAGGTACGGGAAACAGGAAGGGAAGCGATACAATGGGCGACATAACCTCCATTTATATCACGGGGGCCACCTCATTTGTCCGAGACTGCTCAATGCTGGAAAACCTGACCCAACGACTTAGCCGTGTCATGAAAACCATGCGAGGCGAAGCCCGCATGACGGAAGCCAATATTGGCGATGCTTTGCGCGAGGTGCGCATGGCGCTGCTCGAGGCCGATGTGGCCTTGCCGGTTGTCAAAGATTTTGTAGCGCAGGTCAAAGAAAAGGCGCTCGGCACCGATGTGGTTGGTTCACTCACGCCGGGACAGGCCTTTGTCGGTGTGGTGCATGAACAGCTCAAGCAGCTGATGGGGGAGGCACAGGTACCGCTGGCATTGAATCAGCAACCGCCCGCCATCATCTTAATGGCGGGTCTGCAGGGGGCGGGTAAAACAACGACGGTCGGCAAGTTGGCGCGGTGGCTCAAGCAGCAGCAAAAGAAAAAAGTCATGGTGGTGTCGTGTGACGTTTATCGTCCCGCCGCCATTGATCAGCTGAAACATGTGGCCGAGCAGGTGGGTGCCACGTTCTTTCCTTCGACGCCAGACCAGAAGCCGGCGGATATCGCCGCGGCAGCCGTGGATTGGGCGCGCAAGCATCATGAAGAAATCCTGATTGTCGATACGGCAGGCCGTTTGGCCATTGATCAGGCCATGATGGATGAGATCAAAGCGCTGCATGCACAGCTCGACCCAATTGAAACGCTCTTTGTCGTCGATGCCATGCTGGGTCAGGATGCCGTCAACACGGCCAAGGCCTTTAATGAAACGCTGCCACTAACCGGTGTCGTGCTGACCAAGCTGGACGGTGATGCACGCGGTGGCGCGGCGCTCTCTGTGCGGGCGGTGACGGGTAAACCGATCAAGTTTATCGGTGTTGCCGAAAAGCTGGATGGCCTGGAGCCTTTTTACCCGGACCGTATGGCATCGCGCATCCTCGGCATGGGCGACATTCTGTCGCTGGTCGAAGCGGCCTCGCAGCAGGTCGATATGGATCAGGCGGCCGCCATGGCGCAGAAGATCAAATCTGGCAAAGGCTTTGATCTGAATGATTTCCGGGCACAGGTGGCGCAGATGCGTCAGATGGGTGGCATGTCGGCGATGATGGACAAATTGCCGTCCCAGTTTGCCGAAGCAGCTGCCAAGATGCCCGCCGGGAGCGATGACAAGATGTCACGCCAGATTCAGGGCATTATCGACAGCATGACACCTGGCGAGCGGAGCAATCCCGAACTCATCAAGGCCAGCCGCAAACGGCGCATCGCAACGGGTGCGGGCGTGCAGGTGCAGGATGTGAATCGGATCCTGAACCAGTTCGAACAGACGCAGAAGATGATGAAACAGTTCGGCAATATGTTCAAAGGCAAAGGCGGCATGATGAAAATGATGCGCGGTGCCAAATCCATGTTCGGCGGAAAGCTGCCTTTTTAGGCCCGATAGGCATTCATAGATGACGCGTAAAAAAATTGCCATTGCCTGTCAGGGTGGCGGGAGCCAGACGGCTTTTACTGCGGGCGTGTTGCAAGCTTTGTTTGCCGCTCGGATAGAAACGTCGCACGAGATTCTGGCGCTGACGGGCACATCGGGTGGGGCGATCAATGCCGCATTGGCTTGGTATGGATTGCTGCAGAAAGCAGCGGGCGATCAAACGCCGGTGCATCAACGCATTGCCGATTTCTGGCAGGAGATCAAGGCATCCGAGCCTATGGAACAATGGCTCGATATGATTAGCACGCAGATGCTGCGGGCTACGGGTGCCGGTTACTTGCCTCGTGTGGAGCATAGCCCGTCATCGCCGTTTAGCCAGATGTTGCAGCAGACGATGGGTCATTTTTTACCACGGGATCATTACACCAATTTCAAGGGACTGATCGAGGCACATATTGATTTTGCGACGGCCGCTCGCTTGAATACGCCCGATAGCACGACGCTCCTGATGGGTGCCGCCGATGTGTTGCAGGGCAAACTGAAGATTTTTAATTCCCGCCAGGATGCCATTACGGCGGAAACCATCATGGCTTCTGCGGCCATTCCGAGTGTGTTTCCGGCAGTGGAGATTGACGGCAATTATTACTGGGACGGGCTCTTTTCATCCAACCCCCCGCTGAATCCCGTGCTGCGCACTTTGCATATGGGCCAGGGGCGGTTTCCGGAAGAGATCTGGATCGTGATGATTGATCCGCTCACTTATCACAAGGTACCCACCACCCCGGATGAGATTCTGGAGCGGCGCACGCAGATGACCAGCAATATCTCACTGATCCAGGATCTGGAGAAGGTGGCCTTGCTCTGGACCATTGCCAATAACGATGGCTATAAACCCGGTTATTTAGAGGAGATGGGCTTTCCGCATGCCCAGCAACTCAAAATCCGTTTTATCAAGATCTCGGACAGCATTCAGAGCTCGCTGGACTATTCGAGCAAGCTATCGCGCAGTCCGCAGCTGATTGATCGCCTGATGGCTGAAGGCAAGGCGCAGGCCAAACAGTTCCTGGCTTCGCTCAGTCAACCCGGCTTAACGCCTAAGGAAGCGCTGGCCGAAATATCTGCTTAAGCGATGCCTTTGGGTCAGATATCGACCCGGACGCTGAAAGCCATGGAGTCGTCAACCGGCAGGTTAAAAAACTCCTGAGGGTGTCGGCTGTTGCGGTACAGAAAACGATAGAGGCTACGCCGCCAGTGGCGCATGCCCTGCGTTGCGTTGAAGGTAATGAGCGCGCTGCTGATAAAGTAGGAAACAGGTTCAGGGTGCGCGGTAATGTTGCTGGGCCAATGTGCTTTGAGCTCTTCCGGAATGGATATTTTTTCCATAAAACCGCAGTTCATGCGGATCTGCATGAAACCTTTACCGCAGATCGTGACAGTGACTCTGTCTGCAGCCGATACGTAGGGTGTGAGCACATAATGGATGCCGAGTACGACTACTTGCTCGTGGATGGTGCCGAAATGATGCAGTGTCTTTTTCAGGGCAATCGGCGTGAAATGCACATCGTTCACGATATAAATGGCGGCACCTTGGGCGCGCGGGATCTGCTCGGTAATCTCATGAGAGATAAAGTCACATAGCGCGATGGCCTGTGCTTTCATTTTATCAAGGAGGGTCAGGCGACCGCGGTTCCACGTGGTCATAATGATCACCATCATGATACTGATAGCGATAGGGAGCCAGCCGCCATCAAAAAACTTCACACTATTAGATGAGAAGAAAATGGCGTCGATAACAATAAACGTGCCGGCACCCAGAATGGCGCGCCATGGCTGCCAGCGCCAGATCGTGATGGCGGTCACAATCGCCAGGAAATCGGTGATCAACATGGTGCCAGTGACGGCAATGCCGTAAGCCGAACCCAGGGCATTGGAAGTTTGAAACAGGAGAATGACTGCAACGACAGAAATCGCTAGCAATATGTTGACGATGGGCAGATACACCTGACCGAACTCCTGCGCAGAGGTTTGTTTGGTCAGCAGGTGTGGCAAGAAGCCGAGCTGGTAAGCCTGACGGGTCATCGAAAACGCACCTGAGATGACCGCTTGTGATGCAATGACGGTGGCGATGGTTGCGATAATCACCAGAGGTGTTTGCAGGAAGTCCGGTGCCATCAGATAGAACAGATTACTCAGCGCTTCCGGGTGCGTCAGCAGTAATGCACCCTGACCGAAATAATTGAGCACCAGTGCAGGTAGCACCAGCCCCACCCAGACTATACGAATGGGCAGCGGCCCAAAATGCCCCATGTCGGCATAAAGCGCTTCGGCCCCCGTCAGACAGAGCACCACTGCACCCAGCGCAAAGAACGCCAGCAGACCATGTGTCGCCAGAAAATCAAGGGCGTAAAAGGGGTTCAGGGCAACTAGCACCCCCGGATGTTGCAAGATATTCCAGAAGCCGAGGCCGCCGATCAAGACAAACCAGACCAGCATGACGGGCCCGAAGAGTCGGCCAATGGCACCTGTGCCACGCTGCTGGGACCAGAACAGGGCGAGCAATATCGTCAGTGCAATCGGTAACACCATATCTTTTAGCTTTGGCGAAATCAGCTCCAGGCCTTCAACCGCTGACAGCACTGATATGGCTGGCGTAATGACGCCGTCGCCGTAGAAGAATGCAGCACCCAGCAGGCCGAGTACCAGCAGTGTGCGGCGTAACGGAGACTCTTCCCGGAGATCCCTCATGGCCAGTGCCATCAGGGCCATGATGCCACCCTCGCCATGGTTGTCGGCACGCATGATGAAGAAAACGTATTTGATCGTGACGATCAGCATGAGCGACCAGAAGAACAGGGAAAGCACGCCGTAGATATTGTTGTGCGCTAACGGGACTGAGTGCATACCGTTAGCAAATACCTGCTCGAAGGCGTAGAGGGGGCTGGTGCCGATATCACCAAAAACAATACCGAGCGCAGCCAGTGCGAGTCCCTGCAAAGACTTCTTTTGTGTGTCAGGAGCCATTGCAGTCCTTATCTGGCGGTTCGGGTTGCTTATGCCGCCAGTGCTTTGCGCAGATAATCCACCACACCGGCACGATCGATCATTGTGGCTTCTGCGTCGCGACGACCCTTGGCTTCGATCTGGCCTGCGGCGAGGCCCTTTTCACCGACGACCAGGCGTTGCGGGATGCCAATCAGCTCCATATCGGCAAACATAACGCCCGGACGCTCGTTGCGGTCGTCGAGCAATACGTCAAAACCTGCAGCAATGAGTTCTTCGTAAAGTGCGCTGGCGGCTTCCTGAATGGCAGGAGACTTGTGATAGCCCATGGGGACGATCGCCACGTTAAACGGGGCAATGGCGGCCGGGAAGGCGATGCCTTTGTCATCATGGTTCTGCTCAATGGCCGAGCCAACGATGCGGGTTACACCAATGCCGTAGCAACCCATTTCCATCACTTCGTTTTTGCCTTGCTCGTTGAGGAAGGTGCAGCCCAGTGCTTCGGCGTACTTGGTGCGGAGCTGGAAAATGTGACCGACTTCAATGCCTCGCACGATTTCCAGTGTGCCCTTGCCGTCGGGTGACGCATCGCCGGTGACCACGTTACGGAGGTCTGCGACTTCCGGTTCGGGCAGGTCGCGGCCGAAGTTGGCACCGGTTAAATGTTTGTCGTATTCATTGGCCCCGCAGGCAAAATCAGCCATCACCGTCACCGAGCGATCGGCAATGACGCGAATGCTGTCTTTGATGCCGACCGGACCGATAAAGCCCGGAATACAGCCGAGGGCTTCTTTGACTTCTTCTTCGCGCGCAAAGCGGAAGGCACCGATACCGTTGACCTTGCCTGCCTGATTTCATTGAGTTCGTGATCGCCGCGCAGTAGTAGCAGGACGAGACCACCATGGCCGCCCTCAGGGAGCTCCGGCACGATGGCCAGGGTTTTGACCAGGCCGGACAGTGGGATATCCAGTGCCTTGGCTACGTCTTCACAACGTGATTGCTTGGGCGTTGCCACGTGCACCAGTGGGGCATTGGCGGCGGGGCGGCCAGCGCTCGGTGCAAGGGCTTCGGCCAGTTCCACGTTGGCCGCAAAGTCGGAGGTGGGGCAGAAGGCGATGTCGTCTTCACCGGAATCAGCCAATACGTGGAATTCATGCGAGCCTGTGCCACCAATCGAACCGGTGTCGGCGGCCACGGCGCGGAAGCGCAGGCCCAGGCGCGTAAAAATACGGTGATAGGTGTCAAACATCACGCGATATTCGCGTTGCAGGTCTTCAAAGCTGGTGTGGAACGAGTAGCCGTCTTTCATCAGGAACTCGCGCCCCCGCATAACACCGAAGCGCGGACGGATCTCGTCGCGGAACTTGGTCTGAATCTGATACAGATGCAGCGGCAACTGGCGATAGCTCTTGATTTCCTTGCGTACGAAATCGGTGACTACTTCCTCATGGGTCGGGCCGATGACGAAATCGCGTTGGTGGCGGTCTTTGAAGCGCAGTAGTTCGGGGCCGTATTGATCGCCACGACCGGATTCCTGCCACAATTCAAAGGGTTGCACGGCCGGCATGAGCATTTCCAGTGCGCCGGCACGGTTCATTTCGTCGCGCACAATGGCTTCTACCTTACGCAAGGTGCGCAGACCCATCGGGGTCCAGGTGTAAACGCCAGAAGCCAGGCGACGGATCAGACCGGCGCGGAGCATCAGCTTGTGGCTAATAACCTCGGCATCAGCCGGGGCTTCTTTGAGGGTGGTAATCAGAAACTGGGAAGAGCGCATAGGAAACCCTGACAAGGCTTGAGCGGGGCGGCAAAGCCGATCCGGCAATTAAATAAAGCAGAAAAACGGCATTCTAGCGGAAGCTGGCTTTCGTCTGGGTGCCGGATGTGCCAGAATCGGGGCAATTTCAAATTAATGCAGGTGATTTATGCTAGATCGTGAAGGCTACCGCCCCAACGTCGGCATCATCCTGTGCAATACACGTAACGAAGTCTTCTGGGGTAAGCGCGTCAGGGAACATGCCTGGCAGTTTCCGCAAGGCGGGATCAAGCGCGGCGAGTCCCCCGAAGAAGCGATGTACCGTGAGTTGCACGAGGAGGTGGGCCTGGCGGCTGAGCACGTCAAAATTCTTGGTCGGACGCGAGACTGGTTGCGCTATGAGGTGCCCGAACAGTGGATCCGCCGCGAATGGCGGGGCAACTACAAGGGCCAGAAGCAGATCTGGTACCTGTTGCGCCTGACGGGCGGGGATCATCATGTCCAGTTGCGCGCGACGTCGCATCCCGAGTTTGACGCCTGGCGCTGGAGCCAGTACTGGGTGCCCATGGAGTCAGTCGTGGAGTTCAAGCGTAATGTTTATCAGCTGGCGTTGTCCGAGCTGGAAGCGTTTCTCAACGCCGATCGTCTGCGTCATCCGGCGATAGGTCGGCACGGACGTCGCCCATCGCCACCGGTAACGACGGCGGAGCCCTGTGAAGGGGAGGGAAGATGAGCTGGTTTATACGCAGCTGCGCCGCGCTGGCTTGCCTGTGCTGTCTGGGCAATGTCTGGGCGGCTACGGACTGTAGTACGCGTAAATACTACGAGTGCTATGAGTACGAAGAATCCGAAGAGGATAAAAAGGCCTGGCAGGAAGAGAAATCCAAGCTGCCGCCCCCGCCGGATCCAGCTAAGCTCCTTCCCATTGAAGTCAGCGTGGCTAACGACAACCGCTTTCTGGTGGACCCGGCCAGTATTTCAATCGGCCAAGATGGCGTGGTGCGCTTTACCGTGGTGATCGAATCAACGGGGGGGGCGCGAACCGTCAACTACGAAGGTTTGCGCTGTAGCACGCGAGAGCGTCGTCTGTACGCCTTTGGGCAACAGGATGGCACCTGGATCGAAAGCAAAGGCTCCACCTGGATTCTCATGCACAAGCAGCAGCACAAGATGCTGAATGCGTATCCGGCGGTGCTGGCTGATGAATATTTCTGCATTAATCGTGAGCCGCCCAAAGACGTGGCTGCAGCGGTTGAACAACTCAAATATGGCCCGGCGGCCACTGCCTTGAGGTGATTATGACTATTGATAACCTGATTATCGAAGCCGATAAAGTGTTGCGCACGCTGTTTGCCACCCAGACCAGTGTGCGGCCGCATCCGGATGCGGCGCTAGCAGAAGCAGATTTATCGGATGTAGAACGTAAGCATGTAGCTGGCCTGATGCGCGTGAATCATAGCGGTGAAGTCTGTGCCCAGGCCTTGTATCAGGGTCAGGCCTTAACTTCGCGTGATCCTGCCATACGAGATGCGTTGCGCGAGGCGGCGCATGAGGAAGTGGAACACCTGGCCTGGACCGAGCAGCGCCTGCGCGAGCTTGGCAGCCATACCAGCTGGTTGAATCCGCTGTGGTACGCCGGTTCGCTCACCATGGGCATCATCGCCGGCAAGCTCGGCGATCGCTGGAACCTGGGTTTTCTGGCCGAGACCGAAAAGCAGGTGACGGCTCATCTGGAAAGCCACCTGGATCGACTGCCGGCGGCTGATGTAAAAAGTGCCGCCATTATTCAGCAGATGGCGATTGATGAAACCTCGCACGCACATACGGCAGAGGCCCTGGGGGCGGCACAGTTTCCGCTGCCCGCCAAAAGGCTGATGCAGCAAACCGCCAAGGTTATGACGGCGCTGTCTTACCGGATCTAAGCCTTAGCCTCGCATAGTTCGAGGTCCCAGCTGATTTCAGCGGTTGCACCGAGCATGGCGGTGGCCGAGCAGTACTTTTCCTTGGATAGCGTCACCGCCCGCTCGACCGCTTCGCGCTTTAGATTCTGGCCCGTGACCACATAGTGCAAGTGCAGCTTGGTGAACACTTTGGGGTCTGTTTCGGCGCGTTCGGCCTTAAGCACAACCTCGCAGCCGGTAATGGCATGGCGGCCGCGCTTGAGAATCATCACCACGTCAAACGCGCTGCAACCACCAGCGCCCACCAGCATCATTTCCATGGGGCGGGGTGCCAGGTTGCGGCCACCGGCATCCGGCGCGCCATCCATCACCACGGTATGGCCACTCCCGGTTTCTCCCAGAAATGTCATGTGATCAGTCCAGACAATACGGCATTCCATGATTCCGATGCTCCTGAAGCGTTGTTAAGTGAAGGTTGCGATTGTAAACGGCTAGACCGGGAAGTGTGGTGTATTGGACATTGGGCCGCTCGCGTAATAAATTTCACGTTGCGCTGCAGCATTGTGTTGGCAATGCCATGTCACTTAGAAGCCATCTGGTGTGAATGATCACGCCAAATAAACCTGAATACTATTGCGAAACATTGTGTTAGGTCGTTTTTAGGCAAAGGGAAGCTTTCGCCTTGGCGCTTGGGTGAGTGTGTGAAAATTTTTTGCGGCACAGCAAATCGCCTTGCTTTTTTGTGTGCGGCACGCTACATTGATTCCGTGATGCAAGTAGAGCAATCTGCTTGCGAGATTGTCTCCTCCACCCTCCTCCTTTGGTGTGGATTTACGCGGGACCACTCGTGTGGTTCCGCGTTTTTTTTGATTTTTTCACACACAAGGCCCTTTGTGAAACGCAATAGGGTGGCCGGTTTGAGAGGTTTTGCTTTTTCTTCCCGGCGAAATGCTTGACGCGAATTCAGAAGTGTTGCTAGAATGCGCGTTTTCCCAAATTCCGCGCCGTCACTGGCGCCACGGAAGTGCATAAGATGAAAACCTTTTCCGCCAAGCCGCATGAAG
>ERZ650303.287-NODE-287-length-15308-cov-8.017111_pt1 | contig 15308 bp, 17 predicted proteins | sample MGYA00376239_ERZ650303 | MGnify/ENA primary metagenome ERZ650303 (study PRJEB26733, sample SAMN07839262) | wastewater metagenome | biome: small river; feature: stream; material: water | place: USA: North Carolina | collected 2016-04-05 ... | reverse complement strand
TCCCCGAGATACCGCCCATCAGGGCGACCAGCACGCCTTGAACGCCGTTCACTCATCCCCCTCACCGCTTCCGGTTCCGCATGCGCTGCAGCCTCGCCAGCGCTTGAGCCGTGTCCCGCGGGTAGGTGTCCAGCTCCAGATTGGAGGTGTTGGTGGAGTCCGCGTACTGCATCGCCCAGATCCGGAACACGGTCTGTCCGTCGTTGCTGGAGGCGTTGAGGGCGTCAGGGTAGGACTCGACGCCGCGGACCCGGATCAGCTCAGCGGGCTCGATCTCGAACGGGTCGACCATGCGGCCCGTGTAGAGGTCACGGATCGGGCGCGCCACATTCAGGACGCCGCCGTTCGGGGGGTACTTGTGGGCGGCAAGGAAGTTGTCGCCGATGCGCTGGGCATTGCTGAGCGAGCCGAGTTCGTTGCTGACATCGACGACGGCCTGGCGGGTGATTCCGGCGGCGTCGAGGATCGGGCACGTCCCGGTTCGGGTTGTCGATCGGGAGCGTCCGCGGCGGTCATACCACCTGACGAGCACCTTGTTGTAGAGCTCGGTCGTGGTCGTCGGGAAGTTCCCACCGTCCTCCATGGTCGCCTCGTAGCGGACCGTAGTCGGCCACAGCGTCCACGAGAACTGGTAGCCGCTGCCGGTGATGCCTGACGGTCCGGACGTCCAGAACTGGGCGGGCTCCAGCGCCATCAGGTCATCCAGGACTTCGCGGGCGCTGATGCCGTCCGGGTACACCATCTGGTCGATCTGTTGCACACCAGAGGTGTCGATGCTCGCGTTCGCCGCGTCGAACTGGGGTAGCCAGCCGGCACCCAACAGGTGCCGGACAACCCAGTCGGCCTCAACGTAATCGGTGTTGCACGACTGGTCGGAGCCGTCCACTTCGGACAGGATCGACCGCACGATCACGTTGCTGAACGAACCCCAGTACTTGTCGTTGGCCGGGGTCACGCCAGCGCCCGAGTAGTAGGCCTCGAGGTCCAGTTGGTTGCGGCCGGTCGTGAAGTCTGTGGAGTAGACGGCCGCGTGCGAGCCGCCCGCCGTGTTCCAGTTCGACGACTTGGCCGCGGAGCCATCCGGGGTCTGGTCGAGCACGCCGAGGATGCGCGCCTTGAAGTCCGAGTTCGTCTGCCCGGCGTCCCAATCGTAGGAGATCCGACCCAGTCGCTGATCCGCGTCCCAGATGCGCTCGTACCGCCACGCGAGCGCGTCGCCGGTGTCGATCGCCTTGCCTTGGCTGAACTGCATCACGATCGCGTCGGTGTTGTCGGTGTTCGGCTTCGTGGACGAGCCGACGTCGCCGCCCGCGTTGTTCGCGCGCTTCACTCGGCGCCAGCCGTCGCCAATGGACTGGTCGATCACCACCAGAGGCGCGTTGAAGTCCGCCGCCGTCGCCGCAGGGCCGAGCGCGGTCACCCCCCACCTTTGCCCGTCGGGCCCAGCCGTGCGCCCCTGGTCGGTGACGCGCCCCTCGGCGATGACCTTCGCGGAACGCCCGTCGGAGATCACCACGTCATCGAGGGCGGTCACAGCAAGCGACGACAGCGGCGACGAGAGCGCGAAGGAGATGTTCGCAACCCCCCCGACGGCCTCCTTGCGGAACGACAGACCTTCAGCCTTCGCCGTCACATGCTTGCCGCCGATCGCGACGGCCAGAGGCACGTTGAGGGTCATGTCGTCGCCGGCCTGGCGTGCAGGTACTGCGGGTAGTAGTAGAGCGTGAGGGTCCCGCTGCCGGAGCCGTACTCGGCGAACGGGGGCGAGGCGGCGATGTTGGAGACGTAGCGCATGTAGAAGAACCGGTTCGCCGACCCGGGCTTGATCTTCGGGATCGACCCGTTGAAGTTGACCCAGCCGGGCAGCACCGGGGTTGCGGTCGAAAAGATCGACGTCGAGGACACGATCTGGACCACGTCGCCGATGCCGTCGAACAGCAGGGGGCTGGACGTCGGGTAGGTGCCACCTGAGGGCATCGACCCGGCGGGCAGGAACAGGGACGCCGACATGGCCAGCGCCTCGTCGGCGGGCACCAGGTAGAGGAAGTCCCACCGGATCGTCTTCGTGGCCGTCGTCGACGTGCACCCTGCGAGGAGCTCCACGTAGGGCGCCATCGTCAGCGACGTCGACACCGGCCGTGTGAACTCCACGATCCCGAAGTCCCACAGGAACTTCTGCGTCCCGGACGGGTCAACGGTCTCGGCGAACGTCGTCTCGGCGTCGAAGCTGGCGTACCCGCCGGACCCGTACTTCGCGGCAGCATAGAACGTGGCGGAGGACGTGGTGGCGGTGATCGTCACCCCGACCATCAGCCGGTAGCGACCGTTCATCGCCGCCGCGGTCGTTCCGGTCGGCGACCACTTCAACACCGTCAGCGCAGCAGAGGAGGCCGTCGAGGTGAACGTGGTCAGCGCGTCCGAGGACGACACCGCCGTGTCGGTCCCCATCGTCAGGGTGCTGCACTGCACGATCGTCGGCTGGTCGGTCGCCGAGCGGGTCGACCGTGCCAGCAGGTGCCGCACGTAGGCGTTCGCGCTGGTGAACGTCCCCCCTGAGGTGGGGGCGGAGTCCACCAGGATGATCGGCGCCTCCACGTCGCCCTTGATGCTGGCCGACGCCACGTCGAAGTAGCCGGTCGCCGTGTCGACCGTGCCGGCGCTGATCGTCTCCAGGAGCCCCGAACCGAAGGGGTCGGCGGGGATCTCGAGGACCACGTAGTAGACGGCGCGCGCTGCCGGCTGGTCGATGATCTGGACCGGCGAGGTCCGCCACGTCTTGTAGAACACCGGGGCCGTCGCCGTGTCGGGCTGCCACTTCAGATAGTTGGTCTCGCGGTCGAGTTCGCGGTGCAGGTTCTGCAGGGCGGTCGCGGCGGCGTCCTGGGTGGCGACGTTGAGGATCAGCTCGAGGTGAATGCTGCGGTAACCGTACTGCGAGGACGACTGGTAGCCGCCGTCGGTCATCGCGTTCGACGAGATCGAGGAGTGGATCTGGGGCGGGTCGGCCAGGATCGCGGCCCGTAGGGTGAACGTGGTGCCGTCGTTGAGGTCCAGACGTGTCGTGGGTGACGCGCTGATCGAGTCCACGAACCGGACGACGTCGTTGGCCATGGGTCAGTACCTGCTGCTTCCACCGGTGTAGAGGAACGCCTTCTGGGCGGGGTCGGCGCCGGTGATGCGGATCTCGAGGCCGTCGAGGTCGGCGCGCGACATGCCACGGCGACCACTGGCCCGGCCGCTCGTGCTGGTGTTGAACCGGCCCGGCTCGCCACCCCTCGACGATGTGCGCGGAGACACCCCGCTGGGCATGTTGTCGTCGTCTCGGCCGCGCGTCGGGCCCACACCAGAGGTGTGCAGGGACCGATATTCGGTGGTGATCGTGACCGTCTTGTCCCGGTACTGCTGCTGGACGGCGATGAGCCGGCGGATGTCGGCGATCGACTTGTCGATCCCCGCCGCCTTGAACAGTGACTGCACCTGCTTCGGGGTGAGGTCGTACTGCGCGATCAACGCCTTCACGTCGGCCGCCGACTTCGGGATCCCGTCGGTCTTCAGTTCGGTGACGACGGCCTTCGGCATCCCCTTGTAGAGCTTGTTCAGCGACTCGACCGCCGCGGCCTTGTCCCTCACGGCCTTCTGCGTCTTCCGCAGTCCGCCGATCTCGGAGTCGACCAGGTCGGCGCTCTTCTTCAGTTGGTTGTTCCGCTCGGTCAGCGCGCCATTCTCCTTGTGGAGGGCGTCGATCTTCTCGAGGTCCGCGATGGTCTGGGTCTCGGTGTTGGAGTTGAGCTGCTCGATCTGGGCGTTGTTGGCTTCGATCTGCGCGGTGTTCTTCCGGATCTCCGCCGTCGCGGAGGCCTGGATAGCCTGGACCTGGTGGAGGGCATCGCCGTGGCCGAGGACGGCGTCGACGGCGGTACGCGACGAGACCCCATACTGGTTCAGGGTCTTCAGTGCGCCCGAGCGCGTGAGGTCGTCGTAGATCTGCGCGCGGGTCGCCCGGGTGGTCGAGCCGGTCACCTGGTCCAGCGACGCGGCGAGACCCTCGAAGTCGGGCTGCGCCTGCTTCGCCGCGTCGGCGGCACTCTTCGTGCTCCCAGCGAGGCCGAGCAGCAGGCCCGCGCCGGCGCCGATCGCCGCCCCCCAGGGACCGCCAGCCGCGAACCCGGTTAGCGCGCCGCCGGCGGCCGACTCCAGACTGCCCAGTTTCGTGTCGGTCTCCTGCGCCCCATGGGCGAGGAGCAGCATCCCGCCGACCCCGCCGGCCTGCCGGGCGACACCGCCGAGCTTCGACATGGTTCCCGACAGGGCGGTGCCGCGAGTGTTGACGTCGGTGAGCTCCAGCGCCAGCACGCGAGCGTAGGTGGAGCCGTTCCGCATCGCCGAGGCGGCGCCGCCGATCGCGGATGACACGCGGGGGAAGATCGCCGCCGCGAGGCCGGCCTCGAGGACCAGCGACTTCACGGGCCCAGGAAGATCCATGAAGAACCCTGCGGCGTCGGCAGCGGCGCCGCCGGCGAGCTTCAGGACGTCGACCAGGGGCGCCGCGGCGTGGACCAGGTTGCCGGTGAGGTCGATCGCGTCGTCCATGGCTGGGCCGAGGTTGTCGGCCAGTCCGTTCGCGACGTCCTGGACGGCCGGGGCGAGGGCCTTCCCGAGCTTGATCTGGGCAGTCTCGATCGACCCGGACAGCTGCTCAAGGGCGCCCTTGGTGCCGGACATGCGGGCGTCGGCCATCTTCGCGGCCTGCCCGGTCTCGTCGACGGCGCCCTTGTACTTCTTCCAGCCGTCGACGCCCTGCTCGATGAGGACGTTCGCGGCCCGCATGCCCTCGACGCCGAAGATCTTCTTCAGGTCGTTGTTCCGCTGCGACGTCGAGAGGCCCTGGAAGGTGTCCTGGAGCTGCTTGACGACGTCGACCATGGGGAGGAGGTTGCCCTTGGCGTCAGTGAAGGACAGGCCGAGCTGGTCGGCGGTCTTCGCGGCCTTGTCGGTACCCAGGGTGAGGCCGAGGAGCATCCGGTTCAGCGCGGAGCCGGCGGTGGTGGAGCTGATGCCGGAGTCGGTTAGGGCGGCCAGCGCGGTGACCGTGTCGGACAGGCCGTAGCCGGACGACTTCGCGGTGGTGCCGACGTACTTCAGGGCGTCCGCGAGATCCTGAACCCCAGCCGTTGACGCCAGAGACCCGCCGGCGAGCATGTCGACGGCCTTGTTGGCCGAGTCGGCGCCGAGGCCGAAGGTCTTCAGGGTCCGCGCGACGATGGTCGCGGAGTCCCCGAGCGCAATCCCTTCGGTGGCCGCGAGGTTCAGGGTCGACTTCAGTGCGCCGGCCTTGATCTGCGCCGCCGTCATGCCGCCCTTGGAGAGCTCCAGCATCGCCTGGGCGGCCTCGTTGGCGGAGTAGACCGTGTCCTGCCCGAGCTGCATCGCCATGTCGGACAGCGACCCGAGGGCCTTCTCCCCGATCTTGGCGTTCACCTGAACCGACGCCATCGTTTGGGAGAACTCGGCCTCCACCATCACGGAGTCTTTGCCGAACTGCACCAGCCCCGCGGCGCCCAGTCCGACCCCCAGTGCGCCGGCCGCGCGACCGATCTTGGAGAACGTCGACGACGCCCGGTCGCGGGCGATGATGTCATAGGCGAGGGTGCTGGTCGACGAAGTCACGTCACCCTCCCTTGGTCATGTGGCCGATGACGGCCTCGAAGAACTCGAACTCGCTCGCGGTCAACTCGTCGACCTGGCGGGGAGTCCAGCCGAACCTCACCGCGAACGCCGGCAGCATCAGCCGCCGGCGGTACGTCATGCTTTTGGGTCCTCCGCGACCTCGGCAGGGGCCTCGTCGCCGTCGGTGAACCCGAGCGCCGTGAGCGCCGCCCGCTGCTCGTCGGTCAGGTCCGGGCGGTTCAGCATGTTGCGGACGAACGCTGCGCGCTCCTCGACGGTCACGTCGAAGGTGAGCTGCCGGGGACGGAGGTCCAGCTGCTCCATCGTCAGCCCCGACTCTCGGCGGCGCATGAGGACCAGCAGCAGGTTGCCCTGCACCTCGAAGTTGTCGGCCCAGTAGGCCGCCTCGATGTCGCCCCAGTTCTTGCCGGTGAGCTTCTCCAGCGAGGTGACCTCAGGGAAGGGCAGGTCGTCGAACGCGAACTCGAACCGCTCCGGCTCGGCACCGTCGGCGGTGTAGGTGAGTACGGGCATTAGACGCCCTTCCTGAGTCGTGCGGTGAGGTCGTCCATCGCCTGCAGGACAGCACCCCGGAACTCCGGCGCTTTCCCGTCGATGGTGCGAGTGAAGTAGCCCCGAGCCGACGACGACGTCTGCTCGACCCAGGCCTCTCGGTTGCCGTAGACGGGGTGCCGCCATGTCCCGGTCGCGTCGATCCCGACGAGGGTCCGGTCGGTGGGGATGGTCTTGTTTCGCCGAACCCGCACCATGGCGCCGCTGCCCGACAGTGACGACCGGACCCCGACGTTCGCGGCCACAAGGTCGGCGAACCCGCCGCGACGCGGCAGAGTCGCCAGCGCCCTTGCTTGAACGGCAGCGACGGTCGGCTTCCCGGCGGTCCGGATCCGCGCCAGCAGCATCCGCCGGAGGTCCCCACGACCCGCCTGCTTGAATAGGTCGGCCAGAACGGCCAGGTCGTGGGACGCCTGCGAGATCGGGCGGTACGCCACCATCGTCAGATGGCGGTGTCCGTCGACATGTACTTCACGGTCCCGTAGCCGTTCGTGGTGTCCACGAACGCCTTGAACGGCACGGACACGCCGACGACGTTCGCGCCGGACACGTCGATCGAGGAGGTGTCGAAGTAGACCTTCGGGCACGTCAGGCTGAAGGTCGGGTAGTAGGTCGACGCGATCGCGGTGCTGTGGACGAAGTCCCACAGCAGCGACGTCGACGTGTGGCCGGTGAACCGGTCCACGAACTCGGCCTTCGTCATCATGTCGATCTCGACGGTTCCCGTGATCGGGATCAGCGACGGGATGTCGCCGGCCGCCATGACCGGCTCCGAGGGATAGCCCTGCCCGCCGGCGTAGAACGTGTCGTCGGTGTTCATGGACCGCGCGATGGTCACGGAGACACTCTTGACGCCCGACGTCGCAGCCTCGGAGGCGTAGGTGCCGAGCTTGAGGTTCATCTGGGTCCAGTTGAACGGCAGCGCCCCCTGGGTGGCGGTGTAGCCGGCCGCGGCGGAGGTCTGGAGCTGGTCGACCTTCTTGCCCCACAGGTCGACCGATACCTTCAGCGACTCGCCCTTCGTGCACGAGAACGTCGCGGAGGCGACCTTCGCGCCGTACATCGTGAACGGGTAGAGCGTCCCCGCGGTGTTGGGGACCACGGCCTGCGCGGAGAGCCCCTTGCCGTAGTTGTCGCCGACGACGTGGGTCTGAAGGTAGGCGGCGGTCGCGGCCTGCTGGACGGGGGTCGCGGATCCGCCGGTGATGTGCTGGAGCAGCAGCCCCATCCCCGTGCGGAGGACCTCGCCCTCGTACTTCCCAGTGCCCCACAGGAGCGTCTCGATCTCGTCCAGCGGCGCGAGGCGCCCCGCGGCGGCGTACCCGCCGACCGGCTGGACCTGGTGCTCCGGCTTCAGGCCGAAGTTGCCCGGCAGGAACCGGGTGGGGGCGACGTAGGTGCCCCAGGTGCTCTCGGCGGAGATGCCGAAGTAGGCGCCAGCGCCTGAACCGATCGCCATGGATCAGTCCCCCTTCTCCGGCACGGGGGCCGGCTCGACGGGCGCCTCGTCGGCGACGGTGCCCGGGTTCTCCAGCGCGGCGATCGCTGCGCGCTGCTCCTCCGCCAGCTCGGCGGTGGCCTTGTCTGCGGCCTTCCAGATGCTCTCCATCTGGCAGTACCCCCACGTGCGGCCGTCGGGGATCTCGAGGGTGCCGCCCTTCGCGACGCGGGTGTTGGTCTCCGCGTCGATCCAGGCTCCGTCGGTGACGTTCTTCACCTTGGCCATGTCATGCCTCTCAGGGTCGTGCTTCGTAGCGGATCCGGAACTTCAAGGTGGCGACTCGGCCACCCGGCCCGGCGTACTGGTCGAACTGGGACTCGGTCTCGGAGCCGCAGACGGTCCACAGGGCCCGCTCGACACCGAACGCCGGGTCGGTGCCGCCCCGGATCCGGCAGAGGTTCGCGACAGCTGTGGCGATCGCGAACACGGCGTCGCGGGGGGTCTTCTGGTCGTCGGGGTTCCCGATCCAGGAGGCTGCCGTGCAGACGAGGTCGGCCACCTCACTGATCGCCCCGTCGGAGCCTGTGGTGACGAAGTCGTGGCGCATGGTGATCGCTGGCGCACCGTCGTCGTCGTAGCCGACCATCAAGACGTCACCGGGGCCCGAGGGCTCCACGAAGCCGTCCTTGACCAGGACGTAGGGGAGGGCGTCCTGCGCGGCGGCGGTGATCGCGTCGATGAGCAGGGCGCCCACCGAGAACAGGACGTCGGTCATCAGGCGAACCCGGCCATCCGGTAGGGCGCCATCAGGTAGTCGGCCATCCGGAGGGCCGCCATGCTGGCGTCAACCGCCTGACCGTTGACCTGCGGGCCCTGGAGGGGGCGCCAGAGGTAGCGGGCCACTTCGACCACGGCCCGCTTCAGCGCCTCCGGAGTGGTGGAGTATCCGGCCTGGTAGACGACGTCGAAGGCGACCCCGTCGCTGACCCCGGTGACCATGATGACGCCGGCGCCGAGGTTCACCAGGTTGGCGTCAGTCACGTCGACCACGGTCCCGGACTCAACGGCCGTGACCGAGGTGATCGAGATGGCCGGGACGACGGGCAGGACCAGCTTGCCGCCGCGCGCGATGACGCGCTTCGTGAGCGCCGTCGCGGTCAACGGTCCGCACTTCTGGACCACCATCGTCTCCGCCTGCGCGATCACGGACTCCAGGAGGTCGTCATCGACCGTCCCCTGGAAGTTCAAGAGCGGCTTGGCGTAGTCCAGCCCGACGACGTTGGTCATGGCGGATCGTCAGCCCTGCGCCTTCTTGGTGCGGCGGGAGGGCTTGCTCGCGGCATCCTCGGCCACGGGGGTCTCGTCGGTGAGGCCGGCGGCGACCAGCTGGTCGGCGACGGCGTCGTCGGAGACCTCGATCTCAGCACCCATAGGGATGACGACCCCAGTGTGGATGGGGGACTTGCTGCGGTTGGCGATGTTCCGCAAGCCAGCGACGGGGGGAGCGAGGTCGGTCATGGTGTCTCCTGTCGTTCGACGATGACGTAGGGGCTGCCCTCGTCTTGGTGGTGCGGGAAGAACGGCCGGAACGATCCGACCTGGAAGAACTCGCCGGTCTCGTGGAACTCGCAGTCCAGGAGCCGGTCGAACACCCAGCGCACCGCGGCGCGCCGATCCTGCAGGGGCGGGATCTCGAACATGTGCTGGGTGGTGCGCTGCCGTTCCGGCGCGAGAGAGTCGGGGGTGGTGGCGAAGATGCACAGGAACCGGTTGCCTGGTCCGCCGATCTTGAACGTCCACCCCGGCTTGTAGGCCAGGGTCGGGACGAGCGCATCCAAGTCGAATGCGCCCGCCCCGCCCTGATGCGTCACGGCGTGACGTTGTAGCCGATCGAGGTGTCCTCGTTGGCCGCCGCGTCGGCGATGGACTGGAAGTCCTCACGCATGAACCCGACCAGAACGCGCTGGTAGGTCTCGCGGTAGATCGAGTCGTCCACCTCGACGTCGAGCGCCATCCGCTGACCCATGGCCCACTCGCCGCGGTTCACGCAGAGGTTGTAGGTCTTGGTCGTGGTGATGCCGTCGTAGACACCGGAGGCGTTCAGGTTCTCCCGGACGTGCTCGGACACGATGACCGGGACGCCATAGATCGAACCGACCTGACCGTTGAGGATGGTGGCCTGCGGCCCCATCTTGTCGACCGTCAGGAGGGTGGTGTCCGCGACCAGCGCATGGAACGCCGAGACGCCGACGATGAAGGCGAGGTCGTTGGGGTTCACGCCCCACTTCGTCATCGCCTTCCGGATCAGCGCCAAGTTGGCCGCCGACGTGGCCGTGGTGGCCTGCGACGTGTTGGCGAGGGCCTTCTTCCGGAGCCCGTCCCACGCGGTGACGGCCGCAGTGGTGGAGGCGCCGATGTCGGAGTCCTGGTGGGTGCCGTCGGTGTCGCCGTCGAGGATCGCCTTCTCCTCGGCGTCGACGAAGGCCTGGACGATCTTGCTCCGCACGAACGGGAGGATCGCCAGCGCCGAGTCGGCCTCGAGCGACCGGGAGAACAGCGATCGGGCGCCGAAGATCTCGGCGTCGAACGTTGCGGCCAGAGTGCCCGGGGTGGACGCGGTCATCTTCGACTCGGTGTCGCCGGTCGGCTCGGCCACCCGGTAGGCGGTGGCGTCGGCGCCCTCGATCGGCCACTTCCACGGGTTCGTGGGGAGGTCGATGCGAGTGAACAGCGCCGAAACCTTGCCGGCCGCGCGGACCTTCTGGTGAAGGTCGGCCCCGATGCCGGTGGGCACCCAGTTGCCGCCCTCGGCGGCGGTGTCGACGTCCATGGCACGGCAGACGGACTGCCAGCGGTCGCGGAACAGCTTGTGACCGCGGGCGACCTCGAAGCCCTCCGAGGAGGTCTTCGCGTGCTTGTCGACCATCAGGCCGAACAGCGCCATGTCGGCGACGGCCTTCTGGAACGACCGAACCGCGCCGCGGTGCTCGGGAGCGAACTCCGTGATGCGCGGGGCCTGGACAGCGTCGCCGTCGGAGTTGCGGACCACGACCTGCTCGACGCTGTTCATGGCGCCGGACCGGTGGAACATGTCCTTGGTGAAGGACCCGGCGGCGACCTCCTCGTCGGTCGCCCACAGCAGCTCGTTGAGCGAGCGTGCGGCGGGCGGGTCGGCGATGGGGCCGTTGGGGGCGGGGGCGACGTAGGCGGCCGTGCGGAGCGCCTGCGCCTGGAACCGCTGGGCGTCGCCGTCGGCGACCTCGGCGGCGGCGATGGCGGTGTCGAGCTCCTGGGAGCGGGTCACCAGATCGTCGTGACGGGTGCGCTCGTCGTCCTCGAGGACGGAGCGGCCGGCCTCGCGGGCCGTGTTGAGGATGTCGTCGATCTCGTTGAGCACGCGGGCGCGCTCGTCGGTGAGCTCGGCGACCGTGGTGGGGGCAGTCATGATGACTACTTCCTTCCTTCGCCGCGTCGGCGGCGCTGGTCGTTGGCTAGTTGGTCGATCGACGGACCTGCCACCGGTGCCGGGTCGGCGGGCGGGGGCGGGGTGTCGGGTTCTCCCGTCGGGCCTGGCTCGATGTGACTTGCGTCGGGATCGGCCGGGGTGGCGGAAAGCTGGGTGAGGAGCGTCTGGCGGTCCTCGTCGGGCAGTGCCTCGACGTCGGCGAGCAGGCTGGAGACGGACCGCCACGAGACGATCCGGGCGTCAGTGGTCATCGGGAACGGGGTGGGGCCGTACTCGGTCAACGACGCCTCCAGGCGCTCGATGATCTGCAGGCCGGAGGCCCGACTGGTGCCGGCGCGCTTGGATCGCATCCATGCGCCGGACCAGGACATGCCCCGGATGGCGCCGTCCATGATGAGCTGGAGCACCTCGTCGGCGAGGGGAGTCTTCGAGTAGCGGGTGACCGTCAGGAGTCCGCGGGAGTCGGCCTTCATCTCGAGCGGGACGCCGAGCGGCATCGCGTATCGCTCCGACGGGGTTCCCTGGATCGTCTTCCCGTGGTTGAAGAGCACCTGGAACCGCGACGGGTCGCCGTGAGACAGTGCCCGGTCGAACAGCGTCGGAGCGATGCGCTCCTCGTAGTGGCCGTCCTGGTCGCGAACCTCGTAGGGCGTGAACACCGAGGCATAGGCCACGACGGTCCGGCCATCGCCGCCCGAGCGGATCGCGATGTCCTCCAGGGGTAGCGTCCGGAACACCTCGATCCGGCGGCTGGCCTCCGGCAGCGTTGCAGTCACTGGGTACCTCCGGCGGTGGCGGGTACGGGCGGGGTGGTCCCGGCCTCGTACATGTTCACGGGGACGAGGAACGGGTCGAGCTCGGGATGCTGCTCGAGGTTCTCCTTGCGCCGCGGCTCGTTGCGGTTGAGGAAGCCGAACTGGATCCCCTGTGCGTAGGCGGCATAGCGGCTGGCCATGTCGCCGCGGAGCAGGCCTTCGACCTCGAACTCCTGGAAGTTGTTGACCGGCTGCAGGTCGGGGTCGAAGTTGATGTGCGTCTCGAACCGGACCACCCAGGGGCGGATCGAGTCGACGACGGCCTCGATCGACTGGTGCTCGATGTTGTTGTTCGTCGACCGGGTCAGCTCGTAGAGCTTGTGGGGCGGGATGCGGAGGATCTGGGCGACCTGGATGATGCCGAACTTGCGGGTCTCCAGGAGCTGGGTCTGCGCCGGGTCGAGGCCGACGGTCTTCAGCGTGGCGTCGCCACCGAGGAGTCCGAGCTCGTGGGCGTTCTGCAGGCCCCGGTGGAAGGCCTGGAACTGCTCGCGCTGCTCGATCGCCTGCTCGCGGGTGAGGTCGGCGCGCAGCTGGATGTAGTGGTTGAGGTGTGAACCGGCGTCGAAGAACCGGGCGGCGTACTCGTCAGCCGCCGCGGTGGTTCCGAGCGAACCGGCGTGGAAGCGGATGACGTCGATTCCGCGGAGGCCGTCGTAGGAGAGACCCGGGATGTGGAGGATCTCGCGCGAAGTGAAGAGCGGCTCCATGTCGCGGACCTGGAACACCTTGCGGCCGGTATCGGGGTGTCGGCCGACACGGACACGGTCCGGGTGCAGGGACCGAAGGCCGTTCACCTGGTCGAGGCCGTTGCGGAGCTTGAAAGAGAACCCGTCACCACGGTGCAGTAGCGACATCATCTGGAACTCGACCCACGACGCCCAAGGCACGTCGACGTCAGGGCGTCGCTTCCATCCCGGGTCGGCGCGACGAGACCGGCCGCTCGGGGTGTCGCGGAACGTGAAACACGGCAGAGAGGCCACTGTCTCCGCGAGATACCGGACGCCCGAGTACCAGGCGGTGATCCCGAGCGCTCGAGTCGGCGTGACCGACACGCCGGCGAGCGACTTGTTGCCGCCCTGCTGGCCCAGCAGGTAGCCGAACTCCTCCATGGTCACCGGGTCGGCTGCGCGCTGGACATCCAGCCGGCTGTTGATCCGGTCGACGAGGCCCATCAGCTACGCCGCCTCGAGCGGTCGCGCGCGTCGGTGAACCCGACCGCGGTCGCAGCGAAGAGCCACAGCACCGCCACGACGACCATGCCGACGACCCAGCCGAGCGCGTACAGCGGGGACGCCAGGACCGCGAGCAGCATCCGGACAGGCTGGATCTGCTGAGCCCTGTCCCCGACACGCTGCACGTAGCTGCTCACTCGGTTCCTCCGATGGTCAGTGCGAAGCCGGTCGGCTGTGCCGTCTTGGTGATGGCGCCCCACAGGGCAAGGGCCGCGGCGACGATCCCGTCGATGTCCCCGGCGGAGACCCGGTGCCCGAACACGCGGCGCGCGTCGCCGACCGGTCTCCACCGAGCGGACTCGACATGCTCGGTCAAGGTCTGGTTGTTGGGGTGGATGATCCGCTTGTCGCGAACCCGGTCGAAGATGTCGGAGCAGGCAGCCACGTAGTCGTCGAGGGACGCCTCCACGACGGTGCCACCATCGTCGCGGATCGCCTGGGCGAGCTTCTTTCCCGTGTTCGACCCCGTGTCGACGATGACCGGGATCCGGTAGGTCTTGCTGATGCGCGCCGCCTCGCCGGCCAGCCAGTCCGTGCCCTCGCGGCGCTGGTTCAGCATCACCAGCGGAATGTCGTCGACCATGCCGCAGGCACCGATGGAGGCGAACTCGCGGTCACGAGAGATCGACACCCCGATGGCCACCGGGGCTGGAAGGTCGTCTAGCCCGATAGCCTGCCCGCACCCGGCCCAGTTGCCGAGCGCCGTCTCCTCGCCCTCGCGGGGCTTGCGCTGCCACTGGTTGAGGTAGGCGCGCTTGAAGTCGGCGAGCTTGTTCTCCCGCACGGCCTTCTCGTAGAGCCCCCGCACCGTCTTGATCGCCACCGTGTGCTGCCTGCATGTCGGTGGGCAGTCGGGACGGTGCAGGGCTGGCATGCAAGCCAGCCACGTCTCGACGGCGCCCGGGTCCGCATCCTCAGGTGCCGACCACTCGAAGAACGCGGTCCCGTGCCTGACGCCCTGCTCAACCAGCTTCCGACCCGCCTGGACCTTGCCGAGCAGGTACGGCGAGGCGTCTTCCCAGCCGGCGGTGGATACCGAGCCGAGCTGGTGGTTGGCCCTGGTGATCATGGCCGGCTCGAAGGCCTGCTCCATGCGGTTGTCGGGCTGGCTGAACGCCTCGTCGATGTACGCCTCATCGAGGACGTCACCGTGGCCGGCCTTCTCGGTGACCGCCTCTACCGCGAACAGGGACCCGTTCGGGTAGCGGATGTCGACCTTCGAGTTGCCGGTGCGGGCCCGGGCCTTGATCTTGGAGGCGCCGTACTTGATCGCCCGGGCGTAGTCGCGCTCGAACTTGTCGACGGCCTTCAGCTTCGTCTGTGCGGCGTAGGCGATCTGCTGGTTCCCGCCGAAGAACTTCGTGGCCAGGCATCGGTGGGACGCCTTCGCCAGGATCAGGATGGACTTGCCGGACTGTCGCGGCACGAGGAGTGTCCAGTCCGTGTAGACCAGCTCGCCCGTGTCCGGGTCCAGCTCGAGGAGCACGTCCACCACGTGCTGCTGCCACTCCATGAGCGGCTTCCCCAGCATCGCGGCGACCATGCCGACCGCAGGGCCCAGGGTGGCCCGCTCAGGTGACCGCGGCGTCCCGAACCTGGGAGGGCAGCTGATGGTGGCGACCGTTTCGACGCTCACCGGCCTACCCCGTTTCGCCCCCCTCGGGAATGGACAGCTCGGCGCCCAGGTCGTCCCCGCCGACACTCATCCCCGCGAGCTCTGCCAGGTTGAGCCGCAGCTCGCGGTTGAGTGCCGCGCGCATCATCTCGGGACCCTCGTCGATACCTCGAGCGAGCGCATAGGACATCGCAGCCAACGCCTCGCCCATCGGGTGCCCCGAGACCAGCGCCTCGATGTCCGCGCGCACCTTCAGCTCGACCGCGCCGGGTTGCCGGACGTTCGGCTTCGTGACCGGCGGCTTCGGAGAGCGCGGTCGGGCCGTCCGCTTCGCCGGCGTGACCTTCTTGGCCGGCGCCCGCTTCGTGGTCGTCGCCTTCTTCGCGACGGCCTTCACGGGCGGCTTCAGTGCCGCCTTCTTGGCCGCCCGAGCCCTCGCAGGAGCCTTCGGAGCGTCCCCCCGGGTCTGCGCCGGGGGAATTTTCTTGCGAGATCG
>ERZ650303.286-NODE-286-length-15372-cov-7.045244_pt1 | contig 15372 bp, 7 predicted proteins | sample MGYA00376239_ERZ650303 | MGnify/ENA primary metagenome ERZ650303 (study PRJEB26733, sample SAMN07839262) | wastewater metagenome | biome: small river; feature: stream; material: water | place: USA: North Carolina | collected 2016-04-05 ... | reverse complement strand
CACAGCCAGCGGCCTCATGGAGTGGTACTCGTGATGCTTCTAAATTCGGTAATTCGTGTCCGCAGCCAAACCTGAAAAATGAAAATAAAGGTCTTGGATTGCCGGGCAATGAGGATTGCCTCACTCTTAATGTATTCACACCTCAGAATCCTGGAAAAGATTTACCAGTCATGGTGTGGATTCATGGTGGTGCGCTGCAGATGGATGGCGCTCGAGACCCGCTCTACACGCCAATTAACTTAGTGAAGAATGGCGTCATCGTAGTGACCTTTGATTACCGCTTGGGCTCTCTAGGATTTTTTGCGAGCCAGGAGTTGGTTGCTGAGGCCAAATCTAAAGGTGAGCCAGTGGGTAACTACGGCACGATGGATCAAATTGCTGTACTCAAGTGGGTCAAGCGCAATATTGCAGCTTTTGGGGGTAATCCAAACAATGTCACTATCTTTGGTGAGTCTGCAGGTGCACGAAGCGTTACTTGGTTAATGGTTTCCGATGCAGCTAGAGGTCTATTTCATAGGGCGATTGCGGAGAGTGCACAGCAAAGTCCTATCCGGGGTCTAACAGAGAAGCGTCTTGGATTGGCTCCTGCAACTGAAATTGCGAGTAAATACATGGCAACTCTTGGGGTGAAATCTTTAAATGAACTCCGAAGTTTGCCTGCTCAAAAGCTGGTACTCACCGCTGCTGAACAAAAAGCAGGGGAGTTTGGTGGGTCTATGATTGATGGACAGATTCTGAAGGGCGATCCCGTTCCTCTGTTTGCATCAGGTCAGCAGGCTAAGGTGCCTTTTATGATTGGTACAAACTCATGGGATGCTAGCCTCTTTGCTTTTAATCAGCCCCCTTTGGATGCTCTTGCAAAAGCATTCAAGGAAGATCCAAAAGTGGTTAACCAGCTGTATAGCAATATTCCCGAAAAGTGCGCAGTATCTGCTGATCTCATGGGCGACATGCTGTTTCGTGCGAGCACTAAATTCTTGGCGGACAGCATGAATGGTGTTGCGCCTGGATATGCCTATTATTTTGATTACTTAACGAAGAATATTCGTCCAGCTTATCCTGGCGTTCCTCATGCGTTTGAGATTAGTTTTGTATTTGGAAGTAATGCATTCACTAATCAAGCCCCTAAAACGCCTGAGTCATCAGCAAACCGTTGTGCTCGAATTGAGAATGCCATTGCAGAAAATAGAAAAGGCGGTATTTGGCCAGGATATATGTATCCCATTACCGATAAAAATGATCCGCAAGATATCGCCATATCTGAAAAGATGTCTGCAAGCTGGGTGCAGTTTGCGAAGACTGGTAATCCCAATGTAGAAGGGCAGGCTAATTGGCCAATCTACAGCCTCAAGGAAGATGTGATGAGGGCCTACTCTCCAAACGCCGAGACAATCCAAGGCATGTTGAAGGAGCGAGTGGATTATCAGTTGCTACATTTGAAGGGGTTGTATACCGCTGACTAATTTATACTAATTAGCATTATTTTTATCAATAGGCTTAAGTAGTATTTTGTTTTAATTTTATTCAAACCATTAAATAGGTTTCGCTATCAACTTATGAAAAAAATCTCTCTCAAAAAATTATTTTTTACCCTAATCTTGGGAGTGCTTTTTTCTCAAGTACACGCAGCCGAACTAAAGGTTGCTGCTATTCAATTTACCTCAAGAGGTAAGGCTGAAAATATTGCCAAGCTATCAGAGATGGCTATTGAGGCTGCAAAAAATGGCGCTAAATTAATCGTAATGCCTGAGGAAACGATTGATTACCTCGCATTTAATCGTCAAATGGGTTTGAAGATTGCGGAAACGTTTCCTGGTGATGTTTCAACTAAATTTGGAAAGATTGCAGAGCAATACAAGGTTTATATCGTCTATGGATACTATGAAATAGATCGTGACACCAATGTTCTATATAACTCTGCGGCGATTGTGGGTCCAAATGGCTATAAGGGTAACTATCGTAAAAATCAATTAGCAAATTCTGGAGATCCGTATGAAGTTACTCCAGGTAATCTGGGAACACCAGTTTTTGATACACCTATTGGAAAAATTTCGCCGATCATTTGTTATGACGATTCACAATTACAGTCACTGCTCCTGCCTGCATTAAGAGGAGCAGATATCCTGACCCATTCAGTTACCTCCGCACATCTCCTAAAAACCAATCCAGGAAGCCAGCTAAACCATTCAACGATTTCTGCTATTGCAACTGTTCCTGGATGGCTGGGGTTGAATGTGATTTCTTCTGATAGCACGGATGCAGTTGCCTTGGATCGCAATACTGACTTCATTGCTCCAGGTGGCTCAGCAATATATGACGTGGATGGAAAAATGAAAGCTGCAGCTGCAGTAACGTCATGGGCTGATCGTAAGGCGCCTCAAATCATTTATTCCACGATTGATCTCAATAAACCAAACCCTCAGCGCGAATATTGGTTAAAGCATCGCCGTCCTGAGCTATATTCGAACTACAACACGGCTCGCCTTACACATGATCACAACGCACGTCTGAAGCCTATGCAGATAGCAGCAATGGTTGTGCAGTATGAGCCAAAAATGGGTGACGTGGATCACAACTACAAAGCTGTTGATAGATTGATGTCAGCACAAAATCAGTCCGCTAACTTGGTTGTGCTGCCGTTTAACTCTTTCATTGGTAATGGCACCATCACGAAAGAGAATGTTACAAAATATGCTGAGCCCTTAAATGGTAAGAGCTACAACCTAGCATCCAATCTAGCTAAGAAATTTGCCACAAACCTTGTCTTCAGCATGCCCGAATCTTCAAATGGTAAGTTTTATGAAACTGCAGTGCTGTTTGATCCTCAAGGTAAACAGGTTGGCATTTATAGAAAGTCCCATCTCAATGATGTTGAGGCTACTTGGGCAACAGCAGGCAACGAATTGCCAGCATTTATTCTCGATATTGGAAGTGTTTCCATCATCTTGAATGATGAAGTGCGCATTCCAGATCTGACAAACATCCATATGCTTAACCGTGCGAATATGTTGGTAGTTCCTACTGCGTACAACCAGAAGGAATATGGTGGCGATGTGAATATTCCTAAGGGTTTAGTGCCCGAAGAAGCTAATAAGGGTATGTACATTTGGTACAGCATGGCTAAGTACTCCCAAGCTTATACCTTGGTAGCTAATTACATTAAAGGCGAGCATGGAGATGTTGGTCAAAGTGCTTTGTACTCACTGGTTCCTGAAGAGGGGTACTATCCACCTAAGATTGCGCCGCGCGATCAAGAGGGTGCATTTGTAATGAATTTTGGTACAAATGGAAACCTTGATCTTTGGACGAATCAGCAAGATAAGATTCATGAGCGTCGTTGGGACCTTGCGCTACCGTTGACTCTTGACCAGAATAGCGCCTGCTTCAAGGAATGGAAAAAGAACTCCGCAAGCCGTGATGTTTGTAAGGCACAGTATTAATCCGTAGAATTAAACTGATCGATTGAACAATATAAAACCACCCTCGGGTGGTTTTATCTTTTAAAAGATGGGGTTTAAAAAAAGCCACATTGCCGCAGCCCATCTTATGCCTAGTTGGTAAAGAGGGTGACGAGCTAGCGGACAACGGATTAAAGGTAGTCGCAGATCTTCATTTGCATGGCATCTTTATCTTGGTGGATGGCAAAAACGATTGCGCACTCGAGTGTGTAAATGATTTGAATGCTTTATACCGTATTGGGCCAAAATTTCAGTTGGATAGAGTGCTAATATCACTTGTAACATTTAATAAAGAGAAATAGTTATGAGTGCTGTTTTGTCATGGGAAAAATTGGCCGCTGAGTTGGCTGCCGAATTAGGCGATTCAATTCATTTTGATGTAGCTCATCAGGCTGTGTATGCCTCAGAGGCTTCAAACTATCGACAAATTCCAATTGGGGTTGTTATCCCAAGAAATACTGAAGAGTTTATAAAAGGTATTGAAATTTGTCATCGAAATAAAGCCCCAGTGCTGATGCGTGGTGCCGGCACCTCAATGAATGGCCAAACAGTGAATAACGCTGTGGTTTTCGATATCTCTAAGTACTGTAACCATATTCTGGCGTTAGATCCGGGGGCTGGTAATGCAGTTGTAGAGCCGGGTGTAATTTGCGATTCCTTACGCGATGCCGCCGAGTTACATGGCCTCACTTTTGCGCCAGATCCTTCCACTCATAGTCGTTGCACTTTAGGCGGTATGGTTGCTAATAACTCTTGTGGCGCCCATTCTGTGATGGCGGGTAAGACGCTTGAGAACACCGAGGCGCTAGAGATTCTCACTTATGATGGAGAGCGTTTTTGGGTTGGACCCACTTCAGATCAAGAGTTGCAAGAAATTATTGCCGCCGGTGGACGTAAAGGGCAGATTTATCAGGACCTACTGGCTTTACGCGATCGCTATGCGGATTTAATTCGTGCACGCTTTCCAAATATTAAGCGCCGTGTATCCGGATATAACTTGGATCAGTTATTGCCGGAGAATGGATTTAACGTTGCGAGAGCCTTGGTCGGCACAGAAGGCACTTGCGCTCTAACCTTGGCAGCAAAAGTACGCCTAGTAAAGAGCCCTGCTAAACGTGTCGTTTTGGTTTTGGGTTTCGAAGATATTTATCTGGCTGGCGATGCCGTGCCTGAATATCAATCCTTTAATCCAATTGCAATTGAAGGTTTGGATTACAAAATCATTCGCGGCTTACAAGAGCGCAATTTAGCTAAAGCAGAAATTGATCTTCTTCCCTCTGGAAACGCCTGGGTTGTATTGGAATTTGGCAGCGACACATTGGAAGAGGCTATATCTCAGGCGCAAAAGGCGGAGCAGTATTTTAAGGTGCGAACCTTAGGTCCTCAGCCATCAACATGGCTCGAGACAGATCCGTTGGTGCAAAAACGTATTTGGTCTATTCGTGAGAATGGGGCATCTGCAACCCACCTATCGATTGATCCGAATTCTCCTGATCCGGTCGTAGGTTGGGAGGATGCCGCAGTTGACCCTTCCCGCTTAGGTGAGTACCTGCGCGCCTTCCAAGCGCTCGTAGATTCTTATGGGTATCAAACCTCACTCTATGGGCACTTCGGTGACGGATGCATTCATGCGCGTATTACCTTCAACCTGAGGTCTGCGGAGGGTGTTGCCAAATTTAGATCTTTTATTCGGGATGCAGCAACTTTAGTCGTTGAATTTGGCGGGTCGCTTACTGGTGAGCACGGCGATGGCCAGGCCAGAGCAGAATTCCTTCCAATTATGTTTGGTGAAGAGTTGATGGGTGCGATGCATGAGTTCAAGCGTATCTGGGATCCTCTAAACAAACTTAACCCCGGAAAAGTAGTTCACCCTTATCGCGTAGATGAAAACCTCCGCATGGGTCCTGAGTATAAAGTTGTCAATATCAACACACGTCTAAATTTCCTCAGTCAGGAAGGTAATGGATTTCAAAGAGCGGTTGAACGTTGTGTTGGTATGGGCAAGTGTCGGAGTGAAAAAATTGGCACGATGTGTCCCAGTTATCGAGCAACTAAAGAAGAGCGCTTCTCAACTCGTGGGCGCTCACGTCTTTTTTGGGAAATGCTCCAAGGCGAAGTGATTAAAGATGGCTGGGAAAGTCAAGAGCTAAAAGATGCTCTCGATACTTGCCTATCCTGCAAGGGCTGTAAATCCGATTGCCCTGCGCATGTTGATATGGCTTCATACAAAGCAGAGTTCTTATCTCATTATCACGAGAAAAATGCACGGCCACGCCAAGCATTAACAATGGGTCGCATTGGGGATTGGGCGCCATTAGCGAGCAATATTTCTTGGTTGATGAACGGCGTGACACAAACACCAGTGCTATCTAATATTGCCAAATGGATTGGCGGTGTGGCCCAAGAGCGCGGTCTTCCAAAATTCGCAAGCAAGTCCTTTAGAAAGCAATTTAAACAAGCAAAGCAAGCTAGGCTAAAAAAAGTGATTTTATGGGTTGATACATTTTGCGAGCACTTTCACCCTGAGGTGGCGAATGCGGCGGTTGAGGTGCTCGCTCATGCTGGTTTTGAGGCGACTTTGCCAAAGACTCCACTTTGCTGTGGGCGACCTTTGTATGACTTTGGTTACCTCGATCTTGCGAAACAAAAATTAGAAGTCATATTGAATGCGATTGGCGACCAATTAAATGCGGGTAATGGCTCTCCAATTGCTGTGGTTGGTCTTGAGCCTGGTTGTATGTCCATTTTTAAAGATGAGTTATTAAAGTTTTTTCCAGATGATCCTCGGGCGAGACTGCTATCGGAAAGAGTCTATTTATTGGGTGATTTCTTGCACGAACATAACTACATACCGCCAAAACTAGATCGCAACATCTTGGTCCATGCCCATTGCCATCAAAAATCTTTATTTGGCACGAAAGGTGATGTGGCGCTTTTAACTGCCTTGGGAGTCAAAGCAAATTATATTGATAGTGGGTGTTGCGGTATGGCTGGTTCTTTTGGATTCAACCCAGAACACATTGAAATCTCAAAAGCTGTGGGTGAGCTTGTATTGCTGCCAGCCATTCGATCTGCTAGCCAAGACACTATTATTTTGACTAATGGGTTTAGCTGTAGGGAGCAAATCGAACAAGAAACAGGGCGCCAAGTTATGCACTTAGCCGAACTTTTAAGTATGGCAGTAAAAGAAAATTCAACGCAATTGACTTAGGGGGTAGGGTCATTCTCAATTATCCAATTGTTACCCAGGGCCAACCAGCGTAGAGAATCTTTGCTAAGTGTGGAGCTAGTAAATCATCTGTTGCCACGAACAGCGATTAGCATTACAAGAGGTCATAAGAAAAAGCCCCTAAATTTCTCTAGAGGCTTTGTATAGTTGGTGGCTTGGGTGAGATTCGAACTCGCGACCAACGGATTAAAAGAAGTCGTGTTCATTAATGTCCCATATAAAAATTCTATGGCATATAGGTTTAAACAATGACTCTGCGATTGAGCGTTTGATTGCCTGTTGCTTTCGGTTTCTACAACGGGTTTACGGGCTGAACTGTAACGGCGACATTTAAGACGTGATCAGCGCCTCCATGGATAACACCACGAATTGGGGAGACATCAGCATAGTCTCTTCCTTGAGCAAGGTGAACATAATCTTCCCCCGGGGTTTCATAGCCCCAGCGATTATTGGTTGGATCAAGATCACACCATAATCCTTCGGAGAGTTGACCATTTCCATCAATGCTTGGTACATAAATCGATGCCCAGGCATGTGATGCATCCCCACCAATTAATCTTGCTTGACCAGGAGGCGGATTGGTCAGAATGTAACCGCTAATATATTTGGCTGGCAAGCCAATACACCTCAGCGAAGCAATTAGGATATGCGCAAAGTCCTGACAGACGCCTTCACGCTTCTTTAATGCTTCCAGTGCTGGTGTGCCTATGTCAGTGCTCTTGCTCACATATTGAAACTCACCGTAGATACGTTGAGTCAAATCAATCGCTGCTTCTAATATCGGTCTACCGGCGGTGAAATTGGCCCTAGCAAATTCAGCAAACTCCGGTTGTAGAGCAATAAATGGTGAGGTGAACAAGAATTCAGACGCCGCATCCCATTTGGTCTTGGAGTGATAACGAAAGTATTCTCTTACCGCTTCCCAGGGTGGGGTATCTTCAGGTTTTGGGGATAATCCGACATTACCACTGGTTTGTATTAACGATTTAGCCGTAATTGTAAGTTCGCTATGTCTATTTTGCAGCGAGAAAAAGGTGCAAATATTTCCATAATGATCGGTATTTTCTTCCCTCCAGGCTGGCTGGGGATCTACCTGAATTTCAGTTTTCAAAACTTGCTGAGAGCCTAATGTTGCTGGCTTGAGATGAGCAAAGTGCTGTGCGATCTCTACGCTAGGATCATATGAATAATGAGTGTCGTGTGTAATTTCTAGAAGCATGGGGGGTTTAGATTTGCACGCTATATTCGTTAGTCTTGATCAAATTAAAGTAGCGAGCACTGATTTCATCGGAAACGCTCCAGGCTGACTGCGAAACCTGTGCGAGACAATTGCGTAAGTCAGTGAAATTGCCGAATGCATCTGCTGTAGATAACTTGTAAAGATCGTAGTCCTGAAGATTCGTTACGCTGCGAGTCAGTTCATCTGGATTATTGCGTTCGGTCCCTGCTAATTTAGATAGCCGAGCACGTAGCGCCTTGCTAACCCATGCCAGAGAGCGTGGATTTTCGTCATCCATCACCAATAGACTCAAGAGAGGTGCAATTTCACGGCTTTGCTGATGTTGAGCATGAAAGGTAATAGTGCTATCAAATAGATTGAGTAGTGCTGTGTAGCCTGAGCTATCAATATGAGGGTTAAAGAGCAGTCCCATCTCAATGGCAGAGTCTAAAACGGTTGTTAAAAAAGAGAGGCGCTCAATATGTCGTCCAATAGATAGTAGTTGCCAACCATCATCACGCGTCATTCGGTCAGTTTGCGCTCCAGTAATAGCAGCTAGAGAGCTGCTTGCTTGCTTTAATGCATCAATGGCGAGTGAAGAAGAGAAGTCATGGAAGCTGACGGCCTTATGACAGTCTTTTTGGAAGTTCTCTATACAGTGATTGATGGTGCTCCATTGTTCTGGAGATAGTCTTTCCCGAACATTTGAAGCGGTTCGTCTCATGGAGCCTAGGTTGTATCCAACGCTAGTTGCACTTTCACTGGCATTCAAAGAGCTAATTAAAGTTCTCTCAAAAATACGGTGACGGATATCACCTTGATCATAATTACTTGGCACACCCTCAGGTACTAGGCCATATAAGTTACAAAGTCTTTCTAACCAAGACCATAATGCTCGAGAGGGAGCGTATTCACTATTAATATTTTCTAAATACAGCTTTGCAAGTCGCAAAATATTTTCGCTGCGTTCGGTGTATCGACCAAACCAATATAAATTCTCTGCTGCGCGGCTAGTTACCATACGTTTGCGCATCACTATTTCTTTGGACTGGTTTGCTTGGTGAGATTGGTGCTCTATTGCAGTAGTTTGATAATTGGTTTGCACCCAAACATCTGCACTGCTACCACCCCTTTGCATTGACGCAATGCCAGAATCATTGCCTGCAATCCGTGCAAGGCCACCAGGAAGCACTTGCCAGCTATCGAAGCCATTACTAAGTGCAAATACGCGCAACATATAGGAGTGGGGCTCAATCAGCGAGGCATCATTCAGGTTAAAAGCATTGAGCCAAGTTGGCATTTGTGCCAAGGGAATATAAGTTTGTACGGTGTGTTCATCGGGTTGACGTGTAATTCTGCCGACCCATTCATCCAATTGCGCTTGACTGAGATCTCCGCCTAAAGCGGACTCATAATTCTGATGGCCGCTACCATTAGGGTAGGTTGGCTTAATAGCGCCGTTACGCAAGTTTGGGATTGCAGCTTCTAATGCCGCTCTCTCGCCACACCACCAGGTATCCATTGCGGGTAACTGAATTTGCTCCCCTAGCAATCTTTCGCTTATAGCAGGCAAAAAGCCTAATAATGCTGGGGACTCAAGAAAGGCGGAGCCAGGTGCATTGGCTAATATGACATTACCTGCACGAATCACTTGCAAGAGACCTGGAACGCCCAAAGTTGAGTCAGCACGTAACTCGAGTGGATCCAAGAATTCATCATCTAGGCGCTTAAGCAAAATATCAACAGGTTCTAAGCCGCGCACCGTTTTCAAATACAAGCGCTGATCACGTACTGTTAGGTCTCCACCCTCTACTAGAGTTAAACCGAGATAGCGCGCAAGATACGCATGTTCAAAGTAAGTCTCGTTATAAGGTCCTGGGGTTAATAGTGCTATGTGAGCATTTGCACCGGCAGGACTCTCTAACTTTAAGGCATCAATGAGATCGCGGTATGCATTTGCCAAGGGGGCAATTTGCATTTGCTCATATGCGCTGGGAAATTGCCTGGCAATCAGATTACGGTTTTCTAGCAAGTAACCTAAACCGGAAGGGGCTTGGGTTCGCTGAGACAGAACTGACCATTTACCATCTGGGGCTCTGGCAAGATCAAATGCAATGATGTGAAGATGTTTGCGGTTTTGGAATTTTGCCCCATTCATTGATCGCAAGTACCCGGGGTGTCCATGAACCAAGGCGGGTGGAATCAATCCCTCTTTTAGTAAGGTTTGAGGTCCATAGACATCTTTAATAATGCCCTCTAATAATTTTGCTCTTTGCTGCACGCCAGACTGAATTTCTTGCCAAGACTCTGGGCTAATGATGAGCGGAAAGAGATCGACAGACCAAGGGCGTTGCGGACCAAATTCATCAGCATACACATTGTAAGTAATGCCGTTATCGCGTATTTGTCGATTCAGCTCAAGGGTACGCTGATCTAAGTCGGATAGACCAGAAGGCCCCAGCTGTTCAAAAAAAGTTTTCCAATGGGGTAGCAGAGATCGTGAGTTACCACGCAGCTCATCAAAGTGCCCATTTTTTGCTTTAGGTGCTAAACGCACAATATCCTCCACCAAGGAGGGAGTGACTGTAGATTTCAATGGGTTTGCTTGAGAAGAGTCCACAAGCTATTGTCTCATCGACGCATATCAAGCGTAAACGGAAATTCTCTGCTCGCAGCCAGGCCAATATTTGCTTGGACCCCTTCAACTATACCTGGCGTATGTCCCATGCGGAAGAAGCGAGAGAGCCTGCGACTCTCAGCCTCATAGGCATTTACTGGGAAAGTGTCGTAATTGCGACCGCCAGGGTGTGCTACATGGTACTGACAGCCGCCAACCGACTTTTTCATCCAAGTATCAATGACATCAAACGTTAATGGTGCATGCACTCCAATGCTGGGATGCAAACTGGATGGTGGATTCCAAGCTTTATAGCGAACACCGGCGACATACTCGCCAGCCGTGCCTGTGGGTTGAAGTGGCAGCGCTTGCCCATTGCATGTGACCGTGTAGCGACTTTGATTTAGGCCTGTGACTCGGATTTCAATGCGTTCAATAGAGGAGTCTACATAGCGCGCAGTTCCACCAGCAGCACTTTCTTCGCCCATGACATGCCAAGGCTCTAAACCATTGCGAAGAGTAATTTCGGTACCCATAGTTTGCACTTGACCAATCAATGGGAAACGGAATTCCAAATGAGGCGCAAACCATTCTGGCCTGAAGTCGTAACCATGACGCTGCATTTCTTCGATGACATCATCAAAGTCCATTTTAATAAAGGTTGGCAAGAGGCATCGATCATGCAACTCGGTACCCCAGCGTGTCGCAGGGGCTTGATAAGGCTCATCCCAGAAGCGAGCAATGAGTGCGCGTATGAGTAATTGTTGAACAATGCTCATGTGTGCATGAGGCGGCATCTCGAATGCTCGTAACTCTAGCAATCCTAGACGTCCAGTTTGACTATCTGGAGAATACATTTTATCGATACAGAATTCACTACGATGAGTATTGCCAGTAACGTCAATCAAAATATTGCGAAGGGTGCGATCAACCAGCCATGGGGGCATGCTGGCGCCATACTTCTTGCGATTCTCATGAATTTCTTTGAGTGCAATCTCCAATTCATAGAGTTGATCATTGCGAGCCTCATCAACGCGTGGTGCTTGACTGGTAGGCCCAATAAACATTCCGCTAAATAGATAGCTTAAGCTTGGATGATTATGCCAATACAAAATTAAACTTGCTAAGAGTTCTGGTTTCCGTAAAAAAGGACTATCAATTGGTGTGGCGCCACCCATCACAAAGTGATTGCCGCCACCAGTGCCAGTATGGCGGCCATCAGCCATAAATTTCTCGGCTGATAAGCGTGATTCAAAAGCAGCTTGGTATAAGAACTCAGTATATTCAACTAATTCATTCCAGTTATGCGCTGGATGAATATTGACCTCAATGACGCCGGGATCAGGCGTAACCTGTAGAACTTTAAGGCGAGGGTCCCGCGGAGGGGGGTAGCCTTCAATAACAATTTGGAATTGCAATTCTTCGGCTGTGGCCTCTACTGCCTCTAGTAAATTTAGATAATCCTCAAGGCGTGCCAGTGGCGGCATAAATACATAAAGCGCACCATTCTTGCCGCCATGTTTATTTTCAGCATCGGGACCATTAGCTCGCATCGGATCCCGTGTCTCGACGCATAAAGCAGTTCTGGTAATCCAGGCCGCAGATTCTTGACGGTTGGGATATCGAACTTCTTGAGACTGACTCCAAATCGTTTTGCCAGATCCGTTGGCGCTATTTTTACTAAGGCTTTGATGTTGCGCAATGACTGGCGCACTTACTGTTAAAGGGGGTCTTGGAGCAAAAGGATCTTGCTCAATCATGTATGGGTAGTCAGCCTTATTGGTCCAGGGGAGTGACTCTAATGGCAAGCGATAGCCCATCGGTGAATCACCGGGCAAAAGATAGAGGCGGTCATCACGATAAAACCAGGGACCTGTTTTCCAATTAGTATCAAAGTAGTTTTGGCCTTGATTTGCCTCAATTGGCAAAACATAACCTATTACAGAGTCTAATTTTTGAGTGAACACACGTTTGAGTCGAGTGCGCTCCATCTCATCATCTAAGTTTGACTTCAATGGATCAACATTGACGGGAAGTTTTGATTCTCGCCAGAGGTAATAAAAAACATCCTCATATGCGGGCTCAATGAACTTATCAGCAAGTCCTAAATTTTTAGATAATGTGTGTACAAATTTTTCTGCATCTTTATTTGTATACATGATGGGATCGCGCTCATCCGCAAAGAGTTTGGGATTTTTCCAGACAGGATGGCCATCAGCCCTCCAATAAATAGAGAGAGCCCAACGGGGTAATTGCTCTCCTGGGTACCATTTGCCTTGACCAAAATGCAGAAAACCACCATCGCCATATTGTTTGCGAAGACGCTCTACTAATTCTGTTGCATAGCCGCGCTTGGTAGGGCCTAGTGCATCCACATTCCATTCACGCTCATCACGTCCATTGACGGAGACAAAGGTGGGCTCACCACCCATGGTTAGCCTTACATCACCATCCTGTAATTTTTGATCTACTTTGTGGCCAAGATCGACAATTGCTTGCCATTGATCTTCGGTATACGGTTTGGTAACGCGAGGAGATTCATAAATACGTGTCACTTCCATCGTATGTTTGAAATCCACTTCACACTTATCTACGCCACCTTCAATTGGTGCTGCGCCAGAGGGTTCAGGTGTGCAAGCTACAGGAATATGGCCTTCACCAGCAAATAGACCTGAAGTTGGATCAAGACCAATCCAGCCTGCGCCAGGTAAGTAGACCTCGCACCACGCATGCAAGTCTGTGAAATCAACTTCTGTACCACTGGGGCCATCAAGTGCTTTAACGTCAGGTTTAAGCTGAATGAGATATCCAGATACAAAGCGGGCTGCAAGGCCGCATAAGCGCAATAGATTTACCATCAACCAGGCTGAGTCTCGGCAAGAACCGCTTCGCAAATCTAGAGTCTCATCCGGAGTTTGAACACCAGGCTCCATGCGAATGAGGTAGTTAATATCTTGCTGGACTTGTTGATTAAGCTTAACTAAAAAATCAATTGTACGCATTTCACTACGATCAATTGTTTTGAAGTACTTATTCAAAGCTGCATTACGCATTCTTCCTAGATAAGGACGCAATTCTTTTTTGAGCTCTGAGTTGTAGGTAAATGGATAATTTTCCGCATCGGGTTCTAAAAAGAAATCAAAAGGGTTGTATACCGCCATCTCAGTAACAAGATCCACCGTTACTTTGAATTTCTTAGTCTTCTCAGGAAAAACCAAACGCGCTTGGTAATTGGCGTAGGGATCCTGTTGCCAGTTTACAAAGTGACCTTCTGGCTCGATCTTGAGTGAGTAGGAAAGGATATGACTACGGCAATGTGGGGCTGGTCGTAGGCGAACTACCTGTGGGCCTAACTCGACCATGCGGTCGTAGTCATATTCGGTAACGTGGTGGAGGGCGGCATGGATTGACATGATTCAAAGTCTATTAGTTCACCATTTGGGTGCCTTATTGCGCCGCACAAAATTAGTGCGCTAATTAAGGCTATGCCCAAAATTGGTAAGAAGTCGTCAAAAATTGGGCATAGAGTTTGGTTTGCCAAATTCAAAAGGAATAAGTTGTAGTTGCACCCCTTTTGAAAGTGGATATGTCTAAGCAAACTACCTTGACGATCAGCAGTAAAAATTACTCATCATGGTCTCTGCGTGGCTGGCTCATGCTCAAATTTTCGGGCATGCCATTCCAAGAAGTGGCTGTTCATCCTGACGATGTCGACAATCGCGCTGAATTGTTGTTGCTTTCCCCATCGATTCTGGTGCCTCGTTTGGACCACAATGGCTGTAGGGTATGGGACACCATGGCAATTGGGGAGTATCTCAATGAGCTTTATCCCAACGTACATCTTCTGCCTCAAGATCCTGTAGCGCGTGCACACTGCCGCTCTATTTGTGGCGAGATGCATTCTGGTTTTTCTGCAATGCGCGCTTCTTTGCCAATGAATATCAAAGGCAAGTTTGAATCATTCAAAGTTTGGTCAAAAGCACAAATCGATATCAATCGTATTTTGGTGATTTGGCAAGACTGTTTATCTACTTACGGCGGTCCATTCCTTTTTGGAAAAGAGCCCACTTTAGCTGATGCGATGTTCGCACCGGTTGTTACAAGATTCCTGACTTACCACGTAGAGCTGGATAAGGCTTGCGAGCGTTATTGCGAGCACATCATGGCGTTACCGGAGATGAAGGAATGGGTGATGGGCGCCCTTGAAGAACCCGATGACATTGAAGAACTTGAAGTGGAGTTTTAATCATGAATGCACCTGTAAAGTTTAAGAGTGATACCGAGTTTTCTCATGTAAAGCCTGCCGATACCCAGTTTCTCCCCGGCGGTCTGAGAGATTTTTTCTTATATCGCGATTTAGGTGTTGCAAAGGCAACTAAGGGGAAGGTAATCGCCCACTTGGTTAAGGCTAATAAGCCTCCGGTAGATGGAACGGGCTGGCACTATCATGTAGCCGAGTTCCAAATTGTCATCATGAACAAGGGTTGGGCTAAGTTCATGTACGAAGATAAGGTAACTTTAGTTGAAGCGGGTGATGTGGTTCATCAAATGCCTGGTATTACCCATTATCTTTTCGATTACTCGCCTGATATGGAGTATCTCGAGATAGTAGGTCCCGCAGATTTTGGATCTATTCCGGTTGCTGTTGGCCCTGCTGAGGTTCCAGGGATTACGCCATGGAAGTAATCGGCAAGAATCCATTGGCATCTGATTTTGCTGTGTTGTTTCAGCGGATTGTGATGCTGGCTGAAGAGCTCGACGGTATGCGAGAGTATTACCGTGAGCTTTACAAGGAGATTGAGTCTGGTGAAATATCAGCGGATGGTGACGACGGGGTTGATCTTCTTAA
>ERZ650303.284-NODE-284-length-15399-cov-4.010167_pt1 | contig 15399 bp, 14 predicted proteins | sample MGYA00376239_ERZ650303 | MGnify/ENA primary metagenome ERZ650303 (study PRJEB26733, sample SAMN07839262) | wastewater metagenome | biome: small river; feature: stream; material: water | place: USA: North Carolina | collected 2016-04-05 ... | reverse complement strand
TACCTCGCTGATTTCCAGTTTGGGTTGGCGCTTAAATTCTTTTGATTCCAATATCCTGCCGACCACGGGTAACCGCTTCGGTGTGGGCGGTGAGGTGGCTAGCCCACCCGGCAGTATCGCCTACTACCGGTTGTCTTATCAGGAGCAGCATTTCCTGCCGCTGACCCCCAAAAAGGGTCTGATTGCCATGGCCAATTTTGATCTGGGTTATGGCAACGGGATCGGCGATAAGCTCTATCCTTTTTACAAGAATTTTTATGTGGGCGGTATCGGTTCTGTGCGTGGTTATAAGCCGGGTACTCTGGGGCCGCAAGCGGTTAACCCTAACAATACGACCTCCTTTAATGGCGGTAACAAGAAGGCGATTGCCAACTTTGAAATACAGGGGGCATTCCCGGGCCTGGGCGAGTCCATGCGCTGGAATACGTTTTACGATGTGGGCTACCTGACAGCTACCGGTTCTGCAGCACCGGGTACCTATTCCTTCACAACAGCGACTCCCTCCAATATCACCACGGCTTCGTCCGTCGGTATTGGTATGTCGTGGATATCGCCCGTGGGTCCTTTGAAGTTCAGTCTGGGCTTTCCGCTCAACACCGAACCCGGTGTACAGAAACAACCGTTCCAGTTTACGATGGGTAATGCTTTCTAAGAAAGAATGCTATGAAATCGACACGCGGCCTGTTTTACCTTTTTCGCCTGGCACTTGTGCTGGGACTCCTGGTTTCAGGCGGGATGGCCCATGCCGATGCCAAGATCGGTTTTGTCGATATGCAGCGTTTGTTTGATCAGGCACCTATAGCGGTGAAGGCAAATAAGAAGCTGACGACCGAATTTGCCAAGCGGGAACTCGACTTGCAAAAACTGGGTAAACAGATCAAGACGCAGCAGGATGCGCTGGAGAAAAACGGGGCGACGATGTCAGAAGTTGACCGGCGTAATCGTGAACGCGAGCTGACAGATGCCTCGCGTGAATTCCAGCGTAAGCAGCGCGAATTTCGCGAAGATCTCGATGTGCGACGTAATGAAGCGATGGCCGTCGTGATCGAGCGTGCGAATAAAGCGCTCAAGCAGATTGCTGAAACAGAAAAGTACGATCTGATCGTGCAGGATGCGGTTTACTTCAGTGCGCGTATCGATATCACGGACAAGATCATCAAGGCCCTGGCTGATGATGGAAAGCTGCCGCCCCAATGAGCAGACCCCGGGTGACGATGCAACTGGCGGACCTGCAGGAAAAACTGGGTGGCTCACTGGTTGGTGATGGCACAGTACTGATCCAGTCGATTGCGCCCCTGGCAGAAGCGACGACGGGCCAGATTAGTTTTCTGTCACAGCGCAAATATGCGCCGTTGCTGGCAACGACACAGGCCAGTGCGCTGATTCTGCCCATGGAAGCCGCTGGGCATTTTCCGCGTCCGCATATTCTGACCGAGAATCCTTATCTCTATTTTGCCCGGGTGAGCCAGCTTCTGAATCCGCCGGTGGTGCCTGATCCGCCCATTCATCCTACAGCAGTCATCTCCCCCAGCGCTAAAATTGGCCGCAATGCCGTGATTCACGCCGGAGTCGTCATTGGTGACGAAGTCACGATTGGTGATGATGCGCTGATTTATCCCAATGTCACGATCTATCATGATTGCCAGATCGGTGATCGCGTCGTCCTGCATGCGGGCGTGGTGATTGGCGCTGATGGTTTCGGTAATGCCAAGGACGGTGATGTCTGGGTGAAGATTCCGCAGATCGGCCGAGTCGTCATGGGTAACGATGTCGAAGTCGGGGCCAACACCTGTATCGACCGGGGTGCTCTGGACGACACCGTGATCGGTGATGGCGTCAAGATCGATGATCAGATCATGATTGGCCATAACTGCCAGATCGGTGACCATACAGCCATTGCAGCATGTGCGGGGATTGCAGGCAGTACGATCATTGGCAAACGTTGCCTTATCGGCGGTGCAGCGATGTTCTCCGGGCACATTTCCATTACGGATGATGTACAAATATCCGGCGGTAGTGCCATTATCAAAAGCATTAAAAAGCCCGGGCAATACACCGGGGTGTTTCCCAGTGTGTCACATGCCGATTGGCTACACATTGCAGCCAATCTTCGCCAACTTGATGGCCTGACCAAAAAAATACAGCGTCTGGAAGCAAAGCTTCAGGCGCTGACTGACTCAAAATCCGGAGAATAAATATCATGAAGCTCGACATCCATCAGATCCGCAAAATTCTGCCGCACCGTTATCCGTTCCTGCTGGTTGACCGTGTCGAAGATATTGATTACGGCAAGAGCATTCACGCGATCAAGAATGTCACGGTGAATGAGCCCTGTTTTACGGGTCACTTTCCGGAATATCCCGTCTTGCCGGGGGTGTTGATTATGGAAGCCATGGCGCAGGCTGCGGCGATTCTGACCTTTGCCTCGGCTTCGGAAGAAGAAACGCTGCAAGCAGCTGATGACCTCTATCTGTTTGCCGGCATTGATAATGCGCGGTTTAAACGCCCCGTCATGCCGGGTGACCGTCTGGATCTGTTTGCCGAGATGGTGGCCAATAAGCGTGGTATTTACAAATACAAAGCGGTAGCCAAAGTGGATGGACTTCTCGTAGCCGAGGCAGACCTGATGTGTGCACACCGGAAGATGGGTGGTGCCTGATATGGTTAACATTCACCCGAGTGCCTTGGTTCACCCCAAAGCCCAATTGGGTATTGGTGTGAGCGTTGGTGCGTTTACGATTGTTGGTGAACATGTCAGCGTGGGCGATGGCACCAGCATTGGCTCTCATTGTGTCGTAGAAGGCCATACGACTATTGGTCGTGACAATAAGATTCATCACTATGCTGCGCTTGGTGGTGTGCCGCAGGATAAAAAGTACAACGGCGAGCCAACGCGTCTTGAAATCGGTGACCGCAATACCATCCGTGAATTTGTCAGCTTTAATGTAGGCACGGCGCAGGATAAGGGTGTTACCTCGATTGGTTCTGATAACTGGGTCATGGGTTATGTGCATATTGCACATGATTGCACCGTTGGTAATCAGACGATCCTGGCCAGCAACGCACAACTTGCCGGCCACTGTGAAGTGGGCGACTGGGCGATTCTGGGCGGCCACACCGGCTATCACCAGTTCGTTCGTATTGGCGCGCACGCCATGATTGGTGGCGGCTCTATGCTGGTGCAGGATGTGCCACCCTTTGTGATGGCGCAAGGCTATCCGACAATTCCGCGCGGCATCAATGCCGAAGGCCTGAAACGGCGCGGATTTTCTGCCGAAGCGATCAATGCGATCAAACAGGCGTATCGGGCTATCTATAAATCTGGCCTAAGCCTGGATGAAGCGCGTCAGAAACTGGATGAGATACAGAAAAGCGCCCCGGAAGTGGCTCTGTTAAATGATTTTCTGGCGTCCTCACAACGCGGCATCATTCGTTGATCCCTATGGGTGACAGGCCGTTACGTATTGCACTCGTGGCCGGAGAAGCTTCAGGTGATGTGCTCGGGGCAAGTCTGATTGATGCACTGAAAGCACGTGTTCCCGAAGCACAGTTTTACGGCATTGGTGGTCCACTGATGATCAGCGCCGGCCTGCAGAGTGAGTATGAGCAGGAAAAACTGGCCGTGCGCGGGGCCGCTGAAGTGGTCCGCCATCTGCCCGAGATTCTGTCGATTCGTCGCGGCCTGATTAAGAAGCTCAAGGCCTGGCAGCCGGATGTCATGGTGGGTATTGATGCGCCGGATTTCAATCTGGCGATTGAAAGAAAGCTCAAGCACGCCGGGATACCGACCGTGCATTATGTGAGCCCCACTGTCTGGGCCTGGCGGAAAGGCCGGACCAAAAAAATTGTGGCAGCAGTCAATCAGCTCCTTTGTTTGTTTCCGTTTGAGCCGGCCTGTTATAAAGGGCAGGGCTTAGATCCTGTTTTTGTCGGTCATCCATTAGCCGACGAGATTGATCCGCTGATCAGCCGCAGTGATACCCGCAAGGCATTGAATTTACCGGAAGCTGCGCCCCTGATCACCTTGATGCCGGGTAGCCGTCAGTCCGAGTTGGCGTTTCATGCACAACTTTTTGTAGAGACGGCCAACCAGGTCGCGGCTGAACTCCCGGACGCCCTGTTTCTGGTCCCGTTAACAACCAAGGTCACCCGTCAGATTTTTGAAGAGGCGCTGCATCGTCATGGCGCGGCAAATTTACCGGTGCGTATTCTCTTCGGTCATGCCCGGGAAGCCTTGGCAGCCAGTGATCTGGGCTTGATCTGTAGTGGTACGGCAACGCTTGAAGCGGCGTTGCTCAAATGCCCGATGATCATTACCTACCGCTTATCGTCTTTCTCGGCCTGGGTTTACAAAAAGTTGCGCTATCTAACCTGGGTCGGCTTACCCAATATTCTGCTGGGGCGCTTCATGGTCCCAGAGTTGCTACAGGATGATGCGACACCGCAGAAGCTCTCGCAGGCGCTCATCAGTCTGTGGCGAGATTCGCAGCGTCGGGCCGAGATGGAACGCAACTTTGCCGATATTCATCACAAGTTGCGTCAGGATTCTGCTGCCCGTGCCGCAGAGACTGTGCTGGCCTGTATCAATCCTGGATCTTCGTTCTAGTGCTTGAGCGAGATCTATTGCTGACGGATCGACGCATCTGTGGGGTTGATGAGGCAGGGCGTGGTCCACTGGCGGGTTCAGTCGTTGCCGCGGCTGTCATTCTGGATCCGGCGCGTCCCATTGCCGGCTTGGCCGATTCCAAGAAATTACGTCCGGCTGTGCGTGAACGCCTTGCCCTTGAGATTCGCGAAAAAGCACTGGCCTGGTCTATTGCTGAGGCCAGCGCCGAAGAAATTGATCAGATCAATATTCTGCAAGCAACTTTTCTGGCCATGCGTCGTGCTGTTACCGCTTTAACGCTGACCCCGGCGCATGCATTGATTGACGGTAACCGGATACCCCAAGGGTTGCTTTGCACGGCTGAAGCCATTGTTAAAGGGGATGCCAAAGAGCCGGCCATTTCTGCGGCTTCGATTCTGGCTAAAACTTTTCGTGATGCACAGCTGCTGGTGTTGGATCAGCAATATCCCGATTACGGTTTTGCGCAACACATGGGTTATCCGACGGCAGCCCATTTGGCGGCACTCAAACGCCATGGTCCTACGCCCGTGCATCGCCGCAGCTTTGGCCCGGTTGCCCAGTGTATTCTGCTCGCTGAGCGTTGAGCATGTCGGTCGAGATGATTAGTTCGCGTCAGAACAGCCTCGTAAAACAGTTAAAAAAACTGGGTGAGAGCAAACGTGCCCGCGCCGAGGCCGGCCAGGTCCTGGCTGAAGGCATACACCTGGTGCGTACACAGATCGAGGCCGGTGTTTATCCCGAATTGCTGGTCGTTGCCCAGCGTGTTGCTGATCATGCAGAGATTCAATTATTACGAGCTTGCTGTGATGATGCGCGATGGGTCATTCTGGCGAATGATATTTTTGATCAGATCGCACCCACGGATTCTCCCGCGGGTGTTTTGTCACTGAGTGCTTTGCCGAATAGTGATGTGTCAGCCAATACCCTGCTGGATACGCTGGTGCTCGATAACGTTCAGGATCCTGGTAATGTCGGCAGCCTGATTCGCACGGCAGTTGCTGCGGGTGTTAAGCAGATTGTCCTATCAGAAGGCTGCGCCGATGCCTGGTCACCGCGCTGCTTGCGTGCGGGTCAAGGTGCACAGTGGTTAGCCCGCATTTATAAGGATCAGGATTTGCTGACCTGGCTGAATCAGTATCAAGGAGCGATTGCCGCCACAGTGCTGGATGATGCCCAGAGCTTATATGCGCTAAAACTGGATGAACCAACGGCCTGGCTGTTCGGAAACGAAGGGCAGGGCGTGCGTCAAGAACTCGTGGCTTGCGCAACGCAGCGCGTCACGATACCCATGCCTGGCGGCATGGAATCCCTCAACGTGAATGCCGCTGCGGCCGTTTGTCTTTTTGAGCAGGTGCGGCAGCGGCTGAACGCTTAATTTTGCAAGCCCGGCATTAAAATGAGGCCTTGTTTTCCAGGCGGATGTCCTGCATCACGGTAGTTGAAATCTCTTCGATGCTTTTGCTCGATGAGTCCAACCATGAAATACCTTCCCGGCGCATCATTCGCTCCGCATCAGCCACTTCTGCACGGCAGTTGGCAAGGGACGCATATTTACTATTTGGCCGTCTTTCTTCCCGGATCTGGGATAAACGTTCTGGATGAATGGTCAAACCGAAGAGCTTCTCCTTGTGCTCTTTGAGCGTACCCGGTAGGGTGCCGCGTTCAAAATCTTCAGGTATCAGTGGAAAGTTCGCCGCCTTGATGCCAAATTGCATGGCGAGATAAAGCGACGTCGGTGTTTTGCCACAGCGTGACACACCGACGAGTATGACATCTGCGCCGCTCAGATCGCGATCGGTAATTCCGTCATCATGGGCCAGTGTGTAATTAATCGCTTCGATACGGTTTTTGTAATCCGAGCTATCCGTGCGGCCATGTGTGCGACCTACGGTATGCGTCGATTTGATATCGATCTCTGCTTCAATCGGTGCCAGAAAGGTTTTGAAAAAGTTCAGACATAACGCGGGGGCCGCTTCGATGAGCGACGAAATCTCATCGTCCACCAGTGTGGTGAAAACAATCGGACAGCAACCATCCCGTTCGGCAACGGCTTCAATGCGCTGGATTGCTTCCAGCGCCTTCTCACGGGTGTTGATGAAGGGGATGCGTTGCTGTACCCATTCAACCCCTTCGAACTGGCTCAGTAAACTATGGCCCAGAGATTCAGCTGTAATACCCGTGCCGTCCGAGACAAAAAATACGGTTCTTTTAAGCGTCATAATCCAACGTCGTCCTGTGAGGTGTTACCCGCTATTGCGCAGTCCGGAAGCAATGCCGTTGATGGTCAGATGAATGCCGCGGGCCAGTCGTTCGTCGGTGTCACCGGTACGATGACGACGCAATAACTCGACTTGCAGATGGTTCAAGGGATCCATATAAGGCAGGCGTAAATTCAGAGACTGCCTGAGTGAGGGATAGTCCACCAAAAACTCATCTTGTTCAAGTATGGCTAGCAGATGCGTGTGGGTGCGGTGCCATTCTTCCTGAATCCGGTTGAATATCGATGTGCGCAACGTTTTGTCAGAGACCAGTTCGGCATAACGTGTGGCAATCGCCAGATCAGTTTTGGCCATGACCATTTCCATATTGGAAAGCAGGGACTGAAAAAAAGGCCACTGGCGGCGCATGGTACGTAACGTCTCCAATGCAGCAGGCTGTTGTTTCAGTAATTCAGTCACGGCGCTGCCAAATCCATACCAGCCGGGGAGCATCAAACGACATTGCGCCCAGCTGAATACCCAGGGAATCGCCCGCAGATCTTCGATGCGATCTGAGGCTTTACGGGAGGCCGGGCGGCTACCGATATTCAGTGATGCAATTTCGGAGACTACCGTTGACTCACGGAAGTAGGTACGGAACCCCTCGGTTTCATACACCAGGCCACGGTATGCCCTCAATGCAGATTCAGACAGGGTGTCCATGATGCTGAAGAAGGCGTCGGGCTTGGTCAGATCCTTCTCCGGATTCGTTAACGAGGCCTCTAGCGTGGCTGCCAGCAATACTTCCAGATTACGACGGCCATTGTCCGCATTGCCGTACTTGCTGGAAATAACTTCACCCTGTTCGGTTAGACGTATCTGACCCGTGACCACGCCTTTAGGTTGCGCCAGAATGGCATGATAGGTCGGGCCACCACCGCGGCCTACCGAACCGCCACGTCCATGAAAGAGTCGCAAGCCGACACCGTGCGTCTTGCAGACTCGGGCTAGCACTACTTCGGCCTTGTAGAGCTCCCAGCCCGAGGTGAGGAATCCGCCATCTTTATTACTATCCGAATAGCCTAGCATCACTTCCTGGCGATTCTGGCGGCTGTTTAGCAAGTTGCGATAGACCGGAAGTGATAGGGCGTTATCGATGATGTCGCCGCTGTTGCGGAGATCATCGATTGTTTCAAAGAGCGGAATGATGTTGACCGATAAGGTACCGCTGACCGGATCGAGCAGTCCGCTCTCTTTTAACAGGAGCGCGAGTTCGAGTAGGTCAGACACGCTGTCTGCTTTAGAAATGATGCAATTCGTAATGGCCTGTGATCCATAGGTTTCCTGCATACGCTGTGCGCAGAAAAATATATCCAGCTCGCCCCGGGCATCTTCGCTGTAGTGAATGTACGGCGAATATAGCGGGCGGGGGGATTGCAATTCTTTGGTCAGTATTTCGATGCGGCCGGTTTCATCTAGCGCCAGATAATCCGGGCTCACATTGGCATGCTGTAACAGTTCCGCCACGGTTTTTTCGTGTACATCGGAGTTCTGCCGTAAATCAACCGGGGCCAGGTGAAATCCGAAGATCTGTACGGCACGAATGAGACGGCGTAAACGTCTGCCGGCGATCAGGGCGCTACCATTGGCTTTAAGTGAGGCCGCCAGGACCTTAAGGACTTTGCGTAAGGCTTCTGCATTGGCGTAAGCTTCTGGTCCGATGGCGATTGAGCTGCCTGCTTGCCACTGTGTCTGAGTGGCAAGCAAACGGTTGTAAATGCCGACGAGGGCACGGCGATAGGGTTCGTCAGCACGTTGCGGTGATTCATCGTGACTGGCAGCGGCGAGCGCGTTGAGCGCCGGCGATACGGAGACGAGTAAATCAGACAACGGCAGTTCCGAACCCAATAGATGGATCTCGTTTTCGTAGTGCTTGATCGCAGCCTGTGCATGCAGCTTGAAAGTCTCTTCAAGTATCTCGGCTGTGACGAAGGGATTGCCATCGCGATCGCCCCCGATCCAGCTCCCGATATGAAAGAAGGGGGGCAATGCCCAGCGCTGATCCGGAAAGCGTCGCTGAAGTTCAAGTGTCGTCAGAATGTAAAGCTTCGGCAGTTCGGTAAAGAAGCTCTCGTTAAAATAGCTGATGCCGTTTTTAACTTCGTCCAGCACTTTCAGGCGCACAGGACGCAACATGCGCGATTGCCATAAAGTCAGAATGGCGTTCTGCAGGCCGATCAGGTTTTCTGTGGCCTCTTCAGGCGTTAAGGTGATGCGATCCCGCTGATCAAGTAGCTGTGCAATTTCACGATGATTCTTTAGCAAGCTTTGACGTTGTACTTCGGTGGGGTGCGCAGTGAGAACCGGTGCAACGAGGGCGTCTTTGAAAAAATCATGCACTTCAGTCGAGGAGACGTTTTGCGCTTCAATCTGGCTCAGGGCAAAATCCAGACTGCCTTCGCGGGCAGGGGATTCGGCTAAATCATAGGCCCGACGGCGCCGAATGTGATGTTCATCCTCGGCAATGTTGGCAAGCTGCAGGAAGTAGCTGAAACCACGCACCACGTTTTGTGTGGTATCCCCGGATAGATTGTTCAGGTAGGTTGCCAGTTCGTCACGGACGAGGGTGTCCCCACTGCGGGCAAATTCGATCGCGCTTTTACGTATATGCTCGATGACCTGATAAAGCGCGTCGCCTTCCTGATCGCGAATCGTATCGCCCAGTAAGCGGCCGAGCAGGCGGATATCGTCGCGCAGCGGCAGGTCTTTGCTATCAAGGGAACTCATGATGCACTCTTTTCTTTCATCAGATCACGTAAACGGCGCTTCGCGGGTTGCAAAGGGGTACGCGATTGCGTCCATGCCCCCTGGCGGTGTGGGGTCAGCCAGTTAAAGCGGCTCGCTAGCCACGTCGCCACTCTGTAAGTGCCCGGGCGGGCATAGACCTTTGCCCAGGCTTTCCAGATACCCGTCATTAACGGGCTATAGGCAGAACCCTGGCCGCGAATCGCGGCACCCGTTGCCGGCGCTGAAAATTCATCCGTGCGTAGGCGAACCAGCAAATCAGGAATGGGGATTTTGACCGGGCAAACTTCGGCACAGGCACCGCAGAGTGATGAGGCTGTAGTCAGATCAGAGGTTGCTTCTAGTCCCAGTAAATGCGGGGAGATGATTTTGCCGATCGGGCCGGGGTAGGTTGTGCCATAAGCGTGGCCACCGACACGCGCATACACCGGGCAATGATTCATGCAGGCACCGCAGCGGATACATTGCAGGGTTTGCCGATACTGCTCGTCGGCATAGGCATTGGTGCGGCCATTATCGAGTAGCACGAGATGGACTTCTTGTGGGCCATCCCGTTCCTCCGTTTTGCGTGGGCCCGAAATCATGTTGAAGTAAGTCGAAATATTCTGACCGGTCGCCGAGCGCGTGAGCAGAGAAAGCAGCGGTGGAATATGTTCCAGCTTTTCGACCACCTTTTCGATGCCGGTGACTGCGATGTGCACCGGGGGTACCGTGGTGCTCATGCGCCCATTGCCTTCGTTTTCCACCAGACAGAGCGTTCCGGTTTCAGCCACCGCAAAATTAACGCCGGATAGCCCGATGTCGGCCTCAAGAAATTTCTCACGCAATACGGTGCGGCCGATCTGTATCAACGCATCAACATTCTCCGTATAACTCACGCCGGGCACTTTTTCGGCAAACAGCCGGGCAATCTCCTGTTTGGTTTTGTGAATGGCCGGCATGATGATGTGCGAGGGTTTTTCACCCGCCAATTGCACAATGTATTCACCCATGTCGGATTCCAGCGCGTCGATGCCTGCTTCAAGGGCTGCATGGTTGAGCTCGATTTCTTCGCTCACCATCGATTTGCCTTTGATCATGGTGCGGGCATTATGTGCCTGACAGATACCGAGAATGATCCGGTTGGCATCGTCGGGTGTTTCGGCCCAGTGCACTTGGATGCCGTTCTGTGTGAGCTTCTGCTCTAGCGCTTGCAGCAAATCGGGTAGTTTGGCCAGGTTGTACTGGCGAATCTGTTCGCCCAGGTTGCGCAGGCTTTCCAGCTCTTCGGCATCACTAAACTGGCCGGCGCGTTTTGCCATCAGAAAATCCATCGCGCCGCGAAAGTTAGACCGTAATGCCGGGTCGTTTACCGCAGCACGGGCGCGCTCTTTGAATTGCGTGGTCGGCACAAAGTGCATGGTCTGGCTCATGTTATTCGTCTCCGATCAGTAGCACGATCAGCGCTTTGGGGCCGTGCGCACCATAAGCCAGTGTCTGTTGGATATCGGCCGTTTTGGAAGGGCCGGAAATCAGTAGGGCATTGGTGGGTAAGCCTTCTGCCCAGTGTTCCTGGGTCATGGCTTCAAATAGCGTGTTGTAAATCGTGCTGGCTTTGAGCAGCACAATATGAACAGGGGGAACGAGTGACAAAGTCCGGGGTTCTTCAACGCTCGGCCATAAGATCAGCGTACCGGTTTCGGCAATGGCCGCCTTGGCGGCGGTGAGCCCCGCATCCATGTTGTTGAATAGTTCAGATTTCCATGCTTCGATTGCTGCATCAAAGCCTTGCAGTTGTATCGAGGTGTCTGACAAGGCAGTTGCTGCAATGGCGCCGTGAGAGGTACTCAGCCCTAGCGCCAGTGATTGAATGCCCCGACTCTGCAGCAGGTTGGCCAGTGTTGCCGGCCAGGTTGCCTTGTTTACCGGGATGACCTCGCCTTGGACTAGGCTGATCGTCTGGCAGAAACGTGCTTGTCGCTCAGCCGGGCTTTCGTTATGACGATGCGTCTTGAACCAGTCTGTGACATTTGGTAAAGGCATGTCCTGACGAACGGCCGCGTTCAAGCGTTCGAAAATACGTTTGCGTGCCTGACTCATGACTGGGTCCTCCGCAATAAAAAGCTGGCAATGTGCTCGGCTTTCAGTGTGGGGTGCGTGGCACCTTGTTGTTTATCGAGATACGCGGCATGGCCCATGATGTTGAGTAGGCAACCGCAATCAGCGCTCACCACTACGTCGGCACCGGTGGCTTTGAGGGCGCTCACCTTATCATCGACCATAGCCCCGGAAATATCGGGGTGCTTGAGGCAGAAGGTGCCGCCAAAGCCACAGCATTCCGATTCATGGCTCTGGGTGAGGATGTTGACGTCTGTTAAACCTGCAAGTAATTGACGACCGGTGCGTAGCGTGTGCATTTCACGGCGGGCAGAGCATGAAGTATGTAATGCCACTTTTTGCGGCGTGCCGAGATCTGCCAGAGAGAAGTGCAATACATCGACCAGAAATTCGGTGAGCTCGTAAACGCGCGGCGAAAGTGCGTTGACCTTGACGAGCATCGCAGGATCATCGGCAAAAAGCTTGCTGTATTCATGCTTCATCATGGCGGCGCAGGAACCGGAAGGCACCACGATTGGCCAGTTTTCGGGAAACAAATCGAGTTGCGCTTTGGCAACCTGTTGAGCCTCCTTGCGATAACCACTGGTGTAGGCGGGCTGGCCACAACAGGTTTGATCCTTCGGAAAGTGGACCGTCACCCCCAAGTTTTCCAGCAGGGTCATGCCATCCAGACCGGCTTGTGGGAAGAATTGATCGATAACGCAGGTTGCAAAGTAGTAAACGTGCCTGACTGACGTATCGTTTTGCTCGGGGTTTATCGCCATAATCGCCTCCTGGTAAATTGGTCAAACCAAATGCTGTGTGTGAAAATTTATTAGAATATTAGGGCTATGTCAATAAAAGAGTAGAAAAATAGCGCTTGCACTTGACCAATAGTGTGGTTAAAATTCGCTGGTCTTACCAATTGCGTACGAGCCATGTCCCAAGCCAAAGTTCAAGTGCCCAGAATATCGGATGCAGTAGCGGCTTCGCTGGAGCGACGAATCCTTGAGGGATCGTTGCAGGCGGGTGATCGGCTGTCGCCCGAGCGAGAGCTGGCGCTGGAGCTTGGTGTTTCCCGTCCGACCTTGCGCGAAGCAATTCAAAAATTAGCCTCCAAGGGTTTGCTCCAGAGTCGGCAGGGGGGTGGTACATACGTCACAGGTAATCTGGAAGCCGCCTTGCTGGATCCCTGGCGGGAACTGATTGAGGGGCATCCGGATCTGCAGGAAGATCTGCTGGATTTCCGCTGGATGCTGGAAAGCCAGGCGGCAGAATGGGCGGCGCAGCGGGCCACCGATATCGATAAGCAACGTCTGACGCAATCATTTGATGTAATGAAAGAGGCCTTTGTCTCCGAATCCGTTGAAAAGCGTGCCGAAGCTGATATCGCTTTTCATAAAGTCATTGGTGAGACAGCGCACAACGCATTGCTCAGCCACTTGTCGAATTTGCTGCTCAAGCTGATGCATGACCATATTCGTTTCAACCTCAACGAACTTAAAGATGTTCAGGTGGCGAGCGACATGCTGATGAGTCAGCATGATCAGATCTATCAAGCCATTCTGAACAATGAGCCGGCAGCAGCCAAGCTGGCTGCCCAAACGCATATTAATTTTGTCCGTGAAACGCTGGCGCAATCCATGCGTTCCGTAGCGCGCCGTGAAACTTCCGAGCGCCGTTTCGTGATTGATCTACCGAATTCTCTGATTTCCAACGATTCAACTTCCTGAAAGGATCTTCAATGAACGCCTTTGTGATCAACTTCAAAGAGCTCCGCATGACCGATGTGGAGCAGGTTGGTGGTAAAAACGCCTCGCTGGGCGAAATGATCAGCCAGCTTTCGACGGCAGGCGTACGTGTGCCTGGTGGGTTTGCCACTAGCGCAGAAGCCTATCGTGTATTTCTGGCGCATAACGGCCTGGCCGAGCGCATTAACGCCAGCCTGGATGCTTTGAATGTTGATGACGTTGATGCACTGCTGAAAACAGGTGCCGAGATTCGCCGCTGGGTCGTTGAAACACCGTTTCCGCCACAGTTGGAAAAAGAAATTGCTGTGCATTATGCGGCGCTGATCGCCGAAAGCGGCCCGGAGGCGTCGTTTGCCGTCCGTTCATCCGCCACCGCAGAAGATCTGCCGGATGCCTCGTTTGCTGGCCAGCAGGAATCATTCCTGAATATCGTTGGCCTCGATAACATCCTGCATGCCATCAAGGAAGTGTTTGCCTCGCTGTACAACGACCGCGCGATTGCCTACCGGGTACACAAAGGTTTTGCCCACGCCGATGTGGCGTTGTCGGCCGGTATCCAGCGCATGGTGCGTTCGGATAAAGGCGCTGCCGGTGTCATGTTTACGCTGGATACCGAATCAGGTTTCCGGGATGCCATTTTTGTCACGGCTTCTTACGGCCTGGGTGAAACAGTGGTCCAGGGCGCCGTAAACCCTGATGAGTTCTATGTGCACAAGCCGATGCTGCGTGAAGGCCGCCCGGCAGTGATTCGCCGTAACCTCGGGTCCAAGCTGATCAAGATGATTTTCTCGACGGATCATCAGGCGGGTAAATCAACACACACGATCGACGTGGCCGAAGCTGAGCGCAACCAGTTCTCGATTCGGGAAGAAGAAGTGCTGGAACTGGCACGCTTTGCCGACATTATCGAAAAGCATTACGAGCGCCCGATGGATATCGAGTGGGGCCGTGATGGGATCGATGGCCGTCTGTACATTCTGCAAGCCCGTCCGGAAACCGTGAAATCGCAGGAGTCGAAAGACAAAGTCGAAAAATTTGCGCTGAAATCCTACGGCAAGGTGATTGCGTCTGGTCGTGCTATTGGCCAGAAGATCGGTGTTGGCCCCGTGCGCATCGTGAGTGATCCTTCTGAAATGAATACCGTTAAGGCTGGTGATGTGCTGGTCGCGGATATGACGGACCCGAACTGGGAGCCAGTAATGAAGCGGGCTTCGGCCATCGTCACCAATCGCGGTGGTCGTACCTGTCACGCTGCCATTATCGCGCGTGAGCTGGGTATTCCGGCGATCGTTGGTTGCGGTGACGCCACGCAAACACTGACTGAAGGTGAAGTGGTTACTGTCTCCTGTGCCGAGGGTGATACCGGTCACGTTTATCGTGGTGCACAGGAGTACGAAGTGACCACGCGTGATCTGGGCGAACTGCCGAAGATCCCGGTCAAGATCATGATGAACGTTGGTAATCCGGAGCTGGCCTTTGATTTTGCCCAGCTGCCAAATGAAGGCGTCGGTCTGGCGCGCGTTGAATTCATTATCAACAACGTTATCGGGGTACACCCGAAGGCCATTCTGGAAATCGATCGCTTACCCGCCAGCAAGCGTGAAGAGATCGAGCGTCGTGCACGCGGTTATGCCGACCCAGTGAGCTTCTTTACCGATAAGCTGGTTGAAGGCGTCGCATCGATTGCTGCAGCCTTCTGGCCTAAGCCGGTAATCGTGCGCTTGTCTGACTTTAAGTCCAATGAATACCGCAAGCTGCTGGGGGGGGATCTGTACGAGCCGGAAGAAGAAAACCCGATGCTCGGCTTCCGCGGCGCCTCGCGCTACATCGCCCACAGCTTCCGCGACTGCTTCGAGATGGAATGCGCCGCGATGAAGAAGGTGCGCAACGAGCTGGGCCAGATCGGAAGAGCACACGTCTGAACTCCAGTCACATCACGTTA
>ERZ650303.283-NODE-283-length-15411-cov-8.628158_pt1 | contig 15411 bp, 20 predicted proteins | sample MGYA00376239_ERZ650303 | MGnify/ENA primary metagenome ERZ650303 (study PRJEB26733, sample SAMN07839262) | wastewater metagenome | biome: small river; feature: stream; material: water | place: USA: North Carolina | collected 2016-04-05 ... | reverse complement strand
TCTCGTGCCTCCCGGTCCGATCCACTTCTTGTCCCACACCATCAGCGATTCAATCGGCCAGCCGATATCACAAGCAGCTTTCTGGAAGGTCACGAGCGACCGCCAGTTCAGGCATACCCACGCCGCACCCGCAAAGCGCAGCACACGTCGACACTCCGCCAGCCACGCGGCGTACCAGAACGCAGAGTTGCACAGGTCGGCCCACGGGTTCAACTTCCCGTCGCCGTCGCTCTTGGTGTTGATCCCATACGGCGGATCCGTCACCACCGCGTCCACGCTCCCACTCGGCAGCGCCCGCATCAGCTCGAGGCAGTCCCCGCACCGAATCACCCAGTCCGGCCCGCTCCATTCTGTCCGCCCATCCCCCTCCCTCATCGACTCTCCTCCTCCTCCCGCACCCGCCCGTACGCAAAGAGCACGGCCTCCTCCGCGCGGCCCCACTGGCCGCCCCAGGGCACCACGCCAAAGCGCTCGCACGTCCGCAGGTAGTCGTACAGCCTCGTCCTGGCGTACCCGCGCGCGGGCAGCACCGCCTTCGCCTCCGGCACCGAGGTGAGCTCGTCCAGAGGCACGATCAGTTTTTTACCGCGGCTCCCTCAAAGCCATCGGCCACCCGCCGCACCTCGTCGTACACGCGGCGGAGCTCCTCTCGCGTAAAGCTCTCGGCCACCATCGGCCCCGCGCGCTCGGCCCACGCCTTGAGCGCGGCCGGGTCGCTGCGGCACGTCACCGCCGCGCCGTTGATCTCAACCTCAACGTCCAGCGCCGCCGCGACCTCGATGTAGTCGGTGCGCCTGGCCCAGCGCAGCACATCCTCGCGGTACGCCGGGTCGAGCTCGTCGGGCTCGGGCGGCGCGAGCGAACCCTTCGCCGGGTTCTGCCTCAGCGGCGGCATCGGCCGCGGGAAGAGCGCGTACAGCGCATCCATCAGCGCCTGCGAGGCGGGCAACACCGCCACCTCCACCCCACGCACCACCACAGATCCAGACCGAAACGCCCCCAGCGCCGCGAGTTTCATCCGTCCTCCTCGTATCAACCGAGCTTCGCCGGCACGCCGTCCGCGGCCAGCTTCTCAACCGCCCGCGCGGTGCGCTCGTGCACCGCCAGGCTCTTCACCGCCACCGTCATCATCGGGTTCGACGCGCGCGACGCCGCGGAGACACTCGCGAAGCTCGCGTTGATCCCGCTCTCGATCGACGTGTACCGCGCCTCTTTCTGGCTTCCGAGCGCCCCCGCGAGCTCAACGCCCGAGAGCGCGGTCAGCTTCTCCGCCGCCGCCTGCTTGTCCTGCGCGCTCAACAGGTCGTTGCGGTTCACCTCCGCGATCTTCCGCGCGAGCTCCAGGCGCGACTCCATCGCCTTGATCTCGTCCTTCGTGGCCGTCCCGCGCATCGCGTCGATCGCCGCGGCCTGCAGTTCGAAGTCCAGGTTTTGCTTTGCCTCCGCCCGCCGCCGCGCGTCGTCGTCGGCCTTCTCGCGCTTGGCCCGGTCCGCCGCGTCCAGGCGCCCGTTCTCCGCCCACTGGCGGTCAAACTCCTGCTGCTTGGCCTTGGCGTCTTCCTCGCGCGCCTTGCGGATATCGCTGCGGGCCTTCTCGTCCACCAGCCCGATCAGCCGGTCCTTCTCGGGCCCGGCGGTCAGGTTCATCTGGTTGATGCGCTCGAGCGCCGCCTCGCGCTCGGCCAGCGCGCGGATCCTGGCCGCCTTCACGTTATCGCCAGAGTCCTGCGCCAGCTTGGCCTCGATCGCCGCGGCCTCGCGCTTGATCAGGAGCGACTCGCGCCCCACGCGCGTGAGCTCCTCCTGCGCCTTCATCTGCGTGCCCACCTCGCCCGCGTCGGAAGAGATCAGCCCCGCCACAAAGTCCACCGTCGCCTGCCGCGCCCGCTCCACGGTGCGGATGTACTCGGCCAGGTTGCCGGTCCCCTGCGAGGCGATGTCGCGCCCGATCGCGGTCCACGTGTCGGCGGTCGCGCGCTTCACGCTCTCGAGCTGCTGGCGCACGAAGTCATTCTTGTCCGCGTAGTCGAGCACGGCCTTGCCGGCCGCGGTGAAGGCCGCGCCGATCGCCATCCCCACCGCGGGCCCGATGTTCTTGAACCCGGTGAACTGCTCCTTGATCTTGTTGGTGGCCTTCGCCCACTCGCCCGCGAACCCGCCGGCCTTGGAGGCCAGCCGGTCCAGGCTGTTGGCCACATCGCGATCGTCCGCGTTGAAGATGACCTCAATGTCGCCGCCGCCGCCTGCCGCCATGATGAATCCTCCGAGCAGGAAGAGGCCATAGGGCATAGGGGAAGCAGCTCCGCCCGAATGCCGAATCCCGAATCCCGAATCCCGTCCTCAACCACCTACCGAATCCGCATTCGGCCGCCTCTGGCACTCAGCCACGCGCTCGTCGCCGTGTCCTTCGCCATCTGGTTCACGTACACCGGCTTCAGACTCTTGATCCCCGCCGCGCTCAGCGCCATCTTCGCGCGCCCCACCGGCCGCTTCCACTTTTCAACGGCCCGGCAGTGGGGCTCCAGGTTGTGCAGCGCCATCGCGTCGGAGGTCGATCCGCGGATGAACCGCCCGCGCCCGCCGTACACCCTTTCGCGCACGGTGAGCTGCAGCGCGTTGCCGCGCAGGTTGCGGTCATAGCCGTTCATCGCGGCGCCGCTGGTGCGCATCATGGCGATCGCGGTCTCGCTCCCCGCGAACTTTTCAAACTCTTCAGCGGCCCGCCGCGCGCGCTCTTTGGCCTCGTAGATTTTGTTGACGAGCTTGTGGTAATACCCGATCTTCGGCCGCTGGCGCCCGAGCTTGTCCCCGTCCTCGTACCACGCGAGCTTGAGCTCCTCGAGGGTGATCTGCCGCTTGGTGAGGATGATCTGCCGCTCGAGCAGCCCCTTCAGCACGTCGTGGTGCTTGCTCTTGCGCAGCGGCGGGAGCGCGGTGGTCTTGAACCCGGCCTCGGCGGAGGCCATCAGCCACCCGCGGACGTATCGGTGGGTGTCGACAGGCGAGAACTTGACCACGTGCTGCAGGAAGATCTGGCCCATCGAGAAGATGAACGCGGAGCGGGCGGTATGCCCAGCCTCGCGCATCCGCCGAAGCCGCGCCCGAAAGCGCGAGTAGTCCACGGTCACCTTCACCGCCACGCGCCACCCCCGGCCTAACTGCCGATGACCCCAGCCGTACCGCCGCTCGCGCTCGCCGTCTTCGGCACAAGCAAAGGCCCGAAGAGACTCAGCGCCGATGAGTTGTCGGACCACGCGCCGCCACTCTCCTCGGTCCAGTAGCAATCCCCGCTGTTCGGGAAACACGCCGTCTTGAGGTCAGCCGGAAACGTGCCAGGGCCGGTGTTCTTTCGCGGGTAGGTCACCGATGATGCTGTTTTGAGAACGCACCGATACCACGTCTCGGCGTCGAGGTCAATCCTGCTGGAAGCTGGAATGAGCAACCGAGTACCTGCGGGGCGCGTTCCCGTAATGGTGTATGTCGGTGTCGTGTACGTCAGCAGAGTAGTTCCGCCCGGTGCAGTCGCGTCGGCGTATACCTTTGAGATTGCACCAGACTCAGAACATGATGCGTTCTGCGGGTCTGCGAACCCGACCAATGTCATCGGCTCGCGCAGCTTGAATCTGCATCCTCGCTCGTATGTTCCAGATGTCGTCGTGGCGAACGTGTCGAATGGCCACCCTCCATGCCACACGCTGCCGACTTTGAACGCTCCGAACGCCTGTCGCGCGACGTATGAAGCCGCCGAGAATCCATTGGTGCTTGAAACAAAGTTCGATATGAGAGAAGATCCCAGATTGAGCGCACCACTTGCCGCCGAGATTGTGGTGTTGTTGGTGCCGTCGCCGTCCGCGTCACCGATGACAACCCAATAATACTTGCCAGCGGTGAGCGCCACAGAAAGCCCGGAGATGGTCTTCCATCCGGTTGTGCCGTCGGTTGCCCACGTCCCAGATCCGGTGAGCGTCGATCCGGGTTTGTCGGTCGCCGCGCTGCTCTCGCGAACCTGCCAGTTCAGGTTGCCGTCGGTGCTACCCGTTCCGTTTACCGTCTTCACGTAGAAGATGATGTCGGTGAGGTTTGCAGACTCGGACGCCACAAAGAACCACCCGAAGCAGTCTCCAGCGCTGTTGTACGTGTACGCCGAATCGAGCAGAATATCGCTTACGGTAACGGCTGAATCGCCGACCATGGCGATCATGTTGCTAGCGAACTGCCCACTGGTCTGTGGAACCCAAGTCGTGCTCATGCGATCACCTCAAGCGGAGTCCACCGCGCCGCGAGATACTCGGCCATCAGTTCGGGGGTCTGAAACACCACGCCGATGTTCGTGCCCTTCGACCGCACCCACAAAAGCACCGCAAGCATCCCCATGAAGTCAGGGTGTTCGAGCGGGACGACATCGAGCGGCGAAGAAATGTTCTCGACCTGAAACGACACGCTCTCCCCGGTGGACAGCGCAACAGACACGCGGCCTTGCTCCGCGTCCTCGACAACGAACGATGGGAATGGTCTTGGTTCTTGTGGCATATCAAATCTTGCTCTTGAATCCGATCATGCTGCACGTCACCGTCGTCGCCGCCGCCGACGGATCAAAGTTCCACGCCGTCGCCGCGCTCCCGGGGATCGGCACCGGCGGATTGAAGATCGCTCCGCTGTTTGCGGGGACCGGGATACTCACCTTCACCGTCGATCCGTCCTTGATGTCCACGGTGATGTTCGTCGCGGAGGTGTTGCACAACACCACGCTGGTGATGTAGTGCTTGATCCCCGCGCCGCCCGCCGCGATGCACTGCGTGCTCGTACCGTCCGTGTTCGTGGCGTTGCCGCTCACGATGTCCTCGAGGTTGCAGTGCGGCCGCGTGATCTGCACGCCGTCGAGCCCGGCGTACAAGTCGGTGCGATCAGCCGCCGTCACCAGCGTGACGCCGGAGATAGACGCCACGGCCTTCGCGCCGATCTTGTGCGGGTTGCCCGAGTCCGCCGAGTCGTGCGCCACGCCGCCGCCGGTCAGGGTGGTCAGCGTCGTCACGGTCGTCACGCCCGCGAGGATGCCCGTCGAGTCGTTGGCGATCGTCACCCTCTGCACGCCCGTGCCGCTGGCACCGTTGCCCATCGTCACGGCCACGCCGTTCATCTGCGAGATGTTGAAGCCCGTTCCGCTCACCGCATCGTCCAGCAGCTGCAGCGAGGTCAGCGCCGCGCCGTCGATCTGCACCGCGAACGTGCCCGCGTTGGTCACCGCGTGGCTGGGCACGCTCGCCAGGCTCACCGGCTGCGTCGCCTGCCAGAACGTCCCCGTCACCGGCACCACGTCGTCGGTCGCGATCGTCACCCGCTGGGTGCCCGCGCTCCGCACGCCCGTCCCCATCGCGATCGCCGCGCCGCCCATCTGGGAGAGGTTCGTCACCGTCGCGAGCGTCTGCGATGCCGCGATCTCAACCGCGCCGATCGTCACCCCGGTATTGGCCGCCAGCTTGCCGATCGCCGCCGTGCCCGCCGCCAGCACCACCGCGCCCGTGTTGCAGGCGGTGATCTTCCCGTCGATCGAGGTGAGCGTCGTCTCGATCCCGTCCACGTGCCCGATGATCGTGGTCTGGTTCGCGGCAGTCGCCGCTCCGGTCGGGAGCGAGATCGTCCCGCTCACGTTCGTGATGTTCCACGTACCGCTCTGGGTGACCGCGCACGTACCGCTGTCGATGATCTGGTGGCACACCGCCGGGTCGCCGGTGGTGCCCGCGCCCGTCACCTTGCGGTAGGAGGTCGACCCGCCCGCGTCCAAGAAACTCTGGTAAGCCATGATCTACTCCCTAGTCCATGCACGTCAGCAGCGCGTGCGAGCTGTTCGCCGAGTCGTTGAACTGCCAGCCGCAAGGCGTCCCACCGCCACCACCACCGCCGCCCGTGCTCGCGATCGTCACCGTGCTGCCCGCGCCCCCGTCGGTCACCGTCACGTTCGCGCCCGCGGTGATCACCCGCCCCGCGGAGAGTTCATCGGAGGCGGTGACCAGCGCGTACGCCGCGTCACCGGGCGCATCGGCCACGATCACGCCCGGCCGTCTACGCACCACACCCAGGGGCAGCCATTCGCGCTCCATGCCGCCACCCCTCTCAGCGCACCCGCGCCGCGCTCTTCTCTATGGCCTATGGCCTATGCCCTATGGCCTCTTCTTCACGTCCGATGCCGCAGCTCCGCACGCCCGGCCACCCCGCGCGCCGCGTACCTGTAGTTCGTCGCGCGGTGGAGCGCATCCATGAACGCCTCGCCGAGCATGTCGCCGGAGGTTTCATTGATCGAGTGGAGCGCGTCGAACGGCTCCGCCTCGTTGAAGTAGTTGAAGAAGCTGAACCACGACGTGTCGGCGTTCGCCGCGGCGAGCGCCTCGTACGCCGCCTGCATCGAACGCCCGCCGGTCACACCGGTGGCCTGCATGAAGTTGCTCTCGGTGTCGTTGTACCACGGCGTCACGATCATCAGGTGCAGCTTGCGCGAGGGGTACGTCGCGATCGGGAAGGCCGTTTCGTAGGCGTTGCGGATCTTGGTGATGAAGTTCTGCCAGCTCGTCGAGAACGCCGCGGTCACCACGCCTCCCGAGATCTGCACGCAGTTGTGACCGAGCATGATCCCCATCACGCTCACCTTGTTGGGCACCAGCACCGTCGCGGCGAAGTACTCCGCCCACTGCGTCTGGGTCCAGTAGTTGCTCTCCCAGTCGGTGATCGCCGAGCCGGAGCGCCCGAAGCTGTCATAGCCCGCGCCCGAGTTCAGCCCGTCGGTGTTGTTCCAGGTGATCGTGCCGCCCGAATCACACCGCGCCCAGATCCCGCGCATGAAGATGATCGACTTGCCCGTCTCGTCGTAGCCCGATGCCGAGCGCGCGCCGATCTGCACGTAATGATCGTTCAGCAGGCCGTTGGCCGTCACGCTCTGGTACGTGCCCGCGTCCGCCACCGCGGCGCTCCATCCGCTCACCTGGATGGTCGCCGCGTCGGAGAAGCTCACGTCGGTCCACGAGGCCGAACCCGTCACCGACCCGCCCACGCGGCGCAGGCCGAGGCCCACCGAGAGCACGCCCGATCCGGCGGCCTGCCCCTGGATCACCACCGCGCACTTCTGGTGCGCTCCGTGGTACCACGGGTCGTAGTTGTTCGCGGCGATCAGTGGCCACGGCATGTACTGGTTGGCCTTGGTGATCGACGCGGCGCACTCACGCTGCAGCAGCCATCCGCCCTGGTTGTTCGGCGCCGTCCACGTCCAATCGGTCGAGGTCGCGTTTGACGCGAACGCGAGCTTGGTGGTCGGCGCACCCAGCGCCGGGGTGCTCGTCCCGCTGTTCACGTCGGTGCTGTTCGCGCCGTAGGTCGTCGTGGTACCACCCGACGACTCCGCGATGCCACCGGTCTGCGTGTACGTTCCGGTCTGGGGCGCGCTCCCCAGCGTCCCGATCATGTAGTTCCATCGGATCTGGAGCCGCTTGGGCAACTCGGTAGCCGCGAGCGTGAAGTCACGCGCCTGGTAGCTCTGGCTGTCGCCGACCCACAGAAAGTGACAACACCCCCGCAGCACCAGCGCGGCCTGCGTCCTGAAGTCCCCGCCGAAGATGCTCAGTGCCATGCTCGCAACCTCTTCCCCGCGCTCGCGCGCGCATCACCCACCACTCAGTGCCCGGTCCCGTTCTTGAAAAGCAACCCGCCGAGCGCGGTCAGCAGCCCGCCGATCGCGGTCGTCCCGATCGCCCGCATCCAAAAGGTCCGGCTCTCGTCCTTGGCCTCGAGCTGCGCGGTCCTGAACGCGAGGCCCTTGGCCGTCTCATGCCCGCCGGTCACGTGCAGCTTGAGCTCGTCGATACTCGCGCCCTGTCTCTCCTGCTCCCCGCGGATCTCGTGGAGCAAACCAATCACGTCGTTGTGGTCGGGTCGGTCGGTCGGTGGCATGGTCCGCGGTCTCCTTCGCGTTGTTGGTTTTGGAAGAACGGCATTCGGCATTCGGCATTCGGCATTCGGCCAGAGCGCGCGGTCTCATAGGTCCCATACGTCCCATCCGTCCCATTCTTCCCGCTCACGCCGTCAGCCTGTTCACCAGCGCCTTCCCGTCCGCCCCCTGCCACTCGGTCAGCAGGGTGGCCTCAGCCTTCAGCATGTCCTTGAAAGCGGGGTTCTTCAGCTTCAGCGCCTCGAGGCTCATCAGCACGTTCTTGGCCGTCTCCTCGAGCTGGTCCTTCTCGGCGGCCACGTTCCGGGCCTTGGCGCTCTGTGCACGCCCAAAGATCAGCCCGCCGATCCCGGCCGTGCCCAACAGTCCCGCGAGCCCGGCGCCCACCGGCCCGCCTAGGCTGCCCGCGATCCCCTCCGCCAGCTTGATCCCGCCCATCACCCGCGCCTGCTTCACCTCGATCGCCTCGAGCGCGGCCTTGGTGCGTGCCGCGCTCTGCTCGGCCGCGAGCGCGTTGGTCGCGGCGCGGTCCTCGGCCGCCGCGCGGATCTCTTCGCCCCGACGCTCGAACGCCGCGAGCGTGTCGCGCAGCGCGAGCGCGGCGTCCGCCTGTGCCGCGTCAAACTCCGCGGCCAGGTCGTCCACCTTCAGCGTGGTCTCGCTCTGCAGCCGCGCCACGGCCCGCTCAAAGGCGCGCCGCGCCTTCTGCGCGTTGATCCGTGCGGCCTCCTGCGCGGCCGCGCTCTCGGCGCTCAGCGCCGCGGCCTTGCGGTTGGCCTCGGCCAGCGCGGCCTTGGTGTCGGCATCTGCGGCCGCCCGCGCGGCGTCATCCTTCGCGGCCCACTGGGCGGCGCTCAGCTCGCGCCCAGTCTCAGGATCACGCTCGGTGTACTCACACCCCGAGAGCACAGCAACGGGCACCACCACCGCAGCAGCGGCAAACACCCACACACCGATCAACCACAGCACCCCACCAACCCGAGCGCGAGTCTTCATCCGATGCCCCCTTCGTCACCTTGCCACTTCGTCACTTTGCCACTCCGCCACTTCTCACTCTTCCGTCGGAGGCGGCGAAGTCTCCCCGCCGCTCCCGGTGTCTCCGCTCGCCGGCCCGCCGCCCTGGTCAAACGGCAGGTCGAAGATCTCTTGAGTCGCTCTCTTGTTGCTCGGCACCACCCGCCGCGGGTCGCCGCCGCCGCCCACAGGCGCGGGCGTCTCGCCGCACTCAAAGAACGCGAGCGTCTCACCCTCGCTCCCGCCCGCGGGGATCCACAGCCGCGCAATCGTGGTGCCGTCGTCCTGCGGCTCACGCACCAGGTAGCACCAGCTCCCCACGTTCGCCGCGTGGATCTCGACATCATCACGCCGCGTCGGCCGTCCCCACGCCGGGGTCATGCCGTTGATCTGGTTGTTGGTCTCGTACTCGCGCACGTCGTACGCGATGTTCGCCGCCAGGTCGATCGCCTGCCCCGTGCGTGCCACGATCCGCGCCGGCCGCACGTGCTCCCCGAGGATCTTGGCCAGCGCGAGCGTGTAGTCCGCGCCCGAGCGGGTCACGTTGATCCCGGCCCCGCCGCGGATGGTGACCCCGCGCTCGGCGCGCGCGATCAGCTCGTTGATCAGCTCCGCGGTGAGCACCTCGCCGCGCGTCACCGGGTTCAGGCCCATCGCTCGCTCCTACCACAGCCCGCCCAGGTCGATGTCGAGGTACCCGGTGTGCTCTTCGATCACCCCGGTCATCATGCCGTCCCCGTCACGCTTCGCCACGCGGATCAGAAAGTCAGGCGCCAGCGCCAGGCGGTGCTCCACGCCGAAGAACTCGCCGTCGCGGAGGAACCCGAAGGAGCGGTACCGCACCTGCCCGCGCGCCATGTTGAGCGAGACCCCGCTCCCGATCAGGTTGGGCAGCACCACCGGCGCCGCGTTCACCCCGCCCTTGGCGAGCGTCACCAGCCGCCCCACGTCCACGTTCGCGAACCCCGCGCGGTTGTACCACACCTTGACCGACGCCTCGACGGTGCCGATCTCGATGGTCGCGCCGTCACCACCAGCAATCGGCGCGCGCCGCGCGTTGGGATCGTCATCGGCCACCACGTCGGTGTAGATGGTGAGGTTGGTGTTCCCGGTGGTCACCTCCGTCCAGCTCTCGCCGGGCGTGGTCGCGCGCAGGATCCCCGCGCCGCTCCAGGTCGGGGTCTCGTACGCGATCTCGAGCTTGTACACGGGCCCGTCGCCAGAGCCCACGCGCCCGCCGAGCTTCCCCATCACGCGCCGGGACTTGACGAACAGGAACATCTGCTCGGCGAACTTGTCGCCCACCGCCGGCACGCTGGGGTGCGCCAGCGCCTTGATCGGGTCCGCGGCCTGGATGGTCCCATACCGAGAAACCCGCATCCCCCGCGCCTCGTCCTGCGGGAAGAAGGGGAACTCCTCGTCGTCATCCAGAAACTTGAACTCGGTGTCGGCCAAGGGTCAGGCTCCGGAAGAACGGCATTAGGCATTCGGCATTAGGCATTCGGGCAGAGCGGTTCTTATTTGCTGCTTTGCTGCTTTGAGCTTTGCTACTTTCTGTCACACGCTCCGCGCGCCCGTCGCCCGAACCCCAACGTTCCCATGCCCGGACGCGCTCACCGTGCTCACGATCACGCGGAGGTACGCCAGCCCGGTCACGCTGATCGCGGCGCCGATCCCAAACGCCGAGTAAGGAATCGCCCCGCCCGGCAGCTGGCCAAAGAAGCTGTTGTCGAGCGACCCCTCCACACTCAGCACGAGCGAGGCGGGCCAGCTCCCAAGCCCATCCAGGTCGACCAGCTGGATCACCACCGCGTCCAGCCCCAGCACCTCAAAGACCACCGCGTCGCGGTACTCCTCGGAGTACACATGCTCGGAGTCTTGCTTGGGCTTGAGGATCTCGACTTCGGTCGCCATGGGAACTCCACGCAGGCAATGGGGAATGGGCAATGGGCAATGGGAAAGCGGAACTCAGCTCCTCGAATCCCGAATGCCGAATCCCGAATCCCGTCTTCCTAATGCCCAATGCCGAATGCCTAATGCCTCTCTTCCAAACTCGTCCCACTCACCCGCTTCACCTGCCCCATCACCGTGATCACCGCCTCGACCACCTGCTGGAACCCGCCCGCGCGTTCGTCCTGGTCCTCGGTCTGGTGGAGGTTGATCACGTGCCCGCTGGTGGCCGAGTCGTCGAGGGTCACGCACTCGAGCGCGCGCGACACGGCCTCGACGGCCGAGCCAATGGCGTACGCGCTCTCGAGGTTGGTGGCTTCGGGGCAGCTCACCGCGAGCTGCACCACGATGTCGGCCCACGGCTCCTCATCACGCGACCGCCGCGGCTTGCGCGACATCGCGATCGAGGTGACGCACACCCACACCTCACCCGCGGAGCTCTCCTGCGGAGCCTCCCCGGTGTGCAGCACGGCCAGCTTCACCGGCCCAACCGAGTCCTGCGCGGTCTCGATCTGGGTCTCGATCAGGCGCTGAATGGTGGCTTTGTCCAGGTGAATAGCCAAGTGTCAGGCTCCGGAAGAAGGGCATTCGGCATTCGGCATTAGGCATTCGGCAAGAGCGCGGGCCCCATCCGTCCCATCCGTCCCATCGGTCCCATGCTCTTCACCCATTGCCCATTGCCCACTCCCCATTGCCTTCCTCAAACGAATTCATACTTCGGCGACCCCATCGGCAGCGTGCAGCCGGAGATGTCCGGCAGCAGACCGCCGCGCACCTGGCGGAAGGTCAGCCCCGGGTAGATCGTGCCGCTGCTGATCGTGAACAGGTAGCCCGACGACCCGCCGCTGCTCTTACACTCGCGCAGGTCGATCACACCGCCGTCGCCGTTGAGGGCGCCCCAGTTGCCGGTCTTCTTCACGTTTATCAACCCGCCGCGCACGTTCACCGTGCCGGGCGTGAAGCTCGAGTGCCCGATGTTGGTGACGCCCGCGTGCACGTTCACCGTGCCCGCGTCGCGCTCGATGTCGCACGACCCGCCCAGAATGTACACGGTCCCCAGCGCCGCGCTGCCGTTGCGAGAAAAATACTTCCCGCCGACCACGAAGAGCCGGTTCACATCCGCGCCGCTCTGCTGATACACCGAGCCGGCCATCTGGTAGAAGAGGTCGTTGTCGCAGGTGTCCAGGCGCAGAATGCCCGAGGAGTTCTGCGGGCTGTTGAGGATCGACCAGATCACCCCGGAGGTCGACGCCGCGCGCACCTCGATCTGGTCCGCGCTCGACTGGTTCACAAAGAGCCCGGTCGAGGTTCTGTTGCACTTGAGCACCAGCTGCCCGCCCGACGCCGCGAGAAACCGGGACGAAGATCCCGGCCCGATGCGGAACTTCACCAGGTCGGTAGCGGAAAGATCCGCGCCCGCGGTGAAGTCCTGCGAGTACTCCTCAACCTGGATCTCGTCGCCGTCGGCCAGCGTCGGCGTGCCCAGGTGCGTCACCAGATTCGGAGAGTCCGCGCTGGTCTTGTAGATCGCCATACCACAATCTCCCTACGCGCCACCAGCGCGGTCATGGATTCTTATTTGCTGCTTTGCTGTTTTGAGCTTTGCTGCTTTAGTAGGTTGCGAGCGTCTGCGCCCGGAACCTCATCGTGAACTTCAGCTTGTCGTAGTCCTGCCCCAGGCTCCACTCGGGCGCCGCGTTCACGCTCGCGTTGCTGAACGTGATCCGCTGGCCGGTGGTGCCACCGCGCGAGACCGGGAAGTCCATGATCACGCTGGTGTACTCCTTCGCCAGGTTGGTGGAGCTGGTGCCGTCGGCGATCAGCAGCTCGAGGAGCGAGGAGTCCGCGGCCTGCTTGAGGGCGCCGCAGTTCACCTCGACGGTGAGCTCGCCGAGGGTATCGTCCCCCTCGATCGGCGCCTGCTGCACGCCGCGGTCCTTGAAGTACTTGGGCTCGCGGAAGACGGGGGTAAAGGAGAGCGCCCCGTCGTGGATGTTCGCGATGGTGTGCACATCGGTACCGTCGTCGATCTTGATCACGCCACCGTTCAGCCAACGCATCACGGTCTGGTTGACGTTCTTTGCGGCCATTGCTGGGCTCCGGGAATCGGGATTCGGGATTCGGGATTCGGCATTCGAAGAGGCCCGCGGCGCTCTTCACCCTGCCACTCTGTCACTTTGCCACTCCGCCACTTCTCAGCGGCTCAGGTCTGCCGCTCCACCAGCAGATTCGCCCGCGTCGCGCTCGTCATGGTCGGCTCGAAGATCAGCTCTTCCACGCCCGCCACGTCGGGGATAATCAGCTCGCCCGGCTTGTCGGAGCCCGGGGAGTGCGCCACGAGGGTCTGCCCGAAGGCGGTCTCGAGGTTGGTCCAGTAGGTCTCGGGCGTCCACACCAGCGTGTCGGCCACGCGGTCGCTCGCGGTCAGCGTGCCGTTGGCCTTGCCAACGCCCGCCGAGAGCGTGCACACCACGGTGCCGAGCTTCATCAGGCTGCCGTCCACGGCGGTCGCCGCGCGATCGGCGGAGTAGGTGTCACCGGGCGCGCCCGCGGTGATCGCGGTGCGGCGCCTGGCCCACACCCGCAGGGTGAAGGCGCTGTTGTCGGCGCCGCGGCCGAAGGGCCGCACGATCACCGAGCGGTACCGCGGCCCGCCCGCGCGGCCCAGGGGAACGCGGATCACACCGGAAGGGATGTCGCTCTCGAGCGCCCGCCCCTCGCTCATGCTCGTCACGGTCGCGCTCACGCCGGTCGCGTGCGCAACCCATTCGCTCTCGGAAGTAACCATGTGAAAAATCTCCGTCACGCGGTGCGCGTGCAGGCCAGTTCCAACATCGCCCCGTCCATCTTCTTGTCGATCTTCTGGATCAACCACGGCCTGTCGGGTGTGTCGGTGTCGATGATCTTGTCGTTCACGTCGGGCGTGATGCTCAGCGCAGAGAGCGCCGCCGCGGTCACCGACCACCGCGTCATCTCGATGCGCCGGTTGCTGCGCCCCTGAAACTCGATCTCCACAGAGACCGCCGCGCGGATCATGGTGAGCGAGCTGTCCACGGTCGCGATCCCACGCGCGCCGGTGGAAGAGTCAAAGGTCGAGTGCACAGCCGCGCGGTACGAAACCGCCCGCCCAAAGTGCGAGACCAGCTCCGCGGCATCCGCAGCCATGTCGGTGGACCACGTCATTCTGGTCTCCCGCGACCATCGACCACAGTTGGGCCATAGGCCATAGGCCATAGGCCATAGCCAGCACAGCGATCGTCAGCCAAAACCCGCCCCGGGCGTTCCCACCCGGGGCGAGGTGTTCTTCCTATGGCCTAAGCCCTATGGCCTATGGCCTCTCTCAGCAGCCCGTGACCTTGCGGGCCATCGTGCTGTTCATGATGAACAGGCCGTAGTGCAGGCGCGAGCGGTAGTTCATCTCGCGGACCTTGTGCTCGTACCACTGCTCGATCAGGATCGGCAGGCCGCCCAGGTTGGTCATGGCGCCGCTGTCGCCCTCGATCTGCATGTCCTCTTCCCAGATCACGCTCTTCGCGAAGCCCGGGTCGGTGGCGATGTCGCCGTCCGCGCGCTTGTAGAGCAGCACCTTGTCGGTCGGCGCGATGTAGGAGATGCTGGCGGTCTGCCCCTCGTTCGCGGTGTTGTACCCCGCGCCCGCGAAGACCACTTCCTTCACACCGAAGTACTGCGCGGCCTGCGCCTCGCTCACGCTGCCCAGGAGGGGCGTGGTCAGGAGCTTCATGGCGGTGCGGTAGTCGGCGATGAACGCCAGCCGCGCGGCCAGGTACGCGGGGATCTCGAGGGTCAGCTGGTCCTTGGTGATGCCGTGGTTCTTGAAGATCACGTCGGCCTCGACGGCCACGTCGGCCGCGGGGGTCGCGGTCGAGTAGCTGGTCCACGCCGCCGCGGCGGCGTTGCCCGAGACCGCCGCGTAGATCGCGGTGTACCCGTCGCTCTCGATGTCACGGATGACGGTGGCGGAAGAGAACTTCGCGCCCGCGTTGTCCATGTCGATCTGGTTGCGGTAGGCCTTGGCCTTGGCCGCGCCCACCTTGAAGGTCAGGCCGTACTCGTCGGTCGAGTAGGTGGAGGTGGTGAGGTCGAGCGCCATCTCCTTGTAGGGCGCGCCGTCGGCGCGCTTGGTGTCGACCGATTCCATGCCGCCGTTGGCCTTGAGGACCATCAGCGTGCCGGTCTGGGTGGGCACCGGCAACGGGGGCGCCACGCGCCCGATCGTGAAGCCCAGGTTGTTGTTCACTTCCTGGATGTACGCGGCCAGGTCGGTCCGGCGGAAAACACCGCTCGCTACAGTCGGAATGCTCATGTGGAAACTCCATTGAAAAAGGCCGCTTCGCGACCATGCGCGAACCGCGGCCCGGGGTGTGCTTGCGAAGATCGGGCAATGGGGAATGGGCAATGGGCAATGGGCTCAAAGCCCACGCCACCGCCTCTTCTCTTTCCCATTGCCCACTGCCTACTGCCTATTGCCTATCAGGGCTCGATCGTCCAAGATC
>ERZ650303.282-NODE-282-length-15436-cov-19.630713_pt1 | contig 15436 bp, 17 predicted proteins | sample MGYA00376239_ERZ650303 | MGnify/ENA primary metagenome ERZ650303 (study PRJEB26733, sample SAMN07839262) | wastewater metagenome | biome: small river; feature: stream; material: water | place: USA: North Carolina | collected 2016-04-05 ... | reverse complement strand
CGAAGACACTCTTTCCCTACACGACGCTCTTCCGATCTCCCACGCACGGAAAATCGTCCCCTATTCAGATGGGAATCAAATGGCAGGTGTCAAAGGGCGCAGCGGTGGTGCCCGACCTGGCGCCGGCCGCAAGCCGAAACAGAAGGTCGAGGCCCCCACGCTGCCGGCGGCGCCGCCCGCGGCTGCGGAGCCTGCTGTCGACGTCTCCAAGCTGAACATGCTGGAGCTGCTGCAGATGGTGGCCCTGGGCAAGGTGCAGGCGTCTGGCTTGCAGGTTCGGGCTGCCATTGCTGCGGTGCAGTACACCCACACGAAGCGCGGCGACGGCGGCAAGAAGGACGCAGCCGACGACGCGGCAAAGAAGGCGGCCGGGGCGGGCGGTAAGTTCTCGGCCGCGCCGCCGCCGAAGCTGGTCGCCGTGGGCGGCAAGAAGATCTGATGGGCGCTCGGCCGGAGTGGTCAACGGCGTGTCCGGATTGGGCCGATCGCCTGCGAGGCGGACGCTCCATCATCCCGCCGCCCATCTTCGCCACCGAGGCCGACCGGGCGCTGGCCATCTTCAAGGAATTGCGGGTCGTTGACCTGCCGGGCCGGCCGACGTTCGGGGAGTGCGCCGACCAGTGGGTCTTCGACTTCGTGGCGGCGGTGTTTGGCGCCTACGACGCGGAGACCGGTCAGCAGCTGATCCGCGAGTACTACCTGCTGATCAGCAAGAAGAACACAAAGTCGACCATCGCCGCCGGCATCATGCTGACGGCCCTGATCCTGTGCTGGCGCGAGGAAGAAGAGCACCTGATCCTGGCGCCGACGGTCGAGGTGGCCGGCAACTCCTTCAAGCCGGCGGCCGCGATGGTGCGCGCCGACGATGAGCTGGCGGCCATGTTCCACGTTCAGGACCATGTGCGCACCATCACCCACCGGGTGAACCGCAACAGCTTGAAGGTGGTCGCGGCCGAGGCGGAAACGGTGTCCGGCAAGAAGTCCGGCAAGGTACTGGTGGACGAGCACTGGCTGTTCGGCAAGCGCGCCGGCGCTGAAGCAATGTTCCTGGAGGCCCTGGGCGGCCAGGTGTCGCGCGACGAGGGCTGGGTGATCTTCCTGACCACACAGTCGGACGAAGCCCCGGCAGGTGTGTTCAAGGAAAAGCTGGACTACTTCCGCACCGTGCGCGACGGCAAGGTCGAAGATCCGCGGTCGCTGGGCGTGCTGTACGAGTTCCCCGAGGACATGATCGAGAGCAAGGCCTACCTGGACCCGGCCAACTTCCACATCACCAACCCGAACCTGGGCCGGTCGGTCAGCAGCCAGTGGCTGCAGGACCAGATCCGCAAGCTGGAGGCGCGCACCGACGGCGCGTTCCAGCAGTTCCTGGCCAAGCACCTGAACATCGAGATCGGCCTGCGCCTGATGGCTGGCCGCTGGCCGGGGGCCGACCACTGGCAGGGCGCAGCGCGTGTGAAGTCGCTGCCCGAGCTGATCCGGCGAAGCGACGTGATCACCATGGGCATCGACGGTGGCGGCCTGGACGACTGGCTGGCCTTGTCCGTGCTGGGTCGCGATGCGGCAACGGGCGAATGGCTGCATTGGGGGCGGGCCTGGGTTCACCCGATCGCCCTGAAGCGGCGCAAGGCAGAGGCAGAGCGCTGGGCCGACTTCATCGCCCAGGGCGACCTGGTTTTGGTCGAGCTGATCGGCCAGGACATTGAAGGCGTGGTGCAGGTGGCTGGCGAGATCGAGGCCAGCGGCAAGCTTCTGCAGGTGGGCGTCGACCCGATCGGGATCAGCGACATCGAGCAGGCCCTGATCGACATCGACATCGACAAGGATGCGGACGGCAAGGACCGGATCGTCGGCATCCCGCAGGGCTACAAGCTGAGCGGGACCATCAACACGGTGGCCAGGCGGCTTGCGCAGGGCACGTTGTCCCATTGCGGCCAGCCGGTGATGGCTTGGACGGTCGGGAACGCCAAGGTGGAAGCCCGCGGAAACGCGGTGATCGTGACGAAGCAGGCGGCCGGCGCCTGCAAGATCGACTTGCTGATATCGCTGTTCAACGCGGCCGCCCTGCTGGCGCTGGCCCCCGAGATCGCCGGCGGCACGGTCTATGACGAGCTGACCGAGGCCGACTTGGCCGACGAAGACCTGGCAGAGGTGGACTGATGGCGCTGACCGACTGGCTGATGGCCAAGCTGCAGGAGTGGGACCCGCGCCTGTGGAAGGGCGGGAACACCGAGGACACCGAGACGTCGCGGATCATCACCGTGACCCAGACGGCGGCCGGTGTGCGTGTCGACCCCGACGAGGCGCTGAAGAACGCCACCGTGTGGGCGTGCGTCGGCTACCTGTCGAGGACTGTCGGGCAACTGCCGTGGCGTGTCATGCAACAGCAGCCGAACGGCGATCCTCTGCGTGCGCCCGGCCATCCTCTGCAGTACCTGCTGGCCACGCGACCGAACAAGGAAATGAGCAGCGTCACTTGGCGCGAGGTGATGGTCGGCTGGGCTGTGCGACGCGGCAACGCGGTGGCCGAGATCCAGCGCGACGCCCGCGGCGTGCCGGTGGCGCTGTGGCCGATCCATCCGAGCCGGGTGGACTTCAAGCGCGACGACGCCGGCGAGCTGCTGTACGAGGTGACGAACTCCGATGGAAGCAAGGTCTACCTGCAGGCCATGGACGTCTTCCACCTGCGCGGCTACGGCGAGGGCCCAGTCGGACTGGACGTGATGGCCTATGCGGCTGAGTCGATCGGCTGGGCCCAGGCCACCGAGGTGTTCGGCGCCAGCTTCTTCGGCAACGGCGCCAACGCCAGCGGGTTCCTGTACGCGCCCGGAAAGCTGTCGCCCGACGCCTACAAGAACATCGAGCGCAAGCTGAAGGACAAGCACGGCGGCCCGAAGAAGTCGAACCGGACCATGATCGTCGACGGCGGCATGAAGTTCGAAAAGCAGACCACCGACCCGAACGACGCGCAGTTCATCGAGACGCGGCAGCACCAGGTCGAGGAGATCTGCCGGTGGTTCGGCGTGCCGCCCCACAAGGTGATGCACATGTTGCGCTCCACCTTCTCCAACATCGAGCACCAGTCGATCGAGGTGGTGGTCGACTCGATCAGCCCCTGGGCGGTGCGCATCGAGCAGGAGGGCGACTACAAGCTCTTCGGCCAGAACCGGCGCGGCTTCTTCAACAAGCTGGACCTGAAGGGCCTGCTGCGCGGCGACTTCAAGAGCCGGCAGCAAGGCCTGCAGATCATGCGCCGCAACGGCGTGATCAACGGCAACGAGTGGCGGCGCCTGGAAGACATGGACGGCATCGGCGACGAAGGCGAGATGTTCATCGTCGAGAGGAACATGACGACGCTGGACGCCCTGGGCCAGCAACCGGTGGCCGGCGCTACCGACCCCGCGCAGCACGTGGACCCGCAGCCCGATCCGCAAGAAGACACCCCTGTGCAGCGCGCCCGCCGGCAGGCTGCCAGGCTGCATTGACTGCTGGCCTGCCAACACCCCGAAGGAAGAACATGAAGCTCTCCGACTGCGAGATCAGCCACCGCGTGATGCGCGGCCACATCGTCGTCACGCTGTTCGGTGCGCATGCCCTGGCGGCCGACGAGCTGGCCGCGCTGCGCGCCGAGTACGAGGCGGTGCACGGCCCTGGCGTGGTTCCGTGCTACGTCAGCCCCGATGGCTGGCAGGCGCTGGACGATGTGCCGGGCCCGCTGGCCAGCCGCTTCGTGTTCGACGAGGCGGAAGGCGTTGTGCTGGTCAATGGCCTGTCGGTCGCTGCTGAATTCGTCCAGCAGTGGACGGCCGTGACGCCCGACGGCCAGTGGTTCCGCGTCATCAGCACCGACAACGGCCGCATCAGCGTCGAGCGCCGCGAGTTCGCCGCTGCGCCCGCTGCCGCTGCGCCCGCGGAGGCAGATGCTGCGCCTGCCGCGCCGGCCGAGCTGGCCAAGGCGCCACCGGCTCCTGCCAAGAAGCGGGCAGCCTGACATGGGCGCCGGCTACAAGTTCATGGCCAAGGCGGCCGAGAAGAAGGCCGAGGTCCTGATTTATGAGGACGTGGGCTCCGGCTGGTTTGGCGGCGTCACGGCTAAGCAGGTCGCCGACGACCTGCGCAAGGCTGGCCAGGTCGACCGGATCGACGTGCGGCTGGCCTCCTATGGAGGCGACGTGGTGGACGGCCTGGCCATCTACCGTACGCTGGCCGAGCACCCCGCCAAGGTGGTGATGCACATCGACAGCATGGCCGCGTCGATTGCTTCGGCGATCGCCATGGCCGGCGACCAGATCATCATCGCCGAGGCCGGCAGCGTGATGATTCACGAGGCCTGGACGATCTCGGCCGGCAACGCCAAGGCGCTGCGCAAGGCGGCCGACAACGCCGATGCCGTGACCAGTCAGCTGGTCGACATCTATGTGGCCCGTACCAAGCAGCCGCGCAAGAAGGTGGTGGACTGGCTGGCTGCCGAGACCTGGTTCTATGGTGCCGAGGCAGTCGACAACGGTTTCGCCGACTCGATCGCCCCGAACGTGCAGGTGGCGGCCAGCGCCAGCTCGCTGTGGTCGAGCGTGATGCACGGCCGTGTTCATCAGCACATGCACGCGGCCCGCAACCAGCCTCCCGCCGGCGGTGATGCCGACCCAAATGCTGACGCGCGCGCCTCCCTGGCAGCCGTCGCCGAGCGCGTCCGCGCCGCTCGCACTCGAGCCTAAGACTCGCGGGTCGGGGCCAACAGCCCTGCCGCGCCCCCGAGCCGCGAGGCTCAAGCCCTTGCCCGCATCCGCGGGCTTTTTCACGTCTGGAGAGACCATGCGAACCAACCACCACACCTTCAAGTGGAACGCGCGGCAGGCAGCCATCGCCGCATTCATCCTGGCCGTCGGCGTCCGCGCCGATGCCGAGGACGCCACCATCTCGGGCTACATCGCCCGGCAGGAGGACCTGATCCAGCGCTCCAACGCGCTGCTGGCCGCCGCCGACACCGACAGGCGCGAGCTGACCGAGGCCGAGAAGGGCCAGATCCGTGACAACAGCGCCGAGGTCGAGTCGCTGCAGGAACAGATCGAGCTGCGCCGCACCGTGGCGCTGCAGGACAACCGGCTGAACCAGCCGCAGGCCCGCAAGACCGGCGCCGATGCCGGCGAGCCGGCCGCCGGCGAACAGAGCCGCCCGCAGGCCGCTGCCCCCCGCGGCACGCACATCCAGACCGCACACATCAGCACGCCGGCTACCCGGGCTGCTGCCCGCGGCAACGGCGGCTTCGACAGCCTGGGCCAGTTCGCCCAGGTGGTGCGCGCCGCCCAGGTCAACCCGTCGGGCATGGACGGCCGTCTGCGCGCGGCGCTGACCACCTACGGCAACGAGAGCAGCGGCCCGGACGGCGGTTTCGCGGTGCCCACCGACTTCCGCACCGAGATCATGCGCAACATCATGTCCGAGCAGTCGCTGTTAGGCATGTGCGACACCAGCCCGACAAACAGCAACTCGGTGAACATGCTGGCCGACGAGACCACCCCCTGGTCGACGTCGGGCGTGCGCGTCTACACGCGCACCGAGGCCCAGCAGATGAACCAGTCCAAGCCGCAGCTGAAGGACCTGCAGGTGCGCCTGCACGAGACCTACGCCTTCGTGCCGATGACCGACGAGCTGCTGGAGGATGCCCCGATGCTGTCGCGGCACCTCACGACCAAGGCGGGCGAGGCGCTGGACTTCAAGATCACCGACTGGATCGTGAACGGCACCGGCGTCGGCCAGATGCTGGGCATCCTGAAGTCGCCCTGCCTGGTCGCCCAGGCCGCGGTCGGCTCGCAGACGGCCGACACCATCCACGCCGACAACGTGATCGCCATGTGGTCGCGCATGCCCGGCAACCTGCGCAATCGCGCGGTGTGGCTGATCAACCAGGACGGCGAGACCCAGCTGATGAAGCTGGGCCTGCCGGTGGTGACGGCGACCGGCACCGCGACCGGTGGCATGCCGCTCTACATGCCGCCCGGCGGCCTGTCGTCGGCTCCCTACGCCACCCTGCTCGGCCGCCCGGTGATCACCACCGAAGCGTGCGCGGCGCTGGGCGACGTGGGCGACATCATCCTGGCCTACATGCCCGGCTACTTCGCCCCGTACAAGGGCGGCATCAAGTCGGACGTGTCCATGCACCTGTTCTTCGACCAGGGTGTGACGGCTTTCCGCTGGACCATGCGCATCGGCGGTCAGCCGTGGCTGTCGGCCCCCATCGCCCGCAAGAACGGCAGCAACACGCTGTCGCACTTCGTGACGCTGGCCGCCCGCTGATCGACCAGCGGTTGCAGCGCTTCACAACACCCATCACCTGAAGGAGCCAACATGCTCACCACGAACGCGCGCCTGGACGAACAGGCGCTCTTCATCCAGGCCGCCGCCGGCGCGGCCCTGACCACCACGGTCGGCGACTGCGTGTACGCATCGCTGAAGAACTACCGCAAGGCGACGATCGTCATCGACGTGCTGAACGCCACGACCGTCACCGGCGGCACCGTGACGCTGAAGCAAGCCACCGCCGTGGCGGGCACGGGCGAGAAGGCTCTGGCCTTCACCCGCATGCTGGCAAACGTCGACGTGGCCGCAAGCCAGGCGCTGGCCGAGACCGCGGTGACGAACAACACGTTCACCACCGACACCACCAACAGCAAGCGGCTGCGGTACGTGATCGAGGTCGATGCCGACATGCTGGACGCCGACAACGGCTTCGACTGCTTCCGGGTCGACGTGACCGGCATGGCGTCGGCGACCGGCACCGTCGGCTACATCCTGTGGGGCGCCCGGTACTCGAGCGCGGGCGCACTGACCGACTGATGCCGTCGGGCTGAAGCACCAAGGGCCGCCGCAGGGCGGCCTTTTCGCTTCCGCCTGGCGCGCAACCGTCGCCACCCCCAACCGGACTTGAGGACCTGCCGTGCCCGACATCGTGATGCTTGAGACTCAGCGCGGCGAGGACGGCCGCGCATGGGTGAAGGGAAACACCTACCCGGCGAGCACCTCGTTCGCCAGGTCCATGGTCGGCCGCGGCTTTGCCTATGCGCCGAATGGCGAGGTGGGCGATGCCCAGTTCAGCGCCAGCGAGGCTTCCGCGCTGAAAGCCTCGGTGTCAGCGGACGGCAATACGCCCGTCGTCGTGCTCGGTGGTGACCACCCGTATGCGCAGTGGTACGGGACCAATGGCAAGAACGGTGTTGCGCAGCTCTATGCCGACTATGGTGTGCCGGCGTACCTGGCGATCAACACGGGCAGCCAGGCCGTGCAGAACCCGGGCGACGCGGGGTACTGCACCTGGGATCAACTGAAGGCCCTGCAGCCGAATGTCGAGATCGTCGCCCATGGGGCACGACACCTCCAGGCATGGCAAAAGCTCAACACCGGGCTCAAGCTGCTGTATTCCGGCCCTGCCGCGACCGCGACCGTCTACGTCAGCAGCACGCAAATCATCGGCACGACGGCAGGCGGCGTGGCGGATTTCGCCATCAACCTGGCTGGCCTGACGCTGACGCAGCTCTGCACGCAGATCGCCGCAGTGTCGGGCTGGTCGGCTGTCCCGGCGCCCGAGCTGACCGGCACTGAACTGGCGACCAAGCTGCTGGTGCTCGCGTCGGCCGGGGCCAAGAACGCGAAGTTCCCGCTGACCGCACGCATCGCTGCCGGTGGTGGCATCCAGGTCCGCTACACCGGCACCACGTACCGCAGTGCGCGGGTGCAGGTGGCCGGCACGATCCTGCGCGTCTACGGTGACGGCGTGCCGATCCTGGCGCTGGACCTGACCAGCGCGTCCTACGACACGCTGCAAGAGGTGGTGACGGCGATCAACGGGCTGTCGGGCTGGATCGCCTACCTCTGTGACAACCACAACAGCATCGACTCGGACGCGGACAACTACATCAGCGGCGCCGAGGCATCGGCCAACCTGCTGGCATCCGACGAGGCCGACTGCATCATGCGGGAGGTCATCATCGACGCGGGCCTGACGCACGCCTACATGCGGCGTCGCCAGTGGGCATCGTGCCGTGATGTCGCTGCCGCCAATGGCATCGGCATCACGTCGTTCGCGCAATCGGGCGGATTCTTCTACGAAGACCAACTGTTCGGTGCGTCCACCTACAGGATGCACCGCGGCAGTCCGCGATTCGGGTACGCCCCGTTTGCCGCCCCGCTCGCCGACGCACGCAGCTTTGTCACGCATCAGGCGTGGGAGATCAGCGGCGGCTGGACCAGCGCTGCACGGCTGACTGCCATCATCGACGCGCTGGAGGATTCGGGGCCGATGATCGTGTGCGGTCTGATCCACGCCATCACCCCGGACGGCACCAGTGGGTATCCGATCATCCCGGACGGCCAGGCCACGCAGACCGAGGCGGCCATGATTGCCCTGCTGGCGCGCATCAAAGCCGGTGTCGCTGCAGGCCGCCTGCGCGTCGCAAAGCTGTCCGATGTGCCGCGGCTGGCGGGAATGGCGCCGAAGCCTGCGAACCTGATCTTCAACCCGCTGTTCAAAAACTCGGGCGAATCGCTGGTGGGCATCGCGTCGGTGGACGATGGCAAGCGCGTCCCCGGCTGGCGCTGGCAGACCCCGGCGCACGTCACCGCGGCCACAGTCACCGATGGCGTGATCGAACTGACAACCAACGCCAGCACGCTGTTATTCCCTGCCCAGCAGGCCGTGCGGCTGGAGCCCGGCGTGACCTATGAGGCCGGCATCAACGTCGAGGCGGTGGGTGCGCTGTCTGGTGGCAACGGCGTCGGCCTGCGGCTGCAACCGCTGAACGGCGTGATGCCGACGCAGACGGTCCTCAACGACACGATCCAGTCTGTGCGGCGCCTGACCACGGGGGCATCCGTCGTGCGCTTCACGGTGCCGGGCGATCAGCCGACCCCGCCGTTCGTGCGCAGCGTGGCAGGCCCCTTCAACCTCGCCGCCACTGCCAACATCCGGGTCAACATCGACAGCAAGGGACTGACGGCCGACATCAACGTGGCCGGCGCAACGCCATCGGCGACAACGGCCAAGGAAGTCGCGGCAGCGATCAATGCCGCCATCGCGGCCAATGCCTCCTACCCAGCGGAGTACCACACCGCGGCGAAGGTTGAAGGAAACCGTGTCGTCATTTCAAGCCCGTGGGCTACTGGCGGCGACCCGACGAGCAACCGCGTGTTGGTCGACCAGGGATCGGCCAACGATGCCTTTGCGACGATCTTCGGCGTTGCCACGACCAACGACGGGCTGGGCGTCAAGACGGGATCGCTTGTGCCCCGGTGGTGGATGCTGATCGTGAGCATGGACACAACCGGCACTGCGCGCGTGTCCGAGCCCTGGCTGCGCAAAGTCGCCTCCTGACTCCCAGCCCCTGCCGGTGCACCCGCCGGCTGGCACCTGAAGGACAACCATGACCCAACTCGCACCCCACCAGCAGCGCGTCGTCGATGAGCAGGCCGAGCTGGCCGGGCGCCTCAGCAAGCTGCTGGCGTTCTTTCAATCGCCGATCTTCTTCAAGCTGGACGGCGCGGAGCAGTCGCGCCTGCGCAGCCAGGCCCGCTTCATGGATGGATACCTGGCGGTGTTGGGCGAGCGCATCGAAGCGTTCTCCGCGCCCCAGGCGCCTGACATGGATGCGCTGGTGGCCCGCTTCCTGACCTGGCCGGTGCCCGCCAGTGTCTACCCGGACGGCACGCCCGGCCAGCCTGGCCGCACCGGCACGAACCTGCTGTCCGCCGAAGAAGCCCGGCTGATGCTGCAGCACGTCCTGGGCGGCTGACCATGAGCATGACGCAACGCTACGCGGGGATGCTGCGCCGGCAGGCCGCCGATTGGGACAAGCGCGAGCTTCCGATCCAGGCCGAGTGCGCCCGCCAGGCTGCGCGCCACATGGAGCAGCGCGAGGTTGAACTGCAGCACGCCCTGATCGTCTCCCGCGAGACGCTGGAGCGCGAGTGCGACGACGGCGATGCGCTGCTGCGCATGCTGGATCTGGACCCGGAGCAGTACCGCACTGACGGCGGCCGGCTGAACCTGCTGCGCGTGCGTGCCGCGCTGGCCGCGCACCAGTGGAAGCGGGTGGCCATCGCGCAGCCCGCCGCCGAGGCCTGAACGCCGACCGAAAGACCTGCATGCGCCTTCTGACCGCCCCTACCGCCGAGCCTGTGACGCTGGACGAGGTGAAGTTCGCCGCGCGCCTTACCGGGTCGACGGCATTCGACACCATGCTGCCGGTCTACATCCAGGCCGCGCGCGAGATCGCCGAGACCGAGGCGGGCCGCAAGCTGATGGCACAGGTCTGGCGCATCGAGCTGGCCGACTGGCCTCACCCCTGCCAGGTGTTCGAACTGCACAGCGCGACCGCGGTGGCCATCAGCTACTGGTCGACTGCCGGCACATGGACCGATCTGGTGATCCCGCTGAAAGACGGCGAGGACCCGCCGGCGCTGATCAACTTCGCCTGGGCCGACGCCGACCCCGGCCTGGCGCTTGCGCCGCTACTCGGTGCGAACTGGCCGACGCTCGGCGAGGTGGCCATCGGGCCGCGCGTTCGGGTCGACGTGACCGTCGGCGCTGCGGATGCCGACAACGTGCCTGCGGCGGCGAAGACCTTCATCATGGCCATGGTGGCCTACTGGATCGAAAACCCGCAGGCCTACACGGACCGCCCGCACCACGCCAGCCCGGTGGCCCTGTGTCTGCTGGACAGCATCCGGGTGGGGTACTGAGGCATGGCCGCGCTCAACACCCTGGTGCGCGTGATGACGCGCGCCTCCGGCGCCGACAGCCTGGGCGCACCAACCGGCGACTGGACCGTGCAGGTTTGCGAGGTCTGGGCCGACATCCTGCACCCCAGTGGCCGCGAGATGATCGCTGGCGGCGGCGAGGTGGCCATCGTCAAGGCCAGCATCCGCATGCACCGGCGTGACGATGTGGCAGAGGGCATGCGCGTCTACAAAGGGACCGTCGGCTACGACATCCAGGCGGTGCTGCCGGACGACCGCAATCGGCTGTTCATGATGCTGGTCTGCCAGAAGGTGGTGGCCTGAGATGGCCAGCGGCCGCGGCAGCAAGACCTTCAGCGTCACCACGGACCTGACGGCCTTCGTCGACCTGATGCAGGAGGTCGTGGATGCGAGCCACGACGCGGTCGTGCCGGCGGCGGCAGCCGGCGCAGAGCTGATCTACCGCGCGACACTGCAGGCCACGCCCCACGGCCAGAAGGGCCACTGGTTCAGCGGCGGCCGCAAGGGCGGCAAGGGCCGCTACTGGTTCAACGCCGGCAACCTGCGAGCCTCGATCTACCAGGTGCTGAGCCAGGACAACACGGGGCCCGGCTTCGCCACGTTCCACATCAGCTGGAACTTCAAGAAGGCGCCCTATGCGTACATGGTGCACAACGGCACCAGCAAGGCGGCGGCGGTTCCCTTCGTGACCATGGGCCGCGAGCGATCTGCTGACGACGCCCAGACCGCCATGGGCAACACCTACCTGGACATCCTCACCCGCCGGGGCCTGTTGTCATGACCATCGAATCGGACGTGCACGCGGCCATCGCGCCGGTCTGCCCTCGCGTGTTTCCGGTGCTGGCGCCACTGCGCACGGCGCGTCCCTACGTGACCGTGCAGAACATCGGGGGCGAGCCGAACTACTACCTTGACCGCAGTCCGGCTGACAAGCGCAAGTTGCGCCTGATGGTGAAGACCTGGGCCAACAGCAAGGCCGAGGCGCTGGAGCTGATCCGCCAGGTCGAGGTTGCGCTGATGGCCGCCGCCGCCTTCACGGCCCGCGTCGAGACCGAGCCGCTGGACGACGTGGAGACCGACGGCGATCCGTGGCTCTACAGCGAGCTGCAGGAGTTCGTGGTCATCGGCCCACGTTGATCGCCGCGGCCTGAGCGCCGCGGCTGCACCCCAAAGACAAGCCCGCCCGGGGAACCGCGGCGGGCTTTCTCTTGCCCGCAAGGGCGCCACCCAAGGCCCGCACCGCGGGTTGTTCAACCGACTGAAGGAGGCTCCATGGCCTACAAGTTCCCCGACGGTGCATCGTTCCAGTACAGCACCACCTTCGCTGCCGCCAAGACCATCGCCAGCTTCACCAACGCCAACCCGGGCGTGGCCACCAGCGTGTCGCACGGCTATGTCGATGACGACGAGTTGCTTCTGCTCTCCGACGGCTGGGAAGACGCCACGAGTTCTGTGTTCCGCGCCGACCAGCTGACGGCCGACACGCTCAGCCTGAAGGGCCTGGACACGGCCAGCACCACGTTCTTCCCGATCGGCGGCGGCGCGAACTCGACGCTGCAGAAAATCTCCGCCTGGAAGGTCATCCCGCAGGTGCTGACCATCGGAACCAGCGGCGGCGATGCACGTCGCGCCACGGTGTCGCCGCTGTCGCGCCGCACGCCGTTCAACGTGCCGCTGGGCCTGAACCCGATCGACATCAACCTGACGATCGGCCACGACGCCAGCAACAGCACCTACCAGGAGATGCTGGCCATCAGCCGCGCGCTGACGAAGTGCGCGTTCAAGCTGGTGCTGGCCGACGGCTCGGCGACCTACGGCTACGGGAACATGGTGGTGGGCACCTTCCCGAGCCTGCAGTCGGGCCGCGAGAACCAGGCCACCGTGGCCATCAACCTGCTGGGCCGCGACGTCGCGTACTGACCTGGCCCCTGAGCGGCCGCCACCGGCAGCCGCTCCAACGAGCACCGACCCGGCGCGTGTCTCTTCTTCGCGGGAGAGCGCGCGTCGGGCACGGGCACACCACTCCCCGCGAAGGATCCCCACACCATGAGCAGCACCCCAAAGGCGCCGCGCGTCACGCTCGGCAAGCGGCCGCAGTCGTTCACCAAGACCGTCAGCGGCCCGATGGCCGACGGCACCGTCGGCGAGATGTCCGTGACCTTTCGCCACCGCACCCGCACCGAGTGGGGCGCGCTGCTGGACCAGCACAAGAGCGACAAGTCGGCCCGGGCGGAAGCTGCGCTGCAGAGCTATCTGGATGCCGTGCAGGCGGCCCGGCAGGCCGGCGAATCGACCCTGCCGATGCCGCCCGGCGCCGAGGCGGCGCAGACGGCCGATGTGGAAGCCGATGCCCGCCTGGTGCTGGACATCGCCAGCGGCTGGGATCTGCCAGACCCGTTCACCTTCGACAACGTCAAGCAGCTGGCCGACGAGGCGCCCGGAATGGTCGCCGCCATCGTTCGCAGCTACGGCGAAGCCGTGCACGAGGGCCGGCTGGGAAACTGATCGGCGCCGCCCGCGCACGGTTCACCCGCGTCAGGAGCGAAGGGCGGCGCAACGGCTTCGACGTCGGCCATCTGGCCGCCGCAACCGACTTCGAGGTCTGGCCCGAGAACTGGGCGACCTGGGAGCTGTTCGACCGCGTGCACACCCAGTGGCGTGTGGGCACCCGGGGCGCCATCGGCCTGGACTACTGCGCGATCTACCCCGTGATGGATCGCATGCAGCTCAGCCGCGAAGAGTGGCTGCAGACGCTGGACGACATCCAGGCGATGGAGCTGGCCGCCATGGACACCCTGCAGCAATCAGCCGGCGAGGCCTGAGATGACCCAAGAGAAGAAGGTTCAGACCGCGGCGGTGATGGACGTCACCGGCGTGGAGCGAGCCGCGCAGGATGCAGTGCGCGCGGCCAAGACGATGGCCGATGGCATCGCTCGCGAGGGCGAGAAAGCCGGCAAGGGCATCGAGGCCATGGGCGAAGGCGCCAGCCGTGCCGAGCGCACCGTCGACGCCAAGACCAAGAGCATCAGCGACCGCATCCGGCGTCTGACGCAGCAGTCGCAGCGCGAGCTGGCTGGGCTGGCCGCTTCGTCGGCCGGTGGCCCGGGCAGCGCGTCGGCGGTGGAGTACGAGGCCACCATCCGTGGCGCCGACGTTTCCAAGCTGCAGCCGCAGATCGCCGCGCTGCGCGACCTGCAGACGCAAGCCAACTCGCTGGCCGCCGCGATGCGCCAGGCCATGGCCGGCGACGAGTTCATCGCCGGCGTCAACCAGCGCATCGTGGCGCTGCAGCGGCAGGCTGCCAGCTCGAAGACGGCCGAGGCCGACATGCTGGCACTTCGCGCGGCAGAGCTGGGCGTCACCCAGCAGGCAGATCCGCTGATCGCCAAGCTGCGCGCCACCGCTGCCGCTGCTGAAGAGGCTGCCGCAGCCAGCAAGCGCGCGGCGGCCGGCGACAACTTCCTGCAGGGCCTGACCGCCCAGGCCAATGCGATCGGCAAGAGCCGGGCCGACCTACTGGAGCTGAAGGCCGCCGAGCTGGGCGTGACCCAGCAGGCCGCGCCGATGATCGCCGCCATCCGCGCCGCCGACGGCGAACTGCTGGGACTGGGCAAGAACGCCAAGCTGACCGCGGCGGCGATGCGCCTGGTGCCGGCGCAGTTCACCGACATCGTGGTCAGCCTGCAGGCCGGCCAGAACCCCCTGCAGGTGTTCCTGCAGCAGGGCGGCCAGCTCAAGGATATGTTCGGCGGCATCGGCCCGGCCGCGCAGGCGCTGAGCGGCTACATCCTGGGCCTGATCAACCCCTACACCCTTGCCGCCGCCGCCGTCGGAACGCTCGCCGTGAGCTACTTGGCTGCGAACAGCGGTATCTCGGCCGCCACGCGGGTGCTGATCGAAAGCGGCAACCAGGCGGGTATCACGGCCAGCCAACTCCAGAGCGTTGCCGAGGCAGTCGCCGGCCTGGGCGGCAGCACGACCGGCCGCGCAGCTCAGCTGCTGGCCGAGCTGGCCAAGTCTGGCGACTTGGGGTCCGAAGGCCTGGCGCGGTACGCCCGTGCGGCGATCGACCTGGAGCGCGCCGGCGGCCAGGCGGCCGACAAGACGGTCGAAGCGTTCAACGAGCTGGGCAAGTCGCCTGTGGCGGCTGCCTTGAAGCTGAACAGCGCCACGAATTTCCTGACCCGCTCGATCTACGAGCAGGCCCGGGCGCTGGAGGAGCAGGGCAGGGCGGCAGAAGCGGCTCGCCTGGTGGCTGATGCCTACGCCAGCGCGATCGAGAGTCGCACGCCCGTCATGGAGGCTTCGCTGAACGTCGTGCAGCGCGCATGGCGCGGCGTCGCCGACGAAGCGAAGTCGGCGCTCGACTTCTACCTCAGTGCCTTCCGCACCGCGACCACGCAAGACCAGCTCAACCGCATCCGAAAGCAGATCGCCGAGCTGGAGGCCGCCGGCCAGAAGGCCTACCTGATCGGCCCGTCGATCGCCGACCTGCGCGAGCGCGAGCGCAACCTGCAGGAGTCGCTGCGCCTGGACCAGAAGTCGGCCGACCGTGACCGCGCCCGCAAGCAGCAGGTCGAGGCGGCAGATGTCATCGCGAAGCTCGAAGCCGACACGATGACGAAGCAGCAACGCATGCAGAAGGAGCTGGCGCGCTTCAACCTGGCCGCCGACACCGCTGGCATCG
>ERZ650303.281-NODE-281-length-15551-cov-15.905847_pt1 | contig 15551 bp, 17 predicted proteins | sample MGYA00376239_ERZ650303 | MGnify/ENA primary metagenome ERZ650303 (study PRJEB26733, sample SAMN07839262) | wastewater metagenome | biome: small river; feature: stream; material: water | place: USA: North Carolina | collected 2016-04-05 ... | reverse complement strand
AGATTGGCATGTCGGGCCAAGCCAGCATCGACAAAGTGGCAGGCCCTGTGGGCGAATCGCTCATCATGACGGCCATCGGTTTGGCCGTGGCCGTGCCCGCGGTGTTGGGCTACAACTGGTTGGTGCGACGCAACAAAGTGGCGATGGAAGAAGTGCATGCCTTTGGCGCAGACTTGCACGCCGTGCTCTTAGGCTCCGCCGAATCAGGCTCGACCCAAAAATAAACCATGGCCATGCACCTAAGCCCCAGTGAGGGCGCAAACGGGGAAGACAGTGAACTGCTGACCACCATCAACACCACCCCCTTGGTGGATGTGATGTTGGTGCTGCTCATCATCTTTCTCATCACCATCCCGGTGGTCACGACCTCGGTGAAAGTGGAGCTGCCACACGAGGTGCAGCAACCGCGGGAAACCAAACCCGACAACCTCGTCTTGTCCGTCAACGCACAAGGTCAAGCCTATGTGTATGACGCGCCGGTGCGCAGCAACGCAGACCTGATCAAACAGCTGCAAACCTTTGCTGAGAAAACGCCACAACCCGAAGTGCAAATTCGCGGCGATGCCAAAACCGACTTTGAAGCCGTGGGCCGCGTGCTGTACGCCGCGCAGGTGGCGGGCTTGACCAAGGTGCGGTTTGTCACAGACCCGCAGGGGAAATAAGCATGGCGATGAACCTTCAAACCCAAGACGAACCTGAGGTGATGATGGACATCAACACCACGCCGTTGATCGACGTGATGCTGGTGCTGCTCATCATGCTCATCATCACCATCCCCGTCCAACTGCACTCAGTCAACCTTGACATGCCTCAGAGTGCCACACCGCAGCCCAAGAAACCGAACGTGGTGCGCATTGAGGTGGACGCACGCAATGTGGTCAACTGGAACGGCAAGCCCTTGGCTGACCGTGCAGCACTCGATGCGCGGCTGCAAGAAGCCAAAGCCCAAGAGCCGCAACCCGAGCTGCACATCAAAGCGCAAGGCAAGGCCAAGTACGAAACCGTCGCGGGTGTGTTGGCCAGTGCCCAGCGTCAGGGCCTGACCAAGATTGGCATTGTGGGCACCGAGCAGTTCGCCACGCCTTGACCTCGGGTAACCATGGCGACTCGTACACCGATGACCTCTCGCTAGCATCCGCCCATTCACTTCTGTTGCAAGTGTGAAAGGTGAACGATGCGGTTCTTCAAAGTTGTGGGCGTGTTGAGCGTCTGTTTTTCAGCATGGCATGCCGTCGCACAAACAGCGACCACACGCGACTACCCCAACCACCCCATCAAAATGGTCATCCCCTACGCCGCCGGGGGGCCCATGGATTTCATTGGTCGCACGCTGGGCCCTCGGTTGGCACAGAACTTGGGCCAGCCCTTGGTGATTGACAACCGTGCGGGAGCGGGGGGTGCGATCGGCACGGATGTGGTCGCCAAGTCAAGCCCCGACGGCTACACCTTGCTCAACACCTCTTCGAGCCATGCCAGTCTGCCGGTGGTCTCACCGAGCCTACCGTATGACCCGATCAGAGACTTCGCTCCCATCACCTTGGTGGCCAACAGCGTGGGCTTTGTGGTGGCCGCACGCCCTGACCTGCCCGTGAAGAATTTGAAAGAGTTGCTCGCCGATGCCAAAGCCAACCCAGGCAAATACACCTTCGGCTCCGGCGGTGTGGGCAATGTGATGCACTTCGCGGGCGAGTTTTTGAGCACCAGTGCCGATGTGAAGATGACCCATGTGCCGTTCAAAGGTGTGAGCCAATCGCTCAACGATTTGGTGGCGGGCCGCATCGACTTTGTCATCGGTGCGCCCACAGCCGTTCTGCCCTTGGTCAAAGCAGGCAAGCTCAAAGCCCTGGCCATCACGGCACGCAAGCGCTGGAGTGAATTGCCAGACGTGCCCACCATTGATGAAGCGGCAGTCAAGGGTTTTGTTTACACGCCTTGGTATGGCTTTTGGTTTCCTGCGGGTGTCCCTGCAGAACATGTCACCCGCATGCGCAACGAAGTGGCCAAACTGCTGGAAGACCCAGAGATCAAACGTGCGTTTGCCGAACAAGGCTTTGTCACTGTGGGGTCCAGCCCCGCAGAGTTCGGCAAAATCATTGCTGACGAAATTGCGATGAATAAAAAATTAGCGACCCGCGTGGACTTCACGCAATAACCCCAGCCATCAGGAGCCCTCGATGTTTCATACCTCGTCCGACAGTTCTTGCCAGCACTGCCAACCACGCCGCAGTTTCTTGACGGGCTTGCTCACCGCCACAGCCGCCGCGGTCTTGCCATCGTGTGCCACCACCTCCAAAGATGCACCCTTGCCGGCTGAGGCCAAACGCGCCTTGGTCGACGTGCACCACCATGTGTGGGCTCCAGCGTTTTTGAAAGAGCTAGAAGCACGCAAATTGGCCGAGCCCCCCGCACGCAACTGGTCGCTCAACAAAACCATGGACGACATGGCCAAAGCGGGCGTGACCTACACCCTCACCTCGCCCACCACACCTGCCGCCGGCTTTGGCGATGTCGCCACCATGCGCAGCATGGCCCGCATCAGCAACGAGTACGGCGCACAACTGGCACGCGACTACCCCAACCAGTTTGGCTTCTTTGCCACGCTGCCCATGCTTGATGTCGACGGCGCACTGGCTGAGATTGCCTACAGCTGCGATGTCCTCAAAGCCAATGGCATTGCCATGCTCACCAGCTACAACGGCAAGTGGCTGGGCGACAAAGCGTTTGCCCCCATCATGGATGAGATCAACCGCCGCAAACTCATTGTCTACACACACCCGTCCAACACCCAATGCTGCCAAAACTTGCAAGAAGGTGTCCCTGGTTCAACGATTGAATTCGCCACCGACACCACGCGCACCATTACCAGTTTGCTGTTCAGTGGCACGGCCACGCGGTGCAAAGACATCAAGTTCATCTTCTCGCATGCAGGGGGCACCATGCCCTTCTTGGTCGAGCGCCTCGTCATGCTGCCTAAGCTCAATGCCAACTTCGGCAAAGTCTTGCCCAGCGATCAAGTGCTGCCCACCTTGCGCAGCTTTTACTACGACACGGCGCAAGCCTCACACCCTGGCGCCTTGCTGTCGCTGCTGAATTTGGTGGATGTGTCGCAAGTGGTGTTTGGCACAGACTTTCCTTACCGCACCTCACTCGACCATGTGAAAGGCCTCATGGCCATGGGGTTCAGCATGAACGACCTCACGGCCATCGAAAGCCGCAACGCGCTGCGCATGCTGGGCCGCGCTTAAATCTTGCTGGGTTTCAGAGCGGTGGTCGATGCGCGCACCACGAGCTGAGGGCGCAACACCACCGTGGCCTCTTGGCTACCTGGACGCTGCCGCAACGCATCAATCAACAAACGTGCGGCTCTGAACCCCATTTCGTAATGTTGAATGCGCACCGAGGTCAACGGCGGGTTCACCTGGTCGAGCAATTGCATGTCGTTGTGTCCCACCACCGAGACATCCCTGGGCACGCGCAGACCTGCATGTTTCAAGGCTTGCAAACCACCCAACGCCAATAAATCGTTGGCGGCCACCACGGCCGTGAACTGCGTTTTGCTGCGCTTGGCCAACAACGCCTGCATGGCCGCTTCCCCGCTCTCCACGGCATACGCCTCTGCGGCGACGATGGCTTTGGCGCCTAAGCCATGCTCACGCATCGCTTGCTCAAAGCCTAAGCGCCGTGCCAACCCTGTCGACAAGGTTTCAGGCCCTGCCAAATGTGCAATTCTTTGATGCCCCAAACCCACCAAGTGATCCACCGCCAAGCGCATGCCCAACATGTCATCACTGATCACTGCGGGCAGATGACCACGACCATCGGTACGGTTGATCAGCACAATGCGCGCGCCACTTTGCCGCAAGCGCTCCAGCCATGCGTCGTCACGGGTGGCCGTGGCAACCAAAAAGCCTTCCACCCGTTGCGCTTGCATGCGCTCAACCGCGACTTGCGCCGCATCCACACTGTGATCGGGACGTGAGGTATTGGCCAAGAGCGCGAAGTAGCCTTCTTCATCCAAAGCATCCTCAATGCCCCGCAAGATAGGTGGGAACACGGGGTTGGTGATATCGGGCAACAAAACCCCCACCGTTTTGGATCGCCCACGACTCAAAGCTGCAGCTGCGTGGTTGGGGCGATAGCCCAACTCGCGTGCAGCAGCCTCTATGCGTTGCAGCAAATCGGCATTCACCAAGTGACGACGCTCCGCATCCATGGCGCGCGAGACCGTTGACTTGTGTACCCCTAAGTGCAGGGCCAAGTCTTGCAAAGTTGGAACAACCGATCTGGACATCTCGCAAGTTTATTGCAACCGGTCGCTTCAGCGACAAATTAGGGTAAATGGCGGTTCCGCTTTGATTTCTGAGTGATTACGATGGCACAAATTGCAACCGGTTGCAAAGTTTTCAAACCCTTCATGCCTTCGAGGAATCACGCCATGTCGTCCCCGTCACTTGCACTTCCAACCACCCCTGAGTCCATCTTGCCCTTGGTCATCCAAGCCATGTCACGCACACCTGACACCCGTTTGCGTGAACTCATGGCCTCACTCACCTCGCACTTGCACGCTTTCATTTTGGAAACACACGTCACCGAAGAAGAGTTCGAGCATGCGGTGAAGTTTTTGATCGACATCGGCCAAGCCACTGGAGAAAAAACCAACGAAGTCATCTTGGCGGCTGACGTGTTGGGGGTGTCTTCGTTGGTGGCGGTCTTGAACAACCCAGCCCCTCACCTTGTGCACGATGAACACGCGACCAAAGAAGCCGCCTCACACGCGGCGTTGCTGGGCCCGTTCTGGCGAGCGAATGCGCCGTTTTGCCCCTCGGGTGACAACATTGCACGTGGCAACACACAAGGCACACCGTTGGAAGTCCGTGGCGTGGTGTACGACAAACACGGGCAGCCGTTGCCCAATGCCACGGTGGACGTGTGGCATGCCTCTCCCGTCGGCCTGTACGAAAACCAAGACGACGCACAAGAAAACATGAACTTGCGTGGTCGCTTCAAAACAGATGCCCACGGTGCCTACTTTTTCAAAACGGTACGACCTGCGGGTTACCCCGTGCCAACCAACGGCCCGTGTGGTGACTTGCTGCGCGCACAACTGCGCCACCCCAACCGTCCCGCACACTTGCATTTCATGGTGTCCACGCCGGGTCACAAAGTGCTCATCACACAGGTGTTTGCCGATGGGGATGAGAACCTCACCAGCGACCCAGTGTTTGGCGTGACGGCACCGCTGGTGGGCAATTTTGCAGAGTGCGTGGTCGACGGAAAACATCAAGCCAGCTTGACCCATGACTTTCACTTGGTCGAGGGCAAGATGGTTTTTCCACACCCGCCCATTCCCTGAGCGATTTCACACCCATAAGAACAAGGAATCTATGACCTCTCGTTTTGAACCCACAGACTCATTGGTAGGCCGCACCGCCGTCATCACCGGTGGCACAGGCGCTATTGGTTTGGCCAGCGCGCAGCGTCTTGCCAAACTTGGCGCACGTTGTGTGCTGCTGTACAACTCGGAGTCCCCCGCCTCAGCCGCCGCCAAGGCCGCCGCGTTACCTGGCTCGGGACATTTGTCGTTCCAAGCGTCCATCACCGACAGCACCGCCTTGAAAGCCGTCGCCGAACAAGTGGCGGCGCAATGCGGTGTGGTCCATATCCTGATCAACAGCGCGGGCTATACCAAGGCCGTGCCAGCTGCCGATTTAGACGCGTTGAGTGACGAGCTGATTGACGACATCTTGAAGGTCAACTTTCGCGGCGTGATGGCCACCATCCGCGCCTTCATGCCCTTGCTCAAACAATCCGAAGACGGTTTGATTGTCAACATCTCCTCCATTGCAGGTTTCACCGGCACGGGCAGCAACTTGGCCTACGTGGCCGCGAAAGCCAGCATCGATGTGGTGGGTGATGCCTTGGCCAAAGCCTTTGCGCCATATGTGCGCGTGATCTCTGTGTCCCCTGGGGTGGTGGACTCCACCTTTGTGCCAGGCCGTGGCACCGACTTCAACGACAAAGTGGCCCCCACCATTCCGCTGCGTCGCATTGGCACCGTGGACGACGTGGCCGCGGTGGTGCAAGCCTGCGCCACCACCATGCGCTACGTCACGGGCACCCGCATCGTGGTGGACGGCGGCCGCCATCTCTGATTGAAAAATGAAACTGACATGAGCCAAAAAACATTTCTCACCTGCGCCGTCACGGGCAACATCACCACACCGGATCAAACCCCACATCTGCCCGTCACGCCCACACAAATCGCCGATGAATGCCTAGCCGCTGCCGAAGCCGGTGCTGCCGCCGTACACATCCATGTGCGCGACCCCCAGACAGGCAAACCCTCGATGGCGCTGGAGCTTTACCGCGATGTGTTTGACCAAGTGCGTCGCGCCAACCCAGAGTTGATCATCAACCTCACCACGGGGCCAGGGGGGCGCTTCATCCCCAGCGTGGAAGACCCACGTGTCGCAGCCCCCGGCTCGACCTTGGTGCAACCCGAGAAACGGGTCGAGCATGTGCGCGTGCTCAAGCCCGATGTGTGCTCGCTCGACCTCAACACCATGAACTCCGGCGGTGACGTGGTGATCAACACGCCGCGCAATGTGCGCATCATGGCCCAGATCATGCGCGAAGCAGGCGTCAAACCTGAGCTTGAAATTTTTGACTCAGGCGATATGCATTTGGCACGAGACCTGATTGCCGACGGCACACTCGACGGCCCTGGCATGTGGACATTTGTGACGGGCGTGAAGTACGGTTTTTCTCCCTCCCCCGAAACGTTGCTGTATGCCCGCAGCCTCTTGCCTGCCGGCGCGATTTGGTCTGCCTTTGGCATTGGCCGATTTGAATTCCCCATCGTTGCACAAGCATGGCTGGCCGGTGGCCATGTGCGGGTGGGCATGGAAGACAACATCTATTTAGAAAAGGGCGTGCTGGCGAAAAGCAATGCAGAGTTGGTGAGCAAAGCCAAGCGCATCATCCAGGACCTAGGTGGTGAACTGGCCAACCCACGCGAAGCGCGCGCGATGCTGCACTTGCCCAGCCGCGCTTGACACACAGAAGGAACACAACACATGTCGATTCACAAAGAAGATTTGCGCGCCGTGCGCGTGAATGCCAAAGCGGCCTCGGCCGATGAGCTGGCCCCCACCCTTGAAAAGCAAACGCCGCCCACGTTGCAAACCGGCGAGGCCTTGGTGCGCGTGCGTAGCGCTGGCGTGAACCCCAGCGATGTCAAAGCGGCACTGGGCATCATGCCGCAAGCCGTGTTCCCACGCACCCCAGGCCGCGACTTTGCAGGTGTGGTGGTGGAAGGGCCCAGCGCTTGGGTGGGCAAAGAAGTCTGGGGCTCGGGTGGCGATGTGGGCATCACGCGCGATGGCTCACACGCCGGTTGGTTGGTGCTGCCCGAAGCCGCCTTGCGCGAAAAACCGAAAAATTTGAGCTTTGAAGAAGCTGGCTCGGTGGGCGTGCCCTTCATCACAGCTTACGAAGGTTTTCGCCGCAGCGGCATGCCGCAACGTGGACAAACCGTAGCAGTGATGGGAGCCAACGGCAAAGTTGGCCAAGCCGCCGTGCAACTCGCCGCACAAGCGGGTGCCCATGTGATTGCGGTGCGACGCGGCGGCGGCGAATGGGATGGCCCCTCCAAAGGCGTGCACACCATCGACGCCAAAACCGAAGATGTGGCCGCACGCATCCGCGAACTCAGCGATGGCAAAGGCGCACACATCGTGTTCAACACAGTGGGCAGCCCTTACTTTGAAGCGGCCAACAAAGCCATGGCCAAAGGGGCCACGCAAATCTTCATCTCCACCATCGAACGCCCTGTGCCGTTCGACATCTTCACGTTCTACCGTGGCATGCACACCTATGTGGGCATCGACACCTTGGCGCTCAATTGCATCGAAACCAATGAGCGCATGGAAGCCATGCGTGCTGGCTTTGAAGCAGGCACCTTGCACCCCTTTGTGGTGAGTCCCGATGCGGTGTTCTCACTTGACCAGGTGCTGGCGGTTTACAAAGAAGTGCTGAGTGGTGCAAGCCGTCGCGTGGTCTTCAACCCCTAAAACGCAGAGCCCTTCATGAACATCACCCGACTCAACCAAGCGCCTGAATATGTGGCGCCCAACCACTTCGACATGCAATGTTTACGTTTGCAAGGACGCGAAGCGGGCCCTGCGGTTCAGCTCTGGATGGGCATGTCCATCTTGAAGCCCGGTGGCCACACCTCGCTCGATGGCTCACCGATTGAAAAACATTATGTGGTGCTGCAAGGTGAACTCACGCTGGTGAGTGAACTCAACGGTGTAGAGACACGCGAGGTGCTGCACACCTTTGATTCATGCCGATTCGCACCTGGTGAGAAACGGCAAATCATCAACCACACCCAGCAAGAAGCGCGGATCTTGTTGGCCATGCCCTTTGATCCCCCCGCGGCGTGAATCGATAGAAAACAACCGGAGACCCAACCATGCACAACACCCCTTTCACACGTCGACAGAGTTTGCAATGGGCTGCGGCTTTGGCCGCCGGCTCAACACTGCCTAGCTTGGCGCAATCCGAGTGGCCCAAAGACAAAACCATCACCTTCATCGTGCCGTTCACAGCAGGCAGCGGTACCGATGTGATTGCACGCACCGTGGCTGAAAAACTGGGCCCTCTCCTTGGGGCGCAAATCGTCATTGACAACAAAACAGGAGCCGGTGGCACCGTCGGCGCCGCACTGGTAGCCAAAGCCCCTGCCGATGGCTACACCATGTTGGTTCACAGCTCGGGCCATGTGGTCAACCCAGCTCTGTACCCCAAGCTCAGCTACGACACGCTGAAAGACTTTGATGGCATCAGCCCACTGGCCAGTTTGCCCAACGTGATCGTGGTGTCCCCCAACAAGGGCTACAAAGATGTGGCCGACTTGGTGGCCAAAGCCAAGGCCCAGCCCGGCGTGCTCAACTACGCATCGGCAGGCAACGGCTCAGCCACACACATGAATGCCGAAAAATTTCGGGTGGCCGCAGGCGTTCAAGCCCAGCATGTGCCCTACCGCGGTACCCCAGAAGCCTTGACCGAAACTGCTTCGGGCCGCATTGACTGGTTCTTTGCTCCGCTGGTGTCGGCACTGCCATTGATTCAAAGTGGCCGCCTGCAAGCCTTGGCAGTCAGCACGGCCCAGCGCTCGCCCCTGCTGCCCAATGTGCCCTCCATCGCAGAGGCTGGTTTTGCCAACGCGGCCTACACCTTCTGGGTGGGGTTGTTCGTCACCGCCAAAACGCCCAAACCCATCGTGCAAAAACTCCATGCAGGGGTGATGAGCGTGTTGGCCATGCCTGATGTGAAAGAACGTCTAGAGAAACTAGGCGCCGCGGCCATGCCGATGCAACAAGAAGCATTTGAGAAATATTTAGATGCGGAAACGCTGGCAGCAGCGCAGTTGGTCAAAGCTGCAGGCATTCGCATCGAATAAGGACATCAGTCAGCCGTGATCTTGGCTGACTTGATGACGCCACCCCAATAGTCCAACTCTTTGCGAGTGAAGTCACCTAACTGCGCCGGCGTGAAAGCCTCGACCGAGGTACCAGAATCTTCGGCCTTCTTGCGCACGTCTGGCATCTGCAAAATCTTGTTCACCTCGCCATTGAGTTGCTGCACGATGGGGGCAGGTGTGCCTGCCGGTGCGTACAAGGCAAACCAAGAGTCCAAGTCATAGCCTTTCAAGCCAGCTTCGGTGGCGGTGGGCACATCGGGCAAAGACGGTAAACGCTTGGCGCTGGTGACAGCCAACGCACGCAAACGTCCAGATTTGATGTGGCTCACCACCGATGCAGGCGTGGTGATGTGCAAATCTACCGTGCCTGCCAACAGGTCTTGCACCGCCGGACCTGAACCACGGTAGGGAATGTGGGTGATGAAGGTCCCCGTGAGTTGTTTGAACAACTCGCCTGCGATGTGCTGAATAGAACCGTTGCCAGACGATGCGTAGTTCAGCTTGCCGGGGTTCTTCTTGGCGTAGGCAATCAATTCTTGCAACGAATTCACAGGCAAGGCGTTGGGAATGGCAAACACCTGCGGTGCGCGCGTGACCATGGCCACAGGGACAAAGTCTTTGAGGGGGTCCCATCCTGCGTCTTTGAACAAATGCGGGTTGCCCACTTGGTAGCCGCTGTAGGCCATCAACAAGGTATAGCCGTCGGGCTTCGCGCGTGCCACGAATTGGTTGCCAATGTTGCCCGAAGCTCCGGGTCGGTTGTCCACAATCACGGGTTGGCCCAACGCACGTGTGAGCGGCTCGACAATCAAACGCGCCGTGAAGTCCGTGCTGCCACCTGGCGGCGTAGGCACCACCAATGTGACCGTGCGTTGCGGGTACTTGCCTTGTGCAAAGCCTGAGGTACCTAGGCCAGACAAGGCGGTTGCCCCATAGGCTAAAAGTTGGCGTCGTTTCATGGCATGTCTCTTTCTTTGTGGAATGGGTGGGATTCAGGCCAACTCTGAAATTTCAATCAAATTCAAATCAGGGTCACGCACATACACCGACCTGATTTTTTGTGTCGCGCCCGTGCGCATGACGGGGCCTTCAACAATCGGCCACTGCGCGGCCTTGAGTTGAGCCATCACGTCATCCAACGGCACAGAAGCGATGAAACATAAATCCAGCGCACCCGGCACCGGCACATGGGCCTTGGGCTCAAACTCTTTGCCACGCACATGCAGGTTGATTTTTTGATGACCAAACTTGAAGGCCTTGCGGGTCACAGGCGGTGTTCCGCCCACAAAACTTTCCAACGTCATGCCCATGACGCGCGTGTAGAAATCCACACACGCGTCTTCGTTGAACGTGGTCAACACCAAATGGTCGAGGTGGTCAATCATGCGCTTGCCGCTTTCAGCGCGTGCACCGCTTCGGGTGCCGGATGCAAGTCGCTGATACGACCCGCTTTGGCCACTTGGCCCGGCACGTCATGGCCCACGATGGCTGGCAGGTGACGCGCGACATTGAGCAGTTTGGCCAGATCCATGCCCGTGTCATACCCCATGGCATCCAACATGTGAATGGCATCTTCGCTGCAAATATTGCCACTGGCCCCTGGTGCATACGGGCATCCGCCTAGGCCGCCCAAAGAACCATCCAGTCGCGTGATGCCGCCTTGCACCGCAGCCAGCACGTTGGCCAAGCCCATGCCGCGGGTGTTGTGAAAGTGCAGCGTGAGCTGTGTGTGCGGCAGCTGCCGCTGCAGCAACGCCACCATGCGGCTGACTTGCGCGGGATGCGCCATGCCCGTGGTGTCGCAAATGGTGAGCCCACGCACCCCCAAATCGGCGAAGCACTGCGCAAAGTGTTGCACCGCCGCCAACGGCACATCGCCTTCCATGGGACACCCAAAGCAAGTCGACAACGAGACATTAATGGGTGTGCGACCGTCCACATGCTTGACCACCTCGGCCAAGGCCGCAAAGCTTTTGGCCCGTGTCATTCGCAAATTGGCAAGGTTGTGCGTTTCGGAGGTAGACATCACCAAATTCAACTCATCGGCGCGTGACGCCATCGCCCGTTCGGCCCCCCTGAGATTGGGCACCAACACGGTGTACTCCACACCGGGCACACGGGTGATGCGGCCCATCACCTCTTCCGCATCGCGCAGCATGGGAATGGCTTTGGGTGAGGTGAACGAGGTGGCTTCAATCTTGGCGTAGCCGCATTGACTGAGCGCATCAATGAGCGCCACTTTGTCATCGGTGGCAATGAAGTTGGGTTCGATTTGAAAGCCATCGCGCGTGACGACTTCGTTGAAATAAATGCGTGTCATGCGACGATGCCTTTGTCTTTGAGGGCCTGAATTTGTGCCGGTGTCAAACCAATTTCGTGGAGCACCGCGTCTGTGTCTTGCCCAATGGTGGGCGCGTTGCGGCGGTGGCTGCCCGGTGTGCGGGAAAGTTTGGGAATGATGCCGGGCACCGCCAAGGACGTGCCATCATCCATCTGCACCTGTTGAATCATGCCGCGTGCTTGGTAGTGCGGGTCCGCTGCAATGTCGGCCACGGTGTAGATACGACCTGCGGGCACCGCGGCTTGATCCAAAGCTTCTAACACCTGTGCCACGGTGTGCTGCGCCGTCCACACACCAATGGCTGCATCAATTTCAGCCACCCGCTTGACGCGGCCCGCGTTGTCGGTGAGAGCAGGGTCATAACCCAAATCGTCACGGCCCATGGTGTGCATGAGGCGCTTGAAAATGCTGTCGCCATTGCCTGCAATCAACACATACCCATCATCACCGCAACGGTACGCATTGCTGGGCGCGATGCCAGGCAAGGCACTGCCCGCCGCTTCGCGCACGGCACCAAAGGCGCTGTACTCGGGTAGCAAGCTTTCCATGCAGTTGAACACCGCCTCGTACAAAGCCACGTCAATCACCTGGCCTTGGCCACTGGTTTGGCGCTCTTGCAGCGCCATCAAAATCCCAATCACGCCATGCAGCGAGGCCAAGGTGTCGCCGATGCTCACCCCCACACGCACTGGCACACGGCCCGGTTCAGCGGTGAGGTGGCGCAAACCACTCATGGCCTCGGCCACCACGCCAAAACCGGGCTTGTCGCGGTACGGCCCCGTTTGCCCATAGCCGCTGATGCGCAACATGATGAGGCGCGGGTTGAGGGCCAGCAGCTCGTCGGGGCCCAAGCCCCAGCCTTCCATGGCACCTGGGCGAAAGTTCTCGATCAACACATCGGCGTCTTTGACGAGTTGGCGCACGATGTCTTGTGCGGCCTCGTCTTTCAGGTCCAACGCCACCGAGCGTTTGTTGCGTGACTGCACTTGCCACCACACCGATGTGCCGTCTTTGAGCAAACGCCATTTGCGCAGCGGGTCCCCGGTTTTCGGGGTTTCAATCTTCACCACATCAGCGCCGAAATCGGCCAGTGTTTTCGCAGCAAAGGGGCCGGCGATGAGTTGGCCGAGTTCGACCACTTTGAGTCCTGTCAACGCGCTCATGGTGTCAATGGGGATGAATTAAACATGGTGGGACTATAAAAACAAACCTGGGCCTATGGAATTGCTATTCCGTAAAATCTCCTTCGCGCTTCGCGAAGGGTAAACATCACGCCATGAAAAAAAGCTTCAACTTAAGCCGATTTGACTTTGTCACGCTGCGTCTGTTTTGCGCTGTGGCGCAAAGTGGCAGCATCACCAAAGGGGCCGAAATCTGTCATTTGGCCCTGTCTGCCGCCAGCCGACGCTTGTCCGACTTCGAGGCGGCCACAGGCGCTCAATTGCTAGAGCGCAGTCAAAAAGGGGTGCAGCTCACCCCCGCAGGCCATTTGGCGTTGCAACACTGCATTCGTTTGTTTCAAGGCTTGGAGCGTTTCAACAGCGAGTTGAGTGATTACTCACAAGGCATTCGCGGCCATGTGCGTCTGTGGGCCAACATGTCATCCCTCACCGAATACCTGCCCAGCATCCTGCATGATTTTTTGTCCCACCACACCGACATCGTGGTGGAGCTGGAAGAACAACTCAGCGGAGACATTGCACGCGCCTTGGTCGATGGCATTGCTGACATAGGAGTGCTGGCCAATGAAACGCCCATGGATGGGCTAACTGTGATGCCGTTTCAAACGAATGAACTGGTGGTGTTGTGCCACGCCAGCCACCCCTTGGCCAAACGCAAAAAAGTGGACTTCAAAACTTGCCTGCAGTACGACTTTGTGGGTCTCAACCAGGGAAGCTCGCTGCTCGAACTCACATCGCGCGTCGCAGAAAAAGCTGGCGAACACATGCACATGCGTGTGCAAGTCAGGAGCTTTGATGCCATGTGTCACATGATTGCGGCAGGCTTAGGCGTTGGGGTGCTGCCTTTGGGCGCTTGTGCCAGCCAAGTGCAGGCGCTCAAACTGAAAGTGGTTCGCCTCAACGACCCGTGGGCACAACGCCAATTGGCCGTCGCCTTCAACCCCCAGCGGGAGTTGTCACCCTCGGCGCAACTGCTGTTGTCAGCGCTGATCGGCGCTTAGAACTCGGTGTGGAAACGCGCGGCGTACACATTGACGGGCCCACGATCCGCGTTGTAGGCCGGGTTTTGGATGCGCTGGTAGTCGGCCGTCAGCCAAGTCCCGCGCGTCATTTGAAAGCTGTAGAAAGCCTCCAAAATTTGTTCGGGTTTGTAGCGCAACGTTTGTGTGGTGCTGGCTGCATCCCCAATGAAATACGACATACCGCCCGCCGCCAAAAAGTCACGACGTTGAGGCGACAACGTGTTGTGCATGAAGGCCACGCCGACCGTATCGTCGGTGCGACCCCACAAGCCTCCCTTGACCACAAAGCCCGTGGAGAGTGAGCCATCTGCCTCGGTGAAGGCGTAGGTTTCGGTGCGGCCATCGGCTTTCATGGCACGCAAAAAGAAACCCACATTCGGGTTGACGGTTTGCTCAATGTTCACACCCAAGCCGTATTTGATTTTTTCGCCCCCGCGCACATCGATCAACGCCTGCGGAGTGGTTTGCACCCCTGTGTGGCTTTGCAGCCACTGTGTCGCATCGCTGAAGCTCGCCAGTTGCGCCCGGTTGCGCCATGCCAACACGCGGACTTTGCCGGGCTGATCGGCCAACATGTGGCCACGTTCAATTTCCACTTGATCGCCATAGTGCTTGCCCAAAGCCAAGTCCACAGGCAACCCGTTGGGTGTTGTTGGGCCGGTCATGCGGCCCAAGCGCAGCACCCAGTTGTCTTGGTACCACTCGCCTGCAAGCCCCCAGCCAAAACCGCGTGCGTCAGCGGCGTAGTCGTAAGCGGCATAGGTCCAGTTGCCCCAGTTCATGAATTGGGTGCGGGGGTCTTTGGCGTAAGCGTTGTCGTCAAAAACGTCCAACGTCGAAAAATTACCGGCGGTCAGCACAAAACGGTTTTTGTCTACCCATCCTGCCATTTGGTTGAAATCGGACTCGATGTACTCTTGCTCACCACCCTGGTTCCAGGTTTGCCGCACAAACAAACGCTGGCGATACAGCTTAGGCGTGCTACCGCCTGCGCGGGTGATTTCGCCATTGGTGAACCCCCCTAAACCGACCAAGTTGCCAGAAAACGGGATGCCGGATGCCACCTCGGGGTTGAAATACAGCTCACCCCCTTGCCACGGGCGAAAGCCCCAATGCGCCGTGGTGCTGAAGGTATACATGCGCTCACTTTGCGTCGACAAACTGTTGGCGCCGGAGTAGCCCGCCGAGAACGCCTCGTGGCGCTGCCAGTTGTAGGTGAGCTGGTAGCGTGCCGTGGTGTCTTCAGTTTCCGTGGTTTGCGCCCACGCGCCTGCCGCAGCCAAGCCACACAGCACAGACACGGTCAATTGTTGAGGCGAAAAGAGGAACATAAACAAGGATATCGGTGACACAAGCGACTCAGCATGATGTCGCCAAAGATTCATTGTAGGAAGGCTTTATTTCATTTCAGTGAATCAGTGATAGCACTCCCGCATAAAATCGCAGTCTCCATTTAAGGAAGACCCATGGGACGCACCCTTTACGACAAGATTTGGGACGAGCACGTCGTCCACACCGAA
>ERZ650303.279-NODE-279-length-15603-cov-24.056856_pt1 | contig 15603 bp, 14 predicted proteins | sample MGYA00376239_ERZ650303 | MGnify/ENA primary metagenome ERZ650303 (study PRJEB26733, sample SAMN07839262) | wastewater metagenome | biome: small river; feature: stream; material: water | place: USA: North Carolina | collected 2016-04-05 ... | reverse complement strand
CATCATACGATTGGTAACTCGGCTGTTAAGAACTGGGTAGGCTTATCTCAATTACCATCAAAAGAAGTTCAAAAAATTATTGATATTGATGATTGGCATGATGATGATCTTAAGAGATTAAAGGCTATTAAGAACGATAGAGAACAAGCCGAACGAGCACCAATTGTTTCACCGTCTGCATCAACGCCAACATCTCCAAATATTGTAAACACACCAAGTAATAATGCGCCATCATCAAACTTTTCTGAAAGTTCAATGCAAGCAGGCGCGGGCAGAGGTGTTATGCAGGCAAAACAATATGCAAGTTTAGGTATCGGCACAGTTACACCAATTAGTGGTGACGAAGACATTAAATCAATGATTAAGCGTCATGAAGGCGTAAGAAACACACCATATAAAGATTCATTGGGTTTATGGACAGTTGGTGTTGGTCACTTGATCGGTGATGGTAAATCATTACCACCAGAAATGGATCGTGCATTCACGGATGAAGAAGTGAACGCGTTGTTTGAAGAAGACTACGCAGTTCACAAAAGAGCTGCTGAACAGATTCCTGGCTTCGGCGATTTGAATGAAACCGGGCAAGGTGCTCTTACTGACTTAACATTCAATATGGGTGGTAAGTGGTATAAGAAATGGCCGAATTTTACCAAGAGCATTTCAGAAGGCGATACCGAAACTGCGGCAAAAAGTTTAGAAGATAGTAAGTGGTATTCACAAGTTGGGAATAGAGCACCAGAAATTGTAGCAATGGTTCGTGCTGGTAATGAGGATAATCCATCTGTCACTCCAGCCACTGCTGCTAAGAGTTCTGGTTCCGGCGTTGCTCCGCAAAAAACATCTGAAGCTAAAGTACAAACTGCCGATGCATCAAAGGCATCTAAACCAAAGGCTGAAGTTGTTGCAGAATCAAGTAAAGACAAGAAAGAAATTGCGGTTAATCAAACAAACCAAGCATTGACATCAAATACTGTTGCTTACGATACTGGTACACAAGCTAATGCGATGAGTGCAATTGTCCCAGTGATAAATCAGAATATAAATAGTTCAAAACCACAAGAAAATGTTGGACAAGATAGATTATTAAATCTATTTAGTTAAAGAGGAACGGTATGGCTACAACACAAACTATGGATAATGTTTACGCATATCCTAGCGATATTAGAGATTCTAAATACGATAGTAGAAGAGTCACAATTACAATTATGAAACCTCACCAGGTTTCAAGTGCTGGTGCTGCGTATGAGGCAGCAATTGATTCGTTTAAGAAGGGCACAGACTTTATTGTTAAAGAAGCAGAATCAATTCTTGATATCAAAGCCAACCAGGATGCTTCATCTAAATCAATGGAAGGCGAATCAATGGGTACTATTGTACTCCCACTACCAAACTCATTCATGGATAACCAAACTCATTCATGGAGTACTGAAACTGGTATCCTTGGAACAATTGGTAATAACATTATGAGTACCAGCCCAAGTGATGTAGTTGGTAAAGCACTTGGCAAAGTTGGCGGTAAGTTGGGAAGTATTGGCAAGGGTGTAATGGATTCTGCAAAGGGTATTAGCGCTGATAAGATGATTGGATCAGCATCATCTGCGGCAGGCTTAAGGAAGCCGTTGATTGATCCTGGTTATTTCCAAAACTATACAGGATCTGAGCCAAGATCTTTTAGTATGACATTTGATTTGATTCCAAATAATCCAAAAGAAGCAAATGACATCATCATGATCATCATGAAGTTAAAGCAATATTCATCACCATCAAAAATGGTTGGTGGTGTTTCTTTGATGGCCCCGTACTTCTTTAATATTGAAATTAGCAACCCATATATTTCTGCTATGGCTAAATTTGATCGTGTTGTATTAAAGAACATTAATATTGATTACGGTGCTGATGGATCTATGCAACAATTTGGTGATGGTATCCCAAAGCACATGTCATTGAACTTGACATGGCAAGAAGTTGATATGACAACAATGGAAGACTATTACACAGTTCCAAGGACCTAATAAATGCCTTATTTAAAAAATTCAATCATTAATTATGATAATCGTATTATTGCCGGATACGATGTCGAGGATTACTTTACTCTTGACTTTACGAAGATCAATGAATATGTTTTGTCATGCCCTAAGGATTGGTTTGATTGGTACCAATTACAAGACAATGATAAGCTTGAAAAAGTATCATTAGATGTATATGGCGATGCCGATTATTGGGATATTCTATTAGTTATCAATAAGAAGAACGCATTATTTGATATGCCGTATGATTATGATACACTATTAAACATGGCAGACTATAAAACTACCAAGTACGAACAAGAAATTAACAAGAATAACAAGTTACCAGAAGTAACAAGGGCAGCCATGTTAAAAACATATAGAGCCCAATATGTTTCAAACAATGAGACATTTAGAATTATTAAAATCGTAAGACCATCGAAGATTCAGGCATTTATTCAGGGTGGTTATGAAGCAGGATACTTTAAGTAATGGCTTTTGAAAAAATATTTCACCAAAACACCGTACTCAAACATTTGAGTATAAAGATTGACGGCTTTGAAATTATGACTGATGAGATTGTTTCATTAGAACTCAAAAGTGATTTCTTTAACTTTGGTTTTACTGGTTCAATCAAAATTAAGGATTCTTTTGATTTAAATAACGGTGGGAAACTGTTATTTACTGGGAAGAATAAGATCGTTATTTCAATGCAAGATTTCCTAAAGGATAAAGTAATTCGTACATATAGAATTACGCAGATGAATGCGATTCAAGCTGGTGAACGATTCAAAGTATTTGATATTCAATTCATGGATGAGATATCTTTTATATTAAAGAACGCATATATCGGTAAAAGCTTTACTGATACACCCGTGAATGCATTTAAAAAATATTTGACACATCTTGGTATTGATGATATTATCAAAACAGATAAGATGTCGTACGATATTATTGATACGAGTACAAAACAATCATTTACAGTAACAGCAAATCAATCTGTGTACGATTTCTTTAGTACTATCTTTAGACAGGATAATATCCGCATGTGGCAAGATAGAACTGCTTTACGCATTAAAGAAATGGTACCTGCTGAAGTGCAGCCATTAAAAGATCCGAACGGCGAAGATTTGACCTATACTAATAATACTATGAATAATGAATACTTATTCAAGATTCACGATATGCATGAGGATAGTAATCCGTCATTAGAAACAAATGCCATTAAACCGGTTGAGAAAACATTTAGATTTGACGGTACAAAGACAATTATTGATAAGACCGTCAATTTAACAGATGCCGCTAAATCAATGGCTATGAACACGATGGACACTACTGGATTACAACAAACTATTGGTGAAAGATATGGCACACAAGCTAACTTTGAGACTGGTAGTCAAAATTTTGATGTTCTTGAAACATACATGAGAAATAATAACTTATCAATTGTTGTACCTGGTTCATTAAAATATTCTAATGTTGGTACATCCGCAAAAGTATTACTAAAAGGTAATAACATGTACAATGCGACACAGTTAGAAGGCGATACATTATCAAGCGGTAAGTATTTCATTGCATCGGTTGGCGATAGAATTATCGGTGATAAATTAATTCACAAACTTGTGTTATGTCGTTTAGATGCACAAACACCAAGGAAGAAGAAATGAAACTATATAGAGCAGTAGTTGAAGATAATAATGATCCTGAAAAATACGGACGTGTAAGAGTTCGTATTATTGGTATTCATCCAGAAACTACATCTGGTAGTTTTGGCGCAGTTACAGCAAGTGATTTACCATGGGCCGAGGTAATGGGTGATACATCATTTGGTTTAGTATCAGGTGTCGGCACATCGTCAGTACTAAGAAAAGGTACATGGGTTTGGGTTGTTCTTAACGATGATAATCCAAATAAACCAATCGTAATCGGTGTACTGATTGCTAAACAATCTGGTAAAAAATCTGGTGCATTTAGCGACCCAGATGGAAAGTATCCAAAAGCTGGTAGAGAATCTCGTTCAGATATGCATCCTTTATTAGATAGTAAGTATCAAACATTGGCTGTACTTGAAACTGAGTCGGGTCATACTATTGAGTTAGATGATACTCCTGGTGATGAACGTGTTAAAGTTACGCATAAGTCAGGTTCTTCAATTTTAATTGGCAGTGATGGAACAATTACTGTAACCGGAACAAAAGATATTCAATACAATATTGCATCTAATGCTACGTGGAACATCGGTGGTAATTTGAATATTAACACTGGCGGTTCTCAAACTGTTAATAACGGTGGCGCACATACTGTTCATGCCACTACAATTAACTTGAACTAAGGAATGTTATGGGTGGAATAGCAGGCGGCAGCGGCAGAAATCCAGTTCTTTCAGCAACTGGTTCAGGCCCACAATGTAGATTACCTTTGATGTCTGCCACAGCAGCATGTTCATCAAATGTATTCATAAATGGTTTTGGTGTCGTAAGAGAAGGCGATGCCATGGCCGTGCATAATAAAACATTATGTACAACAGAGGCACCAACGTTGTCATCTTTTTCAGGAACCGTAAAGGTTAATGGAAAGGGTGTTGGGAGAGTTGGTGACAATTATGCTGGTGATGGATCAAATATCATTCAACCGGCACCAGGAACTGCAACAGTTTTCGCGGGTGACTAAAAATTTAACTTTTGAAATATAAATAGATAAACCGATAACAAAGGATTAATCTATGGCGCTTTATACTGACTTCAGAAGAGTAAATACGACCGTAACAGATGCGGCGGCCATCAATAACGCAATCAAAAATATTTTATTGACTAGGAAGGGTTCACTTCCTGGCAAGCCAGAGTTCGGCTCAAGAATTGAGGAAGTATTATTTAGTCAGATTGATTCGGTTACAAAAGGTATTCTTGCTAGATATATTAAAGAAGCACTAACAAGATGGGAAAAGCGCATTATTGTTGTGGATGTTGGCGTTGAGGCTGTTCCTGAATACAACAAAGTTATTGCAACAATTAGTTACATTTACAGAGATAAAGGGCTTGATGTTAATGAGCAAATCTCTGTAGCACTAACACAATAACATATAAATATTTTTCAAAAATAAGGTTAAACATGGCAGAAATCACCAAAACAGTTCCATTTAATTTTGATCAGCTATACACCGGACTTCAAAGTAAATTCGCTGATGCAGGTTATGACATTGCCGAAGGTTCAAATACTTCGCAATTAATTACGGCAATGGCTTATTTAACTAGTATGCTAAACGTTAATACCGCTGTCAACGTTAACGAAACAATTTTACCATTAGCAACAAGACGAAATAACGTTTTACAGGACGCTCGCGCTCTTGGGTATGAGATACAACATAAACAATCACATGTGTATCTTCTAACATTGTCTCTCACTGCCGGTAACCACATTATTCCTAAGTTCTCAGAATTTAGCGAAGGTGGCCATACATATTACTACATGGGCAAGCAAATTGAGCTTGTTGATGTTAATGACGGCTATACTATTCAATTACCAGTTATTGAAGGTACTTTACACAAGTATGTAGATAATCCTGATTCATTAGTCGTTGTAACAACTACACTGACAGATAATACCGGCGCGGCCATCCCACAATACTATATCGAAATCCCTTATGTTGATGTAGAAGAAAACGGCATTGAAGTTTATGTAACTTATTATGATGATTACGGTAATTTAGTTCAACGCGAAGAGTGGGCAAAGGCTGCACAATTCATGGTTGACGCCGATACAGTATTAAGAAAAGAATTTGTTCGCTTAGACGACATTGAATTCAGCACTCCTCGTATTTACTTTAAGTTTGCTGGTGTTGGTGCGGGCTTACGCATTGGTTCTATTGTCGAGATGAACGTATTAACAACATCTGGTGCTAATGGCGCTATGGTTGATATTTCAACACCATCAGGCGTTACACACGCGATTGCTGGTGCAACAATCACTGCGATTGAAATCTATTCAGAAGGTACAGACGAAGAATCATTAGAAAGTATTAAAGCAAACGCTCCTAAGTTCTATAATTCTGCTAACCGTGCTGTTACTAAATCTGACTATGAAGCGATTTGTAACCGTCAAACATCAGTTAAATCATCCTTAGTTTGGGGTGGTGATGACGAATATCCAAAGTGCCCAGGTCATATTTGGTTCTCATTCTTACCATCACGTTATGTAAGAACATTTACATCCGACCAATTTAACACAGAATATGTGTTGGATAATTGGGGCGATTTATCATGGAATTATTCATTATCACCAAGCTCAGATCCGATTAATCATCCTGGTGCATATGAAACGCAACTATTAACAGCAAATGCATTTTATAGTGCTAGATACATTGAAGATTCAGAAATTCGTTCATTTGAATTTACTGAAGATGGTCAATTGATTCAACCTGGTGTATGGGACATTCTTGATAACTATAAAATTCCAACATTGGAATTCCACACAAGACATCCATTATATTTGGATTTTGAATTTGATTTAAGCATTCTAAAGTATAACATCGCAGATTCTAAATCAGACATTCACCAAAACGTGTTCAACGTTATTGACAAGTTCTTTACCGGTGCTGGTGATACGGTTAAGATGGAACAATTTGAAGTTGAGTACTTTCATTCTTCTTTAAAGAAGAGAATTGATACCGTCCTAACAGATGTTACCGGTTTCAATAGCACAGTATCTACAAAATTACTATTGACACAAAAGAACGTTGCTCGTGAAAATTATCTAATTGAATATAGAGACATTTACGTGCCTTTAGCCGTTCCATTTGAAACATATTTTGATAACGATGGCTACTTACTATACAATGTTCTACCAAAGATTGATACTCCTAACTTCATTGAATATAACGGTGAAACTGGAAAAGATTTGTACGTAGATTGGTCAGCTGTTCAAAGTGATATTGACAATAATATTACTCAATTGAATGAAGATGTAATTACTGCACCTTTACGTATAAAGCTTACAGAAACAGTTACATGTACAGCCGGTCAATCAACGATTGTATTCACTGATGTAAATGTTGTTCCTGATGATCCAACACAATTGGATGCATTGGTACCAGTATTTACTTTCAATAACACCGTGATCAAAAAGAACAATACTGTTCTACCGTTTAATGTAAACGGTGGTTGGTATTTTGATCCTGATGATATTACAAAGATCGTTCTTCAAGGTGTAACAATTGCCGCAGGTGATCACATCACAATTAATACGAACGCATACGTTGGATCATACAACTTATTTAATTCATATAAGAAGTACATCTATCTGCAGTTCTTCGTTGATGCTCGTGGTTATTCTGATTCTGGTAAAATTAAGTATGACTATAATACGCCTAAAGCGTACTTATATAGTACCGACGGTTTTTACGATTACACCATTGATAGTTACTACTTAACAACGGAGGGTTATTCTGTTATTTCGGAAGATCAAATCAATGCAACAACTGGTAAAATCTTTAAGAAGATTTCGCCAGCATTATATACAAGTTCACCAATTAAAATGGATCTATTCAGAAAGAATAGATACTTGAACTTCGACTATAGTTCACCAAACTTCGCTTTAATGAAGAACGTATTACCAAGATTAAAACGTGTAACATTCGCACAAGGAGTGTAATTTATGTCAATGGATATTAGAGGCATCTTTGATGCTATCACTCCTGAGAACATTAAGAATATCCCTTTAATCGCAACCGCGATGGATATCTTTATTGAAAATATCGAAGAGAATGCGGTTATTGCCGAATCAATTAGAAAAGTTTATGATAACGAATACGATTCTACTGATTCAGCAATGGTACAGGAAACCAAACTAAACCTTAGAAAAGGTTTGTTGGATGTGTACATGACCGCGTTGTACCAAGTTCTTACCAAAGCCCAAAGTAATGAAGTTATTAAAGCTAAGTTTGAACAATCCGGTATTAATGGTACACCATTCTTTCAGGATGTTGAACGTATTATCAGTGATGAGTACTTCGTTACTAATAAAGCATTTAAAGAAAAGATTGGTACTGATTTAAGTATTAAGTACGCATACAATTTAACTAAGTATTTAGAAACCGCTGAAACAACAAACGATTTAAAGCTTTATGAAGTAAAGCCATTTCATTTTAGAACAGACGGCACAATTCTAAAGGAAATGTATGAGAACATTGTAAAACCACTTGCTCATCCACTTGGTTTTACGTATGAATACAATCAGATTGTTGAGCAATCAATTCAAGATTTATTCGGCATTGAGATTACTTACAACATTTATAACATTGAGATTCGAAATCTTGATGGGCGCTTTGACGTCTTTACTGCGGCGCCAAACGATGTATTAGTTAAAGCCGATTTCCTTTCAAGAATCAATGCGATCACCGGAAAACTGTTCACGGAGCAAGACTATAACAATCAAGTTGTCGTGTACACAAACAAGGTTGTTAGTACATTCGTTGACAAAGCTGTTGATGATAGACATTTTAGATCTATCTTATTTACGGATGGCACATATTTAGAACAATACACAAATCCTATTGAGATCTTGTATATTAACTATGCTGACTTCATTGCAAATATAGACAATCCAATTAAAGAATATATTGGACATTGGTCTTTATATGTTAACTATGCTTCTGACTATACCTTTGGGTATACAGACGACATTGAACAGATTACAATTGAAGCTGAACTTACAAAGATTAAAGAGAACAACGGCGGTATTGAAGGTCAAAAATACTATAACTTAACTTCTGGCGAATTTGCATTCCACGTTGGTGGAGATACATACGCGACAGCACCAGGTTTAGATGAATCAAAGAAAGTGTACACAAACATCTCTGGTGTTAACACAGAAATTGCTAATAAGTTCACTGTAACTGTTACCGGTAAGTCATCGGCACAAGAACCAGTGACTGTTGTTATTACTGATGCATATAAACATAGTATCACAAATACCGGCGTTCAACCAGATGGTACAGGTTACTTCTCTACAACATTCAATACTTATGAATTAAGCGGTGACCACTATACAGTTAAAACAACCGTTGAACGTAATGTATCACCGTATTCATTTACGATGAGTTCATGTGGTTTGAATAACTTCAGCCATAACTTTTACTTCACTGTTGTTGATGATTATAACCATGTGACTCCTGACACATTAAGAGTTGTTGGTAAAGCACCAGCAAATGCATCATTTAATTTGATATTAAAAGATTCACAAAACAATATTATTACCACGGCAGTAACTGCCAACGGGTCAGGCGATTTTACATCTATTATCAATATCTCCACATTAGTGGCAGGTTCATTTAGATTAGATGCAACAATTTACATGCCAAACGGAAAGCCATTAGTTAGTGCTTTTTATGAAGCAACGGATTTGAAAACACATATTAATGATATTCTTATTAGAACTAATTTGTTTGTGTATCAAAACGGTATGCCTAACTTTTCTGGTTTACTAGGTAATAGTGTAATTTCTTCTACCGAACAGATGGCCGGTTACAATTCAAGTGCACCGTTTGTACTAAAACATATTGGTGAACTTTCTGTAAGTGATACCTACGCTGCTCCTGATAAATATCTGTTGAACTACATGGTGGAAAATGGCATCACAAGTATTGCTAATTTACCATCAACATTAATCGTTAAAGGTGCTTTCATTGAAGGCAATAAGTACGATACATCGAATATTGACTTTTTGCCGGAAGAAGAAACATTCATTTATTCTGGTCGTAAGATTTATCCAATCGGAACATCTGACTTTATCGTAATGACAAGTACAGATTATGCATCAGATGATATTCTTGTGTACGGCTTATCAACGACTGGGTACTATTTGTATTCCGATGAATACGTTGGATATGACTATTACTTCTATTCAAATGATGGATTCTACCTAGTTACGTACGGCGATAATGTATAAATAATTAAAAATTTGAGAAAAAGGATTGTATAATGGCAACTAATGACGGTTACTCACCATACCCACTTGGCCTGACAGCAGCTCAGGCTACCGCAGCAATCAAAAGGGCATTTAACCTAGATACTGAGTTTCTAGGATATGTCAGATATTCAAGTTCTGCTACACCACCAACAATTTTAACATCTAAGCATGGCGATTTATGGCTAAACTCTAGTAATGATAAATTGTATAAGGCGTCAATTGGCGCAGATGGTAACGGTGCGGTATTACTTTGGTTTGAGGTATAAGCATGCAAGATAATTATGGTACTTTTAAGGGTCATTTTAAGATCCAGGCTATTGACGCCCAAAATACAGTTACTGATGAATGGCAAGATGATAACATGATTATGGAAACGGCTCGTACGACCATGTCAGAATTATTTGCAAACTTAAGTTCAAGTACATTCATTAATAACTTTAGACTTGGTTCATTAGGCCACATCGGTGATTCAATCGTAACACCAAAGGGCAAAGAAGAAGGCTTCATTAAAGAACGTGATCGTATGTTCTCTGAACCAGCTACAAGTCCAGTTGCGGTAAACACAATTTTAGCAAACGTTAGAAAGAATGATCTTTTTTATGTTGTTACAACTAACCCAGCGAATGTCGGGTATTATAGATATCTAGGTAATACTGTTACAAATTATCAAATTACAGATGCGCTTGTTGCGAATACTGCAATTTGGGAATCAATTGGTACAGAAGCACCATACACATATAACGTCACATTCAATTTACCAAGAACAAACATTGATGTCAATGGCACAACTGCACTTGGTTTAGTCGAAGACGATACCGGATCTGGAAGTACTGTTAAAGTTCTGCAATCTGGTACATCAGTAACATTTACGATTGACATTGCTACTGCTGCTGGTAACTTACAGAACGGTGGTCCATCATCAATCTTTACAGAAGCTGCACTATATGCAAACAATAGAATCTTTGCAATGAAGACATTCAAAGCAAAGGTAAAAGATAGCACAGTTCTATTACGTATTGTTTGGACTATCACATTTTAATATAGGATAAGCACATGTTTGTAACATTAGAAGATTTTTTCAATAATTATAGAATTAAAAATCAACAACAGCCAAACGAGACTGTGCTTAACCGCGGTCTAATGAGGCTTAAAAGAGAAACGCGCGAGTTAAAAGCTGTCATTGACATTTTAACCGGTGTTTCATTACCAGTTTGGAATAACGGTAAAATTTATGAAGCTGACGAATACGTCACTTACGGCGAATTGATCTACAGATCTCGTACGGATCAAAACTTTAACAATACTCCTGTACCAACTGATAATGTAAATTGGCAATTGATTACAATTGACTCTGTTGCCGCTTCAAAGGGTACAGTAATTAAGCATCACGTTTATACCGCAACAAACGGTCAAGTATCATTTGTTACACCATTTAATTTAGAGAGTACTCCGATGGTATTCTCTGATGGCATTTTATTACCAATTGACAAGTTTACCGTAACAAATAATACAACAGTGACATTAAGTGCGCCATGTGTACAAAATGAAATCATTACGATCATTGCGGGTATTACTTATGATTCATCATTGGTTATTGCTAAGCAGACATTTACATCTACAGCGAATCAGTACCTATTTGTTACAGATTTTACGATTAAGAGCCCGTCAGTATTTGTTGACGGTGTATTAGTTGCAGAGACAAGTTACTCATGGTATAATAAAACAATCGAGTTTGTTACACCATTGGCCGCGGGCAAACGTGTCGTAGTCGGCAATGGATCTGTACTTGGATCAGAAATTTATACTACACAAGATGTAGACAATAAATTAGATTTAAAGCGCGATGTCGCTGATTCATATTCTAAGACGGATGTAAATGCATTACTATCTCCACTTGCCAGTTTATCATATGTAGATTTGCAAATCTCAGGATTGGATTCACAGAAAGCTGATAACGCAACAACATTGTCTGGTTATGGCATTACTGATGCGTATACTAAAGCAGAGATCGACGTTATTGAAGCAACAAAGTTGGATGCGTCTGCATATACTGCTGCCGACATTCTTCAAAAGTTATCATCAGTTGATGGCCACGGGTCTGGATTAGATTCCGATAAACTTGATGGCAAGCAAGCATGGAAGTATGTAAGTGTTGACACAAAGCCAGTGATGCTTACGGATGCTCATATTGTTAATGCAGCTAATGCTATACAATATCTAGGTGATCCAAATACTGCACTTCAATTGATTAGTGAAATCTATCTTGACGTTGACGCATCACAAAGTTATGCTGGTAATCCTGGTATCTATATTAGAAAGTATGACGAATCACAACAATTAGTACAAAACGGTGTCGTATACCACAGTGCTAATACATCACATATGATGGTTGTTAGAGAAGGTTATTTCAAGGGTACTTGGGAACCGTCACTATTAAATGATTTTAATATTGCGTCTCATGCTGATTACAATTGGGTTGTTATTGTTACACCGGTTGTTACTGGTACTGAACACGATTACAACAAAGACTTCGCCGCTGGTCATACACCATATACTGGTTTTGATAATAACATTACGTGGGATCAAAATCAATCAGAATACCATTACGGTTATGTACAGGATGGCATTGTTAAAATGCAAGCTATCCATAGAGATGGTTCTTCAGTGATTGATTTACCTGGTAGATACCAATTAATCGGTATCGTTAAATCATTCAGTACATACCAATGGGTTAATCAATCTTAATCCAAGTCTATTAATAGACAAAAACTGGGACTTGATTCCCGATATTAAGGAGACACAATGGCTTATAAATTAAAGCCGAACTATCACTTTACTGATGAATTTCAGACAGGCATTGATAAAGTGCCTGTTGGTAGATTTGTTATTGTAGAAAGTTCTGGTAACTATAGTGAAATTAAGTGGTATAAGAAAACTAGTAATGCAAACTTAACAGATAGTACAACTATTGGACAAGCAGTTGCTTTAGGTAATCTTATTTCCCCAACAGATAGTAAACGAGATATTGCAGATTCTTATTCAATTACTGAAGTTGATTCTGCGTTATCATTAAAAGCAGATGCAGCTGATGTCTACGATAGAGTTGAAACAGATGCTATGGTTGAATCAGTTAGAAATAACCAAACCGGTATTATCCAGCAAGTTAACACAATTTCACAAAGTGTAACTATTCCTAGTACGAATAATGGTGCTTCTATTAGCCCAGTTAAACTTGCAGATAACGTAACCATCACAATCGGTAATGGCGCCGTTTGGAAAATTATTTAAAATTAAGGGGAAATTAAATGTCTAGTATTATTCAAGGCACAAACGCCGGCAACTTAGAACTTATTGCTGGTACAAATCAAACGATCGTGCTTACATCTGATGCCGACGGTTCAATCAGTTTAAATGCGATTGCTACTAAATCATATGTAACATCTGCGGTTTTAGACGGTATTAATGCAATCGTGGACGGCGCACCGTCTGCATTAAACACGCTAAACGAAATCTCAGCTGCTATTGCTGACGATTCTAACTTTGCCGCAGCCGTAACAACGGCGCTTGGTTCTAAGGCAAACGCGGTTGATGTTTACACAAAAACTGAGGTAGATGTTGCATTCCAAGGTGTTGATACTGCAAAACAGGATGCGTTTGTGGCTCCGCCAACATCTTCTGTAGGCAAAGCCGGTGATGTCCAGGGCTTAATTGCTATCAGTAACACACATCTTTTTTATTGTACAGGCAGTTATAATGGTTCAACCAACATTTGGGCTAGAGTTGCATTAACACTATCAACCTGGTAATCTTCCAAGATCTTGGGGAGGGTACTTCGGTACTCTCCCTTTTTCATCACCTGAATTTTAAATAAATAAAGTATATAATGGCTAATAACATGGTTAAAGGACATACATGACCGTCTCTAAAATTTTAGACACATCAAATCTGGTCATCGAAAAATCTAGAGAAAAGATCTTCTTCGGTGACTATTCAGGGTTTCAACGATATGACAACCCAACATACAAATTCGCGGTGCAGGCTGAAGAACGTCAACGTAACGCATTTTGGAATCCAAACGAAATCTCAATGGTAAACGATGCTCAAAAGTTTTTTGAGCTTCCAGAGCCTATGCAAGAAGTCATGATCAGAATCTGGCTTTTCCAAACGCTTATGGATTCTGGTCAAAACAAGGGTCTTGAGGAAGTTGTTGCCGAACTTTGTACAAACCCAGAATTCGAAGCTATGTTTAAAACATGGGGTTACTTTGAATTAGTACATAGTTTATCGTATTCACATTTACTTCGTGGCATCTTCTCTGATGCATCTAAAATCTTTGATAAGATTAAAGATTACCCAGAAATTCAGAAGCGGATTGATAAAGAAATCGACTTATATTCTCGTGTTAAGAATATCAATGCGCTACAAACATTAGATGACAAGAAGAAACTAGTACTTGAACTATTGGTAAACATCTTTGCTTTAGAAGGTGTTAAGTTTTATATTTCATTCTTGGTTACATACGTGATCAATAATGCTTATGCCAATAAAATTCAAGGCGCAACACGTATTATCAAGTTGATTAACTTTGATGAAGATATTCATACATCAATGGGCGCCGGTACATTAGGTATTCTTAAGAAAGAACCTTCTGAAGGATTCAAAGAACTAATGGAATCCGACTGGTACAAGCAAATGGTCAAGGATACATTCTTGAAAGTTTATGAAGATGAACTAAGTTGGGCAGAATATCTATTATCTATTGGTGATATTCCTACATTAACAAAGCCAGTTTTTGAACAGTTCCTAAAGTACTACGTTGATTTTAGACTTCAACAAATCGGCGTTGATAAAATTTACAACCAAGAAAAGACAGACGTTGTTCAATGGTTTGAAAATTATAAAGACATGAACAAAGATAACGCAGCTTTACAAGAATCTGACTTAGCGGTCTATTCAATTGGTATTATGAAAAACGACATCCCAGACGGTGTCTTGAATCTTGAAGGAATTTTTTAATGAAGAGAATTATCGCAGAACATACAACAACTACAGCAAAACGATACAATAAACTTTCATTAGATGATCTTGGCACTGCGCTGAATGCAAAAGTAAAGATTGATATTTCAAACAAAGAAACCGTAAGTAAAATTATGGTCATCAAACGTGATGGCCGTAAGCAACATTATGACCCAACTAAAATGCGCAATGCATGTATGTGGGCATGTGATGATAAAGACTTTATGGCCGATGAACTCATTAGAGATACTGAGATCAAACTACATAAAGAGATTCATATCAAGGATATGTTTCAACAACTTATTGTTACGGCTGTAAACAAGATTAGCATGCTTCAACCTATGTGGGAAGATGTAGCCGCTAAACTTGAATTGATGAAGATCTATAAAGAAACGTACAACATTTCTAAAAGTACAGAATATCCACACTTAAAGGATGTTCTTGCTAAAGGTCTTGAGCACAAGATTTATGATCGTAAAACCATCAATAAGTATTCAGCTGAAGAGATTGAATTAATCAATGCCGCGATTGTACCAGATCGTGATATGATGTTCAATTATAAAGGTTTGGTTACTTTCTTTGATAAGTATTGTATCAATTACACAAAGACTAAGAAATT
>ERZ650303.277-NODE-277-length-15609-cov-4.676353_pt1 | contig 15609 bp, 12 predicted proteins | sample MGYA00376239_ERZ650303 | MGnify/ENA primary metagenome ERZ650303 (study PRJEB26733, sample SAMN07839262) | wastewater metagenome | biome: small river; feature: stream; material: water | place: USA: North Carolina | collected 2016-04-05 ... | reverse complement strand
TGTACATCACCGTACTTAAGGAAATAACATGAGTCACTTTATTGATCGACTGAAATTTCTCAGCGCTGACAAAACGACATTTTCGGATGGCCATGGCGTCACCACCACTGAGAACCGCGCCTGGGAAGATGCGTACCGCAAACGCTGGCAGCACGACAAGATTGTCCGCTCCACGCACGGCACCAACTGTACCGGCTCCTGTTCCTGGAAGATCTATGTCAAGGGCGGCATTGTCACCTGGGAAACGCAGCAGACGGATTACCCGCGTACACGACCGGATATGCCTAATCACGAACCGCGTGGCTGTGCGCGTGGCGCGTCTTACTCCTGGTATCTGTATAGCGCAAACCGGGTTAAGCATCCGATGGTCCGTGCTTCGCTACTGAAAGCCTGGCGCGAGCAACGCAAGACCTTATCACCGGTTGCCGCCTGGGAAGCCGTTGTCTCGAATCCTAAAACCGTAAAGCGTTATCAGGGTGAACGGGGACGAGGTGGCTTCCTGCGCACCAACTGGGATGAAGTCAATGACATGGTTGCCGCAGCGAATATTTATACGGCTGCCAAGCATGGCCCGGACCGCATTATCGGCTTTTCGCCGATTCCGGCGATGTCCATGGTCAGTTATGCGGCCGGCAGCCGTTACCTGTCGCTGATCGGCGGCGTCTGCATGAGCTTCTATGACTGGTATTGCGATTTGCCGCCAGCCAGCCCGCAGACCTGGGGTGAGCAGACCGATGTGCCCGAATCGGCCGACTGGTATAACTCTACCTACATCATGATGTGGGGCTCTAATGTCCCGCAGACACGAACACCAGATGCGCACTTCATGGCCGAAGTCCGTTACAAGGGTGCCAAGGTTGTTTCGGTGTTCCCGGATTATTCGGAAGGTGCCAAGTTTGGTGATATGTGGTTGCATCCGAAGCAGGGTACGGATGCCGCTCTGGCCATGGCTATGGGTCATGTGATCCTCAAGGAATTCCATGTAGCGGGCAAGAGCGAATACTTCGACAATTACTGTCGCCAGTACACCGACATGCCGAACCTGGTATGCCTGGTAGAAAAGGACGGGGCCTATGTACCTGATCGTTATCTACGTGCAGCTGATTTGGTCGGTGCGTTGGGGGAAAGCAATAACCCGGATTGGAAAACCCTGGTCATTGATGAAGCGAGCAATGCACTGACCGTGCCCGTAGGTTCGATCGGTTTCCGTTGGGGCCAGGAAAAAGATGGTGCGCCCACGGCCGACAAGGGCAAGTGGAACCTGAAGGAAGAAACCAGCGATGGCCGCCAGATCAAGCCGCGCCTGTCATTGGTCAAGCAGCATGATGCTGTGGTCGAAGCCGCTTTTCCATATTTTGGCAATATCGAGCACGAGCATTTCAAGAGCACCGCGCATAGTGATGTGCTGAAGCGCCGCGTGCCCGTACGTAAGATCCAGACCGCTCAAGGTGAAATGCTGGTGGCTACGGTATATGACCTTTATGTCGCCAACTATGGTGTTGATCAGGGTCTGGGTGGCCCTAATGTTGCGGCAAGTTTTGATGACGATCTACCTTACACGCCGGCCTGGCAGGAAAAAATTACCGGTGTGCCGCGTGACCAGGTGATCCAGGTTGCCAGAGAGTTCGCAGACAATGCCCACAAGACCCAGGGCAAGTCCATGGTGATTATCGGTGCCGCGATGAATCACTGGTATCACATGGATATGAACTACCGCTCGATCATGAACATGCTGATCATGTGTGGTTGTATTGGTCAGAGTGGCGGCGGTTGGGCCCACTATGTGGGTCAGGAAAAGCTCCGCCCTCAAACCGGTTGGACTGCACTGGCCTTTGCGCTGGACTGGAATCGTCCACCACGTCATATGAACAGTACCTCATTCTTCTATGCCCATACCGATCAGTGGCGGTACGAGACACTGCGTGTTGCGGACATTCTGTCGCCATTGGCGGATAAGAAAAAGTTCAGTGGTAGTTTGATCGACTTCAATGCACGCTCGGAACGTATGGGCTGGCTGCCATCGGCACCGCAACTCGAACGTAACCCGCTCGAGTTGTCGCGCGAAGCGATCGCCAAGGGCGTGGATCCTAAAACTTATGTCGTGGACCAACTCAAGTCCGGAGCACTTAAGTTCTCCTGTGATGATCCGGATAACCCGAAGAACTTTCCGCGCAACATGTTTGTCTGGCGCTCGAACATCCTCGGCTCCTCTGGTAAAGGCCACGAATACTTCCTTAAGCATCTGTTAGGTACGACTAACGGTGTGCAGGGTAAGGATCTGGGTCAGACAGGCGAAGTCAAACCAGAAGAAGTGGTATGGCACGATGAAGCACCGGAAGGCAAACTTGATCTGCTCGTGACGCTGGATTTCCGGATGTCAACCACCTGCCTGTACTCGGATATCGTCCTGCCGACTGCCACCTGGTACGAAAAGAACGATCTGAATACCTCGGACATGCACCCGTTCATCCACCCGCTGTCTAAGGCAGTGGACCCGGCATGGCAGGCTCGTAGTGACTGGGATATTTACAAAGGCTTTGCCAAGCGCTTCTCGGAACTTTCTGAAGGCTACCTCGGTGTTGAACAGGATGTCGTGGGTGTGCCGATCCTTCATGATACGGCCGGTGAAATGGCACAACCCTATGATGCCAAAGACTGGACGAAGGGCGAGTGCGAAGCGATTCCCGGTAAAACCATGCCGAATTTTGTCGTAGTTGAGCGTAACTATCAGGAGATTTACGAAAAGTTCACCTCATTGGGTCCGCTGCTCGACAAGCTGGGTAATGGGGGCAAGGGCATCAACTGGAATACCCAGCATGAAGTCAAATTGCTTGGTGAGCTGAACTACAAGGTGCGCGAAGCCGGCGTGGCGCAGGGTCGCCCCAATATTGATACCGATATTGATGCAACCGAAGTGATTCTGACACTCGCACCGGAAACGAACGGCGAGGTTGCCGTTAAGGCGTGGCAGGCACTTTCCGAGTTTACGGGGATTGATCATCGTCATCTGGCCTTAACGCGTGAAGATGAAAAGATCCGCTACCGCGATGTTCAGGCGCAGCCACGTAAAATTATTTCCAGCCCGACCTGGAGCGGAATTGAGTCCGAGCATGTGAGCTATAACGCAGGCTATACCAACGTGCATGAGCTGATCCCCTGGCGTACGCTGACGGGCCGCCAGCAGCTGTATCAGGATCACGAATGGATGCGCGCTTTTGGCGAAGGCTTCTGCTCGTACCGTCCACCGGTAGATCTGCGTAGTCATCAACAGATGATGAACGCCAAGCCGAACGGTAACAAGGAGATTGCCCTCAACTTCATTACGCCGCACCAGAAGTGGGGTATTCACAGTACCTATACGGACAATCTGATCATGCTGACATTATCGCGTGGTGGCCCGATTGTCTGGATGTCCGAGATCGACGCCCAGAAGGTGGGCATTGTCGATAACGACTGGATCGAGGTGTTCAATGCCAATGGATCTCTGTGCGCGCGTTCGGTGGTCAGCCAGCGGGTACCGGAGGGCATGGTCATGATGTACCACGCCCAGGAAAAGATTGTGAATGTTCCAGGTTCTGAAATTACCCAGACCCGTGGCGGTATTCACAACTCGGTCACGCGCTGTGTGTTGAAGCCGACGCACATGATCGGTGGCTATGCACAACTGAGCTATGGCTTTAACTATTACGGTACGGTGGGTTCGAATCGTGATGAGTTTGTCGTCGTTCGCAAGATGAATAAGGTGGACTGGATGGATGGTCCTGCACAACCGGCGATGGAGGCCTGATCATGAAAGTACGTGCACAAATTGGCATGGTCCTTAATCTGGACAAATGTATCGGCTGCCATACCTGTTCGGTCACCTGTAAGAATGTCTGGACAACCCGTGAGGGGGTCGAGTACGCTTGGTTTAATAATGTAGAAACCAAACCGGGTGTCGGCTTTCCGCATAATTGGGAAGATCAGAAAACCTGGAACGGTGGCTGGGAACGTAAAAATAACGGCAAGCTGCAGCTCAAGATGGGTTCGAAGCTGAAGATTCTGTCGAAGATGTTTGCCAATCCGGATCTGCCGCAGATTGACGATTACTACGAACCCTTTACCTTTGATTACGAGCATCTGCAGAATGCGCCGCTGTCTAAAGCCGCACCGGTTGCTCGTCCGCGCTCGTTGATTACGGGTCAGCGCATGGAGAAGATCGAAGGCGGTCCGAACTGGGAAGAAATTCTGGGTACGGAGTTCAGCAAGCGCTCGAAGGACTATAACTTCGAAGATGTCCAGAAAGAGATGTACGGCCAATTCGAAAATACCTTCATGATGTATTTGCCACGTCTGTGTGAACACTGTCTCAACCCGGCCTGTGTGGCGGCTTGCCCGGCAGGTTCGATATACAAACGGGAAGAAGATGGTGTCGTGCTGATTGATCAGGACAAATGTCGTGGCTGGCGTATGTGTGTCTCGGCCTGTCCTTACAAGAAGATCTACTACAACTGGAAGAGTGGCAAATCAGAGAAATGCACGCTCTGTTATCCACGTCTGGAGGCCGGACAGCCGACCGTCTGTTCCGAAACCTGTGTCGGTCGTATTCGTTATCTGGGTGTCCTGCTTTATGATGCCGACCGTATTGAAGAAGCCGCATCGGTTGAAAACGAGCACGACCTCTATCAGTCGCAATTGAGCATGTTCCTGGATCCTAATGATCCGGAAGTCCGGGCTGCTGCCTTGCGCGATGGCGTACCGCAGGCCTGGATTGATTCGGCTGCCCAGTCACCTGTTTACAAGATGGCGATTGACTGGAAGATTGCCTTCCCGTTGCATCCGGAATACCGGACGTTGCCCATGGTCTGGTATGTGCCGCCACTCTCTCCGATCAACACGGCGCTGGATAAGGGTCAAATGGGGATGAAGGGTCTGTTGCCGGATGTGGAATCACTCCGCATCCCGGTGAAGTATCTGGCCAATCTGTTAACGGCTGGCGACGAAAAGCCCGTGCATTCAGCACTGGAGCGCATGCTGGCGATGCGCGCTTTCATGCGCGGCCGTCATGTGGACAAAGTGGACAATCAGGACGTGCTTAACCAGGTAGGGCTGAGCTTGCATCAGGTAGAAGACATGTATCGCTATCTGGCGATTGCCAACTACGAAGATCGTTTTGTGATTCCGACGACGCATCGTGAATACGCAGAAAATGCCTTCGATATGAAGGGATCCTGTGGCTTCTCATTTGGCAACGGATGTTCGGACGGTGATTCCGGGACCAGCCTATTCGGGCGCAAGAACGGCGAGCGCGTGATTCCGATTCAGGAGGTGAAATAATGGAACCGCGTAGCTTGAAAGCCATTGCACTCCTGCTGGATTACCCGAATCAGGATTTGCTCGATCATCTGGATGAACTGGCACAGGTGACCGCTACCGAGCCGCAAATCAACGCGCTCAAGGGCGATGGGCTGGCCGCACTCTACGCCTATCTCCGCTCCGGTGATCTGTATCTGCTAGAAGAGAACTATGTGGCGCTGTTTGATCGTGGTCGTGGCACGTCGCTTTATTTATTCGAACATGTGCATGGGGAGTCTCGTGACCGTGGTCAGGCGATGGTTGATCTGCTGACGATGTACGGCGAATCGGGCTTTAACCTGGAAGCCGGTGAACTGCCGGACTATCTGCCGACATTTCTGGAGTACCTGGCGCAGTTGCCGGCAGCACAAGCCCTGCATCTGCTGAAAGAAGTGACCCATCTGGTACGTAACATCGGTGAAAACCTGGCTAAGCGCGGCAGTCACTATTACCTGTTGTGCTCGGCCCTGCTGGTGCTGGCGGAAGAGTCACCATTGGACGTCGAGTTTGTGGCGATGGACTTTAGTACCGAGCAGGAAGACTACGACAAACTGGATAAAGCCTGGGCAGAGGAACCGGTCACCTTCGGCGGTGGTTGTTCTACCCCGGCCTATGACCAGAATCAGGGCGAGGCCGTTGTGCAATTTATTCCCCGCGAATCCGGCCACGTTGCGGCCGCTCAACATCTGGGAGCATCATCATGAGCTATTTGAATAACCTGTTGTTCGATATCTATCCCTATGTCGGCCTGAGTGTCTTTTTTCTGGGTAGCCTGTTGCGCTATGACCGAGAGCAATACACCTGGAAGGCAGACTCCTCCCAGTTGTTGCGTCGGGGTCAGTTACGCTTGGGCAGCAATCTGTTTCACATTGGCATCATTGGTCTGTTCTTCGGCCACATGGCAGGCCTGCTGACGCCTAAGGATGTTTACCATGCGCTCGGCTTAACCACGGAGGCCAAGCAATTGGTGGCTGTGGTTGCCGGTGGCATCATGGGCTCCATGGCAATGATCGGTGTGCTGTTGCTTCTACATCGCCGCCTGTTTGATGCGCGTATTCGTAAAACCTGTACGGGCATGGATATCTTCATTCTGCTCTGGATTTTTGTGACGCTGGCTTTGGGTTTGTTGACCATTCCTTCATCAGCCGGTCATATGGATGGCAGTGTGATGATTCTGCTGGCTAGCTGGGCGCAAGCCATTGTCACTTTTCAGCCGGGTGCAGCAGCCTACCTGATCAATGTACCTACGATCTATAAAGTACATCTGGTGTTCGGTATGACGCTGTTCGTTCTTTTCCCGTTTACCCGGCTGGTTCATGTCTGGAGCGGTTTTGGCTCTCTCGCCTATCTGTTCCGCCCGCATCAAGTGGTTCGGCGTAAATAATCGAGTCCCCATGACTAATCCGACACAATCAACGCTCCCGGAATGCCCGGCGATCCGACCTGACCTGTTGCAACATCTGAGGGTCAGTGATCTGAAGCCGTTAGTCATGTGCGGTAAAACCCTCTTGCCGATTGTGCAGGGGGGCATGGGGGTGGGCATTTCGGCACATTCTCTGGCGGGCGCTGTGGCTGCTTGTGGTGGGATCGGGACGATTGCGTCGGTTGATCTGCGTCACTTGCATCCCGATTTGATCGCACAAACCTACAAAGCGCGTGGAGATGATGCTAAAGCACTCATCGATGCGGCAAATCATGAGGCCTTGCGCCGTGAGATTGAAGCGGCTAAAGCCAAGTCACAAGGGCGCGGCTTGATTGCGGTGAATGTCATGAAGGCACTCAGCGATTATGCCGGTTACGTTAAGCAGGCGTTGGCCTCAGGCGCAGATGCGCTAGTTGTTGGCGCAGGCTTGCCTTTGGATTTGCCGGATCTGGCCGAAGATTATCCGGAAGTGGCATTGATCCCGATCCTGTCAGATGCGCGCGGTGTGCAGATTGTACTTAAGAAGTGGCAACGCAAAAATCGATTGCCAGCAGCCATTGTGCTCGAGCATCCGGGCTATGCCGGTGGGCATTTGGGGGCTGCTTCAGTAGCAGATACCCAGGCAGCGCGTTTTGATTTTGCTCAGGTAGTACCTGAAACACTGGCGGTACTAGAAGAACAAGGTTTGGCGGGTCAGATACCGATCATCGTGGCAGGCGGTATTCGCACGCATGCGCAGGTGGTCGCCATGCAAACACTGGGTGCCGCCGCTGTGCAAATGGGCACGGCTTTTGCCGTGACGACGGAAGGGGATGCCAGCCAGATCTTTAAGGAAGTGCTCGCGGGTGCGCACGATGAAGACATGGTTGATTTCCAGAGTGTTGCCGGGTTACCTGCACGGGCTGTTAAAACTCCCTGGCTGACCCATTACCTGGCGCATGAGGATAAGCTCAAGGCCAAGGCCGCCCCGAAGGCGCATTGTATTAAGTCTTTCGATTGTCTGGCGCAATGTGGTCTCCGTGACGGCAATGCGAAAATGGGACAGTTCTGTATTGATCATCATCTCTCTGCGGCTTACCGGGGAGACGTGAAAAAAGGTCTTTTTTTCCGTGGTAAGGGCGATCTGCCTTTTGGTCAGGAAATTCGTTCGGTAGAAGATCTGATGATCAAACTGATTGACCGGCCTGCAGATTAAGCTTTTGTATGGCAATTTCTACCTACGTTTGGCTGAAGCATGCCCATGTGTCCTTAGTCGGTTTGAGCTATCTGCTTTTTGTTGCTCGTGGTGCCGTCGCGCTTAATCAACCCTTGAGCGCTTCAAGGAAATCGCGGTTCGTTGTTCACCTGGTGGATACAGGGCTGTTGTTGTGTGGCGTTAGCCTAGCCATTCTGTTGCATCTGAACCCGGTGCATGTGCCCTGGCTCGGTGCAAAGATCATTGGCTTGATGGTTTATATAGTGGTCGGCTCGGTAGCTATCCGTCAGGGAAAAAGCTTCAGAACGCGCCTGTCTGCCTGGTTGTTTGCGCAGGCGCTGTTCTTTTATATCGTACTGGTGGCATGGACCAAATCACCCACGCTCGGTTTCAGCTAGCTGTTCTCGAATCCTTAATTCGATCATTTTGTTCAATGCCTGGGCACGCAGCCCTGCCGGGTCGATCGCTTTGCCAATAATGACGGTAATGGTGCCTGGGCCTTTGAGGAAAGCGCCTTTGGGCCAGACACGCCCCGCGTTATGTGTAACAGGCAATACCAACGCATTGCATTTAACAGCCAGAAATGCACCGCCAATTTGAAAGGGCAACAAATCATCAGGGTGTGATCGGGTGCCTTCCGGAAAAACAATGACCGAAATGCCCCTCGCTAGCCGATCTTTACCTTGATCCGTGACCTTTTTAAGCGAGTCGATCGTGGATTGGCGTTCTATGGCGATCATTTTGACTGAGGCCAACCCCCAACCGAAAAAAGGAATGGCGAGGAGCTCTTTCTTTAGGACATAAACGCAAGGTGAAAAATACGTCTGCAATCCGACGGTCTCCCAGGCGGATTGATGATTGGATACGATGACACAGGGCTCATCGGGAATGTTCTCCAAACCGATGACTCTGACGTTGATACCTAAAATGTGACGTTCGAGAAAAATGAAGCTACGCCGCCACTGTTTAACCAAGGCAAATCGGCTTTGTAGCGGCAGCGCCCAGCCCAGGACGCCGAGTGTCAGGCCATAGGGAATCGTGAGAAGGCCAACACTGAGGGCAAATACCACCGCGCACGCATATCGATACATATGGCTGGTTTTGTAACCCTGGTTGTCCATGACCGGATATGCGCCTTCCTGAGTGATTAGCCCTGTTTGCACAGGTAACTGTCGCAGATAGTGGTGTCTCTTGACATCATAACCTCAAATGCATCTGCCATTTTTGCCGCGGGTAGCCTCACCTGTCGTGTCGAAAGCGTCTCTTCATCCGAAGTTTCACGTTTCTACCTATTTATAGGCGGGTTAAGGGCTTTCGCCCCCGGCTGCTTTGCGTATGCTGCATCAATCCATGTTGTTGGTCGCAGTCACTCAACGATCTGATATTGTCCTCAGTTGAGGTGTGCAGTATGAAAAAACACTTCCCGCTGCATCCAAGTCACCCCGAACGTATCTGTTGGGGGTGCGATAAGTTTTGTTCGGCAAAAGATCTGCGTTGTGGCAATGGGTCTGGCCGTACGCAGCATCCGGCGGAATTGCTCGGTGACGATTGGTTTCAGTGGGGAGACTGGCAAATCGAAGATGCCCCGGATCCAAGTGCATCAGATAAATCTGAGCCTCAGTCTTCGTAACCATAGCGTTTGGGCATGTTGCGGTCTGCTACTGAGGAGCGTTCATTTGCCTACATATTGTTAGGAGCATACTGCTGAAGAGGTATTTATCTGACGGGTAGCGGCGCGCACAATGTTTAGCGTTTTAGTAGGAAATTATTCGTGTACTCAAGGAGAAAATCATGAGCGGTTGTTCACATCATCACCAAAGTCCTGAAGCGATTTATCCGTTTGATGCGCGTGGCGTAGCCAAGCGTTTCCGTCATGCCGCAATATTTGGCGCACTCGATGCGCTGCGTCCTGGTGAAACCATGCGCTTTTGCAACGATCATAACCCCTTGCCTTTGCTGGACCAGATCGTTCATCGCTACGGCCCACAGATGGAGATCCAGTATGTGCAAAGGGAACTGGGCGAAATTGTGATTGATTTTGTCGTTAAAGGGTAATCATCAGAAACCTGCAACAGGCTGAAGCAATGCGCATGAAACTGATAGACCAACCCGTATGGCTTGTGGGATTTCGACCATTTTTCATACTGGCGGGGATCTCGGGCATTGTGCTGCCGCTTACATGGGTGCTTGTATTTGCGGGTGTTGTTGCGCCGGAATTGGCTGTGCCCGCTTTACGCTGGCACAGCCATGAAATGTTTTACGGTTTTGGCTGGGCGCTGTTAGGGGGGTTCTTGCTCACCGCGACCAAGAACTGGTTAGGCATTCGCGGTTATCACGGATCGGTGCTGATCGTCCTGGTCGTCTTGTGGCTGGCTGAACGCGGACTGATGGCTTATGGTGGCGCGCTGCCGGGAGTCGTTATTGCCTGGCTGGCGTTGCTATTTATGACGGCCATCGTGAGTCTTTTGCTGGCTTCCCTGCTCAAACATCACCAGGCCGACAGTTACCGGGACAACGTCTATTTTATTCTGGCCTTGCCCTGGTTCTTGCCGGCCAAATGGATGATGCTTGATGTGGATGCAGATCCGGCCATTGGCGTTGCCATGACCCTGGGCTTGTTTCGGCTTTGCTTTCTCCTGATGCTGGAGCGGACACTTCAGCCATTTATGCGCGGTGCGTTCGGGGTGTCGCTCAAGCGGATCACCTGGCTGGATCACGCGATCAAATGTCTGGCGCTTGCGCTGGTATTCAGTTACTGGTTACCAGAGGTGGCCAGGCAGGTCAGTGCTGGCACGCTAGCGATATTGTTGCTGGTCCGCTGGTGCTACTGGCACCCACTGAAGGCATTAAGCCGGATTGATATTGGTGTGATGTATCTTGGCTATCTGGCGATAGCGTTGCAACTGCTGATCGTCAGCGGACTGCTGCATGATCTGGACATGATCGGTTCGGTTTCAATCCATCTGTTTACGCTGGGTGCTATCGGCTTGATTGCGCCGGCCATGATCGTACGCATTAGCCGGGGGCACACAGGCAGAAAGGCCCAGTTTGATCGTGTCGATAAGGCAGTGATCTGGACGATGCTCCTGGGGTTGATCCTGCGCTTGCTGGCACCGCAGTTCTTTCCGGCCTATTACATGGTTTGGCTGTATGCCACAGCGTTGTGCTGGATGGTGAGCTTCGGTGTACTGTGCTGGCGGTACATCCCGTATCTCCTGAAACCCAGAATCGACGGGAAGATCCATTAATTTAGGGTTTGCCTGTCTTCCGGCTAGCGGCTTTGGCTTTGCTGACTTTAGCGGGGGCGACTGACGCATTTTTCAGCAATGCTTGCAGAAAGTGTCCGGTGTGACTGCCCTTGGTTGCGGCCACGGTTTCGGGCGTGCCTTCGGCGATGATACGTCCGCCACCGGCACCGCCTTCGGGGCCCAGGTCAATGACCCAGTCAGCGGTTTTGATTACATCAAGGTTATGTTCAATGACGACCACGCTGTTGCCATGTTCGGTCAGTCGATGCAGCACGCCTAGGAGCAGACGGATGTCCTGAAAGTGCAGGCCCGTGGTGGGTTCATCCAGAATGTATAAGGTCCGGCCGGTATCGCGTTTGGATAGCTCGAGCGATAGCTTGACGCGTTGGGCTTCGCCACCGGAAAGTGTGGTAGCTGACTGGCCGAGCTGGATATAGCCGAGGCCAACATCCATGAGTGTTTTGAGCTTGCGGGCAACCGTAGGCACTGCATTAAAAAACTCCAGAGCGTTTTCTACGGTCATCTGCAGAATCTCGTGGATATTTTTACCCTTGTAGTGAATCTCCAGGGTTTCGCGGTTATAGCGCTTGCCATGGCAGACATCACATGGGACGTAAACATCCGGCAAGAAATGCATTTCTACCTTGATGACGCCATCGCCCTGACAGGCTTCACAGCGGCCACCGCGCACGTTGAACGAGAAACGGCCCGGTTCATAACCGCGGGTACGGGATTCCGGTACGCTGGAGAACAGTTCACGAATCGGTGTTAATAGCCCCGTATAAGTCGCCGGGTTTGATCTGGGGGTACGCCCGATCGGGCTCTGGTCAACGTTAATGACCTTGTCAATCTGATCCAGGCCGCTGAGTTCTTCATAAGGTGCAGGGTCAAGGCTGCTGCCATAAAGGTGCTTGGCGCACACCGCATATAAGGTGTCGTTAATCAGGGTGGATTTGCCAGAGCCGGATACGCCCGTGATGCAGGTAAAGAGGCCCAGCGGAATCGTGAGATCGGTGCCCCGTAGATTATTGCCGGTGGCGTTTTTTAGTTGCAGGACGCGCTCGGCATCCGGGGTTTTGCGTAGGGCTGGTACCTGAATAGCTTCGCGACCGGATAGAAACGCACCGGTCATCGAGTCCGGATTGGCACAGATTTCATCCGGCGTACCTTCCGCCACGATACGTCCCCCATGTACACCGGCCCCCGGGCCCATATCGACCACGTAATCCGCCAGCCGGATCGCATCCTCATCGTGCTCGACAACAATCACCGTATTGCCCAGATCGCGCAACCGTTTCAGGGTGGTCAGCAGACGATCATTGTCGCGTTGATGCAGGCCGATAGAGGGTTCGTCCAGCACGTACATCACCCCGGTGAGGCCGGAGCCGATTTGTGATGCGAGGCGAATCCGCTGGGCTTCTCCGCCAGAGAGGGTGTCGGCAGAGCGTTCTAGCGAGAGGTAATCCAGTCCGACGTTAATCAGAAACTCCAGACGCGCCGTAATTTCCTTGAGAATTTTATCGGCGACCTGCGCCCGGTTGCCTTCCAGTTGGAGCGTCGCGAAGTAATGCTGGCATTCGCGTAGCGGCATCCGGCTGATTTCGTACAGCGTATGCTGGCCCACCTGCACATAGCGGGCTTCCTGGCGCAATCGGGCACCGTGACAGGATGGGCAGACACTGTCGCTCACGTACTTGGCCAGTTCTTCCCGTACGGCAGAAGATTCGGTTTCGCGATAACGCCGTTCGAGATTGGGAATGATCCCCTCGAAGGTATGTGCGCGTACGGTCAGTTTGCCGCGTTCGTTCAGATACTGGAAGGGCAGGGTTTCATCACCCGAGCCGTAGAGAACGATCTGCCGGGTTTCTTCCGGTAGTTCGTTGAAGGGCGTTGCCACGTCAAAGCCATAGTATTCGGCCAGGGCGATAACCATCTGGAAATAGAACTGGTTCCGCCGGTCCCAGCCGCGGATGGCACCAGACGAGAGCGATAGTTCCGGATGGGCCACCACACGCTTCGGATCAAACAGTTGAATCACACCCAGCCCATCACATTTCGGGCAGGCCCCCATGGGATTGTTGAATGAAAAAATACGCGGCTCAAGCTCCTGCAGGGCAAAGTTACAGTGCGGGCAGGAAAAACGGGCGGAGAAGAGATGTTCTTCAGCGGTATCCATATTCAAGGCAATGGCCCGGCCATCGGCGTGGCGCAAAGCCACTTCAAAACTTTCAGCCAGACGTTGCCGTGTGTCTTCACGAACTTTCAGGCGGTCAATGACGACATCAATGTTGTGTTTTTTATTCTTGTCCAGTTTGGGCAGGGCATCAATTTCATGAATCTCCCCGTTGATGCGCAGACGGACAAAGCCCTGGGCGCGCAATTCAGCGAACAATTCAAGCTGTTCCCCTTTGCGGTTGGCGACAACCGGGGCCAGGATCATCAACTTGCTTTCTTCCGGCATGGCCAGCACGTGATCGACCATTTGCGAGACGGTTTGTGCCTGTAGGGGCAGATGATGTTCCGGGCAGTAGGGTGTGCCGGCGCGGGCGAAGAGCAGACGCAGGTAATCGTGGATCTCGGTCACGGTGCCGACGGTGGAGCGCGGGTTGTGGCTGGTGGCCTTCTGTTCGATGGAAATTGCCGGCGATAGGCCTTCGATCAGATCGACATCCGGTTTTTCCATCAGCTGCAGAAACTGACGGGCGTAGGCCGACAGACTTTCGACATACCGGCGCTGGCCTTCAGCATAGAGCGTGTCAAATGCCAGCGAACTCTTGCCGGAGCCGGAGAGGCCGGTAATCACGATCAGCTTGTGGCGCGGCAGGTCGAGGCTGATATTTTGAAGGTTGTGCGTGCGTGCACCGCGAATGCGGATGTCGTCCATGGAAGTTTCCGGTGTGTTCGGGCCAGAGAAGAGGCCACGAAGCTGAAGGGCAACTGGTAATATTACGCGGCCGCGTTTGTGCGCTGCAACTGCTGACGCATTTTATTTTCAGTTTCTTTCAGATTCGGCCCTGGCCGGTCTTTTCAGGTGGTCATGTCACGAGTGTCTTCCCGTCCTAAAGAACCCATGTTGCCCGAAGAGCGGCGCGCTGCCCTTGGCCTGGCCGCGATTTTTGCTTTGCGCATGCTTGGGCTGTTCATCATCCTGCCGGTTTTTGTCGTTGCTGCCCGTGATCTGACCGGTGGCCAGGAGATTGCCGCCGTTGGCCTGGCCTTGGGGGCCTACGGCCTGACACAGGCCTGTTTTCAACTCCCGCTGGGTATTGCGGCAGATCATTGGGGGCGAAAACCGGTGATTGCCTTTGGCCTCCTCTTGTTTCTGGGGGGTAGTGTGGTTTGTGCGCTGGCTGATTCGATTTCGGCCATGACCCTGGGCCGCATGCTGCAGGGGAGTGGGGCGATTTCGGCGGCCATTACCGCATTGGTCGCGGATCTGACCCGCGATAATCAACGTAGCAAGGCGATGGCCATGGTCGGCGGCTCTATCGCCCTGATGTTTGCGTTGTCCCTGGCGATTGCCCCGGTGCTTTATGGCTGGATTGGCCTAAGCGGTCTATTCTGGTTAACCTGCGCGCTGGGATTGGCTGCTTTTTGGGCGCTTTTTCGCCTGGTACCGCCTGCACCACCTTTGCCAGCGCGTGTGCCCGGTACTTTTCGCCAGGTTTTACTGGAACCCCGTTTGTTCCGGTTGAATCTGGGGGTGTTTATCCTGCATGCGATCCAGATTGCCATGTGGGTTGCGGTACCGGCCCTGTTGATCCAGATGGCCGGTTTGCCGCTACAGAAGCACTGGATGATCTACGTGCCCGCCGTGTTCGGGTCTTTTTTTGTACTTTGGCCAGCCATGATGCAGGCAGAGCGGCACCAGCGGATGGCGCCGGTATTTACGGTCGCGGTCGGGCTGATCGGCCTGGTTCAGGTGGGATTCTGGTTGCTGATGCAACAGCAACCAGCCGATGAGCTGACCGCTTTACTTCTGATCTTGCTGTTGATTGCTGTGTTTTTTACGGGCTTCAATGTTCTCGAAGCCTTACAGCCTTCGTTGATCTCGCGTATCGCGCCGGTCACGGGGAAGGCGCGGGCGCTGGGCATCTACAACACGCTGCAATCGCTGGGCCTTTTTGCCGGAGGCGCGCTGGGTGGCTGGTTACTGCAGGTGGATGGCTACGGGGCGGTTTTTACCGGTTGTGGCATTCTGGCGCTTTCCTGGCTGATTATTTTAATGAAATGGCCCACGCGCCTTCCGGCGTGATAATCTTGCAACCCGGTAAGCCATCTTTTTGGCCGCTACACTCGTTAACTCTGGAGATTCAATATGGCATCGCTCAATAAAGTTATTCTCATCGGTAACCTGGGTGCAGACCCCGAAACCCGTTACACCACTTCTGGCGATGCTGTATGCAACA
>ERZ650303.276-NODE-276-length-15621-cov-10.449313_pt1 | contig 15621 bp, 11 predicted proteins | sample MGYA00376239_ERZ650303 | MGnify/ENA primary metagenome ERZ650303 (study PRJEB26733, sample SAMN07839262) | wastewater metagenome | biome: small river; feature: stream; material: water | place: USA: North Carolina | collected 2016-04-05 ... | reverse complement strand
AATTAAAATGCATATTTATCAAATATGACGCTATGAACGCTCCATTAGCTTTGAATCAGTTGCTGGATGCGGAAGCGGGCTCACCCCGCCTTCGCGAAATCCCCTACAACTACACCTCCTTTTCCGATCGTGAAATCGTTATTCGCTTATTGGGCGAGGAGTCATGGCGCGTTCTGAATGACTTGCGCGGCGTTCGTCGCACTGGCCGCTCAGCCCGTATGTTGTTCGAAGTCTTGGGTGATATTTGGGTAGTCCAGCGCAATCCTTTCTTGCAAGACGACTTATTAGATAACGCCAATCGCCGTCAACTATTGATTGACGCTCTATGGCATCGCCTTGGCGAAGTAAAGAAAAGATCTGGTGGCGATTCCGCAGAGCAAGTTCAGATCTTGTTGAAGGCCGCACATCGCGCGGTTGAAAATTTTGAACAGGGCTTTAAAGAAGTTGCAGAGATTCGTAAGCGCGCTCGTAAAGAGCTTGGCCGCCTTACTGCTTCAGACAATATCTGTTTTGACGGTGTCTCTCGTGCAGCACACGTAACCGATGCAACCGATTGGCGTGTTGAGTTTCCGCTGGTAGTTCTCAAGCCGGATTACGAGTCTGAAATTCCTGGTCTCGTTAAAGCTTGTGTTGAGTTGGGTTTAACCATTATTCCGCGTGGAGGTGGCACTGGTTACACCGGTGGCGCCATTCCTCTCTACGCCATGTCGGCAGTAATTAACACCGAAAAGCTTGAGCAAATCGATGCAGTCAAGCTCAAACGTTTGCCCGGTGTAGACCATGAAGTGTCAACGATTTTTACTGGCGCTGGTGTTGTAACTCGTAGAGTTTCAGATGCTGCAGAGCGCTCTGGGCTGGTGTTTGCAGTCGATCCGACTTCAGCGGATGCGAGTTGCATTGGTGGCAATATCGCCATGAATGCTGGCGGCAAGAAGGCGGTCTTATGGGGTACTGCACTTGATAACTTAGCTAGTTGGCGCATGGTGGATCCAGAGGGCAATTGGCTTGATGTCGAACGTCTTGATCACAACCTGGGAAAAATTCACGTTGCAGAAAAAGTACGCTTTCAACTGACTTGGTCTGATGGTTCAAGTGAGCCAGGCGAACATATCCTCAAAACAGAAATTTTAGAAGTTGAGGGCAAGCGCTTCCGTAAAGAAGGTTTAGGTAAGGATGTGACTGATAAGTTTTTATCAGGCTTACCCGGCGTTCAAAAAGAAGGTTGCGATGGATTAATTACCAGCGCTACTTGGATTTTGCATCGCATGCCGAAATTCATGCGTACGGTTTGCTTAGAGTTTTTTGGTCAAGCGCAAGAGGCGATTCCGAGTATTGTCGAAATCAAAGCCTATCTCGATGGCTTGAGCAAGGATGGTGGACCAATTCTTGCTGGCTTAGAGCATTTGGATGATCGCTATTTGAGGGCGGTTGGTTACTCGACTAAATCCAAGCGCAATGCTTTACCTAAGATGGTATTGATTGGCGATATCGCAGGTGATGATGAAGAGGCGGTAGCGGCTGCAACTAGTGAAGTCGTACGCATGGCCAACAACCGAGTGGGCGAGGGTTTTGTAGCGGTTAGTGCTGAAGCACGCAAGAAGTTTTGGTTGGATCGTGCACGCACTGCTGCAATTGCCCGTCATACCAATGCTTTTAAGATCAATGAGGATGTGGTCATTCCATTGCCACGCATGGGTGAGTACACCGAGGGTATTGAACGCATCAATATTGAGCTCTCCCTCAAAAATAAATTACAAGTTTTAGATGGCCTAGAAACTTTCCTAAAAAAGAGCGCGTTACCGCTTGGTAAGAACGACGAAGATTATGAAATCCCTAGCGCTGAAATCTTGGGCGATCGTGTTCAGCAAGCGCTAGAGTTAATTGGAAATGTGCGGGCGCGTTGGTCGGACTGGCTGAAGCAGATGGATAAATATTTCCCGGATCTGCAAAATTACAGCCTACGCGCTTCCTGGAAAACGGAAGTGCGTGCGGAGCTCAGAATCATTTTCGGTGGTTTGGCATTTGAGCCCATCCTCAATGAGCTGGAGGCTATCCATAAAAATATTTTGCGCAAGCGGGTGTTTGTAGCGCTGCATATGCATGCCGGTGATGGTAATGTGCACACCAATATTCCGGTGAATTCAGATGACTACGAGATGTTGCAAGATGCACATCGCGCTGTTGATCGGATCATGAAACTAGCCCGTTCATTAGATGGTGTGATTTCTGGTGAGCATGGTATTGGTATTACGAAGCTCGAGTATTTGACTGAGGAAGAGCTTAAAGATTTTCGCGCCTATAAAAAGCGTGTAGATCCTGAAGGTCGCTTCAATAAGGGCAAGTTAATGCCGCACGCTGATCTCAGCATTGCCTACACTCCAAGCTTTGGTTTGATGGGGCATGAGTCCATCATCATGCAGCAGAGTGATATTGGTGCGATTGCCGATAGCGTGAAAGATTGTTTACGTTGCGGTAAGTGCAAGCCGGTCTGCTCTACGCATGTACCGCGTGCTAATTTGCTGTACAGCCCACGTGACAAAATCTTGGCCACTTCTTTATTGATCGAAGCTTTCTTATATGAAGAGCAAACGCGTCGTGGCGTATCAATTCGTCATTGGGAAATGTTTGATGATGTCGCGGCACATTGCACCGTATGCCATAAGTGTTTAACGCCATGCCCAGTCAAAATTGACTTTGGCGATGTCACCATGAATATGCGTAACTTGTTGCGTAAGATGGGTCAGCAGCGCTTTAATCCTGGAACAGCAGCATCCATGCTCTTCTTGAATGCTACCGATCCAGACACAATCAAGTTAGCTCGTAAGACCATGATTGGTTGGGGTTATAAGCTCCAGCGTTTGGGTAACGATATTTTCCGTAAATTGGCGCGCAAACAAACTGCGCATCCTCCTGCGACAGTCACAAAGCCCAATATAAAAGAGCAGGTTATTTTCTTTGTGAACAAGAAGATGCCTGGAAACTTACCTAAGAAAACGGCTCGCGCACTCTTGGATATTGAAGATGCGAATTACGTTCCCATTATTCGTGATCCAAAAACTACTTCTGCAGATACAGAGGCTGTGTTCTATTTCCCGGGTTGTGGTTCTGAGCGTTTGTTCTCGCAGGTAGGTTTAGCTACGCAAGCGATGTTGTGGAATGTCGGTGTGCAGACTGTCCTGCCTCCGGGTTATCTCTGTTGTGGCTACCCACAGCGCGGCAATGGGGATTTTGATAAAGCAGAGAAGATGATTACGGATAATCGCGTTCTCTTCCATCGCGTAGCCAATACTCTCAATTACTTAGATATCAAGACGGTCGTGGTTTCATGCGGCACTTGCTATGACCAATTAGCGGGTTATCAGTTTGAACAGATCTTCCCAGGTTGCCGCATTATTGATATTCATGAGTATTTACTTGAGAAGGGTGTCAAGCTCTCAAACGTAACCGGCGTGAAGTATATGTATCACGATCCATGCCACTCACCGATGAAGTTGCAAGATCCACTCAAGACTGTGAATGAATTGATTCAGTTGGAAGACGGCAAAGCTATTCAGAAAAACGATCGTTGCTGCGGTGAGTCTGGAACCCTTGCTGTAACTCGTCCTGATATTTCAACTCAAGTCCGTTTCCGTAAGCAGATTGAAATGGAGAAGGGCGCTAATGAATTGCGCAAAGATGATTTCACTGGTGATGTCAAAGTGCTCACTAGTTGCCCATCTTGCCTGCAAGGTCTCACTCGCTTTGATGCGGATAGTGATACGACGGCCGACTACATCGTCGTTGAAATGGCGCAAAAATTATTGGGACCTAATTGGATGCAAGAGTATGTTGCTAAGGCAAACCAAGGTGGTATCGAGAGGGTATTGGTTTAATGATTCCAACTAATGTTGTAGTGCATCAGCAGTCAAAAGTTCTTGAGCTCAGTTATGAGAATGGCAATACGTATCGCCTTCCTTTTGAGTTCTTGAGAGTAGTATCTCCTTCGGCCGAGGTACAAGGTCACGGCCCAGGCCAAGAGACTTTGCAAACCGGTAAGCGTGAGGTACTCATCGCCAATATTGAGCCGGTAGGCCATTACGCGCTCAAACCTTCTTTTTCAGATGGACATGATTCTGGTTTGTATTCCTGGGACTACTTGCAATTCTTATGCGAGAACTATGAGACTCTATGGAAAGAGCACTTGGAAAAATTAGCTGCTGCTGGCCTGGACCGTGATACTCCAATGAGTGTTGCGGGTGGAAAATCTTGCGGTAGTCATTGAGCATTCAAACAGATAGAGCGAAGAATATGAGTAAGACTCACTTTGGATACCAAAGCGTTGATGAAGCAGAAAAAGCAGGTAAGGTCGCAGAGGTATTTCATTCTGTAGCTAGCAAATACGATGTCATGAATGATTTGATGTCTTTTGGACTTCATCGTTTATGGAAGAAAGTCACGATTGCTCGTGCGCAAGTTCGCCCTGGACAAAAGGTGTTGGATATCGCTGGTGGTACCGGTGACTTAGCTGCCGCCTTTGCGCGTGCAGCAGCTTGGGGGAGTAACCCAGAAGCTCAAGTGTGGTTAAGTGATATTAACGCCTCCATGTTGGGAGTTGGCCGCGATCGTCTTTTAGATAAAGGCTTAGCTTTGCCTTGCGTTCAGTTTGACGCAGAGAAGATTCCTTTTCCAGCCGGTCATTTTGATGTGGTGACGGTAGCCTTTGGTTTACGCAATATGACTCATAAAGATATTGCTTTGAAAGAAATGTTGCGGGTGATTAAGCCGGGTGGTCGAGTATTGGTCCTGGAGTTCTCCAAACCAGATGCTTTTCTGCAGCCGGTCTACGACACTTATTCGTTCAAAGTATTGCCTTGGTTGGGTGAAAAAATTGCTCAAGACTCTGAGAGTTATCGTTATTTAGCTGAGTCTATTCGCATGCATCCGGATGCTGAAGCCCTTAAAGACATCATGCTTGGAGTTGGCTTTGATGAGGTCGATACCCATAGAATGACTGGGGGTATCGTTGCTCTACATATTGGTATTAAATACTAATGTATTTGTAGTTTTTGGCAGTCCAGAATGAGAGTAGTTATATAGGGGATAGAAATATGAACAAGCATTTTTTCAAGGCAGTTCTATTAAGTGTTAGCTTAATATTTGCTACCGTTGGTCATGCTGATGCTGCGCGTTTAGGTGGCGGAAGAAGTATCGGCAAGGCGCCAAGTGCACCAATGCAAAAGCAAGCCGCTCCTGTACAAAAGCCAGCTCAACAAGCTCAACCAGCTGCACCAGCTACAGCGCCTCAGGCGCCAGCACCAAGTCGCTTTGGAGGAATGGGAGGAATCCTAGGTGGTCTTGCTGCGGGTCTTGGAATTGGATATCTCTTGTCTCATTTTGGTTTGGGTGAGGCTGCATCTTCCTTCATTACTGGATTATTGATTGCTGTCCTGGCTGGCTTTGCCATCATGTTTGTGATGAGAAGAATGTTGCCAGCCTTATCTGGTGCAAACAAAGGCCCCCAAGTTACTTCTCAGGGAATGCAGCGCGCAAACTTGGACCAGCCCCCAAGACAGGAGCCCGCATTTACCCCTGCTGCAAATGCGTTTGGTGGTGTATCCAGTGAGCCGGCACCATTTCAGTCTACCTTGCCGCCGGGATTTGATGAGTATGCTTTTTTAGATAACGCGAAGCAATATTTTTCAGGCTTGCAAAAAGCGTGGGATCAGGGGGACCTGGTAGCTTTGCGTGAGTACACCACACCAGAGATGTTCGCCACAATTGAGCAGGATCTTGCGGGTCGTGCTGATAGCGCTAATCAAACCGATGTTGTTACGCTCAATGCGCAACTTCTCGGAATTGAGACAACTGACAATACTTACTACTGCAGCGTACAGTTCAGTGGAATGATTCGTGAGCAAGTGGGCGCGCAGGCGAATAATTTCTCTGAAATTTGGAATTTAAGTAAGCCAGTAAACGGTCCTGGAGGCTGGGTACTGGCGGGTATCTCTCAGTTGGTTTAAGCTTGGGGTACTTTCGATTGAAAGCCCGCACTTGTGCGGGTTTTTTACACTTATGACCACTGCATCTCCCGCTACCCACCCTATCGCAGCTTCCGCTGCTTGTCGAGGGATCAATCATGTCCTGAAGGCTGAGCCATGGGCTATGGCAGAGTTAGCGCGACATGCTGGGAAAGTGATTGTGTTGAGTCTGCCAGTTGGTAGGCTCTGTTTTGAATTGATGCCCGAAGGCTCTTTTGCTCCCTTAGCAAGTATTGATGACCCCGCTCTAGAATTAGAAGTATCTCCAGAGGCGCTTAGCGCTTTGGCTGGCGGACCTGGTAATTTACGAGAACAGGCAATGAAGTCAGTCAAGATTACTGGCGACGCTGACTTAGCCCAACTATTGGGTCGCTTGGCAGGTCAGATTCGGTGGGAGTACGAGGAGGATCTGGCGCATTTCATTGGAGATGCCCCTGCTAACTTTGCTGTTCGTCAAGGTAAGAAATTCATTTCTGCTGGGAAGTCTGCTGCAAGCGATCTACTTGAAAATGTAGTGGAGTACATCAGCGAAGAAAGAAAAGTGCTTTTAAATAAACGAGATTTTATGATTCGCAAAAATGAGTTAAACACATTGCGTGATGCTGTTGATCGAGTGGAAAAGCGCATCCAACTTTTAGAGCGAAAAGGTTAATTCATTGTGCGCCGTTTAGCTCGTCTTTCTTTTATTTTCTTCACTGCATGGCGTTATGGCTTATTGCCATTGCTACGCGATATTCTGAAGCCTGGCATTCGTCGTGGCCTCTTAACTATTCTTTGCTGGACTTCTCCGGGGCAGTCTCTTCCTAGAGGCGAGCGCATTCGTTTAACTTTAGAAGCGCTAGGGCCAATCTTCGTGAAGTTTGGACAGGTACTTTCTACTAGACGTGATTTATTGCCAGAAGATATTGCTGATGAATTGGCAAAGTTGCAAGATCAAGTGCCACCTTTTTCTAATGCTGAATCTTGTCGCTTAATTGAGCAGGCGCTTGGGCAATCCATCGAAGAAGTATTTATTAGTTTTGATGCAACCCCAGTGGCTAGCGCCTCTGTAGCCCAAGTGCACTTTGGCCTATTGCGCGGTACCGAGAAACATCCGGAGTGGGAAGGTCGCGCAGTCGCAGTTAAAGTTCTGCGCCCTGGAATTTTGCCAATCATTGATGGCGATCTTGCTTTGCTCTATGACTTAGCAAAAATCATTGAGAGACTCTCTGAGGATGGTCGTCGCCTCAAGCCTCGAGAGAATGTTGCAGAGTTTGATACCTATTTGCATGATGAGTTAGATCTTATGCGTGAGGCGGCAAATGCAAGTCAGTTACGCCGCTATTTTGTTGACTCTAAAAAGTTAATGATTCCTGAGATGTATTGGGATTTATGTCACACCAATGTCATCGTGATGGAAAAGATGGATGGCATCTCGATTGGGCGAACCGCGGAGTTGCGCGCTGCTGGCGTTGACTTTAAAAAGCTTGCCGCCGATGGCGTAGAAATATTTTTTACGCAAGTATTCGAGCATGGCTTCTTTCATGCAGACATGCATCCCGGCAATATTATGATCAGTCTCGAGCCAGAAACCTTTGGCCGATTCATTTCTTTGGATTTCGGGATCGTTGGCGCGCTGAGTCAGTCTGACAAAAGTTATCTGGCATTAAATTTCTTAGCTTTCTTTAATCGTGATTACCGTCGCGTTGCTGAATTACATATTGAATCTGGCTGGGTTCCAGCGAACACCCGCGTTGAGGAGCTTGAGGGTGCGGTGCGCTCAGTGTGCGAGCCTTACTTTGATCGCCCTTTGAAGGAAATCTCCTTGGGGATCGTGCTGATGCGTTTGTTCCAAACTTCCCGCCGCTTTAAAGTGGAAATTCAGCCACAACTAACTTTGCTCCAGAAGACTTTATTAAATGTTGAAGGTCTTGCTCGTCAGCTTGATCCAGACCTAGACCTCTGGAAGACTGCTAAGCCAATTTTGGAAAAATGGGTCAGTCAGCAGTTGGGTTGGAGGGCTTTGGTGGATGGTATTAAGGCAGAGGCGCCAAGTTGGGCGCAAATTCTGCCAACCTTGCCGCGCCTGATTGCCGAGAGTTTGGCGCAAGCGCGGGCTCCCCACAGGGATCAAAACGCCGAATTAGAGGTCTTAAAAGGCCTTTTATTGCAGGAAAGACGTACTCATCGCCTCTTGGTGGGGGCTTTGCTGTTTGCGGGCGGCTTTTTGGCTGGGATTCTGATAATCGGTCTTGGTCTTTACTAGACTGTCCCAAGCCGTCGCTTAAACCGCTAAAATGCTAGGTTAGGCAAGGCGTAAGCATAGGCAAATGAAAAAATACTTTATTGCAGGCATTTTGGTGTGGGCACCGATGTCAATCACCATTTGGGTGATTGCATGGGGTCTAGGCCTGCTCGACGGTGTTTTTGGTTCTGTAATGCATGCCATTATTGCCGTATTCCCCAATCAGTTTGCTGCTGATCTTCAGCATTTCCGTGAGCTGCCAGGTGTTGGTATTTTGATTGTTGTTTCAGTCATCATGATTACTGGATTGCTCGCCATCAGTTTTGCGGGACAGTGGTGGATGAAGGTCTGGAATCGGTTTATGAACCGTATTCCGATCGTGAGATCCATCTATTCCAGTGTGCAGCAAGTGTCATCCACTCTATTCTCTGGTAGCGGCCAAGCCTTTAGCAAAGCACTATTAATTCGTTATCCGCATGCAGATTCTTGGGCGATTGCGTTCCAGACTGGTATGCCAGCAAAAGAAGTTGCCGCGAAATTAGGTGAGGACTACGTAAATGTATTTCTGCCAACTACGCCAAATCCAACTTCTGGATTTTTTATGATTGTTCCGCGTGCGCACACCATTGAATTAGAGATGAGTGTTGAAGAGGCACTCAAACATATTGTTTCAATGGGATCCGTTCCCCCCACCAGTTCAACTGGTTTGACTGCTATTGGGTCAAACCATCATCTTTGATTTATAGGAAATTGTTATGTCGATGCGAAGCCATACCTGCGGTCAGGTAACCGAATTACTCATTGGTCAAGAAATTACGCTCTCTGGTTGGGTGAATCGTCGTCGTGACCACGGTGGCGTGATCTTTATTGACTTACGGGATCATCAAGGTTTTGTGCAAGTAGTGTGTGACCCAGATCGCCCAGAGATGTTTGCATTGGCTGAGCAGGTTCGCAATGAGTTTTGCATTCAGATTAAAGGCTTGGTACGCGCACGTCCCGCGGGCACTGAGAATAATGATTTGGTGAGTGGCAAGATTGAAGTGCTTTGCCATAGCTTAGTCATTCTCAATGCATCTATTACCCCTCCATTCCAATTGGAGGATGAGAATTTATCTGAGACAACTCGTTTAACCCATCGCGTACTGGATTTGCGTCGCCCGCAAATGCAGAAAAATTTACGTTTGCGCTATAACGTAGCCATGGAATGCCGTCGCTATTTGGACGCTGCGGGCTTCATTGATATTGAAACGCCGATGTTGACTAAGAGCACTCCTGAAGGTGCGCGCGACTATCTAGTCCCTTCACGCGTTCATGATGGCCAGTTCTTTGCTTTGCCACAGTCTCCTCAATTATTTAAACAGTTGTTGATGGTGGCTGGTTTTGATCGTTACTACCAAATTACGAAGTGTTTCCGTGACGAAGATTTACGTGCTGATCGTCAGCCTGAATTTACTCAGATCGACTGTGAAACAGCCTTCTTAGATGAATTAGAAATCCGTGAGCTGTTTGAAAACATGATTCGCCATATTTTCAAAACCACCATGAACGTTGAGTTGCCTAATCCATTCCCAACGATGCCTTATTCCGAAGGTATGGCGCGTTTCGGTTCAGACAAACCAGATCTGCGTGTGAATTTTGAATTCACAGAATTGACTGATTTGATGAAAGATGTGGATTTCAAAGTATTCTCTGGTGCAGCAAACCAAGAGGGTGGGCGCGTAGTTGGATTGTGCGTACCTGGCGGCGCTGAAATTAGCCGCAGCGAAATTGATGACTACACACAATTTGTAGCCATCTATGGCGCAAAAGGTTTGGCGTGGATCAAGGTGAATTCTGTTGCTGAAGGTCGCAATGGCTTGCAATCACCCATCGTGAAGAATTTGCATGATGCTGCCATTGAGGGCATCTTGAAGCGCACTGGCGCTAAGGATGGCGACATTATTTTCTTCGGTGCCGATAAAGAAAAAGTAGTTAATGATGCTATTGGTGGTTTGCGTCTGAAGATTGGTCATTCCGCTTGGGGTAAAGAGCATGGTCTATCTACTGAAGGTTGGAAGCCATTGTGGGTAGTGGATTTCCCAATGTTTGAATACGATGAAGATAATGCCCGTTGGGTCGCATGTCATCATCCATTCACCAGTCCTAAAGATGAGCACATGCAGTACCTTGAATCCGATCCAGGTAAGTGCTTGGCTAAAGCTTATGACATGGTTCTGAACGGAAGTGAGATTGGTGGCGGATCAGTCCGTATTCACCAAGAGGTAGTTCAGAGCCAGGTATTCCGTGCATTGAAGATCGGCGCTGAAGAGGCGCAAGCCAAGTTTGGATTCTTGTTGGACGCATTGCAATATGGCGCGCCTCCGCATGGTGGTATTGCGTTTGGCTTAGATCGTATTGTTACTATGATGACCGGTGCCGAGTCTATTCGTGATGTGATCGCCTTCCCTAAAACGCAACGTGCACAGTGCTTATTGACACAGGCTCCTAGCCCAGTAGATGAACGTCAGTTAAAAGAATTGCATATTCGTTTGCGCCAAGCTGCTCCAGCTGCTTAAGTAAGAAAGCCTAAAGTCCCTTGAAAATCCCCGTTTCGGTTTTAGTAGTTATTTACAAATCGAATGGGGAGGTCTTGCTGATAGAGCGAGCCGATAAAGCGAACTTCTGGCAATCGGTGACAGGTAGCGTTGATGCTATCGATGAGGATCTCTGGATTGCTGCTGCACGTGAAGTGCTTGAGGAGACGGGAATTGATATTCAAACTCTCCCAGAAAACTCCCTACGAGATATGAAGCATCAGATCGAGTATGAGATTTATCCGCAGTGGCGTCACCGCTACGCCCCCGGCATAACTAAAAATACCGAGCATTGGTTTTCATTGCTGGTACCAGAAGATACTCAAGTTCAATTGGCACCTAGAGAGCATGTAGCTTATCAGTGGCTACCTTTTGCTGATGCTGCTAGCAAGTGTTTCTCTCGTAGTAATGGTGAGGCGATTTTGAGCTTGTTCTCTGCGAGCTAGGTCAGAACTGACTAAGATAGAGTGATGAGACATTCATCAGGGCATCATCATTTGCCAGAAAATTCAAAACCATCATCAGGAAACGACTGGAAAGTCATTCGGGATTTGCTTCCCTATTTATTGGAATACAAGTTTAGGGTTGCGATTGCGTTGAGTTGTTTAGTGGCTGCCAAGGTTACTAACCTGGGTATCCCAATTTTGATGAAGCAATTGATAGATGCTCTTAATATCAAAGCAGATTCTCCTCAGGCATTATTGGTAGTACCCGCTGGATTGATATTGGCATATGGTCTTCTGAGAATCTCTGCCTCCTTATTTACTGAGTTGCGAGAATCTCTCTTTGCTCGTGTCACTCAAAATGCAGTGCGCAAAGTTGCTCTTCAAGTCTTTGAGCATTTACATTCCTTAGCACTCAGCTTCCATTTGGCTCGTCAGACCGGCGGAGTCAGTCGAGATATTGAGCGGGGAACTCGCGGAATTCAATCTCTGATTTCATATTCCCTTTACAGCATTCTGCCGACCTTGATCGAGTTCTGCTTGGTGCTAGGGTACTTTGCTTACGCATATGATATTTGGTTTGCTGCCATCACGCTGGTTGCCTTAGTCCTCTACATCAGCTTTACTGTTGTGGTGACAGAGTGGCGGACGCATTTCCGCCGCACTATGAATGATATGGATTCCAAAGCCAATCAGAAAGCGATCGATTCTCTCTTAAATTTTGAGACCGTTAAGTATTTTGGTAATGAGGCATTTGAAGCTAGTCGCTATGATCAAAATTTGGTGCGCTATCAAGCTGCCGCTGTTAAATCTCAGAAATCCCTAGCAGTTCTGAATTTTGGACAGCAGACCATTATTGCGGTCGGCTTAGTTCTGATTCTATGGCGCGCTACCCTGGGTGTGATTGATGGATCTATGACTTTGGGTGATTTGGTATTGGTTAATACCTTGATGATTCAGCTGTACATTCCATTGAATTTCTTGGGAGTGATCTATCGAGAGATTAAGCAGGCTTTGACTGATATGGATCGCATGTTCTCCCTTCTCAATACAGAGAAAGAGATTGCAGATGCACCTAATGCGCAGCCTTTACATATTCGCAATCAAGGTCGTGGCCCAGATGTTTGTTTTGAGAATGTCTCTTTTCATTACGATGCGAAGCGTGAAATTCTGAAGGATGTAAGTTTTAATATTCCGGCGGGAACCATTACTGCCGTTGTAGGCCAGAGTGGTGCGGGCAAGAGTACGCTAGCTCGCTTATTGTTTCGTTTTTATGACGTTCAGTCCGGCACGATACTGATTGATAATCAAAATATTGAAGATGTTACTCAAGCCAGCTTACGCAAAGCGATCGGTATCGTTCCACAAGATACAGTTTTATTTAATGACACTATTGGTTACAACATCGCTTATGGCAATCCTAATGCTTCAATTGAAGAGGTCCATGAAGCTGCTAGGGCGGCGCAGATAGATCGTTTTATTAAGCATCTTCCCGACGGCTACGACACTCAGGTGGGTGAGCGTGGTCTGAAGCTGTCCGGTGGTGAGAAGCAGCGCGTGGCGATTGCCCGTACTTTACTTAAAAAGCCGGCGATGCTGATCTTTGATGAGGCAACATCAGCCCTGGATTCCAAGACGGAGAGAGCATTTCAGGACGAGCTGCTTGGCCTAGCTAAAAATCGTACTACTTTGATTATTGCTCATAGGCTGTCCACGATAGTTCATGCCGATCAAATTTTGGTAATGGATCATGGCCAGATTATTGAGCGTGGAACACATGCCGAACTTTTGGCTGCCAATGGTCGATATGCTGAGATGTGGCAAATGCAAGAGCGCACCGCTCTTGATTAGAATATCTGCATGAGCCAGCAAGAAACCATTCTCAAAAATGCCTTTGCAGCAGCCTTAGCGGTTGCTGACCCAAAGAGAATCATCCCTGAATATCTTGGCAAAATTTTCCCTCAAGGCTCGGAGCCTAAAGGTAGATGTTTAGTCATCGGAGCGGGTAAGGCAAGTGCCTCGATGGCAACGGCATTAGAGTCGCATGCAAAAATTCATTGGCCCAATACAATTCTTGAGGGCGTAGTGTTGACCCGATATGGGCACCACTCTCCAACTAGCCATATCCAAATTGTTGAAGGAGGTCACCCTGTTCCAGATCAAGCGGGTATGGATGGCGCTAAAGAAATCTACCGCTTAGTAAGTGGGTTGAATCAAGGCGATATTCTGATTGCATTGATCTCAGGGGGCGGGTCTAGCTTGCTGACTTTGCCTCAAGCTGGCATCAGTATTGAAGATATGCGCCAGACTACTGAAGCGCTATTGCGCTCTGGTGCACCCATTGAAGACATGAATGTCGTTCGTAAACACGTGTCAGCGATTCAGGGTGGCAATTTAGCGAGACTAGCGATTGCACGAGGTGCTCGAGTCGAGGCTTTGCTGATTTCTGATGTTACGGGAGATGCTCCTGCAGATATTGCAAGTGGACCTTGTGCCCCAGATTATTCAACCTACCAGGATGCTTTGAATATTTTGACAAAATATCGCTTGGGCCCTGATTCTATTCCGGGATCAGTTTTATCTCACTTGCAGCGCGGTGTTGCTGGCGAGATTCCGGAGACTTTAAAAGTAGCGGATCTAAAAAATACCGCAGTGAGTAATCATGTGATTGCAACTGCCTATAAGAGCCTTGAGGCAGCGGCAGACTATGTCCGTACACAAGGTTACGAGCCTGTTATTTTGGGTGACACCATTACTGGTGAGGCGCAGGATGTGGGCATAGAGCAGGCTGGCTTGGCGCGTCAGCATTTGCTTGCTAAGAGTGGAAAGCCTATTGCGCTGATCTCAGGTGGCGAGTGTACCGTCACTATCCCCAATGGGGTCAAGGGTCGCGGTGGTCGCTGCAGCGAATATTTACTGTCACTTTTTGCGGCCTCCCCAGATATGCCTAATATTTCTGCTCTAGCTGCAGATACTGACGGTATTGATGGCAGTGAAAAAAATGCCGGCGCGTGGTTTACCTCTGAGACGCGACGAGCCGCTCATAAGCAAGGTTTGATTCCTTCGCAATACCTAGAGCAGCATGATTGCTATGGTTTTTTTGCGCAATTGGATGCTTTGGTGGAAACTGGCCCTACACTGACAAATGTGAATGATTTCCGCATCATCTTGCTTGAAAAATAATTATGACTAATACCTCAACCCAAATTCAACTGATTCAGCCGGATGATTGGCATTTGCATATTCGTGATGGCGAAGTTATGAAAGATGTATTGGCAGATACTGCGCGCCAATTTGCACGCGCTATCATCATGCCGAATTTGAAACCACCAGTGACTACGGTTGATTTGGCAAATGCTTATCGCGGCCGGATTGAGGCGAGCCTTCAATCATTGGGTATCAATGGTTTTGTACCCTTGATGACTTTGTATCTGACTGATAACACCTCAGCTGACGAGGTACGCAAGGCAAAAGCTGCTGGTATTGCTGGATTTAAGTTGTATCCCGCTGGTGCGACAACCAATAGTGATGCTGGTGTCAGTGATATCAAACGTTGCTATGCTGCGCTCGAGGCGATGCAGGCTGTTGGTATGCCCTTGTTAGTGCATGGTGAGGTGACTAGCCCTGAGATTGACATCTTTGATCGGGAGGCAGTATTTATTGATCAAGTCCTTGAACCTTTGCGCAAAGATTTTCCGGAGCTCAAGATCGTGTTTGAGCACATCACTACTAAGCAGGCTGCACACTATGTACGTGATGCACAAACTGCTGGAAAAAATAGCTTAGCTGCCACCATCACTCCGCAGCATCTATTAATGAATCGCAATGCTATTTTTGCTGGTGGTATTCGTCCTCACAATTATTGCTTGCCAGTGTTAAAACGCGAAGAGCATCGCGTTGCCTTGATAGAGGCAGCAACGAGTGGCAGCCCCAGATTTTTCTTGGGTACTGATAGCGCGCCACATGCCAAGGGTGCAAAAGAAGCTGCTTGTGGTTGCGCTGGTTGTTATAGCGCTTTCAATGCCCTTGGTTTGTATGCTGAGGCATTTGAGGGTGTTGGTAAGTTAGATAAGCTTGAGGGATTCGCTAGTTTCTTTGGGCCTGACTTTTATTCGCTACCCCGCAATACTAAGAAAATTACTTTGGTGAAGCAGGCGCAAAGCATTCCAGCGGAACTTCCTTTAGGTGATGCCACGATTGTGCCTCTGCGCGCTGGCGAGACCATCGCCTGGACTCTCGCTTAAGCCAATCTTTATTTCCCCATATTGCGTTTTTAAGATAAATTTCTGCGACTGCGTTAGACTGCAGTCGCAGAGTCAATTGGGCAATCGCCGCCTCTTTATTGAGGGGGAGGAAAGTCCGGA
>ERZ650303.275-NODE-275-length-15650-cov-5.167297_pt1 | contig 15650 bp, 17 predicted proteins | sample MGYA00376239_ERZ650303 | MGnify/ENA primary metagenome ERZ650303 (study PRJEB26733, sample SAMN07839262) | wastewater metagenome | biome: small river; feature: stream; material: water | place: USA: North Carolina | collected 2016-04-05 ... | reverse complement strand
AACGCCGTGTGCAGCGAAACGCCACACGAAGTTTAGTTAGACTTCTCAAACAATGAGTAGCGAAATACCCGAGACAAACACAACTGCTTGGTATGTGGTTCATACCAAGCCTCGTCAAGAGGCGCGTGCTCTTGAAAACTTGCAAAACCAAGGATTCAAATGCTTCTTGCCCACCATGCAAGTGCAAAAGCTGCGTAACCAAAAAGTGCAAGCTATCACCGAGCCGATGTTCAGTCGCTATATGTTCATTCAGCTGGATGATCAAAGCCAAAACTGGGGCCCTATCCGTTCTACTTTGGGCGTGAGTAAGCTGGTCAGCTTTGGTCCGCAGCCGGCCAAAGTGCCGCAAGAGTTCATCACGCTCTTAAAAGATGCCCCACCCGAAACCCTGGAGCGTATGTTTGCACCTGGTGACAACGTGCAGATGGCCAGTGGTCCGCTGCAAGGTCTAGAGGGCAAGTACCTCGCCCACGACGGCGAAACCCGTGCATTTGTGTTGGTCGACTTGCTCGGGCAGCCGCAAAAGCTATGTTTGGCTGTTGAGAGCTTGCGGGTGGTGTAGCTTTTACCTATGCATCAAGTCCCCGTCATCCTCTGCGACTGTTCTGGCTTTGGTGCCACTAGTTTGTTTCAGCAAGCGGTCGAGCGCGTTAATCTGCTCAATGCGCCGGATGTAGCTGTGGGGCGCATGGTGAACACCGTCTCAGTTTGCTGAAAAGCCCAGTTTAGAAGCGGCCAAAGCCTATTTGACTGCTGGCCCCGGCACACTTGGAGCTGCGGTATGTTCGTTCTGCGTGTCGGTACGTACTTACAGCCTCAATGTGCGTGCTGAGTAAACGGATGCTGATAAAAAATTAATTTAGTATTAGCCACGCTGATGTTGTCATCCCTATGTCCCTGATAATCAAAAGCTATTGTCATTGAGCAATAGGGCGGTAGCGTGCCCGTTTTGTTTCCCCTTTAAGTTCGTGACCGCACAAGCCCTAGCCACATTACCCCAGCACATCGCCATCATCATGGATGGAAATGGTCGTTGGGCCCAAAAGCGCCATATGCCTCGCACGGTTGGTCATGCCAAAGGCGCGGCGGGTGTGAAAGCTTTGGTCGAGCATTGCGCCAAGCTAGGCGTGAAATACCTCACCCTGTTTGCCTTTAGTACCGAAAACTGGCAGCGCCCAGCCGACGAGGTATCCACTCTCATGGGGCTGTTTGTGCAATACCTTGAAAAAGAAATGGGTGACTTGGCTGCAGCTGGTGTACGCTTAAAGGTCATTGGCGACGTGGCTGGCTTTGCGCCAGAACTCCAAAGCCGCATCCTCGCAGCTGAAAAAGCCACCCAACACAACCAAGCCATCACATTGGTTGTGGCAGCCAACTATGGCGGTCGTTGGGACGTGGTGCAAGCGGTTAAAAACTGGCAGATGGCAAACCCCGACGCAGATGCAAACCAGCTTACCCAGGCCCAGCTCGCCCAGTACCTAAGCACAACAGGCATGCCTGATGTAGATCTGCTCATTCGCACAGGGGGGGAGCAGCGCATCAGCAACTTTTTGCTATGGCAAGCCGCCTATGCTGAGCTTTATTTCGCCGAGGCTTTGTGGCCCGAGTTTGATGATGTTCAGCTAAACCGAGCCTTGCACTGGTATGCCACCCGCGAGCGCCGCTTTGGCAAAGTGCAACCCTACCGTCCATTGCCCCCCCCATGATGGAGCAAACGATTCAAATATCCGCTGAAACACCTTCATGCAGCAGGAGTCTCTCTTGAGTTTGATCCGGCTCGTTCATTTCCCCCCCCTCGGCGATGACCGAGGTTCGCTCGTGGCATTGGAGACGCACAAAACGGTGCCCTTTGATGTCAAACGGGTTTATTACATCTTTGGTACGCAAGCTGGAGTTTCGCGTGGCTTTCATGCACACCGAGCGCTTCAGCAAGTTGCTGTGTGCGTGACCGGTAAATGCCGCATGGTGCTCGACGATGGCCAGCGACGCGAGGACGTTTGGTTGGATTCCCCCACCAAAGGCTTGCTGATTGGCGACCTGATCTGGCGAGAGATGCACGACTTTAGTCCAGACTGTGTGATGTTGGTGCTGGCAAGTGAGCACTACGATGAGGCAGATTACATTCGTGAATATACTGAATTCTTAAAAGTGATAAATATATGATTGATTGAAATTTAGAAGCTATTCGTGCTCGTTCATTAGAATAAATAAAGACTTTTTGAGATTAAGTTTAGATATCCGGCTTGATGCCTGATGGGTTTAAAAAATTATTACTTACGAATTTTGAAAGATTCAAAGATGACGATACCAAATAATGCAATAGTTGAAACCGCGATGCGCCGCTATAAAGCGCAGGCTGCGCTTTTTGATTCTCGGCCAAATCGCGTGAATTTACTCAGTCTTGATTTACAAACACAAGTATCTGGAGAGGCCACCGTTGTTAATGTTTGGCGTAATCATGGCTTCGAACCGCTTCAGCCCATAATTGCTAACTATGCCGCGTTCCGTGCTTGGCCTCTGTCGTTTCGTCTTAGCGGCTATGACGACTCCTTCTCCTTTGGCGGGATCCAGGGGGCATCCGTCGAACTTGTGTGGATGGATAGCAGAAGAATTTTGGAGCGTATAGCTTTCCCCGAGTGGCTCGAATGGCTTCAGGATCGACTTGTAACTCTGCGTCAGCTTTCTTCTGCCCCCATCGTGTTGGCCACTTGGCTGGCGGAAGGTGCTCAGCGTGAGGCACTTCGAGATAGTCTCCAGAAGTTCCCCGCTGTCTACTTCGCTGATCTGACAGAGGTCTGCGAGACGGCTGGTGTGCCACTACTTGACGAAAGATCGGCTGCCCTAGCCGGTACGCCGATAAGCAGTCGCGCTCAACTAGTGCTGGCTCGCACACTTGCCTGCAAGTGGCTGGCGGGTGCCGCCCTGGCGCCTATCAAGGCTGTGGCACTTGATTTAGATAACACTTTGCATGCGGGTGTGTTGGGGGAGGATGGCGTCGAAAACGTCGTGTTGACGCCAGATCATAAAACCCTTCAACTCTATATTAAGGAGCTACAGAAACGCGGCATCTTTATTGCACTGGTGTCACGCAATGAGCTTGCTGATGTAGAGGCTTTATTCAATCGACGAAAAGACTACCCGCTTCACTGGGAAGACTTTTCAGCCATCGAGGTGTCTTGGGGGCACAAGGCTGACGCACTGCAGCGAATCGCCCAGAAGCTTCGGATTTCTACCGATGCGATTCTCTTTGTTGACGATAATCCTGGTGAGCTTGCGGCTGTCACGCAGCAACTCACAAGGTTGCAAACTCTTTATGCCGATCCATGCGCTGAGTTGACTCGATCGGCGATCGAGTATTTCCCGGGACTTTGGCGCTGGAAGCAAGAAGCTGATGACGCCAAACGTATTTGGGATCTCAAGGCGAACGCTGAGCGTGATTCGCTCGCATTGACCCACACTGATCCTGCTGAATATCTGCGCAGTCTTCAAGTAACTTTGAAGTACTTTTGGAATTCTCAGCAGCAGCTTGGCAGGCTTTCAGATTTGTGCCGAAAAACAAATCAATTCAATCTTGCTCTGCGCCGCTTTAATGAAACTGAAATTTCCGATCGAATGAACCGGCTCGACACTTGCGTGGCTAGTGTGCAGTTATCCGACCGCCTGTCCGACAGTGGCATCATCGCTGTCATCGTTGCCGAGCGATCAGGAGAGAAGCTCTTTGTCGAAGAGCTATGCATAAGTTGCCGTGCTATGGGGCGAGCACTTGAAAACGATATCATAGTTAACGCTTTACGGAAGATGCCTATCTGGGCAGGTTGCGTAGAGGTTGAGTTTCGAGTGCGACACGGGGAACGCAACCAGCCAGCCCTGGATTGGCTAACTCGCCTGCTCGAAGCATCAACGGATACTTTGCTGGAGAGGGGGGGGGGCACTGTGCCTGCCAAGGTGCTCGAAAACATGCCCCCACTGCAGGGCGTCATGTTATTAAATGGAGGGTAATTAAATGAATCGTCATCAAATAGAATCTGTGGTGCTAACAGTACTGAAAACACTTTTAAAGTGTGAGGTAGATAAAGACTGTTCGAGAGAGAGATATCCCCAGTGGGATTCATTGAAACATATCGAAGTTATTTTTACCATAGAAGATGAGCTAAACATTCAATTCTCCGAGGAGATGATGCCTGAACTCAATAGCGTCCAGCAAATCGTTGACGCTGCCGAGGCACTTCATGCGGCATAACGTTATTCTTGAGGGTCCATCCTTTCGGGTGCGGCCAATTGTCGACTCGGATGCCCCCTTTGTTCTGAAACTGCGTAGTGATCCTGAACTAAGCCGTTTTTTGCACGCCACACCACTCAGCATTGAAAGTCAACTGGGTTGGTTCGAGCGCTACTATGAACGTCCGGGTGACTGGTATTTCGTCGTAGAACGCAGATGCACCAGTACTCCTGAAGGATTGATTTCTCTTTACGATTACAACGTCGAACAGCGTTGCGCAGAATGGGGGCGCTGGATATTAAGCCCCGCCTCACTGGCTGCCGTGGAAAGTGCATGGTTGATTTACCGTTTTGCCTTTGAGCAACTTTATCTACGTGAGGTGTACTCAAGGACGGTCGCTGACAATCAGTCCGTTGTCTCATTTCATGACTCTTGTGGAATAGCAAATAGGACCTTGCTACCGAGCCATTTCAACTTGAATGGACGGGTGCTGGACGCTGTAGAGCATCGTGTCAATGACTCTGGATGGACATCGCTGGGGCCTCGTCTGGAACAACTTGCGCAGAAGATAGCCAGGAGATTGCAACGTGATACCTAGCGACAACGCTTCTTCATTCCTCCCAGCAGGAGCTATTTTTCATCACATTGGATATGCCACCGCATCTTTGGTGCGTGAGAGGGAATTCTTCAAGTGTCTAGGGTATCAGCAGGAAGGCCTTGATTTCAAGGATCCTGAACAAGGTATTCGCGGTTGTTTTTTGCAAGGCCCCGGACCCCGACTCGAATTGCTTGAAAACTTACCTGGAGCCGACACGTTGACGCCATGGCTAAACACTGGCATCAAGATGTACCATTTCGCCTATCAGGTTGAGGACCTTGACATGGCTATTTTTTGGGCACGCAGTCAGCGGGGGAAAATGACAGTCGCGCCGGTACCTGCTGTGGCATTCGAAGAGCGACGTATTTGCTTTTTCGCTTTTCGTCAAGGGCCGATGCTTGAATTTATTGAACAATGACCGATAAGGAGTTTACTTTGACTAACCAAGAACTGGCGCAGCTTGACACGATTTCTAAAAACTCTCTATATTCATGTGGTGTCATGACCCCTGCTATCCAGTACTGCTTTCGCATTCTGAAGCGATATCTAAGGGGGCGTCGCATCCTTGAACTTGGTCCAGCCGAAGGTGTCATGACCGAACTACTGTCACAAACGGGCATGGAATTGACTGTAGTCGAAGGTTCGTCGGTATTTTGCGAAAGTTTACGTCTGCGTTTCCCGGCTGTTAAGGTTGTACATGCGCTTTTCGAGCAGTTTGAGCCAGATGAAAAATATGATGTCATCGTTCTAGGCCATGTGTTGGAGCATGTCCAGGATCCCAGAAGTGTCCTGCTTTTAGCGCGTTCTTGGCTCCAACCTAATGGCATTATTTTCGCGGCCGTGCCGAATGCGCGGTCACTTCACCGACAGGCCGCGGTCGTTATGGATTTACTGCCTCAAGAGGATGCACTGAACGACAAGGATAGGCATCATGGTCATCGCATCGTATTCAACCCAGAATCATTTCGCGCAGCGTTCATTCGGGTCGGTTTTGTTATTGATGTTTTCGGCGGTTACTGGCTTAAACCAGTCTCTAATAGTCAAATAGAAAATACATGGACGCCATCAATGGTGGAGGCGTTTATGCAACTAGGGGAGCGCTATCCAGACATAGCCGGCGAAATTTACGTCGTAGCGTCAAATAATTTTAAAAAATCTTATGAGAATCGATTGGATCAAAATCATTGATTAGCCGAAGCTCCACTAATCTGTGCGTCAACCTGACATTCAGTGCGTGTATTTCAGTAGCTTGACCAACAGGGGGTTTCTTATGGTCCCATTTCTAAATTTAAAAGCCGTTAACCACCAACACCGTCAATCCCTGATCGACGCGGTCACCCGCGTCATCGACTCGGGTTGGTACGTGTTGGGTCAGGAAGTCAACGCTTTCGAGCAAGAGTTTGCCAGCTATTGCGGCACCCAGCATTGCGTTGGCATGGCCAACGGCTTGGATGCGCTGGTGCTGGCCTTGCGCGCTTGGAAAGAGCTGGGTAAGCTCAAAGACGGTGACGAAGTCATCGTCCCGGCCAATACCTACATCGCCAGCGTCTTGGCCATCACCGAAAACCGGCTCAAGCCCGTTTTGGTGGAGCCCGATGCGCACAGTTATAACCTGAGCCCACAGAAAGTGCGCCAAGCCATTACGCCCAAGACCAAGGCCATCATGGCTGTGCACCTGTATGGGCAATTGGCCCCTATGAAGGAGATCATGGCCGTTGCTGATGAGCATCAGCTCTTGGTGCTGGAAGACTCGGCCCAGGCGCATGGCGCCATGGTCGACGGTAAACGTGCGGGCAACTGGGGTCACGCCTCGGGCTTCAGTTTTTACCCCGGCAAAAACTTAGGTGCGCTGGGTGATGCTGGGGCCATGACCACCAACGACACCGAATTGGCGCAGACAGTTCGCGCTTTGGGGAATTACGGCAGCCACAAAAAATACGAGAACCTCTACCAAGGTCTCAATAGTCGTTTGGATGAAATGCAAGCCGCGCTCTTGCGTGTGAAGTTGCAACACCTCGAAGCTGACACATTGGTGCGCCAGCAAATCGCTGTTGCTTATGCGCAAGGCATCACCAACCCCTTGGTGGTGTTGCCCATTGCCTCTGCGGCCACGGTCGCGAGCTTGCGCCAGCATGTGTTTCACCTGTTTGTGGTGCGGGTCAAAGAGCGCAAATCCTTTCAAGCGCACCTTAAAGCGGCGGGCATTGATACGCTAATTCATTACCCCATTCCACCGCACCAACAACAAGCTTACCGCGAATACCATCACCTGTCCTTGCCATTGACTGAGGCGATTCACCAAGAGGTGGTGAGTTTGCCGATTGGGCCAACCATGGCCATGTCCGATGTGGCAAAGGTAATCGAGTCGGTGAATGCTTTTGCCATGTAATGTTTTTGGGAATTTCGCTAGAAAGCGCGTTAAAAATTATTTTTATTGCAAAGCCTAGGCTCGATGATTGATGAATCAATAAGGTATAAATCATGCGTTTTTTTGTGTATGTGCTGGTAAGAGAGGTTCTAAATTATCGAGACGCTCTAATGCAGTTGGTTGTGCAAAATTTGACTTTGCGATACCGCCGAACGGTCATGGGTTATTTTTGGACTTTGCTAAACCCATTATTAATGATGACTGTCATGGCTTTTGTGTTTGCAAATTTATTTAAGACAGATTTAAAAAGTTTCGCAAGTTTTCTGTTCGTCGGCATGATTCCTTGGAATTTTTTTAATTCGGTGCTGTCTCAGTCAACTGGATCATTGATTTTTAATGAGGGAATCATTAGAAAAGTGTACATACCAAAATTGCTATTCCCGTTGAGTATTTCAATAGCCATGTTTGTGGATGCTGTATTGGCTTTCTTGGTGCTTTTCCCCGCAGTTATGATACTGGGCGGATCGTTCTCTTGGGCCTTGTTGTTTTTGCCCATATCATTTTCGTTGCTTTTTATTTTTGCATTTGGGTTTGGAATTGCTGTGTCGATTGCAACAGTGTATTTTAGAGATCTTCAATACATTATTGTGATTGGACTTCAAGGGCTGTTTTTTTTAACCCCAATTCTTTATAAAAAAGAGGAAATTCTGGGGGCTATTTCCTGGTTAATTAGGTTGAACCCGATATCCCCATTCATTTCCTTGTTTAGAGAGCCATTATTGGCGGGGCTTCTGCCAAGCGCTTCTTTGTTGATGCAAGCTTTTTTGCTGGCATTTACATCATTGTTTTTAGGCTTGTATCTTTTTAATCGAGTAAAAAATAATATTGTATATAGGATTTGATATGTCCAGAATTATTGTAGAAAATCTTTCGGTTAAGTTTAGGATTTATCATAATAAAGCCCCTTCGTTGAAGGAGGCGCTTGCCGGTTTGTTTAGAAAAGGGGGGATGAACCCCTATTCGGATTTTATCGCATTGAATGACATTTCATTTCAATTGAATAAGGGTGATCGAGTTGGTATTATTGGCCATAATGGCGCTGGAAAAAGTACACTTTTAAAAGTCTTGTGCAGAGTTTATGAGCCATTGGAAGGGCTTGTCAATGTTCAGGGTAAGATTGCGCCATTGCTTGAAATTGGGGCTGGTTTTCATCCTGAATTTACTGGTCGAGAAAATATTTATTTTAATGGATCGCTGCTGGGTTATAAGAGGCAAGAGATTGCGAAAATTGAACAGAGTGTCATAGAGTTTGCGCAAGTAGAAGAGTTTATTGACACACCTGTTAAATATTATTCGACGGGTATGTATACGCGGCTGGCTTTTTCCTTGGCTACGGCCATGCACCCGGATATTCTGATATTGGACGAAATATTCAATGGGGGGGATGCGTCATTTAAGGAAAGAGCAACTGAGAGAATGAACGCCTTGATTGACAAGGCAAACATCATGATCATGGTATCTCATGATACTGAATTGATAAAATCTCTGTGTAATAGGGTGCTTTGGCTGGATCATGGGAAGCTTATCGCGGATGGCAATCCCGACGACATGATTGACTTGTATTTAAACAATGATAAAAAAAACTGATCAACCAGCAATCAATATATTGCCAGTTGACAAAGCAGACTTGCCTTTGTCTGTCACTCCTTTGGAGAGGATGAAAAAAACTTGGGTTGGTCGTTTATATCTGAAGCATTTGAAGTCTTTGCCTGCTTTTCGCTGGATATTTATCAATGCTTGGCACTTGCTGCTTCCTCTGTGGATAGTAATTGTTGTGGTTTATTTTGGCCCTAAAGCATCTATAGGCTGGCGTCGTGTGATTAAAATGAAAGATTTTGTTGCCGTTCAGCATATTAAAACACGGGAAATTTTTGGGTCTGTTCGTGTCGAAACTCATCTCCCTCAAGTCCGGCCTATTGACGATGCTAAGTTTTTACAAGCGCCTCATGAGCATTATGTTTTTCCACCGGTTTATGTGGCTGAACTGGATTCCGCAATTGTTTGTGGCGGTTCAAACTTAGTGTATTGGAATAGTACCGTCATTTGTCACGATCTATATAGATTCCAGTATGATTATACAAGCGAAGAGTTTCACGGGCGGCAATTGATTGATGCTAAAGCTAATCGTATACGGTTATTATGTCAAGATTTAACGCCATTGAACATGGCTTGTGCGGCATCATTTGTTGATGCGTGCGCCGGAAATTATGCGCATTGGCTGACAGAAGTATTGCCTCGCATTGCGATTTTTTGTGAAATTGAAGAGTATGCTAATGTGCCAATTTTAGTTGATGAAGGTTTGCATTCCAACATCATGCAATCTTTAGCGTTGGTGGTTGGGAGTCAGAGGCCGGTGTTTACGTTGCCGGCTGGGCGAAGTATTAAAGTGAAAAGACTTATTCAAACCTCAGCAACAGGTTATATTCCATTTGGGCGAAGGAATAAAGGCCTTGAAGGTCACAGTCATGGGGAATTTAATCCAATTGCCTTTGAGGTCTTAAATAAGCGCTTGGATAAAAATATCAAGAAAGATAAAGATCAATTGGGAAAAATATATTTAAAGCGGTCATCTGGTTATCGGAATTTGCTAAATTCCCAAGAGGTAGAGGCGGTGTTGGCTAAAAAAGGATATCTTGCCATTGATCCGTGTGATCTCGATTTTATAGAGCAACTGAACTGCATTCGTGGTGCAACGCATGTGGTTGCGGCTACTGGTGCTGCATTAGCCAATCTTGTTTTCAATAAGAAAAATTCGAATGTTGTTGTTCTGATGGGTAAGCATAGTGATATGAGTTACAGGTATTGGGTCAATATGCTTCAACCACTTGGTTTGAATGTGAAATATGTCTTGGGTGATCAATTAAATAAATTGGAGCGGTCCGTTCATGAGGATTTTTTGATTGATCCTGAAGCGGTTGGCGAGTTTGCATGATGTGGCTTGCTTATTAGCTGGTTTTGACGCTAGAAAGCGTTATTTTTTTTGATTGGTGCTGAAAAATATGATCGATTCTACGCCTCAAGGATTGGTGACAGTAGTTGTTCCTTGTTATAACCATGAGCAATACATTGAGAAGGCTATTCTGAGTGTTTGTCAGCAAACATACAAAAATTATGAGTTGGTGGTGGTCGATGATGGTTCTACCGATGGTTCGGTTGCCAAGCTTAAAAAGTTACAAGCTCAATACAATTTTGTATTGCTCATTCAAGAAAATCAAGGTGTGTGCAAAACTTTGAACAGGGCCATTCGTGAGTTTTCGCATGGCGCTTATATTGCAATCTTGGCCTCGGATGATTTTTGGCATCAAGATAAGCTTAAATTGCAAATGGAGGCATTGCAGCAGCATCGCAATGCTCATTTTTGTTTTTCTCAAGCGATTGAGTTTACAGATGAAAACAATCCGACCACGGGGCGCCGATTTCCCCGAAAATGCCTTTCGGGGTGGGTGCTAAACAGCGTTTTTTTAAGGCAGCATGTGCCAGCGGGAACCATGTTGTTTAGCCGTGATTTGTTTGATCGTCTAGATGGTTTTGATGAGGGCTTAAGGGAAGAGGATTGGGATTTTGTAATTCGATCGGCCGCTGTTACAGAGTTTTGTTCAATTGATCAGCCGTTATGGTTTTATCGGTCTCATGCTACAAACACCATGAAAACTCGGGGTAGATCTAAAATTTTCAGCGAGAAAGTAAGAATCTTAACCAAAAACATGGATTTGGTAAGCCCTTGGCGTTGGATGACTAGTGTTCTGGTTCACTTCCTTTATGACATGATCTACAAAAAAATCATCTAATTTTGGAGTTCGCTTGATTGCCTATGATCATTGTTTAATTTGAATATATGAATTCTTCTTTTTCTACTTCAAGTGAGGTTTTGAATGGTGTGGACATTCGAAAGGCAACTATTAATGACCTGCCTGCTTTAGTTCAAATTCACAAAGTTGCATATTCTCAGAATAATTTTACGAGCCTTTTGCCAGACAGAGTGTTGGCTAAATATTATGAAATTTTCTTGACGAATGGTTCTGAAATTTGTTTGGCGCTTACTGATAATACTATTTTAGGTTTTGCTGTTTATGGTAAGAAAGTGCCTGAACGTATTACGGCATTTAAAAAGGCTGCAGCGCGTGATATTTTGATGACTGCACTCAGGCATCCTGTGATGGGGGGGCGAAAATTATTAAGTGCGATCGCATCAAGGCTTGCTGCTGGGCATTTGCTTGCCCCTGCGGAATTCTTGCTTTTGTCAATTGCGGTTATACGGCCTAGGAGAGGTATCGGGGCTAGGCTGTTGCGCCAATTAACCTTGGTGGCTGAGCAGCAAGGCGAGTCAGTCGTAGGTTTGTATGTGAACGCCGACAACACCAATGCGATTAATGCTTATTTTTTTGCGGGCTTTGTGATGAAGCAATATCAGTGTGGTCAGTTTTATATGGAAAAGCACCTTGAAAAGTAACACTTTACCGTTCTTGCCCTTTGCTTTGCCGGAAATCGGGGAAGAAGAAATTGCCGAAGTTGTATTAGCCCTGCGCTCTGGCTGGGTGACCACGGGCCCTAAAGCTAAGCAGTTTGAGTCTGACTTTGTGGACTACCTGGGGGGCGGTTTGGAGGCGATTGCGGTGAACTCAGCCACGGCCGGTTTGCACTTGGGGTTGGAGGCTTTGGGGGTTGGTCCGGGCGATGAGGTCATCACTACCACACATACTTTTACGGCAACAGCCGAGGTCATTCGCTACTTGGGGGCAAACCCAGTGTTTGTGGATGTGGATTCGACTACTCTTTGCATTGATGTGGATGCGGTCGCGCGTGCTATCACGCCGCGTACCAAGGCCATCATTCCTGTGCACTTCGCGGGGCGAGCTGCTGACATGACCCGCTTACTGGCTTTGGCCAAGCAGCACGGTTTGAGGGTGATGGAGGACGCAGCGCACGCCTTACCCACGACGTGTGAAGGGCGGCTCATTGGCACGCTGGAAAGTGATATCACGGTGTTTAGCTTTTATGCCAACAAAACCATCACCACGGGCGAGGGGGGCATGGTGGTCACGCGAGACCCAAAGCTGGCCAAGCGGGCTCGGGTGATGCGCTTGCATGGCATCAACCGAGATGCGTTTGATCGGTTTACGTCTAAAGCGCCCAGTTGGTATTACGAAATCGTGGCGCCGGGTTTTAAGTACAACATGACGGACATCGCGGCGTCGATGGGCATTCATCAACTTAAAAAAGCGAATGCTTTTCAAAAAAAGCGAGCGCACATTGCGGCTTTGTATGACGAAGCTTTGACGGGTTTACCGATCATTCGTCCACCACATGCGGCACTAGGAGATATCCACTCGTGGCATTTGTATGTGACGCAGCTGAGCAGCGATGCGCAGGTGCCGCGCGATGTGTTCATTGAACGTATGTTTGCGCAGGGCATTGGGTGCAGCGTGCACTACATTCCGCTGCATTTGCAGCCGTATTGGCGCGACACCTACCGGTTGACGCCTGAGATGTTTCCGGTGAGTCAGCGAGTGTATGAGCGCACCGTATCCTTGCCTCTCTATACGCGCATGACCGATGACGATGTGGCTAGGGTTGTGCTGGCTGTGAAGATGGCTCTATTGGACTGATGATGGCCAAGCGCTTGTTCGACTGGGTGGCCAGTACTTTTGGATTGCTGGCACTATCTCCAGTGTTTCTAGTTTTGGCTGTTTGGATCAAGCTGGATTCTTCGGGTCCCGTGTTCTTCCGGCAAGAGCGAGTTGGACGCGGCGGTCGGCTGTTTCGAATTCACAAATTCCGCACCATGGTGAGCGATGCCGAACGACGTGGCTTACAAATCACAGTCGGGACTGATGCGCGCGTCACCCGTGTGGGGCATAGGTTACGCAAGTACAAATTGGACGAGTTGCCTCAGTTGCTGGATGTGTGGCTGGGCCACATGAGCCTAGTGGGGCCCCGACCTGAGGTCCCGAGGTATGTAGCATGCTATCCGGCAGATGTGCGAGATGTGGTGCTGTCGGTGCGCCCGGGTATTACCGACCGAGCCTCCATCGAGTTTAAGGATGAAAACGAGATACTAGGGCATGCTATTGATGCGCATACAACCTATGTGCAAGACGTCTTGCCTATCAAGCTGCGCTATTACCAGGACTATGTGGCTAACAGGTCATTTTGGTCAGATATCGGCATTATTTTGAATACGCTGAAGGCGTTAGGCCGCTAGGTGGAAAATGCTTAACAAATATATTATCCGTTTGGTGCGTCTAAAGTGAATGCCTCTTATTTGACTGACTTCTTATTAATGTTGCAGCGCCCTGTGAAGCGGGCGTTGGCATTAGGGGCTGATGCATTTGTCTGTGCTGTTACGGTTTGGATGGCGTTCAACTTGCGGTTGGAGTCTTGGACGGCTTGGTCGTCAGCGCACTTCACAGCGTTTGTTGGTGCTGTCGCTTTTGCCTTGCCGTTGTTTGTTGTGTTTGGCTTATACAGGGCCATTTTTCGGTATGCAGGGTTGCCCGCGTTGATGACAGTGTTAAAGGCGGTAGCGTTTTACGCGCTGCTTTATTGTTTTGCGTTCAGTGTGGTGGGGGTGCCTGGGGTGCCGCGCTCCGTGGGTGTTTTGCAGCCATTGCTGTTGTTGCTGGGCGTCACGCTGTCCCGGGCGTTTGTGCGTTATTGGCTAGGTGGGGTTTATCTGGGCATTGTTAATCGTGAGCGTTTGCCACGTGTGTTGATTTATGGCGCGGGCTCTGCCGGACGGCAATTGATTGCCGCCCTTAAAACAAGCCCAGAGCTGGTTGTCGTGGGTCTGCTGGATGATGATGACCGCTTGCATGGACAGGTGCTTAATGGGCTAAAAATCTATAAACCAACCGCAATAGTGGCCTTGGTTGATAAGTTGCGGGTGACGCAAGTTTTTTTGGCTATTCCATCTGCATCACGTGCGCGGCGTAATGAAATATTAGAGGTGGTGCGTGCTGCCCATGTACAGGTGCGCACCCTGCCAGGAGTGCTAGAGCTAGCCCAAGGAAAGGTGCAGGTATCAGACCTGAAGGAGCTAGATATTGAAGACTTACTGGGCCGCGACCCAGTGCCACCAAACCTGCAGATGCTGGCCAAAAACATCACGGGGAAAATTGTGATGGTGACGGGGGCCGGTGGCTCGATTGGCGCAGAGTTGTGTCGACAAATTGTGAAGGCTAGGCCAGCAGTGCTACTGCTCGTCGAGCTAACTGAGTTTGCGCTTTATGTCATTGAGCATGAGTTGCAAATCGTGGTTTCAGACACTTCTTTTGGCGATGTGCAATTGGTGCCATTGCTTGCCAATGTGCGTGATATGTCGCGCATGGACGAAATTTTGCGTACATGGAAGCCGCACACGGTGTACCACGCTGCAGCCTACAAGCATGTTCCGTTGGTAGAGCACAACCCCGCAGAAGGGGTGAAGAATAATGTTCTGGGTACCTTAAACACAGCGCAGTTGGCTGCAGTGCATGGGGTGAGTGATTTTGTGCTAGTCAGCACTGACAAGGCCGTTCGCCCCACTAACGTGATGGGCGCTAGCAAGCGATTGGCCGAGATGGTGTTGCAGGCGCAAGCTTTAGCCATGTCAGAAGCTTGTGGCAAGACTTGTTTCAGCATGGTGAGATTTGGCAATGTGTTGGGCTCGTCAGGTTCGGTGGTGCCGTTGTTTCGCAAACAAATTAAAGATGGTGGACCGATGACCTTAACGGATGAGCGTATCACTCGTTATTTCATGACCATCCCTGAGGCTGCGCAGTTGGTGATTCAGGCCGGCGCCATGGCAAGTGGTGGTGATGTGTTTGTGCTTGATATGGGCGAGCCGGTAAAGATCATCGATTTAGCCAGACGCATGATTGAACTTTCGGGTTTGGCTGTGAGAGATGACGCCAATCCAAATGGCGATATTGAAATTCAAGTGACAGGCTTGCGCCCGGGTGAAAAGCTGTATGAAGAGCTATTGATTGGTGATAATCCATTGCCCACAAGTCACAGCCGCATCATGAAAGCGCATGAAGTCTTTTTGCCTTGGGACGAGCTGCAAGCCAAGATAGCTGATTTAACGTTGGCTTTAGAAGTCAATGACGTGCCGTTTATCCGCATATTGCTGAAAGACCTTGTGCCTGGTTATCAGCCAGAGGGGGAGGTGGTGGATTGGATCTGGCTGGCTCAACAATCAGAAATAAGTGGAAATTAAAACATGACAATTTTGGTGACCGGATGCGCCGGTTTTATTGGCAGTAATTTTGTCCACACGTGGCTGTCTGCAACAGATGAAGCTGTGGTGAATTTAGACAAGCTCACCTACGCGGGCAACTTGGCGAACTTGGAAACCCTTAAAGGCGATCTACGCCACGTGTTTGTGCAAGGCGATATTGGCGACCGTGCCTTGGTGTCAAAACTCT
>ERZ650303.274-NODE-274-length-15682-cov-10.811736_pt1 | contig 15682 bp, 15 predicted proteins | sample MGYA00376239_ERZ650303 | MGnify/ENA primary metagenome ERZ650303 (study PRJEB26733, sample SAMN07839262) | wastewater metagenome | biome: small river; feature: stream; material: water | place: USA: North Carolina | collected 2016-04-05 ... | reverse complement strand
CTTATGAGTTCAAGGAAATTTACAACCTTGAGACTGTAGTTATTCCTCCAAATCGTATTAGTCAAAGGAAAGATCGTCAAGATCAAATCTATAAGACATCGCGTGAGCGCTACGATGCAGTCATTAAAGATATTGAGGATTGCTACAAACGTGGCCAACCTGTATTGGTTGGCACAACCTCGATTGAGAACTCAGAATTAATTGCTGGTTTGCTAGACAAGCGTCAATTGCCACACCAAGTATTGAACGCAAAACAACATGCTCGCGAAGCAGAGATCATTGCACAAGCTGGCAGGCCAAAGATGATCACCATTGCTACCAATATGGCTGGTCGTGGAACGGATATTGTGCTGGGCGGAAACGTTGGCAAACAATCCTCTTTGATTGAGGCGGATGCCGGTCTATCTGATGCAGAAAAAGCCGCCAAGATTAAGACCCTGCAAGACGAGTGGCAAAGTTTGCATGATCAAGTTCTAGCTGCTGGTGGTTTGCACATCATTGGTACGGAGCGTCACGAGAGTCGTCGTATTGATAATCAGCTTCGCGGCCGTGCAGGTCGTCAGGGTGATCCCGGCTCTTCCCGTTTTTATCTTTCTTTAGATGACTCTCTCTTACGTATTTTTGCAGGTGATCGTCTGCGCGCAGTCATGGATCGCCTCAAGATGCCTGATGGCGAGCCGATTGAGGCTGGCATGGTCACTCGTTCGATTGAGTCTGCGCAGCGCAAAGTTGAGGGTCGCAACTTTGATATTCGTAAGCAGTTGTTGGAGTATGACGACGTTGCCAATGATCAGCGTAAAGAGACCTATCGTTTAAGAAATGAAGTTTTGGAAAGCGCTGATGTTGGTGAGTTGATTACCAATTTGCGTGAAGATGTATTGCGTGGTATTTGCGCGTCATATGTTCCCTTGGAATCGATGGAAGAGCAGTGGGACTTAGTTGGCCTGGAGAAAGTATTGGCCAGCGACTGGGGTTTAACAGTTGACCTAAAAAATTGGGTTGAAAATGCCGCATCTATGGACGATGAGCAGATTGTTGATCGCGTATTAGAGGCTGCAAAAGAAACCTACGATGCAAAAGTAGAACTTTCTGGACGCGCTTCCTTCGCTGGGTTTGAGCGCTCAGTTTTGCTCTACAGCCTAGACACTCATTGGCGCGAACATTTAGCCGCCTTAGATCATTTGCGTCAAGGCATCCACTTGCGTGGCTATGCTCAGAAGGATCCAAAGCAGGAGTATCGCCGTGAAGCGTTCGAGTTATATGGTGAATTACTTAATGTTATTAAGAATGATGTTGTGAAAAGCATCATGACAGTACAGATTCGTAGCGCAAGCGAGTTGGATGAAGCATCTGAGTCGATGAATGAAGATTTGGCCAAGCTCTCAGATGTGCAGTATCAGCATGCTGATGCAGATCTTGAGGTGGCTGGGTCAACTGGCGATCGTGGTGCAGCGATTGAAATTGCTCCCGCACCTATGCGCGCTGGCCCTAAAGTCGGCCGCAACGATCCCTGTACCTGTGGAAGCGGCAAGAAGTACAAGAACTGCTGCGGTGCATTAAGTTAAATCGATTGCGATTAAAAAGAGCTGCCACCTCCGGCAGCTCTGCAGTGCCTCATCTACAATTGTCAGATCATGACAGTTAACTTACCACTCCCCAAAAAAGATCAACTAAAGCCTGTTAAAGGTTTTCAGATGGGCATCGCCGAAGCTGGAATCAAAAAAGCCAATCGCAAAGATTTATTAGTGATGACTTTGGCTCCTGGCTCACAAGTTGCCGGTGTTTTTACTTTAAATCGTTTCTGTGCTGCGCCGGTTCAGGTTTGCCGTGAGCATTTAGCTCTGGATGGATCCAGGGGTGAGATTCGCGCTTTGGTGGTCAATACTGGTAATGCTAATGCAGGGACTGGTGAGCGAGGCATGCAAGATGCCTTAGCAACTTGTACTGAGTTAGCTAAAGAGCTCAAGCTCAACCCAGAACAAATTCTGCCGTTTTCAACCGGCGTGATTCTAGAACCACTTCCAATTGATAAATTGATTTCTGCTTTACCGAAAGCCGTGGCTAATTTAGGCGAGGACCATTGGTTCGATGCTGCAGAAGCCATTATGACTACGGATACGCAGCCTAAGGCTACATCCATGACGGTAGAGACTCCCGCTGGACTTGTGACTATCACTGGTATTTGCAAGGGCGCCGGAATGATTCATCCAAATATGGCGACCATGTTGGGATTCATTGCCACAGATGCTGGTTTTGCACCAGGCTTATTGGGTCAATTGACTCAAGAGATTGCCGATCTCTCATTTAATGCCATTACGATTGATGGCGATACCTCAACCAATGATTCATTCATCATCATGGCGACTGGCCAGTCGGCGGTACAGATTCAATCTACTGGCGATGCTAGTTATGGCCTCATTCGGACCGCATTAATTGATCTCGCACGTAAGCTTGCTCAAATGATTGTGAGAGATGGTGAGGGTGCAACCAAATTTATTACGATTGATGTGCAAGGTGGGAAGACTGAGAAGGAGTGCCGTCTAGTTGCAGAGGCGATTGCCCACTCGCCTTTGGTAAAGACGGCTTTCTTTGCTAGTGACCCTAACTTAGGTCGCATCCTGGCTGCGATTGGCTATGCTGGCATTACCGACCTTGATGTTAACCAAGTGCAAATGTGGCTTGGAGATGTGTGGGTTGCCAAGAATGGCGGCCGCAATCCTGATTACCAAGAGGCTGATGGACAAAGAGTCATGCAGGCTCCAGAAATTACTATCAAAATTGATTTAGGCCGCGGATCAGCGCAGCAGACGATGTGGACCTGTGATTTATCTCATGACTACGTTTCCATTAATGCTGATTACCGCTCATAGGAACTCGTTACATGAATGAAAAATTAGAACAACTCTTAAGTCATCTTGAAACTTTTCTACCAAAGCAGCTAACTGAAGAGCAGTGGAAATCCTCGACTGCTTTCAGATGGCGTCGTCGCGATAGTATCTTTGGAAGCATTGGATTTTTACAGCCAGTCAAACATGTTGCAGATATTACTTTTGAAGATTTAAAAAATATTGATCGTCAACGCGATGCGATTCGTGACAATACAAAAAACTTTATCCACAAAAAGCCTGCTAATAATATTTTGCTAACTGGGGCACGCGGGACAGGAAAGTCATCACTCATTAAGGCAAGCTTGCATGAGTTTGCTGGCCAGGGCTTGCGCCTAGTTGAAGTTGAAAAAGAACATTTAGCAGACCTAGCTGACATCACAGACCTATTGGCTGAGCGACCAGAGCGTTTTATTGTTTTTTGTGACGACCTCTCTTTCGAGGATGGCGAGTCTGGTTATAAAGCGATGAAGTCTGCATTGGACGGCTCTGTATCAGCTCAAGTCGACAATATTTTGATTTACGCTACTTCCAATCGACGCCATCTCTTGCCTGAATACATGAAGGACAACGAGGGCTATGTTCACGGTGATGATGGAGAGATTCACCCTGGTGAAGTGGTTGAGGAAAAAATTTCTCTTTCAGAGCGTTTTGGTTTATGGCTGTCTTTCTATCCACCAAAGCAAGATGAGTACCTAGAAATTGTTGCTCATTGGCTACGTCATTTTGGTTTAAGTGATGCGCAGATTGAGAGTGCTAGAGCTGAAGCATTGGTTTGGGCTTTGGAGCGTGGCTCACGGTCTGGCCGTGTAGCTTGGCAGTTTGCTAAGCACTGGGCTGGTTCGCATACCGCTTAATCATCGACGCTCATGAGTGACATTAATCGGCCTATTACAGAAGTTGCTGCTGGAATCTTGTTAGATGCAGAAGGTCGCTATCTTCTGGGTCAGCGTCCAGAAGGCAAGCCTTACGCAGGCTACTGGGAAGTGCCGGGCGGCAAGATAGAGGCTGGTGAATCGGTTTTCACAGCGCTGAAACGCGAATTACAAGAAGAGCTTGGAATTGATATTGAGTCTAGTGAAGAGTTGGTTGTTTTAGAGCATGACTATCCACATGCTTATGTCCGCTTGCATGTCAGCATTATTCGGAAATGGACTGGAATGCCCAAGGGATGTGAAGGTCAGGCGCTGTCTTGGCAATTACTCAGTGATGCGTTTCCAACTGTAGAGCCTTTGTTGCCGGCTGCCTGGCCCATGCTAGAAAAGCTAAAGCTACTAAAGGTTTAGAGTTGGCAGAGGGTAAGCCTGAAGGGCACATCCTCATTCATGACCTGAGGCTTTTTATCTCCATCCGCCTTTAAAAAACGAATCGATAGTAAATATTTGTTAGCGCTGATTTCTGAAAAGAGAGAGTCGTCTTCTACGGTAATGCGCATCAGTTGATAGACCTTGCCAGATGGCGCTTGTTGATAAGAGCCTTGATGCGCAACAACATCTTTTGCTTCGCCAGACTGACGCAGCAATCTCAAGAAAATTTGGCAAGCTTCATGCCATGGCAAAAGTGGTGCGACATATTTTTCTAGCAATTCTCTACGTTGAATTGAGGGGGTGTTTTTCCAAGCATGGTAGCTCGGCAAGTCAATCGGACTGGTTCCACCAGGAATATTCAATCGAGTGCGAATAGCATTAAGCCATTCACTCTCAGTAATTGCTGAATTTGGCTTGCCCATCGATTGATTAATATTCAGTGCAGCCTTATCAATTTCCGCTAGTGTTTGTGTCAGCGCCTCTTGATCTACCTTCTGAGAGGACTTTAAGCCGTTCAAGGCATATTTCTGACGTTCAAATTCCTTGAGTAATAAGGACTTGATATCGCCTCTAGAGCCAATGTCACCTAAGTCAAACAACATTGCAATTGCATTGTGATGCAGTTCGGGGTCATCGGATCGAAGGAAGTGATTAAAACGGGCGAACAGATACTCCAGTCGAAGCATGCTTCGAACTAGTTCATTGAAGGGGTATTCGTAGACAATCACAAGCCTATATTCTATGACGAACTCAGGGGCTCTTCCTAAATTTTGAGCAATTGTTGGTGCAGGTTTTGAACTGCTGATTTGAGTTCGTCCAAGCTACCCTGATTTTCAATAACCGCATTAGCTGCTGCTAGACGGGCATTACGGCTAGTTTGTGCTTTGAGAACATTTTCCACGTCCGATCGGGTCATATTGTTGCGGTGCATCACCCTTTGGATTTGGGTTTCCTCTGGACAGTCCACCACTACAAGATAGTCAATTAGCTTGATCCAAGAACCAGACTCTATGAGTAGGGGAACCACAAAAACAAGATAGGGCGCACCAGACTTGGCTAATTGAAGGGCTTGTTTAGAGGTTTCTTCTTGAATTAGGGGGTGGGTGATTTGCTCCAATACTTTACGGGCATTGGGATCTTCGAAAACTACAGCCCGCATTTTGGGGCGAATAAGGGCTCCCTGGGGATCAATAAAGTCAGCACCAAATGCCTTCGCAATCAATGGAATGGCTTTTCCACCCGGGGCGGTGATTTGATGAGAAATCAGGTCTGTATCAATAATCCCAGCCCCAAGCTCACCCAGCAGGTCGCTGACTGCAGTTTTACCTGACCCAATGCCGCCGGTTAAGCCAATTAAAGGAATTTCCCCCTTTAAGGCTTTTAAATCAGCTTGGGCAGAATCAATGTTGGAATGAGTTGAGGCCATAACAATTCAATAATGCCAGCAATCACTAAAAAGGGGCCAAAAGGGAAAGCCTCTTGCAGTTGATGGCTTCGCCATTTAAGCCAGATAATGCCACCCGCTATACCCGTAGCCGAGGCTATCAAGAGGATGCTGGGTAAAGCGCTCCACCCTAAGCAGGCACCCAGCGCTGCCAATAGCTTCGCATCACCCATTCCAATCCCATTTCGGTTTTTTAGAAGACGATAGCCTGCATTTAATGCCCACAGTGATGCGTATCCTAGGATCGCCCCAAAGAGTGCTGAGCCTAGGGTGGTCAAGCGTAGGTCCGAGACCCAGTTAAAAGTAATGCCGAAAAAAATTAAGGGGAATGTAATGACATTTGGAAGGCGGAGAGTGCGCCAATCAATATAGGCCAAATAAATCAAAGCCAGTATCAGCAGAGATTTAATGATCCAGATGTTTATATTGGGATCCACTAAACGATTTGTCCTAAATTGAAGATGGGTAGATATAGGATTATGACTAAGCTGCCAATAATGGCGCCAACAAAAAGAATTAGTGCGGGCTCTAAATTTTGGCTGAGTGCATTGAGCTGACTGCTTAACTTCAAGCCTAGTGTAGTGGCACGCTTATTTAACATCTCAGCCAATGCGCCACTTTCGGCGCCGATATGCAGTAGCAACAAGGTCTCCACATCAAGAATTCTTGACTTGGGGTCTGCTCGCTTGAGTGATTCCCCTAAAGGCCAGCCACGAGTGAGGTGTTTAAATATCTCAGCGCTAAAGTCGTGACTCACCCAGTGATTAGATGATTGCGCGGTTATCCTCAGTGCGTCTGGGAGCGGTAAACCCGTTTCTAGAAGATGTCCCAAAGTTCGGCACCAATGGCTAAGTGTAGCCAGTCTAAATAGATTGCCAAAAAAAGGAATGCGTAACAAGAGGGCATCACAGTATTTTTGGAGTGTGCTGGATTTAAGCCAGGCGTACACAAAGCCTGTAGCCATCATGAGTGTGCTGAGTATTATTTCTAGATAGTAATTTTGGATACCCGTTGAGATCGAGATCAGGATTCTGGTTGGCGTTGGAAGTTCCGCTTTAAAGTGCCCAAAGACTTCTTTAAATACAGGTACAACCCAAATCATCATTACCAGTACGAGTAGAAATGAAGTGGCTAAAGTGATTGCAGGATAGGTTAGTGACTGCTGTACTTTTCTTCGTAGCTCAATCTGGGCTTCCAGTTGCTGTGCAATTGTGCGTAGCGCCAAGCTGAGGTCACCCGTCCTCTCGCTAACCCTGATGAGGTTATAAAACTCCGGGGAAAATTTTCCGTCTTGTGCGCTCAGACAAAATGACAAGCTATTGCCCTTTTGAAGCTGCTTGCGAATATCTTCGAGCCAAATTTTCCAGGATATCGGAGCAGACTGGATCAATAGCTGGATAGCGTTGAGCAGGGGAAGTCCGGCCTGAAGCAGGGCAAGCATCTGTTGTGCAAAATGCAGTTGCTCAGACTTGCTGAGTTTTCTATTGAAAAGCATTTGGGCTATTGCCAAGTACCAAGTTCAGAATCTAGCGATATCTGGTCTATTAAGCCGGTCTTCAGTAATTGCATTCCTGCTGAGTAGATATCTAGCGCTTGAGCCGAATCAAATAAGTGCTTGCTTCCTAACACTTCATGGACACCAATACGACCAAAATATCCAGACCCCTTACAAAGCTCGCACGATTTTTTGCCTGGGCTTGGATTGCATTGCTTGCAGCGTTTTCGAATTAACCTTTGAGAGCTGACGCAGCGTAGACAGGATTCAATAGACTCTTGATCGATGCCAAGATTTTTAAGTCGACATAAAACGCCAGAAGCATTGCGGGTATGAAGAGTGCTTAGTACTAAGTGTCCTGTTTGTGCAGCCTGAATAGCAAGCTGTGCACTTACGGAATCGCGAATTTCACCAATCATGATCACATCCGGATCTTGGCGAAGAAGGGCGCGAATAATAGTTGGAAAGTCCAATCCTGCTTTGGGGTGATAAGCCACTTGATTGACTCCGGGAAGCCGGATTTCAATAGGATCTTCGACGGAGCAAATATTACGTTGCACTTGGTTTAGTGTGCTCAAGCAGCTATATAGGGTTCGCGTCTTGCCGCTCCCAGTGGGTCCCGTTACCAGGATCAACCCATTGGTTTGACTGATAGCCTCTTGAATTATTTCTAGTTGGTTTGGTAGTAAGCCAAGCCGATCTAAAGCTAAGTCTTCGAGGCGGCTTGGCAAAATGCGAATAACCGCTTTTTCACCATGCAAAGTAGGAAGAATCGATACGCGACAATCAATATTAGGATGACTAAAGTCATGACCAATAGCGAGGCGCCCATCTTGAGGTAAGCGCTTTTCTGCAATATCGAGACGTGCCAATATTTTGATGCGCGTAATTAATCGTTCATGCAGGTCAATGGGGTATTGGCCTTGTAATGTGAGGCGCCCATCTATTCTCGTGCGCACTACGGTTTCTTGAGATCTTGCCTCAATATGAATATCCGTTGACCGAGCATTTAATGCATTAACAGCGATCTCATGCCAGGTCCGAATAATGTGAGAGTCATGTAGCAGTTCGCTCAATCTTGATTTGCTTGAGTGAGGGGTCGGTATAACTTCACCGTTTTTACGCCATGCTCATCAAATTGAACAATTTCCATCACCACGCCAGCAATTCTAAGGCTGACATCGTAATCAGGAATCGCTTCGAGTTTTTCTAAAATAAGACCATTCAAGGTGCGGGGTCCATCGAGTGGAAGATCAAGTTTCAGCAGGCGATTTAAATCTCTTAAAGAGGCGGTACCGCTGGCAAGGTAAGTGCCATCAGTAAGCCAATGGGGATCATTGGAAAGATTGGAGAATGAGGTGGTGAACTCGCCAATCAGTTCCTCAACAATGTCTTCAAAAGTGACTAGACCAAGCACTTCACCATACTCATTCACAACTAGGCTTAAGCGTTGTTGGTTATCTTGGAAAAATTGCATCTGCTGCAGAACAGGCGTTCCACTCGGAATGAAATAGGGTTCGTTTAGTAATGATCTGAAGTCTTCGTGATGAAGCTCTGCGTTGCCTAGCAAAGAAAGTGCTTTTTTAACCGACAAAATGCCAACAATGCGCTCAGAGTCGCCATCGCATACCGGGAGTTTGTTGTGGTAGCAAGTTTCTAATTGTTCAACTACCTCACCAATAGGTCTTGAGAGATCCAGCACTTCGATCTTGGAGCGCGGCGTCATCACATCGTCTACCAAAATATTTTCGAGATTGAATAGATTAAGCAGAATATTTCGATGATGAGCGGAAACAAATCGGTTAGATTCCAGAACTAAGCTGCGCAATTCTTCTTTACTCATCACTCTGTTATCAGTGGATGCTTGCAGTCCAGATATTTTCATTAATCCCGATACGAAACTATTAATGAACCAAAGTAGCGGCTTAAGAATGAAGGTGAGGGGAAGAATGAACCAGCCAACGTTACTAGCAATTTTTTCAGGGAAAGCTGCGCCGATCACTTTCGGTGTGATCTCACTAAAAATAATGATGAGTAGTGCAACGACTAAAGTGGCAATCGACAATACCAGCCCGCTATCGCCAAAAATATGTAAGGCAATGCCGGTAACCAAGATTGGAAGGATGGTATTGATGAGATTGTTAGAAATCAGCAGGACTGAAAGCAATGAATCAATGCGTTTTAATAGTTTTTCAGCAAGTGCTGCCCCAGCATTTCCACTATTGGCCATTGCACGCAGGCGATGACGGTTGGAGGAGAGCATGCTGGTTTCGGCCATGGAAAAGAAGCCGGATAGCGCTAGTAAAAATAGGACTAATGCGACTTGGCCAATAAAGGGCCAATCATCAAAAAAAGTGTCCATCAGTTATGCCTGCAATGAATAAGGAACAACCAATATAGCAAAGTGCCATTTCACTAGCTATAGACATTTCAGAATCTTGCCTGAATTTATCCTTCAATATGTGTCAGAATCTTCTACATGCCCATCTCTATATCAACTGAATATTGCGTGATATCGGCCCCATTTGGGCGCCTGGGTGTTCAAACGGAGCTAGTGGATGGCAGCCTGATGATCTCAAAAATTGATTATCTTCCCTCGGATGCTGCCTTGATCCCCCCGGGGAATGCCTTGGCAAAAGCTTTCTCCAAACAATGTACTCAATACTTCAATGACGCTTCATCTGTATTTGATCTTCCGCTGAAACCTGCTGGAACAGCTCACCAGCAAAAAGTGTGGAATGCCACTCTAGGTATTGAGGTGGGAAAGACAAATACCTATGGTGAGATTGCAAAAAGGATTAAGAGTGGGCCGCGTGCAGTTGGGACTGCTTGCGGTGCAAACCCATATCCATTGGTTACTCCGTGCCACAGAGTAGTTTCAGCACAAGGTCTTGGGGGTTTTATGAAGGAAGATGCCCCCGGTTTTTATCGCCAAATCAAAATCTGGCTCTTAAAGCATGAGGGTGCGCTTTAAGGATTCTTTGCGGACAGTTTTCTGAGTTGTTTAGATGTTGCGTAAAAGAATGCTTTCATCAGGAGTGGATTGCTGCTTGCAATCTTTGTAAAGATATAGAACGCCCAGACGGTATTTCTCGAAAGTTTCACTTCAGATTTATTGCTGAATTCTTTTCTGGTGGCAATTTTCTCAAGTGTCATAACTGCAAGGCCAAAAGCAAGAAAGCAGAAGCGCCTCATACCTATTTCATTTTCTGGAATCAGCAGAATGTAGCTCATAGAGTCTTGCAGCTTTTCGTAGGCAAGCTTGAGTAGCTCGCTTTGGCTCATTGATGCTGGTTTCCAGGAAACCCCGCGAGCACGATCTTCTGGAGAGTCTTTCAGAATATTAGTCATTTGTAGCGCCTGACCAAAAGCGATGGCTAACTGCTCATGACCTTGAATCTGCTTTGCAAACTCAATAGAGTAGTTGCTAAAGACGCTAGTAAGTAGCTCACCAACTACGCCAGCCACCACATAGCAATACTCCTCAAATTCTGCAAGGTCGTTTAGTCCTGCTTGCGTTTGTCTTCCGTGGAAATGGGACATGCCATCGGACATGATTGAAACGCAACGACTAATTGCTGCTTGATCTTGATCGGGAAAGGTATGCAAAATGCGCAGCACAGTGGGGGTATGCGCAATTAAATCGAGCTCATCGACATTGGAGTAACTCTTCAGCGCATCTAGGCAGGGACTTACAAAAGCTTCTACCGGAATCTTGCCTAGAACAGCCTCTAAGAATAGTTTAGATAAGCCTTGTTTTTCGCTTGGACTGAGTTCGGCAGCATCTTCGATAGTGTCGACAATTCGACACAGTAAATAGGTGTTGCCAACCACTACCTCAATTGCTGGGGGTAGGAGTGGGATGGTGAGCGCAAAAGTACGGGATACGGAACCCAAAATCGCCTTTTGATAGGCTAGATCGCTATTGGTGTTCTCTTTAGGGTGTATGGCGGAATTCACCCATGAATTATGTCAGACCAGCCTGCCCAAATTTAGCCCTTACTGATTAAATGACATAAGTAACAAGGCCATATAATTTGACCAAATTCCTGAAGGAGAAATTGGGCGATGTTGATTTGGTTTGTCATCATCTATTGGGTGGTATCGGTAGGTATTGGACTTTGGGCCGCGCTACGGGTTAAAAACACTGCCGACTTCGCTGCGGCTGGTCATAGCCTTCCTTTGCCGATTGTTACTGCTACGGTCTTTGCCACCTGGTTTGGCTCTGAAACCGTTTTAGGTATCCCGGCTACTTTCTTAAAAGAAGGGCTTGGCGGAATCGTATCTGACCCATTTGGCTCTTCCATGTGTCTGATTTTGGTCGGACTCTTTTTTGCTCGCCACCTCTATAACCGTCGCATGCTCACGATTGGTGATTTCTTTAGAGAAAAGTATGGTCGCACAGTTGAGGTTTTGGTGACCCTCTGCATTGTGGTTTCCTATTTGGGCTGGGTAGCGGCGCAGATTAAAGCTTTAGGTCTTGTTTTTAACGTCGTGTCTGAAGGTAGCATTTCTCAAACCGGTGGCATGTTAATTGGCGCTGGTAGTGTGCTGATATATACGCTTTTTGGCGGTATGTGGTCTGTAGCTATTACCGACTTCATTCAGATGATCATCATTGTGGTGGGCATGCTCTACATTGGTGGTGAGATGACAGTCCAAACTGGCGGGGTTGGGGTTGTCCTAGAGCATGCAGCTGCAGCTGGGCAGTTCTCCAACTTCTGGCCTGATATGAATCTCGCATCTATCTTGGGATTCGTGGCTGCCTTATGCACCATGATGCTAGGCTCCATCCCGCAGCAAGATGTATTTCAACGAATTACTTCATCCAAGAACGTCAACATTGCGGTGCAAGCAGCTTTATTGGGTGGTGTGCTGTATTTCATATTCGCATTTGTTCCGTTATACCTGGCTTATTCGGCGACCATTATTAGCCCTGATTTAGTGAAGCAGTATCTTGATACGGATCCACAAATGATTTTGCCTAAGCTGATCCTTAATCATGCACCGCTGATTGCGCAGGTGATGTTCTTTGGCGCTTTGTTGTCGGCAATTAAGAGTTGTGCCAGCGCCACCTTGCTCGCTCCCTCAGTCACCTTCGCTGAAAATATTGTGAGAGGCTTCTTTAAGCATCTTTCCGACAAGGACTTGTTAAAGGTAATGCGCATCACCGTGCTTTGTTTCGCAGTAGTGGTTACTTTCTTTGCGATTAACTCCCATTTATCGATTTTTAAGATGGTTGAGAATGCCTACAAAGTGACCTTAGTTGCCGCTTTTGTGCCACTGGCTTTTGGGGTGTATTGGTCCAAAGCCAATTCCTTGGGCGGGCTATTGGCGGTAGTTGGCGGTCTAACTGTCTGGATTAGCTGTGAAGTTCTAGCCCCTCAAGCTATTCTCCCCCCTCAATTAGCAGGCCTTATGGCCAGCATTATTGGCATGCTTTTGGGCGGATTAGTACCCCGTGCCAGATTAGCTACAAATTAACTTAAATTGCTTAAATATTGAGCACAATATTTTGTTGCACCGCAAAATATTCTCCTCTAATATGACACTAATTCAAAATTTTTTATCTTTATGGAGTTCTTATGAAAATCTGTGTGATCGGTGGAGGGGGCGCAATTGGCGGTTACCTTGCTGTCATGTTGGCGCGAGCTGGAAATGATGTCACGGTTGTTGCGCGTGGCGCCACTTTAGCTGCGATTAAAGAGCGTGGTCTGGCATTGATTATGGATGACCAACCTGAGCCTTTAGTGGCACAGGTAAAGGCAGTTGAAAAAATTCGGGATGCGGAAACACCAGACGTGGTGATTTTGGCGGTGAAGGCACACCAGGTTGAGCCGATCATTGAAGATCTCGCTGCAATCATGGGTCCGGAAACAATTTTGATTCCAATGCAAAACGGAATTCCCTGGTGGTACTTCCAGAAGTTGGGGGGTGACTATCAAGATCACTCCGTTGAAACGGTTGATGCTGGCGGTGTTGCTAAGAATGCAATTAATCCAAACAACATTATTGGTTGCGTGGTGTATCCGGCTACCTTCACCCAAGCTCCCGGTGTAATTCGTCACGTTGAAGGCAATCGTTTCCCATTAGGTGAGCTAGATGGCAAGCAGACCGAACGTATTCAGAAGATGTCTGAAATGATGTCGGCAGCTGGATTTAAATCACCAATCCTAGAGGATATTCGCTCTGAGATTTGGTTGAAGTTGTGGGGCAATATGACCTTCAATCCAATCAGCTCTTTGACTCACGGAACATTAGAGGGTATTTGCCAGTATCCGCTGACTAAAGAGTTGGCTCGCAACATGATGGCTGAAGCACAAACGATTGCTGAGAAATTGGGTGTGACTTTCCGGGTAGATATTGAGCGCCGTATCGCTGGCGCCGAAAAAGTTGGCAAACACAAAACTTCGATGTTGCAAGACTTGGAAGCGGGTCGTAGCTTAGAGATTGATGCCTTATTGGGTTCTGTAATTGAGCTTGGCAAGATTACCGAAACGCCAACGCCTTGCCTCAATACAGTCTTTGCGTTAACGAAGTATCTTGATGAAAATGTTCAAGCATCTAAAGGCAGCTTGGCATTACCCTCTGTTTCTGGTTACTAAGAATCTACAGAGAGATTGAGATTCAATATCTAGAGTAATCGAGGATAAAAAACCCTCACCACTAATCACGGTGAGGGTTTTTTTTTCGGGTTTAGTTTTGGATCGAAGAATGAGATGACTTATTCAAAACGATTATCTAAACGCCCAACACCATCAATCATGATGCTGACATTACTGCCAGGTTTCATTGAGCCAACGCCAACAGAAGTTCCGCAAGCAATAATGTCACCAGCTTGTAGCGGTATATCTTGAGAGATCAGACTGACCAATTTGGCTGGCGGGAAAATCATGTCAGCAATGGGGTAGTTTTGACGCTCTTGATCATTCAAAATAGTTTTAATAGTTAACTTGCTTGGATCTACATCAGTAGTGATGTAGGGGCCAAAGACACCAAAGGTATTAAAGCTCTTAGAACGCGTCCACTGCGCATATCCAGGATCACGATTCAAAATCTCAATTGCAGTGACATCGTTAATGCAGGTATAGCCAAAAATTGCAGCGGCTGCTTGTGATTCATCTACTTCATGACATGCTTTGCCGATAACAATGCCGAGTTCGCCTTCATAAACGACTTTTCCAGAGTAGGACTTTGGCGTACGAATCACTTGATTAGCTGCCAAAAAGGAATTATTGCCTTTTAGAAAATACAAAGGCTCAGCTGGTACTGCATGCTCAAGCTTAGTCACAAGAGCATGGAAATTATCAACCATAGCAACCATTTTGGAAGGGCTGCATGGGATATCAATAGTGACATCGGATAGCTTTAATGTCTCACCGGTAGATTGGGGGTTATTAAATAGATCACCGGTATACACAGTAATTTGATCACCCTGTACTTGTCCTAAGCCAGATTTACCTTGATGTTGAAACCTGAGCCATTGAGCCATAATGAATTCTCCTGATAGTTAATATTTGATAAGCAATATCTTACAGGGATGGATTGATGACTAAGAATTCTGAATTGTTATTTGCACCTGAATTAGACCAGCCGGTTCGTTATATTGAGCGTACTCGTAACTACTATCTTGGCTTGGGATATGCAACGCCATATGTCTGGGCGCATTACATTGATGTACCTTTTACTGCGTTGCATAAGCCCCTTAATCAATCGATTCTGGGTTTAGTGACCACTGCGGTACCTTTTGATGCTAGCAAGGGGCCTCAAGGACCTGGTGCGCCGTACAACGCTGCGGCTAAGTTTTATGACCCTTACATCCGCTCAGTTGATGAGGATGCAGACTTACGTATTGCACATGTCGGTATTGATAGACGCAACGCTAATATGCAAGATAGCAATTGCTGGTTCCCGTTGGATGCGGCCAAACGAGCCCTTGCAAAGGGTCGCATTCAATCCTTGGCTAAACATTTTTACGGCCTGCCGACTAATCGTAGTCAGCGGCACACCTTGGAAATTGATGCGCCGCTCATTCTCAATAAGATGCGCGAAGATCGGGTTGATGTTGCTGTGTTGATTCCGAATTGCCCCATCTGTCACCAAAGCCAAAGTTTATTGGCACGCTATTTAGAGGCTGCCGGTATTCCAACTGTCGTCATGGGCGCAGCGAAAGATATTGTGGAGTACTGCGGTGTGCCACGTTTTCTCTTTAGCGACTTTCCACTGGGCAATGCCGCAGCACTACCCAATGATGTTCAATCGCAAGACTCTAATTTTGAATTAGCTCTTCGTTTGTTAGAAGGTGCTCCAGCTGCGCGGACAACGATGCAGTCACCTTTAATATGGGCATCCGATCCCTCTTGGAAGCTAGACTATTCCAATCTTGACCGACTGACTGCTGAAGAAATTTCGCGTTTGCGTGATGAGGCGGAAAAAGCGCGCATTACTGCACGCGATATCAGAGTAAAAAGTGTTGGTGCTTAAGTCTGTCTAGACAAAGAGTATTTGCACAAGGCATGTAATGCTGATGTTGCCTCATTTGCAGGGAAGT